>SWCD01012013.1_pt1 | contig 11734 bp, 9 predicted proteins | sample 4693011 | NCBI WGS metagenome assembly SWCD01 (sample SAMN10267278, study PRJNA491770) | bioreactor metagenome | isolation source: DHS bioreactor inoculated with marine | place: Japan: Omine Ridge, Nankai Trough | reverse complement strand
CCAGAGAAAAATGTAAAAGACGCACCATAGCGCGGTCACCAAAAAGTCTGATATGAGGCCCAAAATCCGAACCGGTTGCCATCGATTCGCAACCATGAAAAGTATTATCTCAGTAAAGCTAAGTTGTGGCCAGCGCCAGCCCAACATCAACAGGGGATCACGAGCCATGTTTCTGGAACAGATCATTGTACTGGCCGTTATCCAGGGAATTACCGAGTTCTTGCCGATCTCGTCTTCCGGCCATCTGATCCTGGTTCCGGCGCTGACAGGGTGGAAAGACCAGGGACTTATTGTCGATGTGATGGTTCACATGGGCTCGTTCCTGGCGGTGATCACCTATTTCTGGCGCGATGTTCTGGCGCTCACGGTAGGCGGGCTGAACCTGCTGCGGGGCCGCATGAGCGATCATGGCCGGCTTGCGCTGCTGATCGTGGTGGCAACCATCCCGGCGGTTGCATTCGGGCTTTTCGTCAAGAAGACCGGCGTGATCGATGCGGTGCGCGGCCCCGAAATCGTGGCGTGGAACGCCATCATCTTCGGCGTGCTGATGTATATTGCCGACCGGTTTGGCAAGCATGTGAAGGTGATGGAAAACATGACCTTCATGCCTGCCCTGCTCATCGGACTGGCGCAGGCCGTTGCCATCATTCCCGGCACCAGCCGCTCCGGCATCACCATGACGGCAGCCCGCTTTCTGGGTTTCAAACGCGCCGAAGCCGCACGGTTTTCATTCCTTGTCGGCATTCCGGCCATTGCCGGTGCGGGCGTGCTGGTGCTGGGCGAGGCGATATCGGACGGTGCGGCAATTTCGAGCGATGCCATCATCACCGGTGTGCTGACATTCTTTACCGCGCTTGCCGCCATCTGGTTCCTGATGGCCATCGTCAAGCGATATTCTCTGACCAGCTTCGTGATCTACCGGCTGATACTGGGCGGCGTGCTGCTGTATCTTGTCCAGACGGGGTTCTTTGCTGCAGCGGGTTAGAATATGCTGGACGCCTTGGCAGCGAGCAACCAGAGCATGTTTCACTTAGATGGAAACGTTTGACCGATTTTCTGCGTTTGCTGGCAAGGCACGGTTCCCGCCGTGGTCTGGTTGACCATAAGGGGCCGTAACGCAGTCCAGCGGGCGCAGAAAACCGGCCTGTAGATCAACATGGGTTCAACAGAACCCATAAAGTTGATCTATCACTTTGCATGCGATCAGGATGATTTTTGGTTGGACAACCAAAAATCATCCTGATCTCGTGGACCAAATCAGCCCATCGGCGTTGTTGCGAAGCTTGCCCGATGCACCACATCGCGCTTCGCTTCGCGCCTAGAGCAATATCCATCCATACGGATGGATTAAATTGCTCTAACACTTTGGAATCGAGCATCTTTATCCGATCAGATGATTCCATCTGATCGGATGATGCTCTAGCCGAGTGACCTGATTTGATGCCATCAAACGCTTCCATCTAAGTGAAACATGCTCTAGTGCTTCTGCATGGAAAAACAACAATCGAACAGGCGGCTTGCAGCCATTCTGGCGTCTGACGTTGTTGGGTACTCGCGGCTGATGCAAGCCGATGAAGACGGTACGCTGTCAGCGCTGAACAGCCACAGGGAAAATGATTTCAACCCGGTCGTTGCAAGCCACAACGGGCGCATCGTCAAGCTGATGGGTGACGGAACGCTGGTGGAGTTCGCCAGTGTGGTCGATGCCGTCCATTGTGCAATGGCCATTCAGCAGGCCGCCGTCGCCGCGCCGGATGTGAACACCGCAATAGTCCTGCGAATTGGTATCAACCTTGGCGATATCATTACCCAGAACGACGATATTTTTGGTGACGGGGTCAATATCGCGGCCAGGCTGGAACAGTTGGCGACGCCGGGCGGCATATGCATCTCATCAGTGGTCAACGAAAGCGTGGGAGGCCGTATCGAGGCGGAATTCACCGATGGCGGCTCGGTCAGCGTCAAGAACATTGATCGTCCGTTGCGCGTGTTCCACTGGCAACCGGATCAGCAATCGTCACCAGACAGGCAGCCTGGACCTGACCGGATCGCAAGCGGCAGATCCGACGGCCCCTCGATTGCCGTGCTGCCGTTTGACAACATGTCGGGTGATCCCGAGCAGGACTATTTCTCCGACGGTATCAGCGAAGACATCATAACGGATTTGTCCAAGGTCTCCGGACTGACGGTGATCGCGCGCAATTCCAGCTTTGTCTACCGGGGAAAATCTGTTGACCTGCGCCAGGTCGGCAAGGATCTGGGTGTGAAATCGGTTCTGGAAGGCAGCGTCAGGCGTGCCGGCCAGCGCGTCCGCATCACGGCCCAGCTAATCGACGCGACGACAGGCGGCCACATCTGGGCAGACCGTTACGACCGCGACCTGACCGACATATTCGCCGTGCAGGACGAGGTCACACTTGAGATCGTCAGCGCATTGAAGATCAAGCTGACTCCCGATGAACGCGCCCATATCACCGAGATCGGGACCACCAATCTCGAAGCGCACGAGTTTTACATGCGCATGCGCGGCTTCCTGTTCTTCCCCGGCATGGATGCGCGGCTTTGGCGACAGGCGGTCGATTACGGCGACCGCGCAATAAAACTGGATCCCGGATATGCGCGAGCCTACGCGATCCTGGCCATGATGCACCTTCTTGATTACCATAATCACTGGTCCGGAGAAGCGTCTGACGCGGTGATGAAGAAAGCCGAAGACCTGGCCAATCGCGCGGTTGAACTCGGGCCCGACGAAGTATTGCCGAACCAGGCGGTTGCAGTTGTGGCCAGGTGGATGGGAAACCCGGACCTGGCTTACCGGATGATCAACAAGGCGATGTCGAAGACCTCCGATTATGCCCTGGGGCTGTTTACCCGGGGCGAAATCTCGCTGGCAACCGGGCGGCTTGCAGAGGCGGTCAGTGATCTCGAGCGCGCCATCCGTCTGGACCCAGCATTCCGTCACCAGTACCTGCAGTTCCTGGCGATGGCCCACTTCTTGATGGGCAATTATGAAACCGCCGCACTGATGTTCAGGGAACGCCTGTTTCTGGTCAGCAATACGGATGTGGGCCGGGCCTGGCTGGCTGCGGCGCTTGGCCATACAGGTGAGATTGAAGAGGCGCGGAAGGTCTGGGCGGAACTTCGTCAGATCAACCCGGATTTCTCAATTGAGTCCCGCCTTGCGCGTTTGAAATTCGCCGACCCCAGTTATCAGGAACGGGTCATGGAAGGCCTGGGCAAGGCCGGGTTGCCTGACCATCCATAAAGCCGGGTTGCCTGACCATCCATAAAGATGAGCCCAATGCCCTGGAGAGGCGTGCACACTCAGTCGACTGACGCAGACACCGGCCCGGTGATCTCGCGCACCAGCTTGGCGCGGATGGCGGTGCGGAAGTCTTCAAAGTTTTTCGCCGACATCAGAAATGCGCCGGGCCCGCCGATAACATGGTTGGCGTAGTGGTCGCGCAGATCAATATTGGCCAGTTCGCCCAGGTCGATATCCTTGTTGTGGATCACCAGGCCATTGATGGTTATGCCGCGCGCATTGGCGGCATCACGTGCTGCCTCGGACCGGCGTGCATCGGAGGACCCGTCACCTGAAATATCAATGACCTGGCGGGCACCCAGATAGTTGTTGGTTTCAATCGCGCTGGCCGAATAGCCGATCGCACCGGCAATGTCGGTCAATCCCCGGATCAGGCGGGGGGATGCCTGAATCCTGGCAGACAGGTCTGCCGCGGTCCGGCCATCGCGCACCACCTGCCAGTCAACTGCCGTCGCCTGGCGGGCCTGCCCGGCCCACTGGATGACAGTGACGGCAACACCCTGCGGGCCGGCAAAGCGGATGGCGGCAACGACATCTGGATGCAGGAAGGCGTCTGCCAGGCCTTGCGACTGCAAGGCAAATTCCCGGGCGTCCACGCTGGTGGAGGTGTCAATTGCGAGCACCAGTTCAAGATCAACAGGCTGCAGTGCCTGCGCACGTGCACCTGACGACATCAACAGCGAACCAAGCAGCAAACCTGCTAGGCGCGCTACCTGCATCAGGCAGCCGGTGTGGAAAACTGGCCGGCCTTGCGATAGCGATACAGATATTCCGGCACGATGGCTTCAACCGGCTCCGGCTTGATACCGAGACCCTCAAGCGTGCGGCCCTCGGCAATCGCGGCGTCCGACACGACATTATCGCTTTTCAGCAGGTCAACCTGGTCCGCCGTCAGCACCGGGCTGGGCAGCAGGCCCATAACGGTTCCCAGGATACGGGCAATGGCAAACGGCACCGGCACCAGAAGGCGGGTCCGCCCGGTCACCTTGAGCACATATTGCAGCAGGTCCCTGAAGCTGCGGTGCGCTGGCCCGCCAAGCTCGAATGTCTTTCCGGTGCCGGTACCGGTTGCAACAAGCCTGGCGACGGCCTCGGCAACATCGCCCACGAACACCGGCTGGAATTTTGTTTCACCGCCGCCGATCAGCGGCAGGACCGGCGAATACCGAGCCATTGCGGCAAACTGGTTGAAGAAATGATCCTCCGGGCCAAACACGATTGACGGCCTGATGATTGTCGCGCCGGGAAACTCCTCGCGCGCGGCGATTTCGCCGTCAGCCTTGCTGCGCGCATATTCGGATGTAGAGCTTTCATCAGCACCGATGGCTGACATCTGGATGAATTGCGCAGCACCGGCCTGCCTTGCCGCGCGGGCGGCGACCCGGGCGCCATGGGCATGCAGGGTTGAAAATGTCTGGCCGCCTGATGAATACAGTACGCCGACCAGGTTGATGACCACATCGGCACCGGCACATGCGGCCTCGACCGACGCCGGGTAGCGCAGGTTTGCCTGCACCGGCATGATCTGGCCGGGTGTGCCCATGGGCTGGAGATGGCCGGCAAGGTCGGGCCGGCGGACCGCAATGCGAATGCGATGCCCCTGGAGGGCCAGTGCGCGGGTGATGTGGCGGCCCAGAAAACCTGATCCACCAATGATTGTCACGAGTTTTGAAGATGTGGTCATGTCGGTACGGTTCGCCCTCGAAACAGCTCACAATCAAGCTGTGCGCCAGTGGTCAGTTGTCTTGGTTTTAACGGTCGGGCGCGGGCTTTTAAAGACCCTTGATGCCACATCTAAAAATTCATCTTCGCACACTTATTTGCCCGGCGGCCAGCAATTGCACAAGACGCCGGTTGACAAGCTGCCCGCGGTCCAACTATGAGTGCGCCTGCCTGACCGCTTTCCTGTCAAAGGAAGCCGGATTTGGGCCCAGGTGGCGGAATTGGTAGACGCGCCAGCTTCAGGTGCTGGTTTCCGAAAGGAAGTGGAAGTTCGAGTCTTCTCCTGGGCACCATATATCGACTTTATGTGACTGAAATCCTTGATTTACCTAAGTTTTCACTGACAAGTGATACAAAGATGGGATATCAGTGGCTGAGGCGAATGCCGTATCTCCAAACAACACGTCATGGTGTATTTAAGTACCGTAGGACAATTCCACCTGCGCTACGTGAAGCTGCGTGTGGACGCCGAGAATTTAACAAGTCACTTGGGACACGGGACCCGCAAGAGGCGAAAAAACTTTGGGCAGCAGTGAACCTGGAGTTTGAGAGGTACATTAGCGACCTTGAAGCCTACGCCAACATTCCAACCAATGAAGCGCCGGTTGATGTTCAACAAAGGATTGGTGCTGAGTTCCTCAAGAAGCACAGTTTGATTTCTATACCGCTTGCTGAGCTGAGAAGGCAGCATGAGCTTCATGAGGACCACCTAGGTCCTTCGGAGTTTGAGAAGCGCTCAGCACTCGTACAAGAGCTTTTAGGCATTCCGATGGATGATGCTCTTGAGAGAGAGCAAGCAGTTTCAAGTAGTCCAGAGGCTCGGGCCGCTCTCGGTACAATGTCACCTCCAAGCTACAGGCTCAGTGATGCCAAGCGGGACTATTTTGCGGAGAAGAGCATTGACCTCAGTCATACCTCTCGCAGCGCCGCTAGGGTCAGGACTCATTGATTGATCCAGAAGATGACAGTTGCTGCAATGCAGATTGCCGACATGAATGTATGCGCACAGCGGTCGTATCTGGTCGCGATCCGCCGCCAGTCCTTGAGCTTCGCGAACATGTTTTCCACCTTATGACGTTGCTTGTACAAGCTTTTGGAGTAACTCCTCGGCGTTATCCGGTTTGATCGTGGTGGGATGCAGGCTTTGATCTTTCGGGCATTCAACGCCTCTCGGAACTCATCGCTGTCATAGCCTTTGTCGCCAATCAGGACGTTGGCATTCGGCATCGCCGGATAGATCAGCTTCGCCCCGATATGATCGGAGAGTTGACCTTCACTCAGGCACAGAACCAGCGGCCTTCCAATTCCGTCACACAGAGCATGAAGCTTGGAGTTTAGGCCACCTTTCGTTCGACCAATACGCCGCGGAACAGCCCCTTTTTTGCCAGACTGCAAGCGGTCCGGTGAGCTTTCAGATGGGTGGCGTCGATCATGACGATGTCTGGTTCTTCTCCTCCACCCGCCAAGCCGCTGAAGATACGATCAAATACGCCCTTTCGTGACCAACGGACAAAACGATTGTAGAGGGTCTTGTGCGGCCCGTAAATTTCAGGTGCGTCCCGCCATCTCAGGCCGTTTCGGATGACGTGGATAATTCCGCTTAATACGCGCCTATCATCAACACGAGGTTTTCCGTGGGGTTGCGGGAAGTAGGGTTTGATGCGGTCAAGTTGGGTTTCGGTCAGCCAATAGTGATCAGACATGGATAAATCCTCCTGCCCACTTGAATCACACCTTGTAGGAGAATTGAATCCCTAGAACAACGAATGACCGCAATGCGGAACTGACATTGGTGGACGAAAGTGGCCAAACACGGGTTTTGTAATTAAAGTCCTCGGTTGAAACAACTCAGAGGGACCGATGGCAAAACACCGCGACAGTCTTCCACAGATCAATGGTGGCGTATTCCTCGATTATGCCGGCATGGAAACCGACATTATCTTTTCCAAGGGCATGGAATTGCCCGGATTTGCCTCTTACCCCCTTTTGGAAACGGAAGATGGGCGCAAGATGCTCGCCGACTACATGCGGGCATTCATAGAGGTTGGCAGGTTTCACCGTGCAGGCGTCATCATTGAAAGCCCGACATGGCTCGCCAACAGGGACCGGGCAGCGCCACTAGGTTACTCACCTGAAGATCTTGCCACTTTAAACAGACAGGCCATCGAACTCGTGTCTGAAATTCGCTCAGAGGCGGGCGATCTTCCCACAGTTATCTGCGGCATTATTGGGCCGCGCGATGACGCTTATGCACCCGCGGAACAGATGACGGCAAAGGAGGCCGAAACCTATCACGCGGAACAGGTCAATGTGTTGGCGGAAACGGATGCCGACATCATCGGGGGCTACACCGTTGCCTATCCTGCAGAGGCAACTGGCATGGTTCAGGCTATCAAGAACACTGGCATGCCGGCGATGATTTCATTCACGGTTGAGACGGACGGCAGGCTACCTACCGGCGAGACAGTGGGCGAGGCGATCGAAGAGGTGGACGCCGCGACCGACGGTTATGCGAGCTATTTCATGATCAATTGCGCGCATCCTGATCACTTCGTCGACATCCTCTCGGATGAGCCTTGGATGCAGCGTCTACGTGGCGTCATGGCAAACGCATCGCGCTGCAGTCATGCGGAACTGGACGAAGCAACGGAGCTTGATGACGGTGATCCAGTGGAACTTGGTCAGCAACTCGCCGAAATCCACGGCAATCATTCCCAGATCAGCATTCTAGGGGGCTGCTGCGGCACAGACATGCGCCATCTAAATCAGATAGCAAAGTCAACCATCACTGACTAAACTGCCGAAAGAACACCGCGAAGATGCTCGCTTCGGGCTCCCCGCATCCATTCGTTAGTTCTAGATTTAATGGGTCCTGACCCTAGATTGAACATCGCGAGGTCACGCAGGCGACCGGTCAGTTGCAACTGGGTTCGTATGGCCCAGACGTGCCGTGACTGAAGCGGTGGCTTTTGTCCTGTGATCTTACCTTTGTTCCAAGGGACATGGGCGGTCTGGATCGTACATTGCTGATATTGGTCGATCATTGCCGTACTCCTTAAAGAGCTCCACGCCGGAGCCCCGTCAGGCTATGCCAATGAATAGACGTCTTCTTGACTGCCAAATGACGTCCGATATTTGACCACAGCAGTCGTTCCGCATCATATCTCCAAAAGCTGCTTGGCTGCTTGTAACCCAAAGCGGCCATGCGACTAAACGATTGCCGACGGCTGTTTTTGATGGCAACCCAAATCAGACGTCAATTGGAATTGTCTAAAGAGACCTTCTGTTCCACTGTTCCAGCGTCATCATCTGAACGCCAAGCTTGTCGTAGCGCACGCGGTAGTAGCCGTCAGCACCCATCACAAGCGCATCGGGATGGGACACGACAAGATCCTGCGCCATGACGCCTACCCAAGTGGTTGCAGGGTCTGCCTTGTATTTCCAGCTATAGATAATCAGGCCGTCGGCGGACTTGCCAATCGCAACAATGTTTGTCTTGAGACGTTTGTCGGAGAGCGATGTAACATGCTTTTCCAATTGGTATACTGGTGTGTAAAAGCCATCGACCTTGTCGCTTTGTTCAATACTGGATGGTTGCACTCCTCCACCGGTGATGTTGAATGCCAGTCCGCCCAGCAACTGAAATCCCTCAGCTTTGAATACTTTCTCGTCATCAGCCACTTGCCAGCCCGCCGTGTAGTAGCCGCCAGTCCATGCCTGTACGCCTGACGTCTCAAACCTGTAACGTAAGCGAAGTCCGGTTCGCAAAGAATGGGCTTCAAATGCCTGTTTGCCACTCGACCCAAATTCTAGCTTGGACCAGTCTGCCGTAGCGTCGAATGCTAGGCTGGGCGTGCCATAATAGGTAACGAGTCCTCCTGCGTAGGCGCTGGTATCCACGCCTGACAGCTCCTCATCCTCAGGGAAGAGGAAACCACCCCAGCCACCAAGCAGAACATTTTCAAAGGCATAGTATTCCGCTACCGCGCCAGCTTTCCAAAGCATACCTCCCGCATTTTCCCACGCCTTGCGAATTCCGAGTTCTCCGCCGACGGCACCGAGGTTTCTGTCCTGCCAATAAACGAATGTCGAGGCCCAGGCTTGGCTGTTATAGACGATACCTTCTTCATCAATACTCCTGTTGCCTTCCGCTGCAAACTGGAGATTCCAGTTATCGCCAATGGGTAGAACGAAATTGGCCGCATATTCCAAACGGATCACATCGGATACGTTGACGCCATTATCCGGAATTTCAACGCCCATAAATGATCGACTGCCAACGAGATAGCCAGACACTGACCAGTCAAAAGCCGTATTGTCAGAAAATACCAGCGTCTGAGGTGTGTAGGCGACATTCTCAAAGTCGTTCTTTTGGGATGGGACGTAGAGTGACTGTTTTGTACCTGTACCAGTACCAGCAGGCTTGCGCAGTACACCATTCAGCCGCCCTTCCTCCAGACGGGTGTTAACGGCTGCGGCCTGCTCCGATTTAAGTTTTGTATTAACTGGCGAATTTGCCTTGGGTTTGCCGTGCTCCCGGTTTGGTACCTGTTCAGACATGATGTCTTGAAAAGGACCATCGGAAGAATGCCCCAGGTTGAACAGGTGGCCAAGTTCGTGACTTAAAATAAAACCACGGTCCAGGCTATTGAAGAAATTTTCCGCCTGCACGATGGCTGCGGTGCCTCCGTCCTGTGCATAACCTTGCTCATTCCCGTGGCTAGTCGTGTTGGCTACAAGAACACGTAGCGCGCTGGTGTTTGATTTAGTAACCTCCGAGAAGGCGCCGAGAAGACCCGACTTTCCGTCGGTCACTTGCAGGTCATGTTGCTGGTCTTCACCACTATAGAGCTTACCAAGATCACCTTGGTCAGACTTCATCAGATAGATCTTGCGAACTCCAAACTGCAGGTTGCTCGTGCCGTAGGCAGCATTAGTCCCGGTAAACGTCTTGCCTATCGCTGACCGCAGGGCAGCGGCACCTTCAAAGTCGGAATTTAGCTCAACAATTCCGTCCTTACCCAGGGCACTAGCGGGCAATGTCACATGGGAAGTCCCATAAGACCCATCTTTGTTGAGAACAGGATAAGTGAAGAAATAAATGTCATCACCCGGCACCGGATGGACCGCTACATAGATATCCACATTAGCGGTTGATTTCTCATCATCTGCCAGCGCTGGCAGTTGCCCAAAAGCAAGCACTATGAGTGTTGCCACTATTATTAAGTGAAATGATTTTAGCCAGCCTCTGTGTCTCATTGCCCCTTTCACCCCTCATTTGCCTATTCAACCCAGCACGCATTTTTTTGAGAAGCCTGCGGCCACATTGCCGTTTGGTCAAGCAGAAATCATGAATACCAACATTTTGTCCCTTTCCAGCAGTCGGGCAATGAACTTGAGCCGCTTAACCGGGACACACTGAATTGCAGAATGGCCTCTGGCTTTAACACCCATGATACGCATGCATTTGCTTCCAAAAACTGCCCCTCTGGTAAATACTCCATAACGCACATCCGCCTACGCGTACTGGTCCAAGAATTAACCCTTGCAGAAATACAAGGATTAATTTGCGCGTGTACTCGCAAATTCGTTCGCGCTATATGCTAACGGTTTCACTGGCTGTCCTACCGATACCGCTCGCCGTTATGTTGATGGGCAGCTGATACTCACAAGCCCACGATGCTTGAGTTGCTTTCAGACAGACGTTACCGTGTGTCATTGCGTCATCGATAAATGACTGTTGTTGGCACATGGCCGACATGTGTCTTGAGCCAGAAGACGTCCGCTTTGCGTGCGAAAGCTGCCATTCACTTTAAGAAAGTCCAATGGCCGCTTTGGGCCGAGATTCCCCGTTGGTGCAGTATGCAGACCTGTGGGAATCGAGCCAACGCAACACGCCATTATGCAAAGGCGAAAGCCTCCGTAGGTTGAATGTCCTGCTACCAGCAAATCGCTGGGCACGAGAAATTGAACCCTGCCACTGGTTCCAGCTCAAGCCAAAGCGCGGCGCGATTGTTGGGGGAATAGACGAACGTAGCGACGGTCAAACGCCTGCCGGGTCAACCCTGCGCCTTCCTGAACACGTCAGGCCCCAGCATGGCCACGGCAACTTTCTTCATGGCGGTGGGCAGGGCTTCGGTGGCCAGTTCGTGGTGTGCTACCCAGCGCCAGTCGCCGTCGTGTGCGGGAAAACCGTCGAACACCTCGTCGGTGCGATGCAACTCCAGTACCAGGTGGAAATGCGTGAACGTGTGTTCGACCTGCTGTTGCGTGCTGACCCAGCCGGACTGGTAAGGCGGTGCCAGGTCGGCATGGTCCTGGCCGGTGGCCCAGCCGGAAGACGGGAATTCCAGCATGCCGCCGAGCAGGCCTTTCTCCTCGCGCCGGCGCATCAGTATCGCGCCGTCCGACCGCTGTGCCCAGAAAATGCGGGCGGTGCGAACCGGGCGGGTCTTCTTCGGCGCCTTGACCGGCAGGGTTTCGGCCAGCCCCGTCTCGCGGGCCTTGCATGCGTTCATCCAGGGACACAGCAGGCAGTTCGGGTTTTTCGGCGTGCATATGGTTGCGCCCAGGTCCATCAGCGCCTGGGCAAAATCACCCGGGCGCGCGTCCGGTACAAGCTCCAGCGTGCGGGCCCTGATTTCAGGCTTTGCCACCGGCAATGGTGTTTCGATGGCGCGCAGCCGC
>SWCD01000236.1_pt1 | contig 11739 bp, 9 predicted proteins | sample 4693011 | NCBI WGS metagenome assembly SWCD01 (sample SAMN10267278, study PRJNA491770) | bioreactor metagenome | isolation source: DHS bioreactor inoculated with marine | place: Japan: Omine Ridge, Nankai Trough | reverse complement strand
ATGGCCAGCACCGCCTCGGCCAGACCGAAGCTGTAGAACGTGATGGAGAGCGTCCGGCAGAGAAAGAGGGGAATGCCGATGGCCCCGCCGAGCTCGAGCCCCAGGCTGCGCGAGATCATGTAGTACTCGCCGCCCACCCCCACGCGCATGTTGGTGGCCACCGCGGAGGCCGAGAGTGCGGTGATGAAGGTGATCGAACTCGCGAGCAGCACCACGAGCAGAGTCATCGGGAGGCCCAGGTTGCCCACGACCCAGCCGAACCGGAGGTACATGATCAGGCCGAGGATCGTCAGCACGGACGGCGTGAAGACCCCGAGGAAGGTGCCGAAGCGATGGGCTGGCGGCGGCGCACCCGCGTCTGTCGTCATGCCTCTCCATTTCCGGGTCGAGTGGATCCGACGGCGCATCGGTCGTGCGTTGAGCGTACAACCGACCGGATCGAGCCCCCCAACTCGTACTCGAACGGGGGATGTGAGTAAAGCGTCACGCTCGAAGCCGGCACGGGTGAATGGTGAAAGAGGGCCCCCGGCTCCGTATCATCTGCGCCTGAGGCGTCACCGTCCCGCTCTCCGGACCGAGGAACCCGTTGCTCTTCAACTCCATCGCATTTCTGCTGTTTCTCCCCATCGTCTTCACGGGCTACTGGTTCGTGGTGCGAAAGAGCATGCGGGCCCAGAACCTCCTCCTGCTCGCGGCGAGCTACGTCTTCTACGGCTGGTGGGACTGGCGCTTCCTCTCCCTGATCATCGTCAGCTCGGCGGTGGACTACGCGGTGGGGATCGGTCTCGAGAAAGCGGAGCGAACGTCGGTCCGGCGAACGCTGCTCACGCTCAGCCTGACGGTGAACCTCGGTCTGCTCGGGTTCTTCAAGTACTTCGACTTCTTCGTCGACTCGCTTCGCGAGGCCCTCCTGGCGTCCGGGATCTCGATCGGCACGAGTTCCCTCCACATCGTCCTGCCGGTGGGGATCTCGTTCTACACCTTCCAGACGCTCTCCTACTCGATCGACGTCTACCGACGGAAGGTGCCGACCTGCCGGGATCCGCTCTCCTTCTTCGCCTACGTCAGCTTCTTCCCCCAACTCGTGGCCGGCCCGATCGAGCGCGCCCGGGCCCTCTTGCCGCAGTTCACCAACCCCCGGAAGTTCGAGTACGACGCGGCCTGCGACGGGATGCGGCAGATCCTCTGGGGCTTTTTGAAGAAGGTGGTGATCGCGGACAACGTGGCCGTGCACGTCCAGCGGATCTTCAGCGATCCCGGTTCCTTCGGCGGCCCGGAGCTGTTCCTCGGGGCGTTCTTCTTCGCCATCCAGATCTACTGCGACTTCTCCGGTTACTCGGACATCGCCATCGGCGTCGCCCGCCTGTTCGGCTTCAAGCTGATGCGCAACTTCGCGTTCCCCTACTTCTCCCGGGACATTGCGGAGTTCTGGCGACGCTGGCATATCTCCCTCTCCTCCTGGTTTCGGGACTACGTCTACATCCCCCTCGGCGGCAGCCGGACCGACATGACGGGGCGGCTCAGAAACGTCCTGATCACCTTCGGCGTGAGCGGGCTCTGGCACGGGGCGAACTGGACGTTCGTGTTCTGGGGGCTCCTGAACGGGCTCTACTACGTGCCGCTGCTGCTCCGCGGAGTGGAGCGGCGCTTTCTCGACCAGGCGGGGGCCGGACGAATTCTGCCGGGGTTGACCGAGTTCCTCCGGATCCTTTTGACGTTCCTGCTGACACTGCTGGCCTGGGTGTTCTTCCGCGCGAAGTCGATCGGTGAGGCGTTCTCGTATCTCGGGGCGTTCGCTTCGCGGCCGTTTCAGGCCGTCGATGCCGGCCCGTTCCTCTGGGCGTTTTCCTGTTGCCTGCTGTTCCTCGCGGCGGAGTGGTTCCAGCGCGAGCGCCAGCACGCTCTCGATATCCGCGGGTGGCCGGTCTGGCTGCGCTGGGCAACCTATCTTGCAGTGTTGTTCATCATCTTCATCTTCGGTCGGTTCAGCCACCAGGAGTTCATCTACTTCCAGTTCTAGGACGCGTGACGATGGCCCGTTTTCTTCGAAGAGGAGCATTGTTCCTGCTGGTTCTTGCCGTTCTCTCCCTCGGTCTGAGCACCTTCTACGAGCGGGTGGTGATGGCGGACAGCTTCCTGCTGCGACGGGACCGGCAGTACCGCGCCTACAAGGGCAAGCTCGACTTCCTCTTCCTCGGAGACTCCCATGTGCACCGGGGCATCGACCCCACCGTGATCGGCCGGAGCTTCAACTTCGGCTGCGCCTCCGAGAACTACATGCAGTCGTACTACAAGCTCTCCCGGATCCTCCTCGAGCCGGGGCCGGCCAGGGACTGCCGGGTCGTGGTGATGCCCTTCGACCTGCACTCCTTCTCCTCCTATCGAAGCGCCCGTTTCCGCCACGCCTTCTACTGGAAGCGGTATGTGGATTTCCTCGATCTGGGCCGGCGCAAGGGAAACATCCCCCGCTACCTCGGCAAGCTCGGGCAGGGCACGCTGGTGTCCTACTGGGGGCAGGGCGACGACTTCCAGGGTTACTTCAGGTCCCTCTTCAGCGGCCGGGAGGGTCTGGATGAACTGCGGCTCGGGTTCATTGTGAGCCATGACGACTACGCCCTGGTCAAAAACCACGAGCGGCGCGGCAGAGAGCGCGCAAGCCACCAGCTTCGCGGCCACGTCAACTTCGACCGCGACTTCGTTCAGTACTTCGGGCTCTGCCTTCGGCTGGTCAGGAACCGGGGCAAGCGGATGGTGCTCGTCCGGTACCCGGTCACCGCCGAGTATCTGGACCACGCGGAGAAGCTGGTGACGGCCGAGCCGCCGCCGGAGATCCAGCGGGCCATCGAGAAAACGGGCGCCGTCATTCTCGACTATCGCCGCGCGTTTCTCGGGCGAAAAGACCTCTTCTCCGACCCCAACCACCTGAACGAGACCGGTGCGCGGGAGCTCAGCGCGGCGTTGAAGATCGACCTCGAGGCCCTGCTCGAGAAATGACCGGCACCCCCTCCGTATCCACCTCCCGCACCGCCCGCCTGGCCTTCCTTCTGGCGGGTGGGCTCTTCGTGATCCTCGGCGCGCTCGGGGCGATACTGCCGGTCCTGCCGACGACCCCTTTCCTGCTTCTGGCTGCGGCCTGCACCGCGCGCGGATCGGTTCGGTGCCACCGGTGGCTGACCGGGAATCGGCTGTTCGGACCCGTGATCCGGGACTGGGAGGAGAAGCGCACCGTGGCTCCGAGGGTGAAACTCACCGCAACGATCCTCGTGATGCTCACGTTCGGCACGTCGATCGGCTTCGCGGTCTCCACGCCGGCGCTCCGGATCGGCCTCGCCCTGCTCGGGGTGGCCCTCCTGCTCCTCCTCTGGCGCCTGCCGTCGGAGGAGCGCACCGCGGCCTGATCCGGATCAGTCCTCGAAGTCCCGGGGGGAGGAGTTTCGGTTCACGAGCACCACCAGCAGGATGAGGCCACCCACCAGGGCGGCCAGGACGAAGAGGATGATCAGAAGTTCAAACATGCCGAAGAACATGATCCTCTGCCTCGATGATCCCGCACCTCTGTTTCCGTCGCGGAGCGAGATTGCTCCCGGACGAAAAAACAGAGTCTGGAAAAAGGTGTCTGCCTCCGTACTCAGTCACCGGGAGAGAAGTTGCTTCCGCCGTTGTCGATCAGGGCGCGCACCGTGGCGAGCCCCGTGACCGAGCCTTCGTGGATCGCCTTCAGAATGGTGCCTCCGCCGGAGAAGAAGTAGTAGTCACGGGCGTCGACGGCCCGGATGTAGGTTCCCGGCAGCATCGTCCGAAACTCCTGCAGAGTGTCACCACCACCGAACATCTTGTTGGCTTCCCGGTTCTGGTCGATCAGGGAGTAGAGCTCCTTCGTGCCGCCGGTGAAGTGCGGGGTGAAGCCCATCACCGCATTCACGAAGATGCTCTCCGCGTTCAGGATCTTCTCCCGGATGAGGGGCTCCTCGTAGGAACGGGGATCGACGTCGACGACGTAGTTGAGTTTGGTTCCCTTGTCCAGGGTCCGAACGTCGTGGACCCGGTACTGCCCCTCGATCGCTCCCTTCAAGGTGTCGGACTCCACGACGAAGGCGGGTTCCAGGACCTTCCCCGGGTAGCGCCTCGTGACCTCGTAGAACTCCTGGGCGATCCCGATGTCCTCCTTGTCTATTCCCTTGATCTCGACGCCGTACTTCACGCAGAGGTAGGCGTTGTAGATGACGCCGCCGAGCACCAGGTCGTCCACGGTCTCGAGCAGCGACCGGAGCGGCCCGATCTTGGTGTCGAACTTCGAGCCGGCGATGACGGCGAGGAAGGGGCGACGCGGCTCGTAGATCTGCTCCAGGTTCTTGATCTCGTACTGCATGAGGTAGCCCGCGAAGGACGGCAGGTGCTTCGTCACCTGGACGGTGGAAGTGTGGGGCTGCCAGCTTCCGAAAGCGTCGTTCACGAAAACGTTCGCCAGCCCGGCCAACTCCCTGCCGAACTGCTCGGCCTCCGGCCCCTTGGCCTCCTCCCCCCGGAACCAGCGGATGTTCGGCAGGTAGATGCCGTCGATGTCCCCCCTGCGCAGTTTCCGGATGAGCAGGTTGATGGCGGCGTCGAGGTTGATGAAGCCGCCCAGGTCAGGGTCTTCCCTGAAGTCCGGAACGATGAACTTCGTGTGCAGTTTCTTCTCGAGGTAGTCCACGATCGGCATGACATCGAACTTGGTGTCCATGTCGATCCGGCCGGTCTTCTTGTCACGCGGGCGGCCCACATGGCTCATCAGGATGAGCTTTCCACCCTTGGAGAGGATGTTGAAGAGGGTCCCGAAGGTCACATCGATCCGGAACGGGTCCTTCACCACGTGCTTCTGGGCCACGTTGTGATCCACGCGCACCAGAACCACCTGCCCCCGAAGGTCAGCGTCCTGGATCTTGGGAATTAAGCCCATCATGCCTCCCTCTCATCGATGCCCACGACCGTCGCGCCCCGAGATTGCGAGCGGGCATTTTAGCCGGACCGGAAGATCCGAAACCCCTGTTTTCGGGATTCCGGGGAGCCGGCCGCCGCCTCGCGAATGTCTGGGTTTCCCGGAATGTCAGACCTGACCCCCGTCTGCCCGGGAATGTCCAGCCATCGCCAGGACCAGTTCCAGGAGCCCCCTCAACCGGTCCGCATCCGAGAGGTAGGCCGGGCACCACGCGCTGACCGTGCGCCCGCGGACGACGACGCGCTCGGGCGAAACAGCGGCGATCCACTGCCGCGCCACCGGGTGAACCAGTGCGGCAACCAGCCGGGGATCGGCGGTGGCCACGCGCCAGTTCCGATCGAAGGCGTGATCCCCGGTTTCACGGTCCAGGCGGGTGTGGAAGTTGGCCCGCCGCGGATAGATCACGAGCTTCCGGCGGGCCCGCCGGGGCAGCACGGCGCCGGCGATCGTGCGGGCTCCACCGAGACGACGGAACTCCATCTTGAAGGCGATGCCGTCGCGGCTCCCGGACAGGCGAGGCCGACGCTTGATGATCAGCTTCGCGCCCTGGCTCTCGGCGACCTCGGCCCAGCCCGTGGTGTCGAGCGGGGCGATCTTCCGGTGCGGCCGCCAGCGTTGATCGAAGGTGGCCCGGATCGGAGCCTTGATCAGGGCCCAGATCGCGAGCGCGGTCACGGCGACGAGCAGCAGGAAGAACAGCACGAATTTGAGCGGGTCCCCACTCAGCCCGGCAAAGAAGAGAATGACGACCAGGAAGCCGAGCGCGCCGCCACCCAGGGATCTCGGGATGCGCCGGACCCCGACAAGCCGCCCCTCCCCCGGCGGCCGGGAGGTGCGCCGACGGCGGAGCAGGAAACCACCGCTCCGCTTGCGCCCCGCCCCCCCCTCCTTTGCCTGCTTCGCCATCACCGACCCCCGTGGTGCTGCCACGCATCATCTACGCTGGAAGTGGGGGCGTCATTCTGAAAGCAGTTCGCGGACGGTTGGACCCCCTACTTCTTCACGAGCGGGACGAAGCTCGCCCAAAGCTTGACCATGGCTTCCTCCTCAACCTTCAGCCGATGCCCGACCCCTCACTTCCCAGGCCACAACCTCCACGTCTCCGGGTCCCCGGGCTTCGCCTTCCCGAACCACGTCAGCTCTGCCGACACATCCGCCGCGCCCACCGCGAAGGCCACCCGAAAGCCGCCGATCGGGTCCACCATGAAGGTGTCTTCGTACACCGGGATCAGGAGCTCGGCGACCTCCCCGCGCGCCCCACCGGTCTCCGCAACATGCGGCGCCCTCCGGATCCGGGCCGGGAACCAGCTCCCCTCACGAAAGAGCAGGTGCCGGACGCCCACCTCCCGTTCGTAGCCCACGACGGCCGCGGCGCGGAGTTCGCCGCCGCCACGCCCCCCCTTGGGCGGGCCCTGGCGGAAGGCCACCATGAACTGCGCGGGAAGCTCTCCGCGGACGGCGCGCAACCTCGCGTACAGATAATTGCCCTTCCGCATCAACTCCGCGGTGAGGACGGCCTCGCCGATCTGAAGGGTCTCGGTAATGACGAAGTTCGCCGTTTCCTCCGGCGACGGCTTCCCGTCGAGGGCCACCGGGGCGCCCAGTTCGTGCGCGAAGAACTCCGAGATGATTCCCTCGACGCCCTTGACCTTCCCGAACATCTTCGTGCCGTGGATGGTTCGCTTCGGGAAGGTGTGGAGGTGGGCCTTCGTGCCGAGGACTTCGTCGATCGCCGTCGCGCCGGCGTCGGCCTCGCTCGTCGAGGTCAGGATCAGCATGTCGCGTCTGCCGAAGTTCGCGAGGTGCTCCATGGTGGGGACGCCGAGGTAGTCCTTGCCCGGAGTCATCACCGCCACCGCGCGGATGCGCTCGCGGCGAACGGCCGCGTCGATGGCCACGCTGCACCCGACGCTGGCGCCGATCAGCCCGATCCGACCGCCGTCACTCCCCCGCGCGATGAGGTAGTCCACCGCGGCCAGGGCATCCTGGTGCATGGCATTGAAGAGCGTCGCGTCGCGCGCCTCGACGCGTTCGGAGAGATCCTCCTCTCCCTGCACCGCGCTCTCCCCGTGACCGCGCATGTCGATGGCCAGAAAGTCGATCCCGGCCTTCGTCAGGTGCGCCGCGAGCGGGGCGAAAGCCGAGCGATCGGAGCGGTACATGTGAAGCGCCACCACCGCCGGCGCCCCCTTCTTCCCGGTGGCGTAGAGGTCCCCGACGATGGTCAATCCGTCGTCGGTTTCGATCTGGACCCGCTCCGGAGCGGCGAAGGCGGGGGCGGCGAGGAGAAGAAGCGTTGCCGCAAGGGCGAGCGTCCGTCGAGACGGTGACATGGTGCCTCCTTCAGGGGAGTGGCAGTACCCGATTGTACGTCACCGCTGCCCCCTCTGCGCCTCAGCGCCTCTGCGGGAGGCCTGGGAGGCAATGGGCCCGGCGTTCCCTATCACTCATCCAGGCGAAGCTTCACCCCGAACGAGCCACTCATCGGATCGCCGTGCACGGCCCAGCGGATCATGCCGCTCTCCATCTCGCCCGCCGGCATGAGCGCTTCCCACTGCTCGTCACTCACCGGGTGGAGCAGGCTCATCCGCTGCCATTTCCCGCTGGCGTCCTGGTACTCCACGCCGATGCGCACCGTCAGTTCCTTGTTCACCGGGAGGCTGGCAGCTTTGGGGAAGGACCCGTCCAGAAGAGTCTCGACCTCGGCCAGCACCTCGTCATCGGCGGTGGGGATCCAACCCGTGGGGTCGGTGATGGCAACGCGAATCCGCCCGCCGGCGGGCGCCTCCGCGGAGAAGAGAAACCACGCGGTGGTCTGCTTCCCGGGCTCCAGCGTCATCCGGACCGTGTTGTCGGAGAGGGATTCGGTGTTCGTCAGCATGGGCTCCGGAGCGTCTTCATCCCCCGATCCCACCAGGTCCGAGACGGATCCGCAGGCCGTGAGAAGAAGGACGCCGAGGACAAGGATCGGGCACCGCCGCACGGGGAGAAGGGACATCGGGACTCCTCCAATTGAAACCCAGCCAAGTCACTGAAGTGTACCGCCGCGGTGCGCTCCCGGACAACACCGGAAACCCCGGTCCCGGAGGTGCCCGTCTTGCCCGTTGCCGCCGGGACCGGCCCGCACTACGATGACCGGACACTGGCGGGTGTGGGAACCGAGGATGCAGGAACCGGATCTGAAGGGGCGAACCCTCGCGGATCGCTACCGGATCGACGCGAAGCTCGGCGCCGGCGGCATGGCGACGGCGTGGCTGGCGTACGATCTCAATCTCTCGCGACAGGTGGTAGTCAAGGTGCCCTTCCCGGATCTCGTCCGGGTGGAGTCCTTCGCCAAGCGCTTCGAACTCGAGATCAAGAGCCTGATCCGCCTGGCCCACCCCCACGTCGTGCACGTCCTCGATGGCGGCACGGTGGACGGCCTGCCGTACTGCGTCCTCGAGTACCTCGGCGGAGGCAGCCTCTCCGACCGGCTCGAGCAGCGGGGGGGGCGCCAGAGCGTCACCGAGATCCTCACCTGGCTGCCCCACATCGCCGCGGCGCTCGACCACGTCCACGAAGAGGGCATGATCCACCGGGACGTGAAGCCCGGCAACATCCTCTTCGACGAGAAGGGCAACCCCGCGCTCGCCGACTTCGGCATCGTCAAGGCCTGTGAACACGCGCGGGAAGGGCTCACCGCCACCGGCCAGTCGCCGGGTTCTCCGGGATACATGGCGCCGGAGATTCTCGGGGGAGGCATCGGGCCCGCCTACGACCAGTACTCGCTCGCCGCCGTTGTCTACCGCTGCGTGAGCGGCGTCGCCCCGAAACCCCTGCAGGCCCATCTCGGGTTGGTGCAGACCGGCGCCGACTACCTCTCCCTCCCGGCGATGTCCGTCCTCCAGGCGGCGCTCTCTCCCGAGCCCACGGCGCGCTTCCCGACTTGCGCGCGGTTCGCGGAGGCCTTCGCGGCGGCGGCGGCGGGGTCGGTTCCCGCCGAGGAGGCCATCCCCACGGCGGTGCCCATGTCGTCGGGGCGCGATGAGGCCACCGCAACCTTCATGCTCCCCACCCAGGCCGAGGCCACGCGACCGGCCCGGTCCGGCAGCCGGGCCCCCTGGCTGCTGGCGGCGCTCCTCGGCGCGGCCCTGCTCGTGGTGGGCGGCGGGCTGGCCGGGATCATCCCGCTCGGCTCCGGTGGGTCGGATCGGCCGGATCACACGGATCGGGCCGAGCGGCCGAACGAACCCGCGGTCGAGCCGACGCCCGAACCGGTCCCGGCAAAGCCGATCCCCCCACCGAAAGAGCCGGAGCCGGTTCCCGCGCCGCCACCGGTGGTGGTGGTCACCGACGACACGCCTCCGGTCATCCGCATGGAACCCGTCGCGGCCTTCACGAACAATTCGTGGCTCGACATCTCGGGTCGCGTGGTCGAGGCGCATCCCCTGAAATTCCACGTCGCCGGAGAGCAGACTCCCCTCTCCTCGGACGGTGAATTCCACACCGGCGTGGCCTTGAACGAGGGCTCCAACACCATCACGCTGGAGGCCGTGGACCAGGCCGGCAACCGCTCCGAACCGCTCTCGATCGAGATCCTGCTGGACACGGAGGATCCGGTCCTGACCCTCGAAGGCGGCTGCCGGCGGTTCGCCCGGTCCGGCGAAGTGGAACTCCGCGGAACGCTTCGGGACGCCCACCCCCTGTGCATCCTGATCGACGCGCAGAAGGTCATGGTCGAAGAGGACGGAACCTTCGCGCACCGGCTCACCGTCCCCGCCGGGGGCTGTCGCGCCACGGTCACCGGGTGTGACCGATCCGGGAACGAGTCGGAACACCTCGAGCTCGAGGTGACCGTGGACAGGGCGGCCCCGCGCGTGGCGGTGACCGCCCCCGAGGACGGCCTGATCACCAACCGGAAACGAGTCGAGGTGCTGGCCCGACTCGAGGACGATCACCCGGCGTCCTTGACCATTGCCGGCCGGAAGGCGGAGGTGCTCGGCGGCTCGATCTACCGCCTGGAGGTCGCGCTCGAGGAGGGACCGAACTCGATCGAGGTCCGCGGCGCGGACGAGGCCGGGAACGAAACGCGCGAGACGATCGCGGTCATCCTCGACACCATCCCGCCGACACTCACCCTCGAACCGCTTCGGCGCGCGGCGGACGGCGGCCTGCTGGTCAAGGGGAAGATCGAGGACGAACACCCGAGCCACGTGATCCTGGCCGGGGTCGTCGTGAAAACGGGAGAGGACGGGAGTTTCCGGGCGACGGTGCCGGCGGGTGACCTCGGGCCCGCGGCCTCCGTCCGCGCCTTCGACCGGGCCGGCAACGAAAGCCGGGAGATGCCGCTGACCGACCTGCCCGAGATCGCTTCGCCGAAGATCCACCTGGACCCGCTCCCCGCGAGAACCGCCGAGGCCTTCGTCATCGTCTCGGGCGGAGTAGATCAGGACGGGCTGACGGTGACCGTCAACGAGAGCGTGGTCGAGGTCCGGGATAGGAGGTTCTCCTGCCGGCTCCCGCTGACGGAGGGCGAATTCCTGATCGTCGTTACGGCGGGGCGGCCGGGGGGAGAGACGACCCGGAAGGTGCAGCTGATCGTCCGGCAGAGCGCGCCGTCGAAGCCGCCGCCCGAGGTGGCCGAGCTGATCGGGAAACTCGCCTCCCGCGACCCGGGCGAACGCTTCTTCGCCGCCACCGGCCTCGGCCGGACCGGGTACAAGCGCGCCGCCGAGGCGCTCGAGATCGTGCTCCGCGACGACCCCGACACGAACGTCCGCCGCGCCGCCGCGCGCGCGCTGGCGGAGCTCGGGGCATGGAAGTCGGTGCCGGCCCTCCTCGACGCCCTGGCCGCCGGCAAGCCGCTCGTGGCCGGCGACGCCAATGACGCCCTGAAGGTGATCACCGGCCAGGACTTCGGCTACCGGATGGGCATGTCGGCGGCAGAGGCGGAGGCGGCGGCGAAGCGGGGGCGGGCGTGGTGGCGAACGCACCAGGGAGATCGCACGGAGTAGCCCCCAAAAACAACACCGGGAGTCCTTTTTCGCAAAAAGGACTCCCGGTGTTGTTTTTCATCGAGGGCCGCTATTCCAGGAGGAAGTAGACCCGTGCTACGGACTCCGAGGTTGTCGCCGGAACCGCGGCCAGAACCGCACGCTCGGCCTGAGCCTGCAACGAGAGCAGCGCATCCCGGAGTTTCGTCAACTCCGCTTCGGTCACTCCGAGCGGGGCCGTGCCGCGACCCAGTCGAGCCTCGAAGGCCCGCACCGTGTCCGGGTCGGTCCGGGAGAGCACGTCGCGGTAGCTCGTGACCCAATCCTCGGCGATGAGTTGCAGGGATCGTGCGGTGCGATCGGTCAGGCTGAGCTCCGTCTGCCAGTGCGCAAGGATCTGCCCCACCACGGCCTCGGTGGTACCGCGAAAGACCTCCTGGGACACCGGAGCGACTCCCGCCGACTCGAGGACCGAGCGGACGGTCAACTCCGCGTCGGTGGCCTCCTTCGGTTCAACCGCCTCGACCGCCCCCGTCTCGCGGGGGATGACCTCGGCCTCCGTCTTGACGGGTGGTTCCGTCACGGGCTCCACCGTCGGCGGGCCTGAGGTTTCGGTGAGCTTCCGCACCTCTTCGGTCAGGGCTTTCGTCAACGTCTCCTCAGCGGCGGCGCGTTCGGCGGAGGTCTCGGCCGCGGCGACGGTCTCCGTGTACTCCTCCATGGCCGTTTTCGCCGCGAGCTGAGCCGACTCGATGTCCTGCTCCGGCGCCTCCGGCCAACTCTGGCGAA
>SWCD01003558.1_pt1 | contig 11757 bp, 9 predicted proteins | sample 4693011 | NCBI WGS metagenome assembly SWCD01 (sample SAMN10267278, study PRJNA491770) | bioreactor metagenome | isolation source: DHS bioreactor inoculated with marine | place: Japan: Omine Ridge, Nankai Trough | reverse complement strand
CTCGGGCGGTGGCTGCTTCAGGACGACGCGCCTCAACCGGAGCGTGCACTGATTCACCTCGAGCGGGCGGTCGAACTCCTGGCCTCCCCCCGGGACATGGACCGCCCGGAGCTCTCCTCCGACGAGGACTGGGCGCGGATGATCCTTCAGACCCGCGGTCGCTACCACGCCTGGCTCGCCCGGGCGCGCTTTCTGATGGGGGACTACCGGGAGGCAGTCGATCTCGCGTCGATGGCGATCGCCGACGGCGCCAACGACCCGGGCGTCCACCTGACCCAGGGCCGGGCGGCGAAGGCCGTGGGAGAGACCAAGCTCGCCCTCGACGCCTTCGCCCACGCCGCGGCCGCCGGAGCCTCCCCGGAGGCGGAGGCCGAGCTTCGGGACATGATCGGTTCGCCTCTGCGCCCGAAACTTCAGGAGCGCCTCGGGCCGGCCCCGCTCTTCACGGACGCCACCGGCGCGGCCGGTCTCGGCGGGGTGCGGGGCGGCCGCATCTCCATCGTCGATGCGAACGGCGACGGCCGGGCGGACCTGCTCATCGGCGGCTCCCGGCTCTATCTCGGCACGGAGGACCATCGGTTCACCCCGGCCCCCGCCTTCCCGAAGGTCCCCGGCGCGCGCGGCGGGATCTTCGCCGACCTCGACAACGACGGTGACCTCGACCTCCTCGTCTTCCGCACCGACCACCCGCTGATCCTGGCCAACGACGGGAAGGGGATCTTCACCGACCGGACGCCGGCTTCCCTGAAATCCACCGAGAAGCTCTACACCGAAGCCGCCGCGGTGCTGGACTTCGACCGGGACGGCCTCCTCGACCTCTACCTCGCCAACTACGAGCGGCCGCCCCATCCGCCCTATGCGCGGGGCACCGCGGACCTGCTCTTCAGGAACATCGGGAAGCTCGACTTCGCGGACGCCTCCGGCGAGATTTCGGACCTGAGCCTGGAGCCCATGTGCGGCCGCGGCATCGCCACCGGCGACTTCGACGACGACGGCGACACCGACCTCCATGTCGCCAACTATCGCCTCGACCCGGACGTCCTCCTCGTCAACGAGGACGGGAAGCTCAAAAACCGCGCCCGCGCCCGCGGCGTGGAGGGGGAGTGCGACAAAGGCTACTTCGGCCACGGTATCGGCCCGGCTTTCGGCGACCTCGACGGCGACGGTCACCTCGACCTGGTGGTGGGGAACCTCGCCCACCCGCGCTACATCGGCTTCTCCGATGTCACCCGCGTCTTCCTCTCCTCCGGGCCCCCGGCCTACACCTTTCGCGACGTCTTCCGGCAAAGCGGGATCCGCTACGAGGAGACCCACTCCAACGCCTCCCTCGGCGACGTGGACCTCGACGGCGACCTCGACCTCTACCTCACCTCGGTCTACCGGGGCCGGAAGAGCTTTCTCTACCTGAACGATGGGCAGGCGAACTTCCGCGACGTCACCTGGCTCGCCAGCGTCCGCGCCGACAACGGCTGGGGCTCCGCCTTCGGCGATCTCGACAACGACGGCGACCTCGATCTGATCGTGGGCTCCGGCTCCGGGATCCGCTTCTACCGCAACACCGGCCCCACGGGCGGCTTCGTCGGACTTCGCCTTTCGGGCGACCGCGACATGAACGGCTCCGCGGTGGGAACCCGCGTGACCCTCACCGGCGCCGGCCCGGACCAGGTGCGGGAGATCGCCGGCGGCACCGGCACCGGCTGCCAGGACTCCCCGGCGCTGCGCTTCGGGGTGGGTTCGGCGAAGGGCCCGTTCACTCTCACCATCCGTTGGCCCGACGGCCGCATCCAGAGGATCCTCGGGATCCGGGCCGGCAAACTCTACCGCTTGGTCGCCGGGGAGAACCCGGTTCAGGAGAACTGATGTCGAAGACCTTCGATGAACTGGTGGCGATCATGGACCGCCTCCGCGAGCCCGGCGGCTGCCCCTGGGACCGGGCCCAGGACCTCGAGTCCTTCACCCCGAACATCCGGGAGGAACTCGACGAACTGGAGGAGGCCATCGGCGAGGGCGACGCCAAACACATCTGCGAGGAACTCGGCGACGTCATCTTCAACCTGGTCTTCGTGGCCCGCCTGGCGAAGGAGCGCGGCTGGTTCACCATGGATGACGCCCTGGCCGGGATCCGGGACAAGATTGTTCGGCGGCATCCGCATGTGTTCGGGGACTCGACCTGCAGCACTCCGGAGGAAGTGCTGCAGCAGTGGGCCCGGATAAAGGAGGAAGAGAAGGCCTGAGCCTGGGGTTGGCGCCCGGCCTGTTGTCCGTTTTTGAATCAATCCGAGGGCAAAAGTCAGATTGGAGGGAGACCGCCCGAACGTCATTCAGCTCCCGTTCGCCACCCCCAATCCTCTTGCCTTTTCTGAATCAGTTCAAGAAAACAGATTCAGGGGGGCGTCCGAACCCGCAAGCCCAAGGGGGAGGCGTCGCCCCCGATTGAGCGTTATCTGAACAGCATAAGTGCTCCGGCCAACCCCGGATCCCCCGCCTCCCCTTCCCCGGTCCAGGACCACTCCGATCGCTCCCCGTCGTCCGCGGTGCGGATCACGTTCAATCGCATCGCCTCGCCCGGTGGAGGGAGGCCGCCGAGGGTCGTGAGCGGGATCAGGGCTTCCACCGACCAGCCGCCCGCCGTGAGCGCGGTGGCGACGGTGTGGGGCTCTCCGGGTTTCTGGAAGGGGGAGAGCGGGAGGTTCACGCTCATCCTGCCTTCCGTCAGGTGAAGGATCAGTTCCTCCGCGGTGCCCGGGCCGGGCGGTGCCCCATCGCCGGTCCGGCAGTTCGCCGCGAAGTAGAGGTGCTCACCGGCCACGCCGAGGAAGAAGGTCGTGCGGCTCTTCGCGGGGCCGCCTCCGTCCTCCCGGATCAGGGCGGACTGGGGTGGAAGTTCCGCAGTCTCCCCGGATGTCGGCGTTCCGTCGATGCGCGGCTCAGTCGCCAGCGGTTTCAGGTGCAAGCGACGATAGGGAGGGACGACCACCGTGAGTTTCCCGGCCTGCTCGCCCTGCTCGGTGAGGTAGGTCAGGCGAACCTTCGGCAGCGGAAACGGGGAACCGGTGCACAGCGGATTGAACTCGTGCCGGGTGCGGAACTCCGGGTCCGGCGTGAGCAGGGCCGACGGCTCGAGCACGCTCCACGCGGTGCCCGTAACCTCCCAATCGAGTTTGGCGGTCACCCCCTCGGGGAGCGTGGGGATTTCGACGACCGCGCGGCACGGCCCGAGCAGATCTTCCCTCAGGCGGAGTGTCAGCACGGCCACCTCCTCGCCGAGGTAGTGGTAGGGCGGCAGCTCGCGGGGGTTCTCGACGGCATTCGGAACCACCGTCCCCCGCTTCACGATCCGGAAGCGGTCGCGCACCTCTCCTTCGCGGTCGATCATTCGCGCGTCGAGTGTGTCGCCGTTCACATCCACCAGCACGGAGCCGAAGTCCTTGATCACGCGCTTCATCACCCGTGATGTGCCCAACCGGTTCAACTTGCCCCCGCCGTGCCCGGTCACCACATACACCGCTCCCTCGTTGGGCTTTCGGCCGCCCGACTTCAGGTACGCGCCTTCGCCATCCGGGTCCCCGTCACCGTCGTCGAAGATCACGCCCGTAAGCGTGTTGGGGGCGGCGTAGGCGCCGTTCAACAGCATCGAGCGCTCGTAGATGTGCGAGTGGCCGGTGAAGACCAGGTCCACGCCGTGCCGCTCGAGGACCGGGAGCACCACGCGGCGGAAGTGGCGCATCACCCCGCGCTCCGCGTCGTGGGAGCCCTTGGAGTAGGGCGGGTGGTGCCACATCGCGATCAGCCACTCGGCGTCGGAGTCGGCGAGGTCCACTTCGAGCCAGCGGAGCATCGGCCCGTCAAAGTCCCGGTTGCTCTGACAGGAATCGAGCACCACGACGTGCGTGTTGGCGTAGTTAAAGGAGTAGTAGAGTTCGGTCCCGGACGCCTCTCCGCCACACTCCCCCTCCGTGGGGAGAACGAAGGCGTCGCGGTAGATCCCGCAGTCGTGGTAGTGCCCGTCGTGGTTGCCGATGGCGGGCCAGCAGACGGTGTTCGCGAGCGTCTTTTCGTAGGGCGCGAAGTACTTCGTGTGGAACTGGTCGTCCGTTCCCGCGGGGTAGGCGAGATCGCCGACGTGCAGGATGAAGTCGGGGGGCACTCCCTCCGCGGCAACGACAGCGCGCATCGCCTCGTGCACCGCGGCCTGCTCCGGCCCGCCCGTGCCGGAGTCCCCGAGCACCCAGAATCGAAACGGCCGCCGCGTCCCGGGCTCCGGCGAGGTGCGAAACGTGCGCTCCGGACCGCCGGCGAAGAGGGTCCGACCGTAGCGGATCTCGTAGTGATAGAGGGTGTCGGGGTCGAGGTCGTCGAAGGTGGCCTCCACCTGCACGCAACCCTCCGGCGCGGAACTCAGGCCGCCGGTGTCCTTGCCGAGGGTCCGGACGAGGAGGTCGGGGTCGACCACCTCGAGCGTCCGCGGGTCTCGGCCCAACCGGATCTTCGGTTCCCCTTCCCCGATCCGGCGCCACACCAGGGTCATCTCCTCCGGGCCGCCCTGCGCGAGGTAGGGCCCGCGCCGGTAGCCGTCCCGGCTCTCGACGGTGTCGCCCGGCTCCGGCGCCTGCTCACCGCAGGCCGCGGCCGCCGCGATCACGGCGACAAGCAGCACCCACGCCGCCCGGTTCAATCGCCCTTCCTCGCGGAAAGCGAGATCCGCTTTCGCTCGAGGTCCACGGCGAGGACCTTCACCTTCAGACTCTGCCCCGCCTTGACCACCTCGTGCGGGTCCTTCACGAACCGGTCGGCCAGCTTCGAGATGTGCACCAGACCGTCCTGGTGGACGCCGATGTCCACGAATGCGCCGAAGGCGGTGACGTTCGTCACAATGCCGGTGAAGATCATGCCCACCTCGACGTCCTCGAGCTTCTTCACGTCGTCGCGGAACGACGGTGGTTCGAACTGCGCCCGCGGGTCGCGGCCGGGCTTGCCGAGCTCCGCGATGATGTCCGCGATGGTGGGCTCTCCCACGTCGCCGCCGACGTAGCGAGTGGGCTCGATCCCCGCGGCCCGCTCGGGGTTCCCGATGAGATCGGAGACCTGAAGGCCGAGGTCCTTCGCCATCCGCTTCACCAGGCCGTAACGCTCGGGGTGTACCGCGGAGGCGTCGAGGGGATTCAAAGAGCCGCGAATGCGGAGGAAGCCGGCGGACTGCTCAAAGGCGCGCGGGCCGAGGCCGGGCACGTCGAGCAGGGCCTTGCGAAGCTTGAACGGGCCCGCCTTCGCCCGGTGCGCGACGACCTTCTTCGCCAGCGTCGGGCCGATCCCGGCCACGCGGGAGAGCAGCGGGGCGCCGGCGGTGTTGAGCTCCACCCCGACCCGGTTAACGCAGATCTGGATCACCTGGTCGAGCTTCTCCGTCAGAAGCGTCTGCCGCACGTCGTGCTGGTACTGCCCCACGCCGATCGCCTTCGGCTCCACCTTCACCAGCTCCGAGAGCGGATCCTGCAGCCGCCGCCCGATCGAGATGGCACCGCGCACCGTGAGGTCGAGGTCCGGGAACTCCTCGCGGGCCAGGTCCGAGGCGCTGTAGACGCTCGCCCCGGCCTCGGAAACCGAGACGATCATGACCTGATCCGCCGCGCCGCCGAGCGCCTCCCGGGCGAAGTCCATCGTCTCCCGGCTGGCGGTGCCGTTGCCGACCGCGACGGCAAAGGGGCGATGGCGCGCGACGAGAGCCTTCAGCGTCTCCACGGCGGCCGGGTGCCGCTTCGGTTCGAAGGGGTAGATCGTCTCGAACTGCAGCAGGTTCCCCTGGGCGTCGAGGGCGGCGCACTTGCAGCCCGTCCGGAAGCCGGGATCGATCCCGAGCACCGGGCGCTCCCCCAGCGGGGCGGCGAGCAGCAGGTCGTTCAGGTTCCGCGCGAAAACCTCCACCGCGGCGACGTCGCTTTTCTCCTTCAACTCGGAGAGCACGTCACTGGTCATCGCCGGTCCGAGGAGGCGCTTCAGGCCGTCGGCCACGGCGGCCTGAAGCTCCCCGGCGAAGGGAGAGCCGGTCCGATGCCGCATGCCGCGCAGCAGGCGGCTCTCGAGCACGTCCTCGTCCACCTCGACCTTGATGCGGAGCAGTCCCTCCCCCTCGCCGCGCATGACCGCGAGAAAGCGGTGGGACGGGATGCGGCTCACCGGTTCCGAGTAGTCGTAGTAGTCCTCAAAGCGAGTCGCCTGCCCCTCGACGAGCTTCTTCTTCACCACCCGCGAGACGAGGCTCCCGTGGCGCGCGTAGCTCTCCCGGGCGAGGGCGCGGAGGTCGGCGCGCTCGGCCATGATCTCGGCCACGATGTCCCGCGCGCCGGCCAGGGCGGCCTCCACATCCGGAACGTCCTTCTCGGGATCGACGAAGGCCCGGGCCTCGCCTTCCGGGTCACCCTGCTCCGGCTGCCCGAGGATCCGCTGCGCCAGCCGGTCGAGGCCGCGCGCGTGTGCCATCGCGGCTCGCGTTTTCCGCTTCTTCTTGTAGGGCAGGTAGAGGTCTTCCAGCTCGGTCTTGGTCCGACAGGCGGCGATCCGCGCGGCCAGGTCGGCGTCGAGCTTCCCCTGCTCCTCGATGGAGGTGAGGACGGCCTCCCTCCGCTTTCCGAGTTCCAGGAGATAGCGGTGGCGCTCCTCGATGGCGTGGATCGCCACCTCGTCGAGTCCGCCCGTCGCCTCCTTGCGGTAGCGCGCGATGAAGGGCACGGTGCCGCCTTCACTGAAAAGCTCGAGCACCGCGCCGACGGGACCGGGGCGGAGGTTCAATTCTTCGGCGATGAGTTCGATCGGATCCGGGGTCATGCCCTCTTGGTATCACACGGCGCCGGACGCTCCGCCATTTGCCTTTTGCGGACGGGGGGAGGCAGGGTCGGCGCGGAGGTCGACCATCCACCGGGGAATGGGCCCCGGTCAGAGTGCCTTGAGCTTCGCGGCAATCTCCCGCGTCGCCCGTTTTGAGCAGCAGGCCTCATCCGCGAACCGGGGCCAGGCGGCGACCGCTTCGTTCACCGCCTCGAAGATCTCTTCGGCCTCCCGGTCCCGCACCCCGGCATCCCCGGCCAGGGAGATGATGTGCTGACGGGACGGATTTCGCCCCTCACCATGAACGGTCATGGTGTGCTCACCACCGGGACCGGGCGCAAAGGTCAGGTCGTAGGCCGGCGTGAGCGACCACTCGCCCCCGTCAGGCAGGAGGAAGGCGAAGTTCTTGCCATGATCGTCGCGGTTGTGGGCGGCGACGTTGAAGGCGATCTGGCGAAAGACGCGGAGCACGTCGGCGTGGTTTCTCGTGAGGATCCTGGTGACTTTCAGCAGGTCGGCGTAGTCCGTGGACGGGATCCTGAAGTTGGCGTGGATGAGATTGGCGAAGGTGTGAACGTGGACACGCCTCCCCCCGGCCCTCCGATCGAAGCGCCGGACTCCGAAATAGCGCCGGAGATCACGCCCCTGCTTCACCTCGAACAGCCGGGTCTCGGGCACTGCAATCCCCGCCGCGGCAGCCATGAGGGCATAGGCCCGCTCGACAGGTCCGGCGTCCCGCACGTTTGCCCTGGACGCGAACTTGATCATCCATGGCTCGAAGTCGTCGGGGAGGGCGGACTCCCCGGAGACGACTCGGTCTCCACGAATCCCCACGAGGACCTTGGGCCGAGCGCCTTGCGGCGAACCTCCGGCGCGCATGAGTTCGGGCAGGATAACCGCAGCCTCCCCGGCGAGCACCTCCTCGGCATTTCGCCCGAGTGCGAAGAGATCGAGATCGCTGCGATCACCCTCCCGGTCCCGCGGCGGATGGTAGGTCAGCGCGCCCATCGTCGAGCGCCCGAGATATGCGAGACGATCGAGAGGCGAGATGCTGTGAGGATCGAGTCCCTCCCGACGGAAGTGGCGATCCATGAGGAGCAGTCCCCAGCCATCCGGGAGGGAATCGTCGAAGAGGCCCGGGAGCGGACCGAATTGCCGGTCGGTGTGCTCGTGAAGGACGGCCTGCAGCGGCAGTTTGAAGGGTGAGAGGGATTCCCCCTCCTCAAGGAACGCCGGATCGTACTCGAAGTAGACCCGATGGCGATCCTGGGCCAACACCCCCACTGCCTGATCCTCTGCCGCGGAGTGCGTCCAGCGGACTTCGAGCCTTCTCACTTCGATCCCCGCCGGCGTCGGCTCGACTCCACGTTTCCGGTGAGCGCTTCGAGTTCCGCGATGGAGGACGCCGGCGCCGGCCGCAGCAGATCAACGAATTCATCGAGCCGTCCCAGAGCATGACAGAGCCGGAGCAGGTTCTTCACCGGCCTCCGCGGCCTTGCCGCCGGGGGGCGTTCAGTGAAGGCCAGGATCGGCCGGCGGGGCCGGTAGGCCGTCGGCGTTTCGCGGACCAGGGGTGGGGCAGGCAGAGGCCGGACATTGCAGGGTGAGAGACGCGCAGGAGCGGAGCGCACTGATCCTGTGTCTGGCGCAAGGTGAAGGTGGCGGTCCGCTCAGCGAATGACAGTCTTCCCGGGAGGCCGCTGGAGTCGACGGGAGGCGGAGCGTCACTTCCGTGCCGACCTCCGGCCGTGACGCACGCCAACCCCACAAGGCAAGCCGGAGCCACCTCAGCGTCCTGCCGAGAGTGCCACCCCGAGAATCCTCAGGCAGAAAGCTCCGCGGCACGCAGAGCAGCGAGGACCTCAGCGATGCGGGGTGTGGCCCCTGCAATGCAGTGTTCGCGCTTGTAGTGGACATCGAAGGAGAACAGTCCCCCCTCATCGCCACTCTCGATCGGGAAGCTCAACTCACCCCCGACGCCCGCATAGGTATCTCGTTTATCCTTCGGGACGGAGACGGTGAAACGAAGTTCACCCGGGATGACGATTTCCGGTTCCTGGTCGTTGAACCAGATTCTCGGGTGCGCCTTGTACTGGGTCGGGTCATCCGGGAGGAACCACACTCGCCATTGAGAATTTGGTCCCTTGTACTCGGCGACTTCCTTGCCCACGCTCTGCCTGAGGGAGGAGAGGAACGCGTTGATTTCAAAGATCATCTCATCGTACATCCTGTCGACGAGTGGCGTCCACTGCGGCGCCGTGCGACACGTCGCGATCGACCGCCTCGCTCAATCCGGAGTCGGTTTCGAGCCGTGAACCTGCCCGCAGGGTGGCCAGGCCGAGCGCGGCCGCCGCCTCGATCAACTGTCAGGCCGAGCGACGCGAGGGATCTTCACCGAGCCAGAACGAACCCTCGGCGAGTCGCAGCCCCGCCCACTTCGCGGCGACCTCCCACTGCCCCTCGTCAAGCGCGAGGATGCACGCCGCGATCTTCGTAACTACGGGCGCTCACCAAACTCATTGATAGCCACGCCTGCGCGGCGTCGAGCCAACTCTCGAAAGAGGCAGCCACGGAAGCCTGGGTCAACCGGGGGCGATCCTGGCCTGTGCACCTCGCGGGAATTCTATCAGGAGGAAGCCCGTCCACCTTGGCGAGTTGGGCTGAGGAGAGCATTCGGGCAGCCCTCTGGAGATCAGGGCTGGACCCGCTCAATCTTCTGCCTCGATAACTCGCGGGATGTCTCGTGCCCCGTGAAGCACTCGGACGACCCTGATGCCGTCTTCGGCGGACAGGTAGAAGACAAGATGCTTTTCGAATCCACGCACGGGCCACATCCGGAGCCCTGCCAGTCGAGGATTCCGGAATGCCTTCGGCGATCCAGCGCCGGGGTTTTCGAGAAGCCACTCGAAAGTCCTCTGGCACGCCGAGAAGAAGCGCAGGCCGACCTCGAGTCCGCCTTCGGAGGTGTAGTACTCCGCCGAGCCGTCAAGATCCGCGTTGGCCCCGGGAAGCAGGAGAATGCGACGCCGCTTCACTCGCGGGAACTGCCTTCTGCTCGGGCCACGAGATCCCGTCGCTTCTTCTCCCAGAACCCCTCCTCCACATCGATGGGCTCACCAGACTCGAGCCCTTCGAGAAGGAGTTTCTCGAGGCGGTCCTCCGCTGCACGTTTGCGGTCGCGCCGAAGGAGTTCGCGGAAGTACTCGCTCAGTGAACTGTAGCCGTCCGAAGCACGCTGCTCGGCAAACCGCCGGAGTGACTCGGGCAAAGATACGTTCATCGACGTCATCTGATCATCGGTAGCTGCTCTTGAGTCCATGACAGAAGGGTAGCATGCCTGACCGCGGAGTGGCAGAACCCGCCATTGCCGGGCGGGCCGGATTTGCGTCGCGGGCTGGAAAAGGCGCTCGAAACGGTCCTGAATCCCCGGTTTTCGGGCCGAACCGGCTCGAAACCAACCTCCCGACGCAAGGATCGCCGGGCCGGGAGCAACAGGGGAAGGCCGCGAAACCCAGAGAATCAGCGGGTTTCAGGTCGGCCGCCGAAATTAGTGCGCATAGCAAGTAATCACTTGCTATCTTATCTGAGACCTTCATGGACAATCGCCCCAAACATCTTCCCGCCGCGAAACGTCGGGCCGTGACAGTGGAGTCTGTGGTGGAGCTTGCGGGTTTGCAGAATCCCAGCGAGATCACAACCGCGGCCATCGCCAAACACATGCACGTCACCCAAGGCGCGCTGTTTCGGCACTTTCTCAACAAGGAGGCCATCTGGCAGTCGGTCATGGAATGGGTGGCCGAGCGTCTGCTGGCCCGCATCGACCGGTCCGTGCAGGGGGTCGACTCGGCTCTGGATGCGATGCAGGCGATGTTCATGACCCATATCGAATTCGTGACCGAACACCCTGGCGTGCCCCGGATGATGTTCGGTGAGCTTCAGCGTGCCGAATCGACCGCAGCCAAGCGCATGGTGCAGACCCTGCTTCGGCGCTACCGGGAGCGCCTGCAGCATCTGATCGAGAAGGGCAAGGCCAGTAGTGAACTGGCCCCGTCACTCGACACTGAGGCCGCGGCCATCCTGTTCATCGGCACGATCCAGGGCCTGATCGTGCAATCGCTGCTGGTCGGCGACGTCGAACACATGCGCCGCGATGCGCCACGCGTTTTCGCGATCTATCGGCGCGGCATCGCGGGTAGCCCTGAAGCGAGTGCCCGCGCTGCGAAGGCCACGACAATCCACAAACATATCGAATGAATCGGGAGGATGGATATGTCGGCACACAAGCAACACAGCGTTTGGATCCGGGTGGCTGCCCTGATTGCATTCGGCTTCGGCCTGCAGACTATCAAGGAAGGTGGCGCGGTTCTGTTCTTTGACGGACCGGCGCGTGTCGCGGCCGGGAACTATGTGCCGTTCGTGCTCTGGTTCAATTTTCTGGCGGGGTTTGCCTACGCCATTGCCGGAGTCGGGCTGTGGATGCGTCGGCGTTGGGCCGTATGGCTGGCCACTGCCATCGCCGCAACGACGGCGCTCACGTTCAGTGCCTTTGGCGCACATGTGTACTTCGGCGGCGCGTGGGAACAACGCACGCTGATTGCCATGAGCCTGCGCACCCTGGTGTGGGCGGGCGTTGCGATGGTGGCCTGGCGTCTGTTGGCGCCCCGAACCGCCGAAGGTGGTACGCAATGAACACTACTTTCTCGGCGCACCGCGAGGCCGGTGAGGCACACGCTCTTGCCGAACGGCTGCGCGCCGCACGCGGTTGGGACGTGAGTGTGCCGGGGCCCGGCCAGCGCGTGCAGTGCCATTTCGAGGCGACGCCGACGTGCGCCTGAAGAGCATCAACCCGGCGTAACGCGAGGCGGTCCGGGAACTCCAATACCGCAACGCTACCGAACAAGCATTTCGACTTGGAGCCCACCCATGAACCCCCCC
>SWCD01006353.1_pt1 | contig 11758 bp, 2 predicted proteins | sample 4693011 | NCBI WGS metagenome assembly SWCD01 (sample SAMN10267278, study PRJNA491770) | bioreactor metagenome | isolation source: DHS bioreactor inoculated with marine | place: Japan: Omine Ridge, Nankai Trough | reverse complement strand
GCCGGCACCGCCTGCCATGGTGTCGGCTCCTGCACCGCCATCAATGAGATTGGCGCCGCTGTTACCTGTGATGATGTTGTTTAGTTCATTACCGGTACCAACAAGGTCTGCATCTCCGGTAAGGGTGAGGTTCTCGACATTGTCGGACAAGGTGTAATCCGCCGATGACAGCACGGTATCGGTTCCTTCGCCAAGATTCTCAACCACCTGGTCGGCACTATTATCCACCACAAAAGTATCATTGCCCGCACCACCGGCCAGCACATTGACGCCGCTGTTGCCGGTAATAATGTTGTTTAGCTCGTTACCGGTTCCAGTGAGATCCGCATCGCCAGTAAGGGTGAGGTTCTCGACATTGTCGGACAAGGTGTAGTCAGCCGAGGCCAGCACGGTATCGGTTCCTTCTCCCGGATTCTCCACCACCTGGTCGGCGCTGTTATCCACCACATAGGTGTCGTCGCCTGCGCCACCACTGAGAGTATCGACGCCTGCGCCGCCATCAAGCAGGTTGTCGCCAATATTTCCAGTTAGGGCGTTGTCCAGCTGGTTACCGATGCCTTCCAGGTTTTCTTCCCCAGTGAGCACCAGGTTTTCAACATTGTCTGCCAAAGTATGGTTGAGGTGTGTCTCAACGGTATCGATTCCTTCATTGGCCTGTTCAACCACGATATCTGCAGCGTTGTCCACCACGTAGGTGTCATTGCCGGCAGCTCCTGCCATGGTGTCGGCGCCTTCGGCACCGTCAAGTCGATTGGCGCCAGCGTTTCCGGTCAGGCTGTTATCCAGCTCGTTGCCTGTGGCGTTAATATCAGAGGTGCCGGTAAGCTCCAGATTTTCGACATTATCGCCAAGGGTGTAGTCGATGCTTGAACGAACCGTATCAACCCCTTCGCCTTCAAGTTCAGTCACCACATCGTCTGCGTTGTCCACCACATAAGTATCATCGCCAAGACCGGCAGCCATAGTGTCTGCGCCGGTGCCGCCGTCAAGCAGATCGTTGCCGACATTATCAACCAGATTGTCATTGCCTGACAATCCGGAAAGCGTGTTGTTGCCGGAGTTACCTGTCAAGGTGTTGTCCAGCTCATTGCCGGTTCCGGCAAGATCCGCATTGCCGGTAAGTTCCAGGTTTTCAACGTTATCAGTTAAGGTGTAATCGATGCTGGAGCGGACAGTATCATTTCCTTGACCGGTGTTTTCAGTAACCAGGTCACCACTGCTCTCCACCACGTAAGTGTCATTGCCTGAACCGCCTGCCATGGTGTCGGCACCTTCAGCGCCATCAATGAGGTTGGCGCCGTAATTACCGGTGATGATGTTATCTTGGCTGTTACCTGTGCCGCTGATATTAGCCGAACCGCTGAGGCTGAGATTCTCAACATTATCACCTAAAGTGTGGCTGACACTGGACTGGACGGTATCTGTTCCTTCTCCGGCAAGTTCGCTAACAACGTCACCGCTATTGTCCACCACATAAGTATCATCGCCTGCGCCGCCGAGCATGGTGTCCGCGCCATAATTGCCATTCAGGGTATCATTACCTTCAAGACCGGTGAGGGTATTGGCTGCTCTGTTACCAATAATCACGTTGTCCAGCTCATTACCGGTACCGCTGGTTTCTTGGTTGCCGGTAAGGGTGAGGTTTTCGACGTTGTCGGTCAGGGTATAGCTGATTTCTGACTGGACTGTGTCCGTGCCCTCGCCAGCATTTTCAATTACAGCATCTCCGCCGTTGTCGACAATGTAGGTGTCGTCGCCAGCACCGCCGAACATGGTGTCTGCTTCAGCACCACCATTTAAGATGTCGTTGCCATCCAGCCCGGTGAGAGTGTTAGCGGCATCATTGCCGGTGATGACATTGTCCAGCTCATTACCGGTGCCGTCAATTGCCTGGTCGCCGTTCAGGGTCAGGTTGTCGAGGTTGTCGGCCAGGGTCCAGGTAAGGTTGGAGTGTACTGTGTCAATGCCTTCACCTGCCGCTTCAATCGTGGTGTCAGCAAGGTTGTCTACTATATAGGTGTCATGGCCGCTGCCGCCAATCATGCTGTCAGCACCTACGCCACCATCAAGAATATCATTGCCTTCCAGGCCGGCAAGAGTGTTGTCGTTATCGTTGCCGGTCAGAACATTGTTTAAAATATTACCGGTGCCAGTTAGGGCAGCGCCGGTCAGGGTGAGATTTTCGACATTAGCACCCAAGGTATAATCAAAGGGACTGATAACTGTATCCGTACCTTGGCCGCCGAACTCAGTAACCGTATCACCGGTGTTGTCGAGGATATAGGTATCGTTGCCCCTGCCGCCAGCCATACTGTCAGCGCCCACTCCACCATCCAGTATATTGCTGCCAGTATTGCCGGTGATGATGTTATCAAGCTCATTGCCGGTTCCATCAATATTGTATTGGCCGGTTAAGGTAAGGTTCTCGACATTGTCGCCAAGGGTGTAATTGATTTTTGACTGAACCGTATCAGTTCCTTCCCCGGCAACTTCTGTAACCTCGTCAGCAACATTGTCTACCACGTAAGTATCATCGCCGGAACCGCCGAACATGCTGTCGCCGCCAGCACCGCCATTCAGGGTATCGTTGCCCTGCAGGCCGGTAAGGGTATTGGCGCCGTTGTTGCCGGTGATCACGTTATCCAGCTCATTGCCGGTACCGTCAATGGGGTCGAGGCCGGTGAGGGTAAGATTTTCGACATTATCAGTCAAGGTGTAGGTGATGGAAGACTCGGTGGTGTCGATGCCTTCATCAGCATTTTCAACAACGAGGTCTCCGGCGCTCTCGACAATGTAGGTGTCGTTGCCGATGCCGCCGGACATGGTGTCGCCGCCAGCACCACCATCAAGGGTATCGTCTCCGGCCAGGCCGGACAGATTGTTATCTGCCGAGTTGCCGGTGATCACATTATCCAGCTCGTTGCCGGTACCGCTTAAAGAGTCGTTGCCGGTCAGAGTGAGGTTTTCTAGGTTGTCGCCAAGGGTATAGTCAATACTGGAGCGGACGGTGTCGTTGCCGGCATTGAAGTTTTCAGTCACCTGGTCGCCAGTGTTGTCAACGACAAAGACATCGTTGCCGCTGCCGCCAGCCATGGAGTCTGCGCCTTCACCGCCATCGAGGTAGTCGTTGCCGGCATTGCCGGTTAAGCTATCATCGCCAGCCATACCATAAAGGGCATTGTCGCCGCTGTTGCCGATTATGGTGTTGTTCAGCTCGTTACCAGTACCGCTGGTGTTTGCTGTGCCTGCCATAGTGAGATTTTCAACATTGGCAGCCAAGGTGTGGCTGATGCGTGATTCCACCGTATCAACTCCGCCGTCAATCTCTTCGATGACGGTGTCGCCGGTGTTATCCACCACATAGGTATCGTTGCCGGCACCGCCGGCCATGGTATCGCTGCCAGTGCCGCCGACTAACAGGTCATCGCCGGCCTCACCGTTTAAGGTGTCATCGCCGCCACCGCCAACCAGGATGTCATTTACCTCACTACCGGTAAAGATATCATCACCGCTGCCTCCAAGCTGCAGGGTGGAGAGATCTAGAGTTTTGCCATCGCTGAAGGTCAGGAGGTCAAGCCGGTGGGCGGCATCAGACAAGCTACCGAACCAGTTGGCAATGGAAAGGCTGTCTCTGCCGTTGGTGTGGCGAAAAACCAGCTTGTTGCCGTCAGCATAGATGTCGAGATCACCTGCCAGAATACCTGGGCCGAATGCCAGGGTGTCGGTGCCGGTGTCGCCGTGGGACTCGACAATGGTGTCATGGCTATCGCCCAGATTGAAGACATAGGTGTCGTTGCCGTCACCCCCTGCCATAATATCTGAACCGGCGCCGCCGTTTAAGATGTCGTCGCCGTCACCGCCTAAGAGCAGGTCATTGCCGGCCAAGCCGTTCAAGGTATCGCCTGCATCGTCGCCAACCACAGCTTCACTGCCATTGGTACCGTTGCCGTCAGCGGTAAAGCCGCCGCTATAGCCAAAGTCTTTGAGCGCTGCCACAATACTTGCTTCAACCGTCGGATCCGGACTGACCGCAGCGCTGGCCAGCCAATCGCGGAGTTGGCCATAACCGTCCCAGCCCATGCCGTTCATGTCGCTTCCGGCAATGCGCTGGAGATCGAGCAAATCACGCACGGCCTCAGCCGGTGCCTGCTCAAAGCGGGCCTGTAAGGCATTGCTGGTGCCGCTATAGTCAATCTCCAGGCCGTTGCCGTTATCAACCAAGCTGACGCCATCCATATAGGATTTGAGACGTGTCTGGATCAGCAAGGTGTCATAGACGGATTGACGCAGGATTGCCCAGCTCTGATTAAGCAAGGAAAGTTGGGCGCCCTGCATGGCGATTTGGACGGTGGACTGGCCCTCATCGTCAACCCGGATAGTCATGCCGGTAACACCGCTTACGCCGTTTTCTTCTTCCCACGGCATCCGGTAGAAATTACGGCCGTTGAACTGCTCCAGAGTTGACAGCCGGGCCTGGTAGGTTTCGTTGAGGTTTGTCGTGAAATTGTAGCCGTTTTCTTCGGCAATGGTCGCCATGTCAGGCTTATCGCCGGTGGCTCCCCAGGCAATGATCACGCTGTCGAGCAAGGCCATCTGCTCTTCGCGGGTAGTGGCCTGGGCGTATTGAGCAAGCAAGTCGGCAAGCTCCGGAGACTGGCTGGCTGCTTCCTGCAAATCACGAAGAACGCCGGAACCTTGCATGTTGGGCAGAACTTCTGCCTCTGGAGTAAGCGGAATGGTGTCGTCAAAGACCCGATTAAAGGTATCTGACGCCAGGTTGACGTCAGCCAGGTCGCTGGTGGTTCCAGCACTGCCAGTAGTTCCGTCGCTACGGATATAGGTTCCTATATCGGCGATTTCGTTGCCGCCCGGAAGAATCCTGCTGTTTTCGGTTTTGGCAACATTAATTGCCGCAATTCCCAATTCATCAAGGGTTTTCAGTTCACCTTCCTGGCTGATCGCATCCTGGTTGAGGTCCTGCCAGATCCGCAGATCATTCCAACGGTCATCCTCAGAATTGACCACCCCGTCGTTATTGGTGTCTTCCTGGGAAAGGGCGTCAAAACCATCTTCGGCCAGGCCAATTTCATTGCCTTCAGCGTCAAAGATCGGGGTGGAATCACCGAACAACTCCCGGCCATTATCGATGGTGCCATTACCGTCCCGGTCAAGGACCAGAAAGCCGTCGTCCGGTTTAATCCAGCCGGTGCCTGCCTTGATCCCTTCGCCGGTATGATCAAAAAGAATAGGGTTGTCCGGATCTGGAGCAACAGTTTCAATGCCGTCACCGTCCAGGTCGAAGGTCAGGGGATCGCGCCGGGCCACAAAACGCTGGGCAGCGGTAAAGGCGTCTCCCAGCGAAGAATTTGGCCCGCAGGCATTGTCGCTATAGACATCACTGCCAAAGGCTGCGCCGGCCAATGACAACGAGGTGAGCTCATAGCCGTCTGCCATGGTTAGGTCAACATAGTTGTTGCCAGGAGTGTTAAGGCTGCGGAAATAGTCGAGATAAGGCTGAACCCGGTAATCATCCACACCCAAAGGCATGCTGGTTCGACCCAGCGGAATTCTTGTGGTAGTTGGGTAACCGCCAAGCGAACAACTATCACCGGAGGAGCTGCCTCCGCCGCCTGTATATGGGTTGTCCGGATCAGACGGTGGGAAGCTGGGCACCGGGATATCCGGGTTGTTGTCCACAGCCCTTTCTAATAGCTCAGAATGGCTGATGGAAATATTGCCGTCAAATTGATAGGTGTTGCTGAGATTGCCGGCTCCCCCACGTATCAAGACACCGTCACCACCACCGTATTCTACCCAGAGGTCGTTGCCTTCGGGGGTGAAAGAGATGTCGCCGGAATTTTCGTCATAGATTGCCTTGCGGATATAGGTGTTAAACAGCGAGATACCGTCAAAATTAAACTTGTTAGTGCCGGAACTGTCATCAACAGTGTCGTAGCCATCGCCGATGGAGAAATTATAGGTGTCGTTACCAGCACCACCTTCGAGCTGGTCGTTACCGATGCCGCCGGTTAAGGTGTCACCTCCTACTCCTCCTACCAAGTAGTCACGACCATCACCACCGCTTAAGGTGTCGTTACCGGCACCACCTTCGAGATAGTCATTACCGATACCGCCATCAAGGATGTCATTGCCACCATAGCCCTGGAGGTCGTCATCACCTTTTCCACCATACAACTCATCTTTATATCCGGTTGCTCCTTCGTCATCACCTACCAGCCAGTCATTGCCATCTCCACCCCGGAGAATGTCACTACCACTACCACCCAGCAGGGTGTCATGATCGCCCTCACCTGCCAGGACATCGTCTCCGCCGCCACCGCTGAGCATGTCATTTCCAGCTCCGCCGTAAAGATGATCTTTAGCGGAATCCGGTGCGTCAAGCACATCAAAATTCACCAGGTTGACCGAGGTGATATAGCCTTTTTCGCCAAAGGTCATTTGGGCGTTAAAGGAAGCAATGTCGGCAGGGCTGAACGTACCTAAATTGAGATAGCTATCGCCATAGAGAAGGTCGTTGCCAATGCCGCCGAAAAGGGTATCTTGGCCTGATGAGCCGGTGACCACATCATTACCGCCATCACCAGCAACAATGTCATCTCCCTCTCCGCCGGTCAAGAAGTCATTTTCGTCACCGCCTGAGATAATGTCATTTCCATAGTCGCCAAAAATAACATCTCTGCCCCCTTCACCTTTTAAAATGTCGGTTTTACCAGTATACCCCCAAGGGTTGAGTAAGGGTTTCCAGTCAGGGTTTGATGTAATCCACTCGACATCACCGCTAATAATATCGTTGCCGGTACCTCCAAGAATCTTGTCACTTCCAGCAAGGCCATAAAGTATGTCATGACCAGCACCACCGTTGATTTTGAGATCAGGTGGTGTGGTTCCGGTCATGGAAAACTCGTCCCAACCCTCATCATTCACAGGAAACGGCAGGGAGCCACTTATAGTACCAGTAAAATAATAACGAGCCTCATGAATGAAAGAAAAGGCGCCCGTGTGATCATCCTCGTTTGTTCCAGTTAGTGTCCTGTCGTAATCAATATTCCCAGGATCAGGAGGAGGCAGGTCGATATCGTGATCGCCGTTATTGAAATTTTCGATGGTGATAAAGCCGTCTATGCCGGAGAGTTGGCCGCTTGCCTGGTCATAACGGACGGTTTTGCCTGTACCGGTTGTTTCCCTGTAATAGATTTGATCGCCATCACCGTAGAGATATTCAAAGTCGAGCAGGGAGACATTGCGGTTGTTGTAATAGATAGTATCGTTGTCATCCGCATCGACAATGATGTCATCATCTCCAGCATAGAAGATGTCTTGGCCGCCATTTCCTCGAAGGACATCAACATCTGAGTCATTGCCACCATGGATCACATCGTCACCACTGCTTCCAGTCAACTCATCAGCGCCTCCACCACCGTCGATGAAATCAATATTGCTCACAGAGATGCTGCTGAGGTCAATTTTATTTGAACCAGATGTTCCCTCGATAGAATTTATGCCCTGCCCACCATCAATTACTTCAATGGAGTGAAAAGAATTAAGATTTGTAACATAGATGGTGTCGTCATAAGCCCCACCCAAAATCGTGTCGTTGCCTGCTCCGCCGTAAAAGGTGTCCACCCCGTCGTCTTCGCCTATGACCACGAACGTGTCATTGTCGTCACCGCCGTAAAGATAATCATTGCCGGTACCGCCTTCAATATAATCGTCACCGCTTTTGCCATAGATTTGGTCATCGCCACTCATGCCGTAAAGATGATCGTCAGCGTTGTCATTTCCGACAATGTCATCAGCCCCCGTTTCTGAACCAAAACCCGGTACGTCTGCGTCTTTGCCAAAAACGACCAGACGGTCTTTATTGAAGTCGATGGTACCGTTGCCGGCATAGGCGGTTTCGTCTTCGATCAGATCGAAATACGATTTTTGAATGTAGGTGGTATCAAATCCGGTTGAGGAAACTTCTCCTGGATGAGTTTTGTGAAAGAGAAAACGAGCTTTGTCGATGATGTATTGCTCGGAATATTCCTTGGGATCGACAGGGTCGTAGAGAGCTGCTTCGCTCTCTAAAGCAAAAGTATAAGGGATATCTAGTGCCCAAAGAGTCCGTTTGGCTGTAGTTTGATTCGTTGAATTGGCAAGATCAATTAGTTCTTGCTCAGTTCTGAGTGCTAAATTATATAGCTGGCTCGGAGCTGTACCGTCAAAAGCAACTTTAAAATCTTGATTAAGATTTTCTAAAATGAGATCAATTGCATCATCTTCTTTAATATATAAGTCTCTAAAGGTAGTTCCATGCCCGGATGCCTGAGAATTATTGACCGTAAGTAAGTTCGCGGCGTAATCAAACTCAAGACTTAGAAGTTTGTCTTCAGCAAGTTGATCATTCCAAAGCTCTACTTTCCATTTGTCTACTTGGTTGAGGCTTACATCAACATTTTCGCCTTGAACATAAACATTGGGCACTTCAACCCCATCACCTTCCCAGTATCGATTGAAGGTATTAAACAAGTCGTCAACTCGGAGGATGAGTTCTTTTGTTTGGGAATTATATGCCCCTGCATAATCAGCCCCAAAAATATAGTCTATGGCATCATCGGCGTTAGCAATATAGAAATTAGATGCCATGGGGCCAACAATCTGAGCCAAAAGTCTTCCTCCCCACGATAAAGCTGGGGCAGCCCATGCTAATACACCTGATGATGCTGTTAATGCTGCTGCACCGTCAGCACCTTTTTCAATTAGCAACTCAACGGCTTCACCAATCATCCAACCAGTCGTTTCTTTAAAGATAGTTTCGGCGAGACTGTCACGAGGAGCCCCAAGCTCAATAGTCGCTAAATCAAGGGTGATTGAACCTGCTACTCGAGGAACACCGAATAAAGCGTCTAAGCTGATTTCAACCCAAATGTTCTTAGGGTTAGCCAAGTTTCGGATGAGGCCGTTTAGCGCGTCAGAATAGTCGAGAATAAAATCGGGAGTGTTTACAGGAAGAGCATCTAAAATAAGTTGTATTTGAGCTTCAGAAACATTTCGGGCGCGTAAACCAGCTTCAATTTTTGCACGAAAATCAACCCAAACATCATTACTGTTTACTTCTTGCATGAAAATACCCCCACGTATTTACAAGTTTCCAGCTTAGCTGGACTGACGACAGCACGACCGGCCTATCGTATTTTTCAAACAGTATGTTAGGCTGGAGTTGCTTCTAATTCATTAGAATTAAATAAAAAAACTAAATACCCAACCAGCCCATACAGTAATGCAGCAAACTTTTGTCTACCTCATACATAGCAAGAATGCAACACTACTAAGTGGCTGATCTAGTATAGTTTTAGTGGGCATGGGCGCAAAACGCGCACCAGGCTTGAGGTGAGGCAATTTGCCCCACTTGATTTTTTTTTGGATTAGTTCGCACGTTAGTCAGGCGATGAGCAAAAAAATACCACCAACTAAACTTTCAGGTGGTGGTAAACGAAGCATTTCTATCCCCGCCGCTAAATCTTTTAATTAGTGGGGAGCAGTAGAACATAAACATCTATATCGTGGCTCATTCTATGCAACTCTTCAAGTCAGGAGAAAGTTGTGCCTCCACTCACCGTTTTTCCGGAGGCTCATCCCAGTAACATGTGCTGTGGCCTTTGTTGCCATAGCACATGTACCTTTTTTGCGGGTCTGATGGAGAAACGCCGCGCAGCCGAAATCTAAATTGCTGCAAGCCATCTTCATCTCTATATTCAGTGAAGTCTACAAAGGTGTTCTTGTACAAAGAAGGATCAATCTTAAGAAGGGCCCCAACTGTCTGACTAAATATCTTGTTTTTCGCCTCTTTCTCTGACAACTCTTGAGCTTGTTGTATCTTTGTAAATTGTTTAACACTCTCTTTAAACCGTTTGCGTTCAAGGTTAGACAAGCTGCTAAACTTTTTCACAACCGCTGGTTGTCGGCCAGGTGCAGCTCTTCGAGACCCCAACTTCTCCAGGTCGCACCAGCCACTGGCCCCCCTGACAAAGTTCATAGTGACACTTTTAGATTTAAGCTGCTTTTTAATCTCAGGAAATGCTTCTAAAATTCGAGGGTCTCGGGCCCAGGGTTCAAGGTCTTCAATACCAGCAATTCCAACTTGTGAGGTGACATAATAAACCTCAAGGCCTGCTTGTTCACTGATGATCGTGGGGCCAAAACTCTCAAGCTTGACAATCCTTGGCGCTCCATAGCAAAACTCGAAGGAACGGCTATCATGGCGAAGATATTTCCAGCCGAAATCAGTGATCGTATATTTAAACGATGCAACCTTCATCCCGTTTTTGTCGAACGATGAGTCCGACTTTAATAACATCCCCACAGCAGCAAGAGCGTCAAGCTTCCTAATCTCTCGCATCTCCCTTTCTTTAAAAACGCGGGCCTTATCAAACTCAACAAACCAGTGGTTAAATTTTAAGTTTCGCGCCTTATATGCTTTGCTAGAACTTTGATCTGGGCTCGGACCATTCGGGATGGATATATGCATTGCTCCAGGACGATGGTCATAGGTTGTCCGGTTAGACTTGCGAGGCTTCCAAAAATACTTAAACATCTCAAAAGCCTCATCAGAGCTTAAGGTCGCAGCGTGCCACTTTACTCCTTCATCCATCCCCCAGACCCAGGGTGAAGTATATTTTTTATCACTCTTTTCGTGCCAGTCGATCAAATAGTTGTCTTCTTTTGAAGAAGCACAAAATGCCGCTGAGGCATGCATCAGCAACACCGACGCAACAATCGACAAAACAAAACACCATGCCAACATAGGTCTTCCAAGTTTTACACCGGTTAATTCTTTGATGCCCATTGTTGACCTCAAGGATTTTTCTCGTACTTAACATGAACATTATCTATCCATGAAAAGGCGGGCTTATCCGGAGAGACTATATTTGAACTCCACTCATATTTTCCGATTTTATCCACTTTACTTCGTATGTCTTTGCCTACAAGAAGTGAGTCGAAATAGATGTCCATTTTATTATTTTCAACGGCTAACTTAAGCTCGTGCCACCCCTTAGACCTAACCTCAAAAGTTTTCCAAAGGATTTTCTCGCTAAAAGAGTATTTATAACTGTTGGCAGAAAGGCTGACAGAACCCTGATAGCCACTCTTCTCATAGTAAGAAAGTGTATGGGTGAACTGGGAAGAACGTTCATCCTTATCTTCTTCGTAATGGTCATAGAACCAGACACTCAAAACAAACTTATCTTGTGCACCAAGCTCTTCACCGATTCCTTTCTTAGCGCAGTCAAACTGAAGCCCTACACGGCTATCATTTTTTGAATGGCCACTAAGACTTCTTGCACCGGAATGTGCATGCTCCTTTGTGGTTATAAAATTGTTGTCATCCCCGCTAAAAATGTATGACCACCCGTGATTTGCAGGAGAATCCGAATACTCAAAACCGTCATGAAACTCTGCTATAGGGCCAGGTTCTGCCCATGAGAGACCAGTAGTAAAGATCATAAACAAACAGAAAAAGATCATGCTAGGTGCTAAGCCCTTAACTCCACATTGATTGGTATACATTTCTCTCCTTCTACTCACTTAAAGTGTTATGTTTGCTCACCACATTATCTATGCCAGGCCTCTGTCACCATGGTCATCAGCTCCTCATTCTGGCGGATCTGGCTGTTGGAATAAAGGTGAATGCCTTCGTTGACCGCATAGCTCGACATATCCTGGATGAGTTGGTTGATATCAGCATCGGTGAGAT
>SWCD01005229.1_pt1 | contig 11779 bp, 9 predicted proteins | sample 4693011 | NCBI WGS metagenome assembly SWCD01 (sample SAMN10267278, study PRJNA491770) | bioreactor metagenome | isolation source: DHS bioreactor inoculated with marine | place: Japan: Omine Ridge, Nankai Trough | reverse complement strand
CTTTGACTTTAAGATGATATCTTTCAGAATTTTATTAAAGGCATGCCCCATGTGGAGGTGGCCATTGGCATATGGAGGGCCATCGTGGAGAACATAAAGCGGCCTGTCCTTGGTGGCCTCCATGATCTGGCCATAGAGATCTTCCTTTTGCCATTTCTTTAAGTATTCCGGCTCCTTCTGGGTGAGATTGGCCTTCATTTTAAACTTGGTTGCTGGCAGGTTCAGGGTATCCCTGTAATCCATGAGATCATCTCCGTGGTCAATATATGCAAGGCCTCTGTGTTTGGCCGGATAAACAATAAAAAACAGATCTCCCCGATAAGGGAAGACATAAACCCGCTAAAATACCAACTCCCCCTTTTCTTGCAAGGGTTATATGCCGGAAATAGGTAAGAAATTCCCCTTATCAACAGGTTTGGAAAGTTGACATCATCATTTCCGTAGCTATAGTGGCTAGACAATTACTTTATGCACGACACTTCGATCTATATGGAGACCAATATGACCCCGAAAGTTATAGCCATGGCCGGCAAAGGCGGAACAGGTAAAACCACCACCAGTGCCCTACTTATAAAATATCTGATCAGCCGCAAAATGACGCCTATCTTGGCTGTTGACGCTGATTCCAATGCCAACCTAAACGAACTCCTTGACCTTGATATTGCTGGCACCATTGGTGAAATCAGGAAGGACCTCAAGGGTGATATCCCCTCAGGCATGACCCGTGATCAGTTCATGGAGATGAAGGTCCAGCAGTCAATCATTGAGGAGTCTGGTTTTGACCTGCTGGTCATGGGCCAACCAGACGGCCCGGGCTGTTATTGCTCGGCAAACCAGTATTTGGCTATGACAATGGATCGCCTGGCTGAGAATTACCGCTATATCCTAGTAGACAACGAGGCAGGCATGGAGCATTTAAGCCGTCTTAACCTGCGCTCCATCGATCATTTGCTCATTGTTTCTGATCCTTCGGCGCGGGGTATTTTGACTGCTCGCCGCATTTCTGAGATTACTGGGCCTTTAGGTCTTGAGGTGAAAAACAAGCATCTCATTGTTAACCGCACACCTACGCCGCTGAGCCCGGAGTTGGAGGCCAAGATTAATGAGGCTGTGGCCGAGAGTGATTTGCCGCTGGGTGGCATTTTCCCTTCCAGTGATGAGTTGATTCATCAGGAGATTACCGGTGGTTCTTATTTAGAGTTGGGTGAGGATGTACCCATATTGCAGACTGCTTTTGCGGCGTTTGATAAAATCTTTGGTGAGTAATTTTCTTTCAAAGTCATTCCCGCGAAGGCGGGAATCCAGGAGTACTGGTCAATCCTCAATGTAATAGTTACTTTTTGCTTGCCCAAAAAGTAACGCAAAAAGGGCACCCCTAACAGCCCTGGCCTTCGGCACCACTCGCTTTCCGCCGTTAAAAGGGAATTGTAAAAACTCGCACCTCTTCGAGGATGCTCAAACAGTTTACAATTCTTTTCCTTTTAACGGCTCCCTGTTCGCTCAGGGCTGGATGGGGAAAGAAACAAGAAGAGCCCGTTGCAATTTCTCGCAACGGGCTCTTCTTGTTTTTAGCAGGATGCTACTTATAATTACCGTTTGATGTTGATCAAGTCGTTCAACATTTCATCGGTGGTGGTGATGATTTTGGAGTTGGCCTGGAAGCCGCGTTGGACGGTGATCAATTTTACAAATTCCACACCAAGGTCAACGTTGGACTGTTCAAGGGCGTTGGGGGCGATGCTACCCAGACCGTTATCGCCGGGGGCACCGGTGGTTGGGGCTCCTGACTCTGTGGTTTCGCTGAAAATATTTCCACCGTTCTTGAAAAGACCTGTCATGTTACTAAAAGATGCCAAGGCAACCTGGGCTTTCTTGAGCACCTGCCCGTTGGAGTAATGGCCGGTAATAACGCCTTCTGTATCAACAGAGACAGACTGCAAGAAGCCTGAAGAAAAACCATCCTGATCCTGAAAGACAGTGGTGGATGAGTTGGCGTATTGAGTAGTGGCCAGGGCTTCAGGCTTAAACCTATTACTGACGGTATCACCCATTTGGCTGCCGTCCTCGGTACCGATATCGGCAAGGTGGGTTTCAAACGACAGTGTTCCCCAGGGCTCTGCAACAGTCAGATTAGGAGCTATACCGATAGGAGTATAAGCGATGCTATTAATCGCTAGCTGACTGCTACGGGTTGATGAGTCTGCAACCCAATCAGTTAGCTGCAAGCGACCAGCCTCATCAATTCGTGCCTCGGCCTCAAAAGTAAATTCGAGGAAATCAAGAAGATCTTGTACTGTGCCTGTCATAGGGGGAGCGGTATTATCCCAGGGTGGAATAGTACCAGCAGCTGCGACAATAAAACTGCCGTTTCCACCAGGGACCACAGTAGTACTACCATCACCACTTACACCGTCGAAGTCGATGATAGTACCTGGGACCATCTCATCAGCATTACCTGAACCACCTGCACCACTTTCGTCATGAATGCTTGACCAAGGAGTTTGTGCCGTAATAACTGGAACGGTTCCGCTATTTGTTGTCAAACCACGACCCAAAGAAAGAATTTGCTGCTTTGAAGTTGTGACGTCAATACTGCCACGAAATGCTTGCTCTTGACCTAATGCAGCAGCGCCTGAGGTAATGCCCCAAGGTGTTGCATCAGGAGGGCCACCTGCAACATCAGTAAATGACGCCGTAACAAGCAGAGTTCCAGTCGCCGGTGTATTATCAACGATTCTGATATGGCCGCTGGTATCTAAAGTGGCAGTTGTTCCAGTATAAGTCCCCTCTAACCAAGTCAACAAATCTTGAATTGTATTACCAGTTACCCCCACTGTGAAAAGTGAGCCATCAAAGTCAAATACATCATTCGCGGCTATGGCAACACCCGCAGCATCTTGGATACCAACCAAGTTGGTATTTGGGTCAGTTACCGGGCTGCCACCAGAAAACACTGCGTCTAAACTATATGCCCATGTTATCGCAGTTTCTTGAAGACCGCCAAAAGGAACGGAGTCATTAGCCGAGATCGTATAAAATTCCGTAATTGCCAGGGCTGAATCACCGGAGGTCGAGTCGGTAAGACGCAGGCGGCCCTGATCATCTAAATCAGCATTGACCCCAAAGGTGGAACGAATCTGATCAAGAAAATCCTGAATACGATTGGTGCCATCAACCACGTAAACAATTGGGCTTGTTACCCGAGCGCCAGTATGATCGAACCCGTCCATAATAAACATGTCACCAGTCATCATTTGGTTACCGCTGGCGTCATAAACGGAATTCCACTGGGTTGTTGAGGTAATAAAGCTACCGGCATTGGTATCACTAATCGCACCTCCATCACTTACCAAAATCTGAGATTGTGTTGTGGTGACACCGCCATATTGGGCGCCAAGATTCAAACGCATTGTAGGGTTAATTACGGGTGGGTTGGATGTATAATCGACTGCCTCACCGGTAAAGTTTGCCGGAAACTCGTAATAGGTATCATCTGGATTAAGTACGATGCGATTCTCGTTTCTGGCCGGATCGACCTGACCGTCGGGTGGAATCTGCCAGGCATCAATGGTGTCAATCTCACCAGATGTGGTGAATTGAATTACTCCATACATTAATGCTCCGGCCCCTTGATGTACTGTATAGTCAACAGTGTTATAGGGCGCGAATATCTGTTGTTCATTGGCAGACAGGTTACGCAGATCTTCCACCGGATCACAGGTAACCATGAACTCCCACTCGTTATTATTGGTGGTCTTGTCAAAATAAATGCTGATATCATGACTGGCACCCTGGGAGTCATAGACTTTGATGGCGCTGGTATACTCGTACTTACTTGCGTCAATGGGTGGTGTGGGCGTGGCCAAAGCGGCATTGGTACCATTCCAACTCTCAAAGAGACGCTCTTCATTTGCCTCATCAGGGATACGAGAATCAAGGTTGGCGATCAGCTCAATATTGGAGGTGGTAACGGGTGGCGTTGACTTGCCAAGATTAAGGTCACCAATGGTACCGGAACGATCACCGCCAGCATCAAGTTCCCACCCCTGAACAAAATAGCCCACAGGGTTGATGAGATTGCCTTCAAGATCAAAACGAAATTCACCGGCCCTGGAGTAAAGGTCAGCCTCGGCGCTGTCTGGGGCCCTTAACATGAAGAAACCCTGGCCACCAATGGCCATATCTGTGGGGGTGGATGAGCTTTCAAAAGAACCTTGGGCAAAAAGGCCGTCAACGGTGGACAATGTTACACCGCGGCCTACCTGCTTTGAGCCTGAGGCCGTTGCAACAGACTGGGACAGAACATCCTGAAAGGTGGCCCGGCTTGCTTTATAAGCCACGGTGTTAACGTTGGAAACATTGTCACCGAGTACGGACATTGCCTCACCCATGGTACTTAAACCGGAAATACTCGCGTAGAGTGAACTTGAAATAGCCATTATTCTTTTCCTCCCTCTTCAGGATAGTTTGGGCTGTTTGTAGCCCTGATAAACTTTTATTGTCGTTATATTTTGTTATTCTTTTGTTTTCCTAAATAACTCCGATAACCGAGCCAACTGTGGCGGGAACATAGTTATCAAGAATCAGTCTTGCCGTGCCTGTCTCATAGTCAATACCGGTTACCTTACCTGTCGACTTGTAATCCACCGTAAGCTGCTGCCCGGCCTGATCATAGGCCTTGACATTAAAGATGTAGGCTCCATCTTCGACCTTCTTATCTTGCATATCAGTGCCACCCCAATCCACTGCATGATCACCCATGGAGATGCTTCCCAGATCAACAAGCTTCACCAGACGATTAGCGGCATCGCGCACCTCTAAATAAGCCTGATCAGCATCTTGATTAAGGGAATATTCACCCTGACCGACAACATCACCTGTCACGCCAATACTGTTGCCGTAAACCCGTACGTCCTGATCTAGTAAGGTAAGAAGCTGCAGGTTGTTTTGGGAGGTCTGGTACTCAAGAAGCTGATCCATGCTGTCAGCCATCCTCATGGTGGCTTCCATGCTGGAGAAATCAGCAAGCTGGGTGGCCATATCCGAACTATCCATGGGTTCCATCGGATCCTGGTGCTGGAGTTGGGTAATAAACAGGGTCATAAAATCGCTTGAATCAAGCTCCTGCTTGCCCACTGGTTTAAACAGTGGATCAGGCTCTGCCAGGGGAACTCCGATTGCTGTGGTATCCATTTGTTATCTGCCTCTTGTTATAATGACGTCAGCCAGGATCTCTTAAACAAAGAGATTTACCCCTTCTTCCTGGCTGGCATATTGCTCGTTGTTCACGGTGTGGTACAAAACATCATCTGGAATATCTTCCAGGTTCTGGGCTTGGATTTTTTCACCATTCAGAGCCATCTCAAAACGTTGCCAGGCATCCTGCCCCTCGCTTTTTTCACCGACAAAGACGTTTACCTCATTTAGGGAAAAACCCTTTTGCTCCATGTTGTTGCGGAAATCATCCATGGATCCTTCAAGGGTCTCTTTAACCTTGCTGTTCTCCATGGTGAAGGAAACCGAGACAATCTCATTACGAACGGAGAGATCCACCTTTACCTCACCCAATTCAGCCGGATAAAGGCGTAGAACAAGATTCTGCTCGCCACTCTTCAACCCCCGGCTGACAGCCAAGGAGAGTTGATTCATAATCTGTTGTTGCTGGTGAGGAGGGAAATGCCGTACAGGCTGGGGCTGATCAGCCGTCTGGGAAATAGCTTGATCAGTGGAAACCTGACCTGTTGACATACCGTCTTGGCGGTAAATTGTGAATTCATCGCCGTCAGCAGCAAATGGGCCTATGCCTTGGCTGCTATTCTCGAAAAAGCCTTGGTCATCTTGCTCGCCCCCTTCTCCGCGGCTGCCTCTGCCTTCAGTTGCCCTTGTCACAACACCATCGAGCCATTTTTGAATGTCCTTTTGAAGCTGCTCTTCCTCGGCATCAAGACCTTCTTCAAAGCGAAGACGAGCCTTGTCATACATCTCAAGAAGATCTTTATAAGCATCGCCCAAAGACTCTTGGACAACGGGTGTGTAGCCGACGGATTGATCCTGGAAGGCTGCCTGCTTCATTACCTTTTCAAGGCTGCCGAGAAATTGGGGAAGATCAAGCTTGGGTTGATCCTGCTGAACTTGAGTGACTGTTTCTTTAAGAAGAGACTGGAGACGCTCAAGGGAGAGAACGATCTCCTCACCAAAAACCTGCTCAGGCATCAATTCCAGCTGCTTTTCAAGGGGAATTCCTGCCTTCTCCAAAAGGCCTTGGAGTTGTTCGGCCTCCCAGGGTGAAAGAGTTATGACCTGGCCAGTCTGTTTGCCACCCTCTTCGCTAAGAGCTAATGTGGCCTGGCCATCATCTTTCTGGGCAATTGCGGCCACAGGAGTAATATCCAACTCTTCAAGCGCCTGGGCTAGGAGTGCAAGGTCAACATCACCATCACCTACCACTACCTTGCTTGATACCTGCTCCAACTGCTCCGGGCTTAAGCCCAGTTTAGTCAGCAGTCCTTCAAGCATGGGGAACTCTGTTTCCGGCACCACGACAGCGGGATTTTCCTCAAATGAGACAAAATGATCTATGAGTGATTGAAAGAAGGCTCCCAGATCAAGCTCGCCATTATCAGCTTGAAATTGCTCGACAAGGGCTGTGAAGTCAGCTTCACTCATGCCCGCCTGTTGAGCAAGGTCGGCAAGAATTTCCGGTTCGGGCAAAGCAACAGCCCATTCTCCAGGGCCGAGATTTTTCTCTTGGGCGACCTGCTGGATATCCTGAAGGAAATGAACAAGGGTTACTACTTCGCCTTGATCTTCCACCTTCACGTCCTGATCAGGTTTGGCTTTTTTCACCTCACCCTGGTCAGCATCTTTGCTCTTTGCAGTTTCCTGCTTCTTGTCACTGTGTCGAACACCGAGCTGATCCTGGTTTCTATCCTGGTCGTTATCGAGACGACGATCAAGATGATCAGAAAAAGTGTTGCCAGATCTTTCTGCTCCTTTGGCATGGTCCACCGAGAGTTCGGCGCCGCCAACCGGCAGTACTGGGTTGATGATATTTGACACGGGCTTCCTCCATCATTTGCAAATTGAATATGACACCAGACAGGTATCTTTTTCCCTGATGCCTTGCGCTACCCTTGATAGAGCAACGGCTGTGCCACATAGATGAAGAGGCTATGCCAAACAGATGAAGAAATTTATTTTCTTCTTTTATTTTAAATAGTTATGGAGAAAATATTTTTTAAAGAAGCTCGACAAATAACTATATTGAAGGGGGAGATGGGCAAGTTTTACCGGGTGATTTTGCAGAGAGGGATATTAAACGGGCGAGAGAAAAATAGAGGACATTAAGGCTATGAGGGCACTATCTAACTTCAACCGGTGTTTGCTGTGTCATTCACGCGAAGGCGGGAATCTAGGAAAATGCATTAAACTCTCTGGATTCCCGCCTTCGCGTGAATGACTTGACTCTAAACAATTATGCGGTTCATTCACTCTATCAATCAGCCACCCAGAAAACACTTGTTCGTTGACTGAGGACCGGCGACAACAACAAAGAATAATTATTGAGATAATAAAGAAATACTACTGAGACGACTCGCTGATCCGGCCGAGCAGACGGCTCACCCGGACAGCTTTTTGAGGTTCGAGCTTGGGAATAATTTTAGCAACCAGATCATTTTTCATGGCACGCAGAATTTTAGCCACATTTTTATCTTCCATCTGGTTTAAAAGTGGAGCTACCTTAGAGGCGCTCATATTGGAATAGACCTTTATAAAGTTCTTAAATTCAAGGTCCTGTTCTGCTCTAAGTTCCGCTAGTTTTGCTGTAATTTCTTTCTGCAAAGCCAACATTTCGGCAAGTTTAGCATCAACATCTTTCTGGATAAGGGCCAAGTCCTGCGCTTTTTGGGCAAGTTCCTTTTCTTTAGCTGCAACTGCCTGTTCCCGAGTTTTCAGAGATACTGAAAAAGCTGCTTCTTCGGCAGTTGCCCGCACAGGCTTATTGGCAGCAAAGCAAGGTGCTGTAAAAGTTAAAATCACAAGACCAAGAGAGGCTATTTTCAATTTCTTTTTCGTGGCAGTGACGGTCATTTTTTCTTTCCAGAACAAAGGGTTAGAGCGGTGAACGGCCAAAACGAAGTACGGCCATTTCATCACTTTCATTCTGCTCTTGTTTACGTTCCTCAGCCAGATATTTTTCATAATCCCTTTTGCGGATAACTTCGACAGTTTTACGTTCTTTCACTGCCTCGGTCAATTCAGCCCGGGCCTGATCCACCACCTGTTCCTGGCTTGCGATGGTGGTAGCGAGCATCTTGATCAAAACCTCTTTGGCGCGGATGGCCTCCATGTAAAACTGAACCATACCCCCCTTCATCTTTTTCTTTTCCTTAGATGCAAGAGAGTCCACCATTGCCAATCGTTCTTTTTTATATCCATCCAAACGGGCCAAGTGGTTTTGGAGTATGGTCTGCTCCCTTCCGAGCTTAAGCTGAGCCTGCTCTTCTTTATTGCGGCGTAGAGTTTCAACGGCCTGTAAACGAAAACTAAACATATATTATGGCCTCTGCCTTTAGATCAAGGTTAAAAGCTGCTGGACACAATCATCCATGGCCGCCCTTTTATCCACGGGCTGACGAAGATAGTCATTAATGGAATCTATCAGAGCAATGGCCCGATCAATTTTCGGATTCGTCCCCTGGGCGTAGGCGCCAATATTAATGAGATCCTCGGAACGTCGGTAGGTGGCTAAAACCTCAAGCAATTCTTTTGCTTTTCTCACCTGCTCGGCAGAAACCACATCAGTCATACAACGGCTGACACTGGCCAGAACCTCAATGGAGGGATAATGGCCCTGATTGGCAAGCTCTCTATCTAAGACAATATGACCATCGACAATGGAGCGCACCGCATCACCAATGGGCTCGTTCATATCATCTCCTTCAACAAGAACTGTATAAATTCCTGTTATACTTCCCTTTCCTTCGCAGGTGCCGGCCCTTTCCAGGAGTTTCGGTAGCTGCGAAAAGACTGATGGCGTATAGCCTCTAGAGGTAGGAGGCTCACCAATGGCAAGACCGACCTCCCGGCTTGACATGGCAAACCTGGTCACCGAATCCATCATTAAGATGACGTCGCGACATTGATCACGAAAATATTCGGAAATTGACATGGCCAGATAGGCCCCGCGCATCCTCACAAGCGGCGGCTGATCAGAGGTGGCAACCACCACCACAGACCGGGCCAGACCTTCGGGACCGAGGTCACGTTCGATAAAATCCTTAAGCTCGCGGCCACGTTCACCAACAAGGGCGATAACAGAGACATCAGCCGCTGTGTTTCTGGCAATCATGCCCAGCAGGGTCGATTTACCAACACCGGAACCGGCCATAATGCCAATCCGCTGCCCCTTACCAAGGGTAAGCAGGCCGTTAATGGCCCGAACGCCTACGTCAATGGGCTCAAGGATCCGTTCCCGCTCCATGGGGTTCAGGGGCTCAGCATAGAGAGGATAATGCTTCTCTGTAAGCAACGGCCCCTTGCCGTCCATGGGCTGACCCATGCCATCAATAATACGTCCTAAAAGATGCTTTCCCACCGGCACTTGGGCCTGGCCGTCCACCATCCTGATAGCACTGCCAGGCTCTACTCCGCGCATCTCACCCAGAGGCATTAAGAGTACCTTGCCCTCACGAAAACCAACGACCTCAGCAGGAATACGGCTGGCCCCCTTGAAGGCATCAACCTCGCACATGGAGCCCACCGGAATACCAGGGCCATGGGATTCGATAACCATGCCGATAACCTGACTCACACGGCCGCTGACAGCCACAGTTTCGGTGTTTTGCGCTGTCTTTATGCAATGGGAAAGGTCTAACATGGGAAGATGATGAAGAGTTTCGGCAATCGAGAATTACAGTTCCGGCTCTTCAGTTGGCTCCTTATTTGTCTCGGCAAGGGCTGCTAAAAAGGATTGTTCAACAGCTTTAAAGAGTTTGTCCTTGCAATTTTCCAGGGTGGCGTCAATTTGGCCAAAACTTGTTTCAAGAAGACAGCCGCCAGGGCTGATAGAAAGATCTTCCATCAATTCAACCTTGTCGGCATTTTCAAGAAAAAGAGGATCTTCCACTGCTGCATCTTTGATCTTTATAAAATCATCAGGATGAAGATGGGCCACAACCTGAGAGTTATCCACCACAAATTTCAAGGCCTTTTGCAGGCATTTCTCAATAACCAGATGATTAACTGAGACCTCGTGATTCACCAGTTTTTCTACCATGGCGAGAACCAAGGCCAGGGTGTCTTTTTCATAAAGAGTGCAGATGCGCTGCCGTTCTTTTTTAACTGCAGCGATGACCTGGGCGGCCTGGCTTATCTTTTCTGCCAGGGCCTCTTCCCCCACCTTTCGTCCCTCTTCCTCACCCTTCTGGAAACCTTTATCATAAGCCTCTTTTTCCAGTTCGGCCACACGGTCTTCAGCCTCCTTAACAAGCTGCTGGGCCTCCAGTTTGGCCTTCTCCACCTCTTTTAGGGCTATTTCGAGAAGATCTGGACCCTCGTCCACAACCTCCTCTTCCTCGCCCATGAGGGATTCGTAGGAGACAAAATTCTCTTCATCATCCACGGCAAGCATGTCTTTGAATTCGACAATATTAGACAAACTCGTCCTCTCCTCCACCGCCGGCGGCAAGCTGGACCTTTCCTTCCTGCTCCAGACGCTTGGCGATCTTGATTATGGCCTGCTGGGCAGCCTCGACATCCTTGATACGGGTGGGACCCATAATCTCCATATCTTCTTTAAGCATTTCCACAGCACGCTGGGACATATTGCCGAAAACCTTATCTTTTAGCTCGTCAGAGGCGGTCTTAAGGGCAAGCTTAAGATCTTCAGTTGAAACCTCTTTAAGGATGGCCATGATGCCACGGTCATCAACGCCAAGCAGATCTTCAAAGACGAACATGAGACGGCGAATCTCTTCGGCCAGTGACTCACGCTGCTCTTCAACCCCTTCGAGGATTTGGGCCTCTAGGCTGCGGTCGGCATTATTCAAGATCTCGGCCACAGTCTCGACACCGCCGAGACGCTGACCCTCCATACCTTCCACGGAAAGAAGCTCCTCCTGGAGAACGCGATCAATTTCAACAAGAATTTCCGGGCTTACCTTGTCAAGCTCGGCCATGCGCATGACTACTTCAACCTGAATTTCCTCTTTCAATTCAGCCAAAATACTTGAGGCTTGTATATTATCGAGAACAGAAAGAACCAGGGCAACAGTCTGGGGATGTTCGTTTCTAAGGAAATTGACCAGAACCTTGGGGTCAAGCTTACGGGCTTTTTGAAAGAGCGTCAGCCGCCAGTCGGAACGGATATCATCGAGAATTTCACCAGCCTTATCGCCACTCAGTGCCCTACGAAGGGCGGATTCAAGCATATCATCACCGGAGAGAAAGATATCGCCACCGCCTGAGTCGGTCTTGAACTCGGCAAGCAGGGCTGAAACATCCTCTTTATCAACCCGGTCGATCTTTGCCATCTGGCGACCGACATTACGAATCTCTTCGTCATCAAGGCGTTTAAAAACCTCGGAGGCATAATCCTCCCCCAACATAGGAGGAAGACTGCCGCCTTTTCAGGACCACTTAGATTGTCAGCTGAAGCATCTTTTTTAGGAGACATTGTTCACAATTATGAGCGCAGCCAGCGGCGCACAAGATCTGCTGCCCGATCTGGATCAGTCTGGGCAAGTTTAAAGATACGTTCCTTATCCGTCATACCAAT
>SWCD01006806.1_pt1 | contig 11790 bp, 10 predicted proteins | sample 4693011 | NCBI WGS metagenome assembly SWCD01 (sample SAMN10267278, study PRJNA491770) | bioreactor metagenome | isolation source: DHS bioreactor inoculated with marine | place: Japan: Omine Ridge, Nankai Trough | reverse complement strand
CTCGCAAGGTTGGGTGTTAGAACCCTAGGGGAGCTGGTTGGTCGTGTTGATTTGCTAGAAGTTTTACCTGGAAATACAGACAAGCAGAAAAAGTTGGACCTTTCCCCAATTATCTACACGGATGAATATTTACAAAGTAAGCCGCAGACTTGCCAGGTGGCCCAAAATACGCCCTTTGATGAAGGGAAATTGGCTGAAAGAATGGTGGTGGATATTTTGCCTGCCATTGAAGCCAAAAAAGGTGGTGAATTTAGTTACAACGTCAGTAACTGTGATCGCTCCATCGGAGCTCGTTTGTCCGGCGAAATTGCCATGCGTTATGGTAATACGGGTATGGCCGTTGCTCCAATTAAGTTAATGCTCAAAGGAGTTGCTGGTCAATCTCTTGGTGTTTGGAATGCCGGTGGCCTCGATATATACCTTCGTGGTGATGCTAATGATTATGTTGGCAAAGGGATGGCCGGAGGTAAGATTGTTATTGCTCCACCTGAGGGCAGCACATTTATTTCTAGGGATGCCCCCATTATAGGTAACACCTGCTTATATGGTGCGACTTCAGGAAAACTGTTTGCTGCGGGTACAACGGGCGAGCGTTTTGCTGTACGTAATTCTGGAGCCCATGCTGTTGTTGAAGGTGCAGGCCATCACTGTTGTGAATATATGACAGGCGGTGTGATTGTTGTACTTGGTGCGACAGGGCCCAACTTTGGAGCAGGCATGACCGGTGGTTTTGCCTATGTGCTGGATGAAGATCGAACATTTGTTGATAAATACAATATGGAGTTGGTGGAAATCCAGCGGATTACCAGTGAAGCCACAGAAGCCCACCGCCACCATTTGGAAAGTATGATTACTGAATTTGTAACTGAAACTGGTAGTGAGTGGGGACAGGAAATTTTAGATAACTTTGAATATTTTGTTAGCAATTTCTGGTTAGTAAAACCGAAGGCAGCTAGCTTGCAGAAGTTGCTTGAGCACACACATGCTGCGCCCCAGTAATCTTCTGTATAACAGAATATGCTATGCAATTAACTATCAGTGTACGTAACTAAAAAATTTACGTTTATGAGTTTAAGTTTATGAGCGAAAGGTTAAACAACGATTTCCAATTTATTCAGGTTGACCGCCAGGAGCCTAAGAAAAAGGGCATGGAAAGTCGTACCCAGGAATTTGTTGAAATATATGAACCCTCTGACCAAAAATTGGAGGGTACCCAGGCCCATCGTTGCTTAGATTGTGGCAATCCCTATTGTGAATGGAAATGCCCGGTTCATAATTATATTCCAAATTGGTTGAAGCTGTTGTCCGATGGAAACATCATTGAGGCAGCCGAATTAAGCCATGCGACCAATACACTACCCGAGGTTTGTGGTCGTGTTTGCCCACAGGATCGCCTCTGTGAGGGCGCTTGTACCCTTAATGACGATTTTGGTGCGGTCACTATTGGTAATGCAGAGAAATACATAACAGATACTGCGTTTGCTATGGGTTGGCGCCCGGATATGTCTAAGGTGACTTGGACGGATAAGCGAGTGGCTATTATTGGTGCCGGACCCGCTGGTCTTGGCTGTGCTGATGTCTTGGTTCGGAGTGGGGTTAAGCCTGTAATTTTTGATCGTTATCCTGAAATTGGTGGATTGCTGACCTTTGGTATCCCTGAGTTTAAACTTGAAAAATCAGTGATGCAGCATCGCCGTACTGTGTTTGAAGAAATGGGGGTTGAGTTCAGACTGAATACCGATGTGGGTGTCGATGTTCAAATGAGCCAGCTGATGGAAGAATTTGATGCGGTATTTCTTGGTATGGGCACTTACACCTATATGAAAGGTGGTTTTCCCGGTGAAGATCTTCCCGGTGTTTATGATGCCCTGCCATTCCTGGTTGCCAGCGTTAACCGCAACATGGGATGGGAAAAAGATCCCGAAGAATTTATTAGCGTTGCTGGACAACGAGTCGTTGTACTTGGTGGTGGTGATACAGCAATGGATTGTAATCGTACTTCAATTCGACAGGGGGCTGAGGGTGTTTCTTGTGCCTATCGTCGAGATGAAGCGAATATGCCGGGCTCTCGTCGCGAAGTACAAAATGCCATGGAAGAGGGTGTCGAGTTTTTATTTAATCGGCAGCCAGTTGAAATTGTTGGCAATGGTCGTGTTGAAGGTATCAAGGTAGTAACTACTGAGCTGGGTGAGCCAGATGAAAACGGTCGACGACGCCCAATACCGATTGCTGGTAGTGAAGAAATATTGCCGGCTGATATAGTCTTGGTCGCATTCGGTTTTCAACCGAGCCCTGCTCCATGGCTTGCTGATTTAGGTGTTGAATTGAATGACTGGGAAGGTGTGGTTGCACCTGAAGAACAGCAATTTAAATTTCAGACCAGTAACCCCAAAGTGTTTGCTGGTGGAGACATGGTTCGTGGTTCTGATTTGGTTGTTACCGCTATCTGGGAAGGTCGCCAGGCCGGTGAAGGTATTCTTGATTACCTTAAAGTTTAAGGTTGTGGTGTGATGAGCAAGTTAAAGAACGATCGTTTTCTGCGGGCATTAATGCGTCAACCGGTAGATATGACCCCAGTATGGATGATGCGTCAGGCCGGGCGTTACCTTCCAGAATATCGTGAAGCGAGGGCTAAAGCCGGTGATTTTATGGCCCTTTGCACCAACCCAGATTTAGCCTGTGAAGTGACATTACAGCCTCTAGAACGCTACTCTCTTGATGCAGCCATTTTATTTTCAGATATTTTAACCATCCCTGATGCCATGGGCTTGGGGTTGTATTTTGAAGCGGGGGAAGGCCCGAGATTTCGTAAACCTGTTCGTACAGAAGCCGATATTAATAGCTTGTCAGTGATAGATCCTCAGCAAGATCTTCCCTACGTTATAAATGCTGTTTCGACAATTCGTCGAGAACTCAATGGCAGAGTACCATTGATTGGTTTTTCTGGAAGCCCTTGGACACTGGCAACCTATATGGTGGAAGGTAGCTCCAGTAAAGATTTTGCTCGTTGTAAAACTATGGCTTATAACCAGCCTGAGCTTATGCATCAGTTGCTCGATACACTGGCTAAATCGGTTATTGTGTACTTAAATGCTCAGATAGAAGCTGGCGCACAGGCGGTCCAGATATTTGATACCTGGGGAGGGGCTCTTTCCCATGATGCTTATAGGGAGTTCTCCCTACAATACATGTCACAGATTGTGGATGGATTAATCAAGGAACATGAAGGTCGTCCCGTTCCTGTTATTCTGTTTACTAAAGGTGGCGGGCAATGGTTGGAAACTATTGCTGATTCAGGTTGTGATGCCATAGGCCTTGATTGGACTACCCATATTGGTGAGGCGCGGAAGAGGGTAGGAAGCCGTGTTGCCTTGCAAGGTAATATGGACCCGGCAATACTTCGTGCATCTCCAAGGCGAATTCGTCAGGAAGTTGAGACTATTTTATCCCAATTTGGTCCCGGTGAAGGCCATGTCTTTAACCTTGGCCATGGTATAACACCGGATATCAATCCTACCCATGTCGAAGCATTTATTGATGCAGTTCACGAATTTTCAGTAAAGAGTCGTCAGAACTCTAAATAACCAAAGCAGTTAGCACTTTTTTCATCCGTTGTTACTTTAGTTTTGCTATGGTTTATCATCAGCATACTGTCCCCATGTTCTGATCAAACAAAAATCAAACTAATTTGGTCAAAATAGAGCCTTTAATAATGGATGTCATTCTGTAATGGGTATTAAGCAGGTAAAGGTTTTCGTGAGTGAAGTCAAGGTAGGGATGTTTATTTCCAGCCTTGATCGCCCGTGGGAGCACACGCCATTTCCTATTCAGGGTTTTATTGTTAATAGCCATAAAGAAATAACAGCACTGCGTGCTCACTGCGATTATGTTTTTATTGACATAAACAAAGGTCATGGATCTATAACCGGAACCCCTGGTGCGGGATATCAATCAGGGATTGGCGGTAGTAAAAATAATGTTAGCAATATAGGAGCCGCTGGCAGTAAAAGTCAGTCTAGCCCTTGGCGCAATAGTGTCTTGCCGATAAAAGTAAATTCCCATGTTTACCAAAAGCTGGTTCCTCTGATACAGGAGGTGGAACATGCCGATAGAGCACTTCTTCAGTTGCGGGGCCAATACACTTTGGCAACTAAACAAATTTCCAAAGGTAAGGGTTTTGACTACGGTGGTTTAAAAGACTCAGTGACTGATATGGTCAACAGTGTGGTGAGATGCCCTGATGCATTTACCTGGTTACTACGATTAAGGTTGAAGGATCAGCATACCCATGATCACAGTATGCGTTCAGCATTGTGGGCCATACAGTTTGCCCGACATATTGGTATGGATAAAAAAGAGATGTTAGCTCTGTGTATGGGCACATTGTTAAAAGATATTGGTAAGGTAAAACTACCCAATAGTTTGTTGCGCAAAAAAGAACGTAGTGATAAAGAGACTGTTGAGTATCAAAAATTTGTAACCCTTGGCGTAGAAATGCTAAGAGAGTTTAAGAATGTTGATACTCAAGTGATTTCTGTGGTGAAGTATCATCGTGAAAATCATGATGGCACTGGTTACCCGGAAGGGTTAGAAGGTGGAAAAATCCCACTATTGGCTCGCATTGCTGCGATTGCTACCGTTTATGATGCTAGTTCTAACCCTAGAGAGTCTCATGACCCTGTGGCACCTTCAAGAGCTGTAAATATTCTTTATAATTTACGAGACAAGCAATTTCCTGAAGATCTGGTAACCAAGTTTATTCAGTCCATAGGACTTTACCCTACAGGAACCCTGTTGTAGTTTCCTTGAGGGGGTATAGGTGTTGTTGTTGAGCAGCATTCAGATTTGCGGTTGGCGCCAAAAGTTGCCGTATTGAATCAAGGGCAATTTCTGGAAGGTAAAGCTGCTGGAGGTTATGTTCTGATAGACCTTAAAGATGAAGCAGCTTCGAGAAAGAAATTGGTTAAGGCAGGCCAAAATTTAGCTGAGTCAATTAAGGTTCTAGGGATAGTGAGAGATCTCGAACCTTCGGGCTATGATGTGGATTTCTCCTTTATATCAACTATTTTCATGAAAAATACCAGAAAAGTGCTAAGTAGTATTTTATCTCGTGGTGGTGAGGGTGAGGTTGGCCCGGGTATGACTTTAATGGGTAGGCTAAAAAGTTATTTGCGTTCTGCAAACTAAATTGCATTTATTACTTTAAATAGTGTCAACTTCTTTCAAACTAAGCCCTTTGTATTAAGTCCATTTTTTCGTGTTCGTTACCTTAGTTATTCTTCGATAATAAAGTCAGCTAGTAATTCTCCCAATTGAGCCTGTGTTCCAGGTTCGTAATGCTCAGACCATGAGGTTTTTCCTGGTTCAAACATTATTATCGCCGTAGAACCAAATTTGAAGCGTCCCATTTCCTCACCCTTTTGTAGGGTGATTTCCCCAGGTTTAAAATAGGTTGTTGCAACTGTTTCCGGTTGGTAGTGCCCGTGCCATACAGATTCAATACCTGCCACCATCATGGCGCCGACCAAAACAACTGCACAACGACCTAATACGGTATCAAACATGCAAACCAGCCGTTCATTTTTTGCAAATAATCCATCCACATATTGCGTGGTAGTGTCATTGACAGAGAATAGCTTTCCGGGGATATATCGGCTACAAAATAACTCGCCAGTCACAGGCATATGCACGCGGTGGTAATCTTTGGGCGAAAGATAAATGGTAATAAAATTTCCATCGTGAAAGCGTTGACTGTCCTCGTCATGGGCTCCTAAAAGTGATGACGTAGAGAAGGATTTACCTTTAGCCTGGAATATATTTCCAGCTTTAATAGGACCAAGCTGACTTACCGTTCCATCAGCCGGGGAGACAATGGAAGTTTTATTTTGGTCAATGGGACGGATATCTTCTCTTAGTGCACGAGTAAAGAAGGCATTGAAGTGCTCATAGTCATCTAGAGAATCAGATATAGCCTCATCCATATTAACGTTATAGGTGCGGACAAACTGCTTTATAAGCAAGTTTTTAAGCCAGGGTGTTCGGGCTTCAGCTAATCGTGAAGCGAGGCGAGATAGCCCGTGTTGTGGCACTAAACGCTGTAGCGCAACAAACCATTCGGATTGTAAGTTATTCATTAGTTATTATTCTGCTAGGTTTATTCTATGGGGGTATCTTCTCGGTTACCCCATTCGGCCCAAGAGCCCTCGTAGGCACGGATATTTTTGAAGTTTAATATTCTGCCCAGCATGTAAGTAAACCCAGAACGATGGTGGGATTGGCAATGGGTGATGGTGGGTTTGTCTGGGTCAAAGCCTAAGGCAGTTAGGCGTTCTAATGCATCATCAAAAATACGCTGGTTGCGTTTGAAATCCATCATGCTGACCCAGTCACAATTTATAGCGCCTGGAATATGCCCATTCCTTTCAGCTAAACCGCGTTCTCCCATATATTCCTCTGGAGTTCTGGCATCCCAGATTTGTAAGTCGCCACTATCGAGGTGAGCCATAATTTCTTCAGTTTCAATGATGGGCGCGCGGTTTATGGTTACATCGCGTTCAATCGGTTTGGATTCTGGAATATCGGTTGTGGTTGGGTATCCTTCATTGTGCCAAGCAATTAATCCACCATTCAGGTATGACCAATTTTTGTGTCCAATGACATCAAGGGTCCAGGCAAAGCGTCCTGCCCATCCGCCGCCTTCATCATCATAAATAACCACATGTTTATCATCGGTCAGACCAATGCTGTTGACCATAGCTACAAGCTTTTTTTGTGGCGGTAATTTATTGGGGCCAGGAACAGAGCCAGACATGAGTTCTTTAGATGAAATATGTACGGCACCAGGTATGTGTTTCTTGCTATAGAGCGTATCGTTACAAAGATCCACTATCAGAATATTGGGTTGATCAAGCAACTCAGCTAGTGACTCAGGTTCCAGTAGTTTGGGTAGATCTGACATGACTTCTCTCTGCTCTTGAGGCCGGTATTAAATGATACCGGAATTGTACCATTCATAAATCCAAGCTCCACCTAAAAACCTAGTATTAGAAGAGGAAAATAGCTTTAGTACTTAGGAGCGCAATCTTAGCTCTTAGAAATGTAGCTTTAGCTTTTAGGGTTCTTGCTCAAGGCTGTTAATCATATGCCAATAGCTATCAAATCGCTCTTTAGAGATATTGCCATCATCAACAGCCTGCTTGAATGCACAGCTGGGTTCTTTTTGGTGTTGGCAGTCACGAAACTTACATTGGCCAATAAAGGGGCGAAGCTCAATAAACCCTTCAGCAATGGAGGCTGGATCAAGGTGCCAAAGTCCAAATTCACGAATACCTGGGGAGTCGATGACATCACCACCATTGGGTAAATGAAAAAGTTGTGAGTTGGTGGTGGTATGGGTACCTTTTGCTTTTGATACGGAAAGAGCCCCAACGGGGGTATCAATATCGGGTGAGAGAGTGTTCAACAGCGAGGATTTTCCGACACCGGACTGCCCTACAAAGACACTGGTAAAATCTTCCAGGTAATCTTCAATCTTGTCTATTCCCTCACTGCTTTGGGCTGAAGCCAGAAAACAGTCGTAGCCCAGTTTAATATAGCGATCAAGTAACCCAGTTAAAATGTCATAATTATGGTCGTCGATTAGGTCAGCTTTATTAAGAATAACAATGGGTTGTATGGATTGGTGTTCTGCTGCCACTAGATAACGATCAATTAGGTTCGCATGAGGTTCAGGGTAGGGGGCAATAACAATGGCGATGCGATCAATATTGGCGGCAACGGGACGTAGCTTGCCACGGCTGTCGGGTCGGCATAGTTCGGAATGTCTGGGGTGCTGTGCGGTAACCACACCATGAGTATCGCTATCTTGCCAGGTGACTTTGTCGCCAGTAATAATGGTGGGTAAATTGGCCCTGAGGTGGCAGCGGCGAATAGGGGGAGTTGATTGCTCGGAAGGTGATTCTGGCTCTACATCCACCTGAGTTCCATAACTGGCGATAACTCGCCCATCTTGTTCTGAGCCTAATTCAGACGGGGATTGGTTGGAGGAGGATAGATACTCATCTGACTCCCGTTGGGCCTGGGCCTCAGCTCTGGCTTTTGCCTGATTTTGCTGAATGCGCCGGCGCTGTTGCTTGGTCAGGTGGCGTTTTGTCAATACTTCCTCTGATATTTGTAGATATCGCCATCCCTCCATTGCCTTGATGGGGTGGCTTACTGAAGCACAAGGATATAGCATATGGTGAACGAGGGACAGGAACCACATAATGTTTAATCTGGAGGAAATATCCCAACCGTTGGCCAAATTTATGCCAATGTTGGAGACCATTGTTATTGCGGTCGCAATTCTATGGATTGCCAACTGGTTACTTATACGCCGGGCTAGTTTAACCACAGAGTCTCGGTTGCCTGGCCAGGTAATAATGCTGCTTTTAAGCGTTACAGCATTGATTGCTGTGGTCTTGGCGCTACCCGTCAGTGAGTCTACTAGGGGCGACTTGCTGGGGCTGCTGGGATTGGTGCTAACGGGCGTTATTGCACTCTCTTCTACTACTTTTGTTTCCAATGCGATGGCCGGGCTTATGCTGAGGTCGGTTAAAAGTTTCCGGCATGGTGACTTTATTCGCACTAGTCAGCATTTTGGTCGGGTTACAGAGAGAGGATTGTTCCATACAGAAATACAGTCAGAAGACCGTGATTTAATTACGCTGCCCAACCTATTTTTAGCGTCTAATCCGGTGACAGTGATTCGATCTTCGGGAACCATAATCTCCTGTGAGATATCCCTAGGCTATGACGTCCCCCATCATCAATTGGACCCATTATTAAAAGAAGCAGCAGTGGCGGCTGGGCTTCAAGACTCTTTTGTTCAAATCCTTACACTGGGTGATTTTTCTATCACTTATCGTATATCTGGCTATTATGCGGAAGTAAAACACCTGCTAACAATGAGAAGTCGGCTGCGACAAGAGATACTGGATAAATTACATGACGCAGGTGTTGAAATAGTTTCCCCCACATTTATGAATCAGCGCCAATTCAATAGTAGCGAAAAATTTATTGCCACTTCAAAACTGCGTGACCCGCTTGAGTCGAGCAATATTGCCCCCGAATCATTAATTTTTGATAAAGCAGATAGAGCAGAAAAAATACGTATTCTCAAGGATGAACGTAATGACCTGATGGAGCAAATTAAAACATTAAAAGAACAACTTGAAGGGCAGGAAGAACCAGAAGCCTCAGAAATAAAGAGTGAGATATTCAAATGCGAGGAGCGTGTTGAAAAACTCAAAAATATTATTCAAATTGCGAAAGAACAGCCTAATGAATGAAGTAAATATATCAGCAGAAAATCAACAAAATACGAAAAAAGACCCATTGAATCTTATATGGATTGACCTAGAGATGACGGGCCTAGATACCGAGCATGATGTAATTATTGAAATCGCCACTATTGTGACGGATAAAGAATTAAATGTTTTAGGGGCAGGCCCAGTGTTTGCCATCCACCAGCCTGATGCATTGCTGGATGGAATGGATGAGTGGAACACTCGTCAGCATGGGAAATCTGGACTTACAGAGCGAGTTCGTAATAGCACTACATCAATGGCAGAAGCAGAACAGGCTACCATTAAATTTTTACAGCAGTTTGTGGACTCGGGGATATCTCCCATGTGTGGTAATTCCATCTGCCAAGACCGTCGTTTTTTATCACGAGAAATGCCTAAACTGGAAGAGTTTTTTCACTACCGAAACTTGGATGTTAGTAGTGTGAAAGAGATTGCCAAACGTTGGCGGCCAGAGTTATTAAAGGGATTTAGAAAGCAGGGGTCTCATTTGGCCATGGATGATATTAAGGATTCTATCGCTGAATTGAGCTACTACCGCGAAGTCTTTTTTACCACAGAAGAACAGGCATAGGAGGGTAGAGCTCATGTGGCAGATCTATCTTTCTGGAGAAATCCATACCGACTGGCGAGATCAAATTATCCAAGGGACAGAAAAGCTTGGTTTACCCGTGCAGTTCAGTTCTGCCGTAACAAATCACGATGCCAGTGATGCTGCGGGTGATTTGTTGGGAGAAGAATCAACTCAGTTTTGGCGTGACCATAAGTCGGCAAAAGTAAATTCTATTCGGATTAAAACTCAGATCGAGCAGGCAGACTTGGTTGTTATCCGTTTTGGTGATAAATACAAGCAATGGAATGCTGCATTTGATGCGGGTTATTGCGCCGCCTTGGGTACACCTTTTATCACTTTGCACGATGACAGTATTATTCATCCGTTAAAAGAGGTGGATGCCAGCGCCATGGCATGGGCGCAAGGTACAGACCAGGTGGTGGAAATAATTCGTTATTTGGTAAAGCAAAAATAGTATTAATAAAGCTCGAAAATTCTTAAATAAGGTCAAAGGTTTTTGGCGGCAGAGTTAGTGATTTTCCTCTTACGCTTTTTCTTCCCTGTTGCAGATTGATCATGTTGCTCTAGTGCCCATTGAACATGTTCTTGTACCAGCACAGACGGATATTCCTTTCGACTTTCTAGAGCCAGGGTAATATTTTCAGTGCTAGGTGCATTACCCATGCCTACAGCCAGATTTCTTAACCATCGCTCATAACCGACACGGCGGATAGGTGACCCTTCGGTGTACTTTAGAAACTCAACTTCAGTCCATAAAAACAATTCGCTTAATTCACGATTATCTAAATTATGCCGAGGTGAAAAATCTTTTTCTTTTGTAGGCTTAGCGTCTTTATTCCAAGGGCAAATAGCTTGGCAATCATCGCAGCCAAAAACACGATTACCCATGGGCTCTCGGAATTCTTCTGGAATACTGCCTTTGTGCTCAATGGTGAGGTAGGAAATACAGCGGCTGGCATCCAGCACATAGGGTTCAGGAAAGGCATCTGTAGGGCAAACCTTAAGGCAAGCGTTGCACTCACCACACTGATTTTTTTCGGTGGATTTATCTATGGGTAGTGGCAGGCTGGTATAAATTTGCCGAAAAAAATACCAGGAGCCAGAACAACGTTTGCCTACCCAGCCAAGCCCAGCTTTTTCCGCCAAGGGCTTTTCCATGACGGGGGCGCTATCGACAAAAGGGCGCTGAATAATACTGTCTGGTACTGCTTGCTCAATTTCTTTGGCTAGAGTTTTTAGTCGATTGCGAATGAGTTTGTGATAATCCCGCCCCAAGGCATAACGCGAAATGTAGGCTTTATCTTCATCTTTTAGGACGGCAATCATATTACTTTGGTCAGGCAAATAGTCCATTCGTACTGTGATGACTCGCTGGGTACCAGGTAACAACTGTTCGGGGTGATAACGCTTTTTTCCATGCTCACTCATCCACTGCATATCACCCTGATAGCCTTTTTGTAGCCATTGGTTTAGCCGATTTCCGGTTTCTGCTAACTCGGTATCGGTAATGGACACTTGCTGAAACCCCAATGACTTACCCCATTCTTTAATTTTTTGGGCAAGTTCCGGGTAATCAATTTGTTGTGTTGTTATCGGCATAGTTGTTAGTAAAGTCGAATAGCTGTTTGAAGTTGGCGTATAATTTTGCCAGATCTTGGCCGAATAATCGGAATTTTATGTTTAACATTATGCCTGACACACTACCTACTGCCTTATATACCGCTGAACAAGTTCGCGAATTGGACCGAATAGCCATCGAGGATTTTGGCATTCCCGGTATTAAATTAATGAAGCGGGCGGGTCGAGCTGTTTTTGAAGCAATCAATTATCGCTGGCCAGGTTCACCAATCAAAGAACGGGAATGCCAAAACC
>SWCD01004694.1_pt1 | contig 11793 bp, 11 predicted proteins | sample 4693011 | NCBI WGS metagenome assembly SWCD01 (sample SAMN10267278, study PRJNA491770) | bioreactor metagenome | isolation source: DHS bioreactor inoculated with marine | place: Japan: Omine Ridge, Nankai Trough | reverse complement strand
ACCCACCCTGATGATGGTACTGCCTTCTTCGATGGCGATCTGGTAATCATCCGACATGCCCATGGATATTTCCCTGAATTCAGAAGCGTCAGAAAAATACTTCTTTTTCAGGTTGTCAAAATATTTTTTTAATAATTTAAACTCATCTCTTACCTGTGACATGTTTTCCGTAAAAGTAGCCATACCCATCACGCCAGTTATCCTGATATTTTTAAAGCTTTTAAAATGGTCATTTTCTAGCAATTCAATTGCTTCATCATAATCAAGGCCAAATTTTGTCGATTCTTTTGCAATATGAAATTGCAGCAGGCAATCAATTATACGCTCGTTTTTTAATGCCTGTTTATTTATTTCAGCAAGTAGTTTTAAGCTATCAACTGCATGTATCATTGCAACAAACGGGGCAATAAATTTCACTTTGTTTCTTTGCAGGTGCCCTATAAAATGCCATTCTATATCTGCTGGTAATTGTGCCTGTTTATCAGTAAGTTCCTGTACTTTATTTTCTCCGAAAATGCGATGGCCAGTTTTTAATGCTTCTGATATAATCAGAGCCGGTTTGGTTTTTGAAACCGCAACAAGTTTCACGTTCGGTGGTAATTTACTATGGAAATCAGTTAGGTTACTTTGAATGCCCATGTGTTTTTTTTACAAAGTTACAATTTGATGATAACTGTTTTTATTTTGCGGTCTTTTCTTTCTTAATTAATACTTTTGCTTTTGAATACAAATAGATGAAACATTTCTTGAAGTCTTTGTTTAGCCAGCTTATATTTTGGCTGTTATTGTTCACGTTTGAGCGAACCCTTTTTCTCCTATGGTACTGGCGGTCAATAAGCCGGGAAGCTATTTCTTTTATCGAAGTGCTTTCAGTGTATCCACATTCATTCAAAGTTGATTTATCAACGACTGCCTACATACTTGTGGTACCATTATTAATAGGTTCGATCCAATTATTTTTAAAATACAAATGGCTTGACAAACTGAATATCATTTATACTTCAATTGTCATTATCGTGTACACATTGATATCAGTGGGTGAGATCGGGCTTTTTGAAGAGTGGAATACAAAGCTTTCATACAAAGCCCTACTATACTTGAAGCGCCCTGATGAGGTGATGAATTCGATACAGAACTCAAATTTCCTGATACTACTTTTTATTCTTATTGCCCAGTGTGCTTTGTTTATCTTTTTATATAAACGGTTTTTCTACAGGTTTGTGAAAGGGGCAGTTCAGAATTCAAGTGTAGTTTTTCGACTTTTCTTACCGTCAATTGTATCCGTATTTCTTTTTCTTGCCATACGGGGCGGCATAAGTGAAATTCCGATTACAGCCAGTAATTCTTACTTTTCAAATCATAATATTTTAAATATCGCGGCAGTAAACCCTGGTTATAATATTATTTTCAGTTTTTTAAACCATACCAATGCAAGCGAACTAACACCTTTTATGAAAATGGATGCTTTGGAGGCCAGGAAGTTGGTTGAAGAGATGCATCATGTGCCTAAGGACAGCACTATTTCAATAACTAAAAATAAGCGGCCTAATATTGTTTTTGTAATGCTGGAAAGCTGGCCTGCTGATGTAATCGGACCTCTTGGTGGAGACCCGGGTATTACACCAAATTTTAATAAACTTGCAAAAGACGGATTTCTTTTTACGAATTTTTATGCTTCCGGAAACCGTTCACAGCAAGGAAATGCGAGTATCTTCGCGGGACTCCCGGCACTGCCCCTTACTACTTTGTCAGATCATCCTGAAAAGTATGCCGCAGTCCCCAGCCTTGTTAAAGATTTAAATGAACAGGGATATTTTACTTCCTTTTATTTTGGTGGTCAACTTATCTACGGCAATTTAAAATCCTTTCTGGTTTATAACGAATTCACGTTGATTGTTGAAGGTGATGGATTTGACAGAGATCTGCCCCGAGGCAAATTGGGGGTGCACGATGCGTTTGTTTTTGAAAGATACGCGAACGACCTTCAACAAATGACACAGCCTTTTTTCAGTACAGTCTTCACACTGAGTTCGCATTCACCATATGATTATCCCGGTGACCGTCCTATTGATTGGATCAAGGTGGAGCAAAAATTTGTAAACTCGGTGCACTATACCGATAAAGCTTTAGGAGATTTTTTTAATGAAATGACCCAATCTCAATTATGGGAAAATACCCTGTTCCTCGTTTTTTCTGATCATTCACATCTATCTTATAAAGGCTACCCATTAAACAGTTTTGAATACCATCAGATACCATTATTGATAACTGGCGGTGCTCTTAGGGAGGAATTCAGAGGTGCGGAAATGAGCCGGATATTTTCAAACCACGACCTGCCGGCAACCATTTTAGCGCAACTTAGTATTTCGGCTGATGCTTACAGTTGGAGCAAAGATATGATGAACCCTTATGCTCCCGAATTTGCTTTCTTTGAATTAACGGACGGTTTTGGCTGGAAACGGCCAGAAGGTGAGCTTGTAAGAAGTTTGGTTCATAATTGGTATTATCAGAAGAAGGGACCTGAGGATTTGAGGCCCCTGTTTGAGAAAGAAGGCACGGCATATACCCAGCATTTGCTTCAGGAATTTTTAAGTTATTAAGAATTGTGTCATTTGAATGTAGAGTGAACGAATTATTTTATTTTAGACAAATAAATCACCACCACAATGAAAAAGTTTATGAAAAAATTATTGACTGTTTTTTTTATGATAATGTTGGTATTTCAATACGGATGTAAGGAAAAGCGCATTACCTATGCTGATTCGGGATCAACCGTAAATTTGAAAGTAAACCAGGTATTGATAATTGAACTTCCTGGTAACCCGAGTACGGGAAACACATGGCGCACAATGGTATTTGATGAAAATATCATCCTGAAAAAGGAAGATGCAGCCTTTACACCGAAAGATGACCGGATTGGAAGTCCGGGTGTGTACCATTATACATTTATAGCGAGAGCCCCGGGCAAAACCAAATTATATATGGAATTTGGCCCAAAATATGACAACGAAAAAGAAGCTCTGAAAACCTTTGATTTGGAAGTGGTTGTGAGTGATTAAAGCATTGAAATGCAACCATATCGCTTGCACTTGTGTCATATATTTATATGATATTTAATTCTTTTACAAAATTTAAATCACGTCATTATGAGAAAAAATGCAGGATTATCATTGTTGTTGCTGGTTTTATTTTCCTTTGGCATTGCCTCATTTGCTCAAACGGTTCCATTAAAACCATTATATGAAGAATTTACCAGTTCCACATGTGGGCCATGCGCTTTCGCGAATGCTATTCTTGACCCGCTTTTGATGGCTAATGGAGGGACCCATAGTTTAATTAAATATCAAATGAACTGGCCGGGTAGCGGCGACCCTTATTATACTGCCGAAGGAGGTGTGAGAAAAACGTATTATGGTGTTTCAGGTGTGCCTTCCATGTTCATCAATTCTGAATCACTTTATCCAGGTGATTTAACCCAGGCTATTTACGATTCTTATCTTACGCAAACCACCTCGATGGAACTCAATATTGTTACGGCTGAGATAGATGAAGATTATATAGCAACAATTGAAGTGGAAATAAATCCCCTTATTAACTATCCCGCTGGCTTGAAAGCGCATATCGTAATTGTTGAAAAAGTAACAGTAGGTAATGTGGCATCAAATGGTGAAACCGAGTTTTTTAATGTCATGATGAAAATGTTACCCGATGCTTTTGGTACGACCCTCGATGCGCTCACAGCGGGAAATATCGTAACCTTGACAGAGAGTTATGACATGGCTTTGACTTTTATGGAACAACCGAATGACTTGGCAGTCATCGTTTTTATTCAAAATGATACAGATAAAGAGGTTTTTCAGTCGGAACAGGCTGACCTTGAAGGTGAGTTTGAAGCATATGACGTAACATTTAATGTGCATGACAGCAATGGAGGCATCGTGGTTAATGCGGAGATTTTTCTGGAAGGAAATGGATCAGCATATACTGGTTTTGGCGGGCAAGCGACATATGAAGGTGTTTTCCCTGGAGATTACTGGTTTACAGTTGAGAAACCTGGCCTCTTTCCTGCTGAAGGAGACCTGACCGTGGTCGATTCGGATGTTGTTATAAATGTAGTATTGGGTGTGCCTGATTTTTATTTCTTTGAAGATTTTGGAGAAGAACTCCCATCAGATTGGACCACCTATGCCACAAATCCTGATTATCTTTTCTGGGCAAACGGAAAAGTGATTTTTTTCAGGCAAAGCGACACCAATAATGATATCTTACTGGTATCGCCAGAGATTGATTTATCGATGGGAGAAACATTATTTTTTGATATTGGAGAACGAGAACAAAATGGGAACCCCGGTCTGAGTTTAGGCACCATGTCTGATTCTGATGATCCTGACACCTTTGAATTACTGGAATCATATAGCCCGGGAACGGAAATGGAGCAGCAATCTTTTGACCTTACCACTTATGAAGGCGATGATATGCATCTCGCCTGGCGCCTTGAAGGCACATCATTTTCATTCTTCTCATTTGATAATGTGATTATTACAGAACTGTTTTTGCTGGCCCCACCTTCAAATTTAGATTTTCAGTATGAAGGCACTGGGGATATCACACTTTCCTGGGATGCGCCTTCAACACCTGGTTATAGTGGCTACAATGTATATCATTCGCTAAACTCAGGTGCCTATTCATTAATTTCAGAAAATCAGGAAGAGGATACATTTATACATGTGGATCCTGAAATAGCCACGCATTCATATTACATCACTGCCTTGTACGACGATCAGGAATCTGACCCCTCAAATATTGTGGATGTGGTAGTCACTTCCGTGGATGAGTTTGAATCGGTTTTTTGTAAGATGTATCCGAATCCGACAACTAATTTGCTTCAAATTAAATCAGATAAATTGCTTACATCCGTTCGTGTATTCAATGTTAAAGGACAGTTGGTATGGGAGAATGAAAATCCAAATACAACCTTCACATTGGAGATGAAAGAATTTGGAAAAGGTTTGTACCTGGTTGAATTCAGTACTGCAAGTAAAACGTATACAAAAAATGTTATTGTAAAATAGTTGGGATACTTACTAAACTTGGAGCCTGTTTCTTCTAAGCAGGCTCCTTTTTTTAATTTAATTCTCTACCATAAAAACATAAAGCTCCCTGGGGCCATGAGCGCCCATTACCAAGGTTTTTTCAATATCAGCAGTTCTGCTGGGGCCAGTTATAATGGAGATTTGCGATGGAAATTTGCCCTTGTAATTTTGAGTCATACTTTTCAAGGCGTCTTTCAATTCAGGAACCACCTGTGAGGCAGCTGCAAATACAATATGCACTTCAGGATAAGCAAACATGCGTCTGCCTGAAAGCGTTGCTGAGGAAACCATGACGCTGCCAAATCTTGAAATAAGATACTCACAGCGGGTAATACCTATTTTCTGATCAATAAAATTCTCGGGGTCATTATCTACATTAATCCCTTCATTGACCAGGAATTTCACTACCTGCTCATCAATACTGTAAAGATGATCCCAGCCCTTTTGTTGTTTTAAAAGCTTCAGATTCTCAGCTATCGCTTTTTCATTTTCGCAGTAAACGAAAACACCCCCGGCTTCATTTAATTGGATAGCAAATTCTACTTCCGGGAGTTCTTTCAAGTCTTTGTAAACCGGTTTGCTGAAATCGACATCCTTGAACGGGTTCTCCTGCTTGCTGATCAGTGCGTTTCTAACTTCTTTCAGGATTTTCTCTTTGGTTGTACTTTCTTCCATACAGTACTGTTATGATTTACCCTTTTTATTCTCTGGATTGAGAAGGTCGTCCTCCTTATTGATTACTGCTTTTTTTCGTGGACGCCTTGTAACTTTTTTCACAACCTTATTATCCTTAATTATTTCTGTGATATCGCCCCAGGGTCTTTTCCCGAAAATATTTTCAAGGTCTTCACCAAAAATCACTTCTTTCTCAAGTAATTTATTGGCCAGTTTTTCCAGGCCTTCCTTGTTCTCTGTCAATATCTTAACAGCACGTTCATACGACATTTCCACAATTTCCTTTACTTCTGTGTCAATGATCTCATTGGTTTTCTCACTGAAAGGTTTGTTGAAAGCATAATCCTGTTGCCCCGATGAATCATAAAAACTGATGTTTCCTACTTTTTTACTAAAACCAAAGTAAGCTACCATAGCAAAAGCTTGCTTGGTAACCTTTTCAAGATCATTTAGTGCACCTGTTGAAACTTTACCGAAAATGACCTGTTCTGCAGCACGACCTCCTAATGCGGCAGTCATTTCATCCAGCATTTGTTCATAAGTAGTAATCTGCCTTTCTTCGGGCAAGTACCATGCTGCTCCAAGTGATTTGCCTCTGGGTACAATAGTAACTTTGATCAGCGGATGGGCGTGTTCGAGTAACCAGCTAATGGATGCGTGTCCGGCTTCATGAAATGCCACCACTTTTTTCTCGTTAGGAGAAATAATCTTGTTCTTTTTTTCAAGGCCGCCAATAATACGATCAATGGCGTCCATAAAATCCTGTTTGATGATTTTTTTATGGTTAGCACGTGCTGCAATCAGTGCCGACTCATTACACACATTGGCGATGTCTGCTCCTGAAAAACCAGGAGTTTGCTTTGCCAGGAAATCCACACTCACACTTTTGTCCAATTTCAGCGGCCGCATATGGACTTTAAAAATTTCTTTCCTTTCTTCAAGATCTGGTAACTCTACGTAAATCTGCCGGTCAAACCTTCCGGCTCTTAACAAAGCCTTGTCTAATATATCAGCACGGTTTGTGGCTGCAAGTATTATGACACCGGAATTCGGCACAAATCCGTCCATCTCTGTGAGCAATTGGTTGAGCGTATTCTCTCTCTCATCGTTGGCGCCGGTAGCAATATTTTTACCTCTAGCACGGCCGATTGCATCAATTTCATCAATGAAAATTATACTTGGTGATTTTTCTTTTGCCTGCTTAAACAGGTCGCGTACCCTGGAGGCTCCTACGCCTACAAACATTTCTACAAAATCAGATCCCGATATAGAATAAAATGGCACATGCGCTTCACCTGCAACGGATTTTGCCAGCAGTGTTTTTCCGGTTCCCGGAGGGCCCACTAAAAGAACGCCCCGTGGAATTTTACCGCCTAACTTGGTATATTTGTCAGGTGTTTTTAAGAAATCAACAATTTCTTTTATCTCCACCTTAGCTTCCGCCAGTCCGGCTACATCTTTAAAAGTAATGTTTACGCTGGTCGTTTTATCGTACACTTGGGCTTTCGACTTTCCTATATTAAATATCTGGCCACCGCCACCTCCGCCTCCGCGGCTCATCATGCGCATAAAGAAAAACCAAAGTCCTACAAGGATAGCTATCGGAAGAATCCAGCTTAGGACTTCACCGCCCCAATTGTGTCTCGTTTCTGATTCCACATACACTTGGTCAGGCATGCTTTCCTGTGTTTCCTGTACATCTTCCATAAAAGTGGCCGGGTCAGCGACATTGTAATAGTAATGTGCGGTTTGCTGACCGAAACTTTGGTCTTTATTGACATCCTTATATTTTTCCTGGTTAAGGCGGTCAGGTTTGATGTATATTTCGGCGGTTTCCTTATTTACAAGGATGATCTTCTCTACATCACCCTCGTAAAGCATGTCTTTTAAAGCACGCCAGTCTGTTTTTTCGGCGGTTCCACCCCAGTTTAAAAACTGAATGCCAATAAAAACTACTGCGAGTATGCCATAAATCCAGTAAAAATTGAATTTTGGTTTCTTCGGGTCTTTCCCGGTCAATTTGTTGAAAGGGTTATTGCTTTCTTTTTTTGGCGGGTTATTATCTTTTTTTTGCTCTGCCATTCTGTCTTGATCTAAATAAAATTGAATTAGTCGGCGCTTTCATATTCCATTTTAATTGCATCAGCCCACAGATCTTCAAGATGATAGAATGATCTGATGTCTTCTAGGAAAATGTGAACCACCACATCGAAGTAGTCTATCAAAATCCATTCCGCATTTTCCATCCCTTCCTTATTAGAAGCTTTGGTTGCACAATGTTCTCTGACTAATTTTATTACATTGTCATAAATTGCGTCTACTTGTGTTTTTGAAGGCGCGTGGCAAATTACAAAGTAGTTGGTGACCGAATTGTTAATCTTCGTTAAATCAAGACTAATAATTTTTTTTGCTTTTTTTTCCTGCATTGCTTCAACAACTGCTTGCAGGATGCTTAATGTGTCATCTTTTTCGAGACGTTTTTTTGCCATTAATATGTTATGAATTAGTACTTTTTATACAGTGCAAAAGTAGCTAAAATTGAAATAGGAGAATGCCGTAGGCATGAATACTTTATTTCATCTTTTAAAGAAGGTTGTCGAAACAAATTGTATTTTTATAATTGGATATGAAATTTAAAATACATCGTTTAGACCGTGTTGGCTCAACCAACAAACATTCCTTTAAATTATGCCAGAATAAGAAGGCGAAAGAGGGTGAGGTATTTTTGGCTTATGAGCAGTTTGACGGACGCGGATACCACTGCAATAGCTGGCTGACTCAACCAGGTAAAAATTTAACTTTCAGTTTGATACTTGAGCCGGATTTTATATTACCCTCGCGGCAATTTGTCATTACACAATTTGTTTCACTTGCTATCGTCGATTTGTTGCATACCTTGATTAAGGATGAGACAATTAATATTAAATGGCCTAATGATATTTATATCAACGATTTAAAAGCTGGTGGCATATTGGTGCAGAATACGATTATTGGCAATGCCTTTGAATATGCCATCATTGGCATTGGACTTAATGTAAATCAAAGGGAGTTCCCACCTGAAGTGCCAAACCCAGCCTCAATCATTAGTTTTGTTGACGAGGATTTGGAATTGGATAGCTTGTTAACCGAATTACTGACATGCATCAATAAGCGCTATGAACAACTCATTCTTAGTACTGATCTGAAAATACTTGAGCAGGAATATCTCAATCATTTATACCGCTTTAATGAATTAGCCACATTTAAAGGTTTGAATGGTAGATTTACAGGTCGTATTAGCGGGGTGGGAGAATTTGGCGAGTTGTTAATCATTGATGAAACAGGCAGGCAAAGAAAATACAATTTTAAAGAAATTGAGTTTGATATCTGATCAGTATTCAGTCTTCAGTCCGCAGTTGGCAGGGTCGAATTTTTTTGTGAGCGTTGCTAAAAATTTCTCGTCTTTACGTGAAATATAAGCGAATGGAAATTTGGTGATGAGGCGAAAATATGAATAGACTGAAATTCATGGAGTATCCCCTTTGTTGGATCGAAGGGCAGCGCAGGTGAATGGCAAAAATACAAATGGCAATTTCCTGCTTACTCCTCAAGCACAACCATTACTTATCAAATTCAGTATTCAACTTCTCACCGATGATATTGACAAGGTTTTCCAGTGGTTTTTTGGCAATCATTGCCATCATTGGGTTCAGGTTGGCATCAATTTTTACACTGGCAACGGTATGTTGCTCGTTCAGGCTGTCGTCTTCAAGTTCAATCCGAAGGTTGAAGCTGATAGGTGATTTGCCGTCAGGCACAATGTCAATCAGGTGATGAGGGGTTTTGTCTTTATATTTCAGCGTCAGGCTGGTCATGCCTTTAATCGTGAACGAGCAGGCATCTACATTCGATTCCCAGTTCACAATTTGATCGGGCATCAGTTTCTCGTAATGATTGAAATCACTTAAAAAGTCAAATACTTTTTTCTTGTCAGCGTTAATTTTGGTAGGTTTTCCCGCGATGATCATATTATTCGGTTTTATGTGTGTCACTCCAGGCTTGAGGATCTTTTTTCCATTCGAGTATTGAATCTTTATCCTTTTCTGAAATGTATTCTTTTTCAATCGCCTTTTTAATCATGATCTCATAACTCGACAAGGCAAATAAAGGGCAATTGGCTTCTTTGAAATTTTTGTCGGCCATTGGCAATCCATAAGTAAAAATAGCAGCCATGCCTTTTATATTTCCGCCAGCTTCACGAATGGCTTCCACCGCATTCAGGCTGCTTTTTCCGGTGGAGATCAGATCTTCCACTACCACCACTTGTTGTCCTTCTCTTAATTCACCTTCGATTTGGTTTGCTAGGCCATGTGCTTTTTTCGAAGATCTCACATATATGAAAGGAAGCCCCATTTCCTGTGCCACAAGTATGCCCTGCGGTATGCCTGCCGTCGCCACACCGGCAATTACATCCACTAAACCATATTCTTCGCGGATTTGGTTTACAAGTTGCTGGCGGATATAATTCCGCACCTTTGGATATGATAATGCAATCCGGTTGTCGCAATATATGGGTGAATGCAATCCCGACGCCCAAATAAACGGAGTTGAATTATTCAGCTTTATTGCCTTAATTTGCAATAGATGCTCGGCAACCAGTGCCGCGGTTTCTGTGTTTTTGACCATGTAGCAAATGTATAAAGTTTTTTACAACGACAGGGCGATTTTCTTGTTCGAAAGATCAGAAAATCTGCCTGAAAATGTATCTGTAAAGAAAGTGAATACCAAACAGGAAATGAACAGGACTCTCAAAGAATATTTCACGATTAACCCAGCACAAGACATAGCCTTTTCCGCTAAATCACCAGGAGACTTATTCCGCGATTTTAAAACCTTGTTCCATTATATTGAGGCTGCAGGAGGACTTGTCAAAAACAGCGAGGAAAAGTTTCTTTTCATAAAGAGATGGGGTATATGGGATCTGCCAAAAGGTAAGAGCGAAAAAAATGAATCCCGTGAAAATACGGCCATTCGTGAAGTGGAAGAAGAAACAGGCATCGGGAAATTAAAAATTGAACAAAAGTTGCCGGATACCTATCATATCTATCAAAGGGAAAAGCAATTTATATTGAAACGTACTTCCTGGTTCATGATGTCGGTGGAAGATTGTGGCGTTTCAAAGCCACAGTTTGATGAGGGTATCACAGAAGTCGCTTGGTTTAACAGAGAAGAGAGCCATAGATCTTTAAACCAGAGCTACCGTTCATTAAAAGAAACCATGATGCAGTACCTTTCCACGCTTTAACTTTGGAAAAATGAATAAGATCGTATCTTTACAATCATCAATTTAAAACGCATGAAAAAAATTGCAGTTTTTCCAGGCTCATTCGACCCCATTACGCTCGGTCATGTGTCTGTTATTAAAAGAGCCATTCCTTTATTTGACGAAGTAGTTATTGCTATTGGCGACAATGCCGACAAAAAGCATATGTTCTCAGCAAAGCAAAGAGAAAAATGGATTAGGGAAGTTTTTAGAAACGAACCCAAAATCGTGATCGATATTTATAACGGTTTGACTGTTGAATATTGCAGGAAAAAGGATGCGCATTTTATCCTTCGGGGTTTGAGAACATCGGCAGATTTTGAATTTGAAAGAAGCATAGCCCAAATTAATAGAAGGTTGGCACCGGAAGTAGATACACTGTTTATTCTTACTGAAGCAAAATATACACCTATTTCATCTTCCATCGTAAGAGATGTGATCAGAAATGGTGGCAATATTACAGAGTTTGTACCACCCGAGGTGAAGGTGTAACCCAATAACTTTTTTATAATTGCGTTAAAGTAGGGAATGTATCGCATGAAATTTTTTTTAGCATATGTATTTTGCCTGCAGGTGCTTGCTGGCATTTCCCAGCAAACAGAAATTTCAGGTACAGCGATCGGGCATCCCGATGAGATGGTCAGGGTTGTCGTATATGCTGACCAATTTTCGAAGCTTGATTCCACACTGGTAAAGGCCAAAACAGATATATGGGGAAATTTT
>SWCD01021063.1_pt1 | contig 11794 bp, 10 predicted proteins | sample 4693011 | NCBI WGS metagenome assembly SWCD01 (sample SAMN10267278, study PRJNA491770) | bioreactor metagenome | isolation source: DHS bioreactor inoculated with marine | place: Japan: Omine Ridge, Nankai Trough | reverse complement strand
CTGCCAACTAAAGAAAAAATGACCAGACCCATCACACCACAGATTACCGCGGATGTCATCATCGAGATGCCGTTGATCGACGACAGACCGATCATTCTCATCGAACGAAAATTTGAGCCGTTCGGCTGGGCGATCCCCGGTGGATTTGTCGAGGTCGGTGAAACTATCGCCACTGCCGCACGACGTGAGGCACTGGAAGAGACCACGCTGGACGTCGAACTCGATATTCTGCTCGGCATCTATTCAGGCCCGAAACGTGATTTCAGGGGGCATACCGTCTGCGCTGTTTTTGTCGGTAATGCTTCAGGAAAACCGGTAGCAGCGGATGACGCTAAAGATATCGCGCTGTTTGATCCGTTTAATATCGACGTTGAACTGGCCTTCGACCACCGTCAGATCTTGCAGGATTACTGTGAATATCGTCGTGATGGCAGCATAAAATTGCCATTATAAGAGTCAGTTTTAACCGTTTTTTACTGCGTCAGCTAAATGCTGCTATGCGGTGTCCATAAGTCGCTGTTTTTGGTATAATTTTCAGCCAAACAAAATTATATAGTGTTTTTCCAGGGTATTTCTTCTTGAGCAATCGAACGCTGTCCATTGATGACCGCATCTACGACTATCTTTGCGATGTTTCCATACAGGAGCCTGAACTGCTGCGTCAGCTACGTGAAGAAACTGCGCAGATAGAGTATTCTGTGATGCAGATCTCGCCTGAACAGGGCCAGTTCATGTCATTGCTGATCAAACTGATGGGCGCACGACGTGCTCTCGAGATCGGCACTTTTACTGGTTATAGTTCGATCTGTGTCGCCAGCGCCATGCCTGACGATGGCAAATTGATCTGTTGTGACATCTCGCCGCAATGGACGGCTATGGCCGAAAAATACTGGGCTTTGACCGGGCTGGAGAACAAGATTGATCTATATTCACAACCAGCAGAACAGACTTTGCAGATGTTGCTCGATGAGGGTGCGGAAAAATCGTTTGATTTTATTTTTATCGACGCCGATAAACAGAATTACATCAAATATTATGAGATGTCGTTACGCCTGCTGAGAAAAGGTGGAATAATGGCGATTGATAACACACTGTGGTCGGGTGCCGTTGCCGACCCTGAAAATACCGAGCCGGGAACACGCGCCATACGCCGTTTTAACGACATGCTGAAACAGGATAATCGCGTCAGTCAGAGTCTGCTTACCATCGGTGACGGTTTAACTTTGATACTAAAAGAGATCGACTGACGGGTATCGGATCAATAGACGCAGGACTAAAGATTAAAAAATGCTGAACTGGATAAAAAAATCATTTAAAAAAAGAGTCCCCAGGACAAAGGGCGCGCAGACCAGAGACAAGAAGATCCGGGATAAGAAAACAGGGGCCGCCCAACGGCCGCGCTCGGCTTCCAGTACGGTCAAAGATCAGGCAGTGATACTGAGCCGTGGCGAACACGGCATCTCACGAAATAACATCGACAAACATGCTTTAAAAGTTTTATACCGTCTGCATAATTCCGGTTATCACGCCTGCCTGGTGGGCGGTGCTGTGAGAGATCTATTGCTGGGTATCACGCCGAAAGATTTTGACGTGGCAACCGATGCAACGCCTGAGCAGGTGAGCCGTTTATTCCGTAACTGCCGTTTGATCGGCCGTCGCTTCCGCCTGGCGCACGTGCATTTTGGTCGGCAGATAATCGAGGTGGCGACGTTTCGTGCCGCACATGAAAGCTCGCAATCAAGTCATCAATCAGGTCATGCGTCCGGCCATCAGGATGAGACCGGCCGCATCGTCCGTGACAATGTTTTCGGTGAACTGGCCGATGATGTCTGGCGTCGTGATTTCACCGCCAATGCGTTGTATTACGACATCTCTGATTTTAGCGTCATCGATTTTGTTGGCGGTTTTGAGGACATAAAACAAAAACGGTTGCATCTGATCGGTGATGTCGAAACCCGCTACCGTGAAGACCCGGTACGCATGTTGCGCGCACTCCGCTTCGCCGCCAAGCTGGGTTTTGAAATCGATGAGGAAAGTAAATCACCTATTTACTCTCTGGGCTACCTGTTAGAAGATATTCCAGCGGCCAGGTTATACGAAGAGGTTTTGAAACTTTTTCATTCAGGTCATGCGGTTCGCAGTTTTGAACTGCTGCTGGAATTTGATCTGCTCAAATACCTGTTTCCAATGGCGGCCAAATCCATCAGGCAGGATGAAAATATCAAAGCCATGTTGAACATCGCTATGCAGAGTACGGATGATCGTATTCGAAAAGATATGCGCGTCACACCCGCATTTTTATTTGCTGCGTTGTTATGGCACCCGGTAAATTCACGCGTTAAAGAGTTCGTTGATAATGGCATGCCGTATTCTGTTGCGATACAGAAAGTTGCGACAAAAGTTTTAAGCCAGCAGTCCAGCAGTGTTTCGATACCGCGACGTTTTACTACGGTGATGCGCGATATCTGGAGCTTGCAGACACGTTTTCATTACCGCGCCGGTAAACGTGCCCTGGCCGTGCTCGAGCATCCAAAGTTTCGTGCAGGTTATGATTTTTTATGTATCCGTGCACAGTCGGGTGAAGAGATCAGCGATGGGGATATAAAGCAGGATTGCCAATGGTGGACTGAGATACAAAAACAGAACCCGGAACAACAGCAAAATATGTTGTTTTCGACGTCGGGTAAACCCAGGGCGGGTAAGACAAATAAACGGCGACGTTCTTCTTCGAAGAAAAAAGCAAAAAGTCCTGAGTGATTAGCCTGAATTATCCGATTGGGTATACGATATAAATGGTGAGAAGAAATATCGTTTACATCGGTCTGGGCAGTAATATCGATCAGCCTTATCGACAGATAAAAAATGCGATCGTCGCGCTGGATGAATTAGCAGAAACCCGGGTGATCAAAGATTCGGGGTATTTTAAGAGCAGGCCGATGGGGCCAAAAGATCAGCCGGATTATGTGAATGCTGTGGTTGAGATAGAGACGGCGATATGCGCAGACGATCTGTTAAAACATTGTCAGCGCATAGAACAGCAGCAGGGGCGCATAAAATTACGTCGCTGGGGTGAGCGTACGATTGATCTGGATATTTTGTTATATGCCGATAAACAGATCCAGACAGAAGACCTGACCGTGCCACATCCAGGTATCTGTCTGCGTGATTTTGTATATATGCCGCTATTACAACTTGATCCTGATTTAATGATTCCGGGCAAAGGGTTGTTAAATGCTATTGCAGAAAAGCCGGCGGTAGAAAAATATAAAACTGATTATAATTGTCAGTTTGCAGGAAATATTGACAGGTAATATTTATGGGTTCGCAGTTTGAACAACAAGGTCTAATCTCGGCCAGGCCAGGCAGTCCCGGTTTTATCGTCATAGAAGGGCCAATCGGAGTCGGCAAGACCACGCTGGCGAATAAATTGGCTTCATCATTTGGCAGTGACCTGTTACTCGAGGGCGCAACGGATAATCCTTTCCTGGAAAAGTTTTATGATGATCCGAATGCCGCCGCATTACCGACACAGTTGTTTTTTTTATTACAACGCGCGCGCCAGTTAAAAGCGATGAAACAGGAAGATATGTTTAATCCGGTGCGTGTGGCAGATTTTCTGATCGAGAAAGACCGTCTGTTTGCCGAGCTCACTTTAGATGGTGATGAACTTGACCTGTATGAACAGGTTTATGCGAGTCTGACGATCGACATACCGCGTCCCGATCTTGTGGTCTACTTGCAGGCACCGGTGGAAGTGCTGTTAGAGCGCATTCAAAAACGCGGTTTAAAACACGAACGTTTCATCGAGGCGGCTTATCTACAACGCTTATCCGACTCTTATATCCAGTTTTTTTACCAATATAATAATGCGCCCTTATTGATAGTGAATGCGGCAGATATCGATTTTGCACACAATGACGATGACTACCAGTTATTGCATCAACAGATAATCGAAGTGCAATCTGGTCGGCATTATTTTAATCCGACGCAGGCGCTGTTTTAGCAGCGCAATGAAAAATGTACTGGAATCGTTCCTGACGATTCTCAGCATACGACCTACATGGATGTAGGAAGTGCAGAAAATGCAGGAGCAATTTTCGGCCACTCCATCCATGGAGATAAAAAATGAAAAACGGGTTAGTGAATGAGCACGCAAACGAATACTAAACATAAAGTGACTGTACGGCGGTTGCTTGAGATGAAACAGGCAAAAGAAAAAATTGCCTGTTTGACGGCATATGATGCGAGTTTTGCGCAGATACTGGAAGAGACCGGTGTCGATGTGGTGCTGGTTGGTGATTCGCTGGGCATGGTTATCCAGGGCGAAGAAACGACGTTACCGGTCTCTGTCGAAGATATGCTGTATCACACGCAGTGTGTTGCCAAAGGACTGAAAGATGCGTTGCTGGTGACCGATATGCCTTTTTTGAGTTTTACATCCGAAGAAGAAGCGGTGTTAAATGCTGGCCTGTTTATGAAGCAGGGCGGCGCGCACATGGTGAAACTGGAAGGTGGCATCGATCAGATCGATACCGTTACTGCGTTAAATAAAAATGGCATTCCTGTCTGCGCGCATCTGGGTTTGCAGCCGCAATATGTGCATAAGATCGGTGGCTATCGTGTGCAGGGCAGAGACGCTGACGCCGCAGAAAAAATGCTGGATGATGCTTTGGCGCTGCAAAATGCGGGTGCTGATCTAATGCTGCTCGAGTGCGTGCCTGAATCGCTGGCCAGTAAAATTACTGAGGCACTGGATATTCCTGTCATCGGTATCGGTGCCGGCGCTGACTGCGATGGACAGATTTTAGTGTTATACGACATCCTCGACATCAGTCTGGGTATTCGGCCAAAGTTCAGCAAAAATTTTATGGTGTCTGCAAACAGCATTGAAGACGCTATCCAGCAATATGTGTCGGCAGTTAAAAACACGGAGTTCCCTGCGTCGGAACACGTGTTTAGTTGATTTTTACTACGCACGATAAAATCATGAAAACCTGTTTGAACATCGAACAATTGCGCACGCAGATTCGCCAGTGGCGAGCTGATGGCGAGCGCATCGCCTTTGTACCTACCATGGGGAATCTGCACGAAGGTCACCTGTCACTGGTGGAAATCGCCCAGCAGAAAGCATCACGTGTCGTGGTCAGTATCTATGTCAATCCTTTGCAGTTTTCGCCGGATGAAGATTTTTCGAGCTACCCGCGCACACTGGAAGATGACCTGAATAAACTGGAGGCACTGGGTGTTGATCTGGTTTTTACGCCGGATGACGCGATGATTTACCCTGACGGTGAACAGCACAGTACTTTTGTCGAAGTACCTGTGCTGTCTCATGTCGTCGAAGGCAAATTTCGCCCTGGCTTTTTTAAAGGCGTGGCCACTGTTGTTTTAAAACTGTTTAACATGGTGCAGCCGGATGTCGCTGTTTTCGGCGAAAAAGATTTTCAGCAGCTGCTGATTATCCGGCAGATGGTGAAGGATCTGAATTTGCCGGTTGAGGTCATCGGTGGTCAGACCCGGCGTGAAGCAGATGGACTGGCAAAAAGTTCTCGTAACAATTATCTGAGTTCTGTTGAGAGAGAGACTGGCCGGGTTTTGTCAGAGTCTCTCCTGGTCTGCCGTCATCAGATCGAGCAGGGTGCGGATATTGTACTGGCAGAAAATACCTGCATCGAAAATCTGGAAAACCATGGTTTTACCGTGGATTATGTGACGCTCAGAAATACCGCTCGGCTGGAAAAAGTATCTGCAAATGAACTGCCTGTTGGCGGAGAATTAGTGCTACTGGCGGCGGCAAAATTAGGTAAAACCCGGTTAATCGATAATATAATTTTTACCCTCGAAGCTTGAAGCAACAGCGTGTATAGCCGATAATAGTCACATTGGCGGTGAATTATTCAGTATTGGAGCCGTCAAACGAATTAAGCCAATAGAACGAAACACCAGAACAAAGATTAGAAATCTATGGAAATTACACTTTTAAAATCAAAATTGCATCAGGCGACCGTGACTCTCACCGAGCTGGAATATGAAGGTTCCTGTGCAATCGACTCTGATCTGCTGGCTGCAGCGGGCATCAATGAGTATGAGCAGATCCATATTTATAATCTGAATAATGGTGAGCGCTTTACCACATACGCTATTCAGGCCGAAGCGGGCAGTGGTGTGATATCGGTCAATGGCGCAGCGGCGCACAAAGCCAATAAGGGCGATCGCGTTATTATCTGTTGTTATGCGAGATTGTCTCAGCATGAAGTCGCTAACTTTAAACCGACACTGGTTTATCTGGATGGCGCGAATCAGATCATCCGCACTTCGAATCAAATACCTGTTCAGGTAGCGTAAAACTAAAAAACTTAGTTCAAGGACTGATTCTGTTTTATTACTTTAAGGTCTGCCTCGTTATTACAAAAATCGATCTCTGAAACGTCGAGGTTCGGTGCCGCCAGTTTTTCGTCACATTCATCCGTATTGCTACAGTCTGAGCAACTCTTCATCTGCTGATGTATGTCTTTGACGCTGGTCTGATAGATGTAATCCGTTTTGTTGATGCCGAGCGCTGTCAGCATATTACTCAGACGTAATTTATCGAATTCCTGTTGTAGAGAATGGTGAAATTTCCGACCATTGATCAGGTTGAGCAGAATCGTATAAGACAGGCGAAATACAAATAATGTAAGCAAGAGGGCAAGCGCGCCGCCCACAACTATTGTTATCGTATCCATTGCACGATTATAGCAACGACATGAGTCTATGCTTGATATATGTCATGAAAGCGGCATTCAGAATAAAGCCGAATCGGGTGCATTAACCCGTATTGCGCATACCGGCGGCGATGGCATTAATGCTGCGTAATAATGGGTTTAACCATTTCTGCCGTTCAGTTTCGTCCAGCGACTCATCACGATAGCGTTTCAACAGCTTGATCTGTATATGGTTCAATGGGTCAAGGTACGGATCACGGCGCATCAATGATAGCGCCAGTGGTGGAATATCATCCAGCAGGTGCACCATGTTGGCGACTTTCAGAGTGATCTCCAGCGTACGGTCGTGCTCGTCTCGAATCATCTCATAGATGCGTTTGCCGGTGTCTTCTGACAGGCACAGTTCAGAATATTCTTTCGCAGTGCGCATATCTGCCTTATACAGCGCCATCTCAGTATTACTTAACAGTGCTTTGAAATAGGGCCAGTGCTGGTACATGTCGCGCAATTTCTCCAGGCGGGTTTCGTCATCACCGATCCATTGCTGCAAAGCCGAGCCGATGCCGTACCAGGCCGGCAGCGTCTGTCTGGATTGTGCCCAGCCGAACACCCAGCCGATAGCGCGGACCGAGGTTTTTGAACGGTCGCCCTTTTTACGGTGTGATGGGCGCGAGCCGATATTCATCAGAGCGATCTCACTGACCGGTGTGGCTTCATAAAAATAGTCGAGGAAACCTTCGCTCCTGTCCGTCAGCTGGCGATAGCTGTTTTCGCCGTAAGCCATGATCTCGCGCATGATGTCCATGTTTTCTTTGGTGGCGGTCGATTCACCGGGAAGGATCTGGTAGCGGCTGGCCAGCATCAGGCCAGTGACGCCCAGCGTTAATTCATAAACCGCGGTTTCCGGGTTGCTGTATTTATTGGATAAAACTTCACCCTGTTCGGTGAATTTTATCTGCCCGTGAACCGTGCCTTCGGGTTGCGACAGGATAGATTCGTGGGTCGGGCCACCGCCGCGACCGATGGTGCCGCCACGGCCGTGGAACAGACGGCAGTCGATATCGTGCGCGTCGGCCAGATTCATGGCTTTCTGCTGGGCTTCAAATAACTGCCAGGACGAGGCCAGGATGCCGCCGTCTTTACAGGAATCGGAATACCCCAGCATGACTTCCTGAAGATTGCCTGAAGCGCTAAGCAGGGTGGTATAGGTTTTGTCATCGAACAGTTTTGCCAGCACACTTTCGATGTGGTTGAGGTCTTCGATGGTTTCAAACAGTGGTGAGATACGGATCTTGCAGAACCATTCGCCGTTGTCTTTTCCAGCGAGGCCAACCAGGGTAGCCAGCAGCATCACTTCCAGTACGTGGCTGGCCTGATGTGTCATCGAGATAACGTATTCGCCGAACGCACGCGGGCTGATCTCGCCGTGCATTTTCTCGATGACCTTGAAAACTTCCAGGGTTTCTTTATTGGCGTCGTTGAGCTGGCCGGCATCAAACTCGATGCCTTCGCACTGGTGCTGAATGAGGTCAGACAGCAGTTTGATACGGGTGTCTTCATCCAGACTGTCGTAATCCATGTAGGTATTACTTTGCTGAAGAATCTCGGCGACGGCTTCGGTGTGACGGGTGGATTCCTGGCGGACATCGAGATGCATCAGGTAAAAACCAAAGGATTCGACCAGTCGGATCAGGTCTTTTATTGCCAGGTCGGCAATCTTCTGGTCGCCGTGGCTGATCAAAGAATCGCGGATCAGTGTTAGATCATTCAAAAAGTCATTCTCAGACGCATAAGCATGGGAATATTTGCTGGTGTCCGCCGAGGCATCCGCGATCAGTGCGCGGGTCTTGTCCAGATTCTGCTGCATGCGAAAACGCATGAAAGCGAGTTTTCGCTGGTATGGCGAATGTGTATAAGAAAGTGGATTAATGGCAAAAACCTCGAAGCGCAGGTTTTCATCATTATTCAGGCTTTCGGTAAATTCACGGCTGGGCGTGCATATCTGGTCCGAATGGGTCAGGTGTTTGAACGCGATATTCAAACGCCGGACATATTCCTGCAAGGTGGTTCTGGACTGTAAACGCAGCGCCAGTTCGGTGGTCTCCGGGGTGACGTTGGGATTGCCGTCGCGGTCACCACCGATCCATGAACCAAACTTCAGAAAACTGGGGACCTTGATCTGTGCTGTGGGGTAGTGGTTGCTGATACGCTCTTCCAGATTGCGGTAAACCACCGGCACGGCATCGAACAGGCTCTCTTTAAAGTAATAGATGCCGTTTTTGATCTCATCGCGCACCTGTGGACGATTTTCTCTGACTTCGTTGGTGCGCCATAAAATTTGAATCTGTGTCTCCAGTTCAGAGATAACATCCTGGCGCTGTTTCTTGCCGAGACGGGTGTCGCTCAGTTTTTCATTGGTGAGAAATATGCGGCGTAGTGCGTATAAGATACTGCGGCGTTTGGCTTCGGTCGGGTGTGCGGTGATGACCGGGATGTATGCCAGCCGGTCGAGCAGGGTTTGCAGGCGCTCGGCCGACATGCCCATATCGATAAAGTTACGCAGTGCAGAATCAAAAGAGCCGATCCATAGCTCGTCGCCTTTACGTATCTGGCGTCGGCGCAGTTGCAACTGGGAGGCTTCTTCAGCCACATTGACCAGGCTGAAATAGGTGCTGAAAGCGCGCACCACCTGGGTGAGCGTGTCTTCATCCAGTGATTCGATCAGCGCCATCAGACGCGCGCGTTTCTGCTCATCATCTTCTTTATGAAGCTCGATAAAACCGACGCGTAATTTTTCGACCGCATCATAAACTTTTGGACCGGCGTTGGACAACAGCACGTTACCCAGCAGATTACCGAACAGTTTTACTTTGGCGCGCAGCTGTTTGTCGGTGGTCGCTGTATTCAGCAGCCCCGCCAGTTTGGTAATATCTGATTTTTCCGGATTGTTCGAATTAGGATCTAAAGTGTTATTCATAGGCTGTGAGGTCGACAGTAAATGACTGTGTGATTACACAAAGCCGCTAATTATAACGTATTTAAGAATTTGCTGATACGTGACCAGATTTTTTTGGAAATTGATGTGTTGTTTCTCGTCAGGCTGAGGAAAATTACGTACAATGTGCGGTGCTCAGTGCGATTCTAAGCTGGTGAATTGCTGAAATTGAACTAGTCTTAATAAACGAATATAACTATAAAAATGTCGTCATGTCGAAATTAACGGAACTCGCCTCATGGAAAGCGCTTGAAGCGCATTTTGAACAGATAAAAGATGTTCAGATGCGTGACTTATTCGAGCAGGACACCGATCGCTTTAAAAAATTCAGCACGCAGATGGACGATATTCTGCTGGATTTTTCAAAAAATCGTATCAATGATGAAAGCTTTCGTCTGTTGTGCGATCTGGCGGAAGAGAGCGGTGTGTCGGAATGGCGTGACAAGATGTTTTCCGGTGAGCCGATCAATATCTCCGAATTTCGCCCGGTCTTACATACCGCGCTGAGAAATCGCAGCAATACGCCGGTCTATGTCGATGGCGAAAATGTCATGCCGCGAATCAATCGTGTGCTGGCGCAGATCCGTTATTTTACCGAGCGCGTGCGCGGTGGGCATCTTCGAGGTTACAGCGGACACCTGATTACGGATGTGGTCAACATCGGTATCGGTGGTTCCGACCTGGGGCCGCACGTGGTCTGTGATTCGATGAAGCCTTATGCGCAACGTGGCATGAACGTGCATTTTGTTTCCAACGTCGATCCGACGCACCTGACCGAGATCTTAAAATTTGTCAAACCGGAATCGACCCTGTTTGTTGTTTCATCAAAAACTTTTACCACACAGGAGACCATGTTGAACGCACAAAGTGCGCGGGCCTGGTTTGTGGAACTCACTGCGAACGAAAAAGCGGTGGCACGCCATTTTGTCGCGGTTACCACCAATAAAAAAGCGGCGAGTGAATTCGGCATCCTGGAAGAAAATATGTTCGAATTCTGGGACTGGGTCGGCGGGCGTTATTCGTTGTGGTCGGCTATCGGCCTGCCCATCGCACTCTACCTGGGCATGGACCATTTTGAAGACCTGCTCGATGGTGCATACGCCATGGATATGCATTTTAAATCCGCACCTGTCGAAAAAAACATGCCGATCATCCTGGCTTTGCTCGGTGTCTGGTATAACAACTTTTTTGATGCGCAGAGCCACGCAGTCATGGCTTACAACCAGTATCTGCGGCGCCTGCCGGCGTACCTGCAGCAGCTGGATATGGAGAGTAACGGCAAGACCATCAACCGCCAGGGTGAGCGTGTGGATTATCTGACCGGCCCGATCATCTGGGGCGAGACCGGCAGTAACTGCCAGCATGCGTTCTTTCAGTTACTGCATCAGGGAACCAAACCGGTACCGGCAGATTTTCTCATTCCAGCGCGCAGTAAAAACCCTCTGGGTGATCAGCATTGTGTGCTGTTGGCAAATTATTTTGCACAGACGCGTGCGCTGATGAAAGGTAAAACCGAGGCTGAAGCACGTGCTGAACTAGAGGCAAGTGGTTGCTCGGAAGATGTCATCAAAGACGTGTTACCGCACAAGATATTTGAAGGCAATAAACCAACAAACTCCATCATGTTCGAAAGCCTCGACCCGAGAACGCTGGGCGCACTGCTCGCCATGTATGAGCACAAAGTCTTTGTGCAGGGTGTGATATGGGACATTAACTCTTTTGATCAGTGGGGTGTGGAGTACGGTAAACAACTGGCCAGTGACATCCAGGCGGAGCTGTCGAGCAGAGAAGGCACAGAACGTTACGATGACTCGACAAATAATCTGATTGATTACTGCATGCTGCTGAAATTTTCTGATTAGAACATTTAATGAAAACACGTAAATACGTAAACATGTAACTGTAGGCCGGTATGAGCGATAGTGTTGCTGGCTTTTATTTGTGTATTGCTATAATCCGTATTAGCTCAAGCTTGAACCGACAACGAATGTACGTTGTAAAAAGTTGGTTATCGATACATAACGGAAGTAGAGGATTATCTCTCGCAAAGGCGCAGAGCTCGCAGAGAAAAACGTTTTTAAGTTTCTGTCATCCT
>SWCD01011769.1_pt1 | contig 11797 bp, 11 predicted proteins | sample 4693011 | NCBI WGS metagenome assembly SWCD01 (sample SAMN10267278, study PRJNA491770) | bioreactor metagenome | isolation source: DHS bioreactor inoculated with marine | place: Japan: Omine Ridge, Nankai Trough | reverse complement strand
CTAGCTTCTCCATTGAATTCTACGCCAATGACCAGCTCTAAGGGATCATATTCCGAGTCCGCATCAGAGGGTGATAGAAACTTGGGATTATCAATTGCTGGGATTGCATCAAATGGCAAAAGAGTGATTATTTTGTACTCTTCATACTGTGCCACCAGGTTGGGGTCTGGAAGATCAGGGGTCTCTGTCGGAGATTCATCATTTGGCATTTTGAGACTTTCAAGATCTTCGTTTTCGTTGGATTTATCGGGGGTTTCATTATTCGTGTCTTCGATATTATTAATCGTGGCGTTTGGTTGTTGATTTCCAGATGTAACAATGTCGCTAGTACATGCAACTAAGAAAAAATTAACTAGTATAAAAAAAGACAAATATTTCAAAAGAGTTTTATTCATTGGTGTCTCCAGTATTATTTAAAATTCTTTTCGCCCGCCTCAATATTCATGGATAAACGATTTTCTGCCGGGGGCAAAGGGCAGGAATAATTTTCATTGTAGGCACAATAAGGGTTATAAGCTTGGTTAAAATCAATCTCTAATTTTCCGTTTTCTAATAATGGCGGATCTAAATATCTGCCAGCGCCATAAGTTGTTTCGCCTGCATTTTTATCAACAAAAGGAATAAAATATCCATGATGACTTTGGTAAACAGTAAGTTCAGCCATTTCTTTTTCGACTTTGAAATTTATTTTCCCTGCTTTGACATAATCTTGTACGTCCCCGGTAGAAGTTTGCATTTTTATACTTTCTTGTATATCAAATTCTTCGATTTTTAATTCAAACGTTAGTTCATTATTTTCGGGAAAATAATTTAGTCCCTGAAATGTATCCTTTTGTTCGCTTGTTAATGGACTTTGATGGTCAGTCTCAAAAAATAAATCTTTTTGGTTCCTAAAAGTTTCAAGTTGGGTCATTTTTTTCTCCATAACTAATTTTCAATTTTTTTTAATTCTGATCTTATTGCTGTGACTATAGCATTAGGGTTAGCCCCAATCAGGGGAATGTCGTTGACTAAAAAGGACGGAGTTCCTCTCAGGCCTAATTCTCGAGCAGCTAATAAATCAAAATTTACGGTGTCCTTATGTTGGTTACTATCAAGGCATTGGCTAAATATATCTAGATCTAAATTTGCTTCTTCTGCATATATTAGAAGGTCACTTTCTGAAAGAGCAGAATAAGATTCCCTTTCATATGTGACATCATGAAATTCCCAAAATTTACCTTGATCAAAAGCACATTGGCCTGCTTCGGCGGCTTTGGGGGAATATGATGTGATCACAGGGAAATCTTTCCACACGAATTTAATTTGACCTTCAAATGTGTTTAATATTTCTTGAATAATTCCTGATTCATGCCAAGATTGACATGCCTCGCATCCAAAATCTCCATATTCAGTTAGCGTTACAACAGCATTTTGATTCCCCTTGAATGGGTTCTCGTTTAGCCTCTCAGTGGTAACTGCATTAGGCTTGGGTGCTGTAATAAAAGAATAAGTGCTTATAAAGATTATCGTTAATAAAATAATATATAGAATCCCACGTTTAATATTTTTCTGTTTATTGGATTTTGCATGCTTTTTACGCAATCGTTCTCGGTGGGTTATTCGTTTATTTGAGTTTGCTGACATAAAGTTTAATCCTGGATTGTAATTATTGTTATCATCTGACGAAGGGTAGCGATATTCTCTTACGCTTTTAAAATAAAAAACGCCTCATTCATCGAGGCGTTTTTAGTCCAAAAAGTTTGGTTAGAAAAATTTTGGGATCAGGATGTTTAGGATCAATCCAAATATGAACAATTCCCCAGCCTTTCTATTGAAATGCATTGCCCAGCCAACGTACCAAAGGGGCCATACGGTCCAACCCTCGGGAGCTTCTAGGGGTTTTGGTTCTGAATATTTTTCCCAAGTTTGGCGTAATCTTGGGATGGCCAATAAGGTAAGAAGAATCCATGGTCCTGTAAGTTTGAAATATACTAGTCCAAATATTAGAAGATAAAACAAGATGAAAAAGAATTTGTTGAGCACTAAAGACTTTTTCTCGCCCAACAACACCGGTATGGATCTCACCCCGATGGGTTTGTCTGAACTAATCTTGTCAATATGTTTTCCTACTAACACGGAGGCGACTATCAAACCATAGGGAAGTGTTGCGTACCAAATCGCATTGGTGATTTCACCAGAGGAGACAAAAGCTGTTCCGCCAATCATTAGCGGACCCCAAACGATAAGCGATGTGATTTCCCCTAGACCAATCCTTTTTAATACACCTGTGTATCCTAAGCTTAATAAAAATCCTGATACAGCAAAAAAGATGACCCATGGACCTCTCACAGATGCCAAATAGATCATGATAGCTGCATCGATCAGGGTAAAAATTAATGCGGAAAGGAGGAGTCCCTTTAGAGTGGTCAATCCTCCCAAAATTGGATGAACAGAATATTGTGCACGGGGATAATCTTCAGTGTCAACGCCCTTTTTAACATCCGTGTAATCGTTGATCACATTATTGGCTGCATGAGCAAATAACAAGCCGATTACACTTAATGCGGCATAAAACCAATTGATGTTGCCGATCCCTGCTGCAAGTAGAACACCAATTAATCCAGACGTAAATGTCATTGAAAAGACACAAGCCCGTGTGATAACTAGCCATCTGGTAACGAAATCAGCTTTCTCAATTTCTGGCACGTTACAGCCATCAATTGCCATCGACCAACGCTTAAGCATTGGAAGTGGATGTTGCGTTGCATCTACATTCTCCATTATTAAATCTCCATATAATAAATTTTGTGAGTTTTACAAAAAACTGGTTATGTTTTCTTTGCACAAGCTATTATTATACTGCTAATGATGTAAATTGAAGAATTTTATTATTGGGAAATGGATTAAGCAAAGGGATTATTTTGGTTTGGAACCAATTGCATAAAATGTTGGTATATAAAGAACCCTGGTCCCCAATTGCCAAGACCGCCTATCAGCTTCTTTTAATCTCATATGGTCTTGAGAGTCAGGTTCGTGCTTAAGATCAGATTCTATTACTTTCCACTCAAGGTCAATTAGGCTATCAGAGGGAGGTGTTGACCAGGCGCCATTAATTACGCCAAATTCTATATTTTCTAAACCTGAATCCATTAAAGTCTTCTTTAATTCTCTGCCCATATATGGATTAGCCCCTTGTTTGATAAGACCTTCTGTTTGTGCTTCGCCAAGTTTTACAAATTCTTTTGGGAAATCAATTCGACCACCATAATCTGGTTCAGCGATTGCAAAGATTTTCCCACCTGGCTTTGTAACTCGGGTCATTTCTCTTAGTACAAGTTGAGGGGAATGAACCCATAATAGAAGAAACTGGCAAAAAGAATTGTCAAAAGTGTCGTTTTTAATCGGCAGATTATGGGCATTCGCACAAGAAAAATTTGAATCAGGATTGTTATTTTGAGCAAATAACAATCTATTAATATTGATATCCACACCTAAGGTCATTTGATTTCGAAGGCCATCCAGCGATACGCCCGTGCCACAGCCAACATCTAAAATAGAATTAGAAATATTTAAATTGGATTTTCGAAATAGATATTGACGAACTTTTAGAATCCATTGAGATTGTTGTTGAAAACGTATATGCCAAAAAGGGATGTCATTCATAACCATCATTATAACTAGATGGAAGTAATTCTTAGGAAAATGGTTTGACCAACTTATTTTTTCTGCTTATACTTGTCTGATACGAATCCAAGTGGAGATAATCAATGCTGAATATCAATGATATCGGAAATAAAGTTGGTGAATATATTACGAAAGATCTGAATAATTTCAGATTATTATTTCAGGGGGCACAGGTCAAAGAAACAGGTTTATTAACCTATTCTATAATTCAAGATGATGGCAGGGAGATGAGAATTCATTTACGTAAGGAAACCGACGGGAATGGAATTTTGTTTATTGATGTAACGGATGTCATCCATTTGAATCCAACTGCAACAGATATTGCTCAAATGGCGCTAGAGGGATATTCTCAAAAAAACTCCAAGATTTTTATTTTCCAAAAGTATACAGGCATTGACCGAGATGAAGTGGATGCTCAAATTTCAAATATTTATAATATGATCGATCATTTCAAAGTGCACGCCGGGGATTGTTACACTTGTGGATTGTCAAGCTCATTTGAAATGGCTCCATTATTTAGCTTAAAGGTTAATGCTCCTTTTAAAGTGGATATCGCACTTACATATGGGTGCAACAATAATTGCCCTCATTGTTATAACGAAGCCGATCGTTTTTCTTTCCAGTCCTTAGAAATAGATAAATGGAAAAAAGTGATCGATAAAATTGTCGCGCTTGGGGTTCCGCATTTGATCATTACCGGTGGAGAAGCTACACTTCACCCTGAATTACCTAAAATCATAAACTATGCGGATAGCCATGGAATGATCGTTGGATTAAATTCTAACGGGCGTTATTTGGCGCATGTACCTTATATGGAAAAACTTGCTGTATCAGGATTAAACCATGTGCAAATCACTCTGGGATCCAATAAGGAAGATGTGCATAATACAATGATGGGTGCTAATTCGTTTCAACAAACGGTCAATGGGATTGAAACCGCAATTGAGAGCGGCATTCATGTGATTACAAATACGACACTAATGCGATCCAATATGGATCATGCAGAAGAAATTATTGATTTTCTGCATGAATTAGGGATTCGCACCTTTGCGATGAATGGCATGATTTATTCTGGTGGAGGTTTCGCTGATCCTAATGCAATTACCGAGGTTGAAATGCCTGCGCTTCTTGTGCGAGTGAGGGATCATGCACTGCGTTTGGGAATGCGATTCCTCTGGTATACACCTACTGAATACTGCCGTCTTTCCCCTGTTGAGCTAGAAATTGGTGCTAAAAGATGTAATGCGGGGGAATATTCGATGTGCATCGAGCCAAATGGGGATGTGCTACCATGCCAATCTTATTATGTCTCTGCTGGAAATATCTTGAGTGATCCATGGGATGAAATCTGGCAAGGAGAATTGTTTAGAAGTTTTCGAGAGCGGGGCGATCAACCCGAGTTTGGACAGTTACCGGAGAAATGCTGGGAATGCCCGGATTTAGTTTTATGCGGCGGAGGTTGCAGAATTGAAAGGGAAGCGCGTGATGGGGTTCGTGTTTCTGAAGATGCGGGAGGGGGATGTTCTGGCTGTAGTGGAAGTTGCGGATCCGGTAGTTCCTCAAATGTCGTTCGTGCGCATAACCATACGTCCGGAGTAATAAATGCAGATGGGTATGCACCAATTGGCAGTCAGATCAAAGATGATCTCAGAAGTACTGGGGGGAACCAATTGATAAAAAAGAGTGATTTATTTTCGTTGGATGATTGATGGGAAACCTATTCACTTTTTTAATTTCTAATCAATTATTTAATATTTTCTTGATAATTGTAAATAGTACATTGTTTTGGATTCTTTCATTCCGGCGATTCAAAACAAAAATTAGTTTAGTGTTTAGCGTTATTCTCCTGTCCTTAATCTTTTCATCATTATTCTTTCCACCACTTAACATAATCTATTTGTTTGTAATTATCATTATATATTTTCGAAAAGAGAATAGTGGGCCCAAAATTGTCTATCAAGCACCAAAAGCAGTTTTTGAGGGTGGGGGCATCAGAAGAGGACTCACCCCACCTGAAGCAGCAGGATTGCTGGGAAAACCACTGAGCATAATAATAAGCTTAACCCTGATGCAAATGCTAAAAAAGGGGTTCATTAATTTTGGGTCAAAACCTAATTCTTTTATATTGTCTAAAAATATGCAAGCAAAAGAAAAAAGTTCAAATTTTGTTGAAAGGGAAAAATCTCGACGAGAACTTGCACAAAAAATCAACGCAGTATTAACTCCCTATGAAGAGTTAGTAATTGAATTTTTAGAGCAAAATAGTGATGTTCCAATCAGAGAACTAAATTTCGAATTTTATTCATCCTTATTTTCTGATTATCTAAATTGGAGAATTGGGGGATATGATATTGAACTATCAATAGATTATTATGAGAAAATAATCAATCGTTCTCATATTGAAGTTCGGAGTGAGGGAATTCTGATTAGAGATGGAGATGTGGTAATCGAAAGGAATTTATTTTGGGTTCTGCTGAGTGATAAATTTGAAGAATTATTATCTGATGATTTTAACAATTATTTCCCTAAATGGTTTGCACCTAGCGAAAATGATAATTTGGTCGAAAAATATAAAGATCTATTAGATAATGTGGCATTCGCATTGCCCGAGAATGTGTCTAATATATTAATTGTTGCCAATAATAATTTTTCATCTGTAAATATATTATCGGATATTGCCAGAGCCACTCGTTCAGGTTAAGAAAAATGGACTTGCAAAATTGCACAAGTCCCTTAATGTATCAGTAAATAGCATAAACCCTATTTTTGATCGGTATTGTTCCAGATAGTTTCCCAATCATCATTTAGCATATTACCCAAAATCCGATTTATACCTTGGGCCGGAAGTACATCTCCATCCGGTTCAACATACAGCCACGCTTTTCCAGCTCCGATTGGGTCTAGTTCGTCTCTTTCCATTTCTAATTCTAGAGAAACGGGGTTTAGGTTTGAGTATGGAACAGGAAGATCCCAAATAAGTTCTACATCCTGGTCATCTAAATACTCTCTTGCTTTTTGAAGATCGCCCGAAAGAGAACTGTCATTTTCACTTAATGAAATTGCAGAAACACCTGCTTCAATTATTTTGTCAATAAGACTTAGAATATTATTTGAATTTTTATTTGTGAGAGTTAGGTGAGCTGCAACAAATAAATCTTCTCGCAGGGTTTCTGCCCAGTATGAGAAGCTGGATAATGCCTCCCAGGATTTGGCTTCCTCTGGCTGCAAAACAATCATCGTGTGATCCAGGCCAGCCTGTAATAATTTTTCTAAGTAAGATGGATCTCCTAATCTGCTGCCATTGGTCAGCAATCCGGTGATTTGCCCGTTTTGTTCGGCATGTTCTAAAAGAGTTGGGAGATCATCTCTTAAAGTGGGTTCTCCGCCAGTAAACAAAATATGGGGTATGCCATTTGCCCAGGCTTTGTCCATTACAGCAATCCATTCCTCTGTTGTCAATTCTCGATCTACCCGTTTATTCGGGCTAGATTTATTTGGATTTCCAGAATCAGTTTTGTAAGTAATAGCACAGTCCAATCGATATGGCGCTGAAATCTCGTCAATTGCTGGCATTTGTCTATCAAAATCTAATGAGATCACTGGGTCAAGATCTTGAGATGTCAAGAGTGTATCAATTCGGGATTTGAATTCTTGAAAATCGTTAATAATAGTATTTGATTTAGTTTTATAACGTTTTGAGAAATGTTTGATAACTTCGTCTACGGAAGAATTGTGAACCAAAAAGTAGGCGTATTCTGCTGCGGTTTCGTTCAGGTGCAGAATTGTGGAGGCATTTACTAACAAGACTCCCTTTCCCGAAGTTTCCAATCGGAGATGTAAACGATAATTAAAGGGATCGTCCAAGGGAGCTAAATATGAATATAAACCAGGTGGAAAGGCTTGTATTTGATTATCAGGAGTTCTTAAATTTGTTATCCATTTAATTAGCATTATTATCTTCCTCCACCGGCGCATGCGCAAGCACACCCAGCACAGGCGCAGGCGCAAGCGCAGGAACTCCCACCACCGCCGCTGCTCCCCCGATAACTACTGCTACTAGGCTTTGGAGGAGGGTTTGTTGTTTTTGTGATGCCGTTAGTGAAATCTGTGATATTACCTAACACGCCAGCTGAAAATCCTTGAACGCCATTTACAACCGATGCAGCAAAATCAGATCCGGGTAAACTTGGTAGCCCAGAACCACCAGGTGTTGGTTTCATTGATGGGACCGAAAGCTTGCCAAGAGTTGAGGGGCTTCTGTGAACCGGATCATATCGGGGCCACCAAATGGGTGTAATAATTGGACGATTTTGGAATACTTCTTTGGTTCGATCATCATATTTTTTATCTAGCATTGTCCATTGCATCACATCATCATATATTTCGCCGCGCATCTTCGGAGTGTCTGCTTTTTCTACTTGTGCCCAAGCTTTTTCCATGATCGATTTATAGTATTTTACTGTTTCTCTTTTGCTAAAACCTTTCATTTTCCTTGTCACAGATTTAACAAGTTTAAGCATTGTTTTTTGTAGTTCTTTGCGTCTTTTCTTTTTCGGGTTTCCCATCGCATCAAGAAAATCAATCTCGTAAGGTCTCAATTTTTGTGAAGGGGGTTCAATTTTCTTTAATTTTAGAGGTTCTTTTGATTCAACAATTGCAGCTTCTTTTTTGATGCATGCAAATAAAATCATCATTAGGATTTTATCCATTGGCTGTTCGAGAAGAATGGCGGCTTCAATAGCTGACAATCCTCTTTTGATGCCATGTCCGGCAATGGATATTTTTGGAGGCAAATACTTTAATTTTCTCCGTTTCGTGCTTATGATACTTAAAACTGGAATCCCAATGATAAAAGCTGCCGCACCAGCACAAACAAGAAATCCTAATATATCTTCTGGATTAATGCCTAGGCGTTGCCAGATCGTTGGCACTGTGATTGTATTTGCTGGCACATAAGATTTTGGAAAAGAGGCGCCAAATAAATATTGGGTATAGCCATTTGCAGATTGGTTTTCCCAAACATAAATAATTCTTCCCTGACCATCTATGCCAGAAAATGGCTCAGAAGAAAAACCAGAGGGGGCTTGATGATAGCGGGGTTCTTCTGGTAGGACACCTTTTGGTAAATGATAAACCACTGTCAGATCAGTAGCGCCACTTACAAAGGCAGAATCAAACCATGTGGGAGAAAAAACTGCGCTTGCGTAATTGTCATCTTCAGAATCCTCAAAAAGGACATTTGTGATATTTGAAATTTCGACCAGTACGGTGCCTGTCTTGCCGGGCTGAATTGAATTACTTCCTAATCCAACTTCAACACCAATGGAAACATAAGGAGAATAAGCAATATGAGAAATTGGCATTCCATTAATAGATGCAGATATGTTTGATAGATTGTAATTATTGTTTGGTAAACCTATATCTACGAAATCAATTGGATCGGCGAAAGTTGCATTTGTAAAAGTCAATTCATATATTAAACTCAAAGAACCATCTAATTCCCAATAAACATGAACGATTTCGCTATCAAGACTAAATGCGTAAGTTTGGGCTATCACTGTAGTGGGAATGAGAAAGAGAATCAGGATGATCAATACAAGCGTTATTGATATTTTTTTTCTCATTGGATAGTCCTATTTGGTTTTTGATTTCCGGAAATAATTACCATTTTGGTTCTTCGGTTAATTGATATGCAGCATCGCAATACGGACATTCGACCATTGGTGCACCCGCAACCAATTTGACATTGTCCATGGTTAATTGTGAGCCGCAATCCTGACATTTGAATCTTTCGATGTTTACGTCGGCAGGAAGGTCAACTTTTAGAGTGATATTTTGAGCTTTTCCCGTAGTTGCTTTTTGTCCAATTTTTCCAACAAACCACAAAATTGAAAACCCAAGCAATAATAAGATTCCCCCAGTGATGAGGGTACCAATGATGCTAGAATTGTTTTCAGGACTAAATGAGGCGAGAAGAAACAACACCCCAAATAGAATAATGATTGCTGCCGAAATATAACCAACGATTTTTCCAAAGTTCATATTTTTTCCTCCACCTTTAGTTTATCGGAGATTATGCGAAATTACAAATATTTTTAACAATAATATAAAATTAGTTACTACCAAACTAACATGATACAATACGAAACTATTTTTATCCTATTGAGACACCCAGGAGAGTGGATTGTGGCGATTACTACAACCGAGTATAAAAGATGTCAAGTTGTAAAAATGGAAGGAAGGATCGACAGTTCTAATGGGGATGATTTGCACAAGGTTTTTCAGGCTTTAAATGACAAAGACCACTTTAAGATAGTTTTTGATATGGCTGATGTAGATTTCATGTCTAGTAAGGGATGGTGGGTTTTAATCGAAACCCAAAAGACCTGCAAAAGATATAATCGGGGAGAATTGGCTTTAAGTCAGGTTCAAGATAAAATTTTAGCATCATTGGATTTAGTAGGAATGAAAAGTTATTTCAACATATATGATGATGTTGTGAGTGCTGTAGCGAGTTTTTAGCCTAAATGCAAATAAAAATATTTCCAGGGAAATATTCAAGCTTATCAGAAATTAGTGATTTCATTACTGCAGAATCAGCATCTATTGATTTCGATGAAAACGAGTTATATTCTGTGACACTTGCTGTTGATGAAGCCTGTTCTAATATAATTGAGCATTCCTATGGGGGAGATAATATTGGAGATATTAAAATTCAAACTAAGAAAATTAAAAATGGGATTGAAATCCATATTCATGATAATGGCAAACAATTTGATCCGTCAATAATCCCGGGCATTAATTCTAAAAAACCATTAAAAGATGTTGGTTCTCGAGGCGCCGGTCTTTTTCTCATGCGAAAATTAATGGATGAAGTTACATTTCATTTTACGAAAAACAAAGGTACTACCTTGAAAATGGTTAAAACAAAAACTGAGTCCTAAAACTTAGTTTTTGTTTTTATTTATTATAAACTTATTGAGATTCCTCGCGATTTTTAGATAAAACCATTAATGTAATATCGTCTGATTGAACCGAATCACCCACAAAATTGTCAACTTTATTTATTATATTTGTTTGTAGTTCGAAAGCACTATATTCGGAATTTTCTAGGGCGGCTTTAATTAATAATTCATCAGTGAAAAATTCTCCTGCTTCATTTTGTGCTTCGGTTACCCCATCTGTGTATAGAACCAATTTATCACCTTGGGAAAAACTAACGGTTTTTCGTTCCCAGCGGCGATCTTCCTCTATGCCAATCGGTATGCCGGTTCTAGTTAACGCAATTGGAGGCTGACTATTATCAGACTTAAATAGATAAGGTGGGTTATGTCCAGCATTGCAATACATCAATGTTGCTGCTTTTGGATCAAGAACTCCATAAAAACAGGTGATGAACAAATTTGCCCTTGCATCTGATAGGATACGCTCATTCGTTTCATTGAAAACAATATCTGGTCGAGAATGGTATTCGAAAGCATAAGTTCGCAATAAGGTTCGAGTTAAAGCCATATAGAGAGCAGCACCAAGACCTTTGTCTGCGACGTCAGCAATGACTATTCCAAGTCTCCCCCGTGATAATGGAATAAAATCGAAAAAGTCCCCAGAAAGGCCGCCGGCAGGCCTTAAGGTCACCGCTAATTGCCATCCAGGAATAGTAGGAAATTTATTTGGGAGGAAGCTTGCCTGTATTTGACCAGCAATTTGCAATTCCTGGCTAACCTTTTGCAAAGTTATGGTGTTGGCATATTCTTCTGCTTGATGAAGAGCGGATGCAATTTGATCGGTCAGTGTATGCAAAGCAGGGAATAGTTTTTTTAATGAAGGCATATCCCAAGGATGAGCCAATATCCGTAGTTCCAAATAAATTCCGCCAATAATTTCTGTTCCTTCGAATGCAATAATGGGTGAGCATACAATTGCATGGTGAATTTCATCCTCATCAGCCCAAGGTAATTTTTGCGAAGATGTGAACGCTACAGCTTCATTTTGTTGATTGCACCAATCCCATATTGCTGAAAAATCCTTATCCCACTCTTCGGGAGATCGATAAAGTTCTCCTTCAGATTTTAAACCGATCACTAAATTACCTGCAGGAAACATGTTTGGGATATATTCATCGAGGATATTA
>SWCD01012223.1_pt1 | contig 11798 bp, 8 predicted proteins | sample 4693011 | NCBI WGS metagenome assembly SWCD01 (sample SAMN10267278, study PRJNA491770) | bioreactor metagenome | isolation source: DHS bioreactor inoculated with marine | place: Japan: Omine Ridge, Nankai Trough | reverse complement strand
GTGGCTGATACCCTTGACGGACGCTTCGACATGATCATTCTGCACAATGATGCGGTGATGTACCATATGCAGGCAGGTGATGACCGCGATAGAGTGTTTGCCCAGGCGTTGATTGATGAGTTGTTCCGCGACATGGACCGGTCCCTGCGTGAAATGGGCGTTGGTGATATGGGGGTCGGCAAGCGGGTCAAGAAAATGGCGACAGTCTATTATGGCCGCGCTAACGCATATGCCGGTGCGCGTGCCGACAGCGCAGTGTCGTTGGTGGCGGCACTGGTGAGAAATGTTTTTGCAGGTGACGATGCAAGGACACACGATGCCGAGCGGCTTGCCAAGTATGCTGGATTGCTGCATGACGCGGTTGGTTTGATGGACCGCGCACAAATACGAGCCGGCAAGCTGGACCTTAGCAAGCTGAAACCCTGACTCCCGTGAATTGAGACGGATAGATAGACATGACTGCAGATCTGGAGTTTTCTCGCCGGTTTGACGTTCGCAGGATGGCACCTGAGGGCGCAACCGAGGCAATCAGCGCCACGATTGAAGAATGCCGGGCCATCGCTCTCAGGTTTGGTGTGGAAGCCGTACACTCGGTCTCTGCGACGATTGAAATTCAACCCTGGAAACAGGGCCGTTTCCGGGCCCGTGGCGATGCAACTGCCAGTATCACCCAAATTTGCGTGGTGACGCTGGATCCATTCGAGAGTGTTGTTCGCGCACAACTGGACCAGATATTTATCGAGACAGACAGCAAGCTTGCCAGCGATACCGGCGAGATCGTGGTGTCTCTTGACGAAGACGATATCGGTTACGTGGAAGACCATCATATCGAACTGGGCGAATTTGTTGTTGAAGCGCTCGGTCTCGAACTTGATCCGTATCCGCGAAAGCCGGGTGCTGAATTGCCGGCGACATCTTCAGGAGAACCCGTAACAGGCGAGCAGAAGGCAAATCCCTTTGCTGTATTGAAGCAGTTGAACCTCAAGGATAATGACTAGAGCAGCATCCGCCCAGATGGGGTCAACTGATCGGATGAAAATGCTCCAGCACTTTGAACGATCGACCCGTTTGTCAGGCCGGGATCATCCCGCTTGCCGCACCTTTTCAGTGGAGGCTGACAAACCGGGTTTCACAAGCGCCACAAGGTCGGCAAATGGCATAGGTTTCGCGTACCTGTAACCCTGCAATGTCTGACACCCTATGAACTTGAGCAGCAGTTCCTGGCTTTCGATCTCTACACCTTCTGCCGTGCCGATCATGCCAAGCGACGATGCCAGATTGACGATGCACCGGACGACGGCAGCCGAATGAGGACTGGGATCCATTGTCGACACAAAGCACCGGTCGATCTTCACCTTGTCGAACGGAAAGTCCTGGATGTAACTGAGACTCGAATAGCCTGTGCCGAAATCGTCTAGTGCAATGGCGATACCTTTGCCCTTGCACATGGCAATATCAGCACGCCGCAAGAGCGCTTCGGGGTCGGTTCCGTCCTGGGGTGAGATCGCGATAGCCACCGACGCGCCACTTGCAACCGGGTTGCCATGAATGACTTGGGGCTGCGCAAATTCCTCCATGATGCTGAGGCCGATCACTTTGGCACACGATGCTTTATCCACCCGTTTGAGGATGACGAATTCATCTCCGCCGAGCCGGGCAACGAACCTGTCTTCGCCAGCCTCGCGCCTGATGATATTTGGCGCGCGGCACAAGAGGATGTCTCCGATCTTGTGACCCATCGTGTCATTGATAAGCTTGAACTTGTTGATGTCGATATAGAGCAAGGCAGTATTTTGATCTTCAGGGCAGGGGCCGTGTTCCATTGACGGTGTTCGTCGACCAGCGATACCAGCGCGACCGGAACATCGAACTGTTTTGAAGCATATCGGGTGAGGCGGTCGAGGGCACCCTCCGGTGCCGTGTCAAGAATGGCATAGCTCCGCAATGTGGCGAGGCGCTCGTTCTCATCAGCTGGAATTGGTGGGGTTATCGTGCTGAGACCCCTGAATTGGCCATGTAGGTGCGGAGAACTGTCCTGCAAGCTGGCCGGCATTGCCATAGTGAACGGCGATCACGGCCTGCTTGCGGTGTCAATCCGATCCGCAAGCGCTCGTCGCGCAATTCCGCTGATCTAGCTGGTGTATACACAAATATTCCCCCAGTTGGTCAGCCGTTTAGTGTCGCTGACGACAGTGGCTGTTCGGTTTTTCAGGCACCAGTCAAGATCAAGTACCCAAGAATCCGGATATGCATCCCGGAACTTGCAGCAAATAGTAAAATCCGTTCAAGGAAGGTAAACATCTAGACGGGCTTTGGGTACAAACCGCACTTACCTGTTGTGTCGATGCCGTAATCCACTATTCTCCGCTTTTCGATAAAACAGGGGCATGCTGATTGAAAACCGATTCCGGTGACATAATAATTTCGCTCGACGCAATGGGCGGGGATCACGGTGCGCCAGTCGTGTTGAACGGAGCTGCTGCGGCGCTTGCAGCCAGGCCTGAGCTGCGTTTTGTCCTGTTTGGTGACGAGAATGTCATTGCACCTGTACTTGACGGGCTTCCGGCGTTGAAAGCCCGCTCGGTTGTGCATCACACCGATGTGGCGATTGCGATGGATGACAAGCCCTCTCAGGCCATCCGGCGCGGTCGCAAGACGTCCAGCATGTGGCTGGCGATTGACTCGGTGAAGCAGGGCGAGTCCCACGCGGCTGTTTCTGCCGGTAATACCGGCGCACTGATGGCCATGTCGAAACTGTTGCTCAAGACAACCGAGGGTGTTTCCAGGCCTGCTATCGCCGGCATATGGCCGACCTTGCGGGGCCGCAGCATCGTACTTGACATGGGCGCGACCGTCGGTGCGGATGCAGATCAACTGGTTTCAAATGCCATTATGGGCGCAGCTATGGCCCGCTGCCTGTTCGGCATCAGAAGGCCGTTGGTTGGATTGCTGAACATCGGGGTGGAAGAAATCAAGGGCGTTGAAGCAGTCCGCGAAGCTGGCGCGTTGTTGCGCGAGGCTGATCTGCCGCTTGACTATCGGGGGTTTGTCGAGGGAACAGATATCGGGACCGGAAAAGTCGATGTCATCGTCACCGAAGGGTTTAGCGGAAATATTGCCTTGAAAACCGCGGAAGGCACCGCCCATCAGATCGTTGCTGTTTTGCGTGAGGAGATGAGCCGCAATATTGTGAGCAAAATCGGAGCATTGTTTGCAAAAGGTGCGTTTGCGCGCATGAAGAAGCGACTTGATCCGCGCACCTATAACGGGGGCGTTTTCCTGGGGCTGAATGGTGTGGTGGTCAAGAGCCACGGCGGCACGGATGCTTTTGGTTTTTCATCTGCCATTCATGTTGCAGCTGACATGGTCGCAAATGATCTCGTGGACAGAATTGACAGAGGCATGGAACTTGCGCCACACGAGCATCACGATCACACAAACCAACAGGCCCGGGTGGCCAGTGCAAGTTGAGCAGGAATAAATAGTATACATGACACGTTCCGTAATCCGCTCCGTCGGATCTTATTTGCCGCAGCGGGTGGTGACCAATGCCGAACTGGCTGAGACGGTTGATACATCTGATGAGTGGATTGTCGAGCGAACCGGCATCCGTCAACGCCATATTGCCGCGGAAGGCGAACTGACGTCGCATCTCGCGATCAAGGCGGCTGAAGCAGCACTGTCGCGCTCAGGCATTTCCGCATCCGACATCGACCTGATTATCGTGGCAACGTCGACACCTGACCAGACCTTTCCGGCAACCGCAGCAACAGTTCAGGGTGAACTCGGCATTTTGCAGGGCGCCGCCTTTGACATTCAGGCGGTGTGTTCGGGTTTCGTGTACGCACTGGCTACAGCTGACAATTTTATCCGCGCCGGGTCTGCGCGCAATGTGCTGGTGATCGGGGCTGAAACCTTTTCGCGCATTCTCGACTGGACCGATCGTAATACCTGTGTGCTGTTTGGCGACGGTGCAGGTGCAGTGGTTGTCAGCGTTGCAGGTGAAGATGACGATGCCGACAAGGGAATCCTGGCGACACGGCTGCGCTCCGATGGTCGCTATCGCGACAAGCTTTATGTCGATGGCGGACCGTCAAGCACCCAGACCGTCGGGCATTTGCGGATGGAAGGTCGCGAAGTGTTCAAGCACGCAGTGACCAACATTGCCGACATTATGGGAGAAACGCTTGAGCAGGCCGGCATCGGTGCTGACAAGATTGATCTGTTCGTTCCTCACCAGGCCAACAAGCGCATTCTGGACGGAACGGCTCGCCGCTTTGGGCTGACCACAGAGAAGGTGGTGATCACTGTCGGCCATCACGGCAACACATCGGCTGCGTCAATACCGCTTGCGCTGGATGTGGCCCGCGAGGACGGTCGCCTGCAACCTGGCAAAATGGTTCTGATGGAGGCCATGGGCGGCGGCTTTACCTGGGGGGCGGTACTGGCGCGCTGGTGACCCTACGGAATATTTGCGGCAGGTGCATCCGCATTGTGGAAAATACCCAAAGCAAGTGCTTGATCTAGTTACAAAGTTGAGAATTGACTCTACCCGCCAATTGGGTGTTAGGATAAGACACCATCGAGGGGGTGGCGTAATGACAAAGACACTGACACGTGCAGATTTGAGTGAAGCGGTCCACCGCAAGGTTGGACTTTCGCACACAGAATCAGCAGATCTTGTTAAAACGGTTCTTGATCTGATGTCCGACGCTCTTGTGGACGGACAGCAGGTCAAGCTGTCGTCGTTCGGAACATTTGATGTGCGCGACAAGCGGCAACGCATTGGCCGAAACCCGAAGACCGGGGAAGAGGTGCCGATCACACCGCGCCGCGTGCTGGTGTTCAGACCCAGCCAGATCATGAAGGCGATTGTGAACGGCGAAACACCGCTGGGCAACGACGACTGACTTTTGGTAGCGTGATGAGGGCATGAGTGCGCGCTGGTTTCCCCCGCACTTGATCTGGACAAGACAACGCGAAAGAGGCTGAGATTTGACCGACAAGGCACCGGAAGCATTCAGAACCATCTCCGAAGTAGCTGAGCAGTTGGACGTGCCGCAGCATGTGTTGCGGTTTTGGGAGACCAGGTTTTCACAGATACGCCCCATGAAACGTGGCGGTGGCAGACGCTATTACCGTCCCGCAGACGTTGACCTGCTGAAGGGCATCCGGACGCTTCTGTATGGCGAAGGCTATACCATCCGTGGTGCCCAGAAAATCCTCAAGGATAACGGTATTGCCCATGTGATCGGCATCGGCAGGGGTGAAGTGGCGGTCAAACCCGAGGAAGAAACGGTCAAGGCCGCCCGGAAAACTGTCGCAAAACCGGCGGCAGCCAAAGCCGCTGAGGATTTGGCTGCAGCATCACCCGAACGGCGCGAGACCGTCATTGTGCATGAATTGACACCGCAGCAGATTGACGAATTGCGGCTGGTCCTGACCGACCTTGCTGCAGCCCGTAGACTGCTGGTACCCGAACAGGCCAGGTAATCAGGATCGTCGTCAGGAATAAACCGCCCGCACCTGGATTTGCGGGCTTTTCTTTTATGTCCGGTGAATGTTATACCCCGCTCCAGTCGGAGCGTAGCGCAGCCCGGTAGCGCACTTGTCTGGGGGACAAGGGGTCGTGGGTTCGAATCCCGCCGCTCCGACCATTTTACATAAGGGGTCCATACCCGACACATGAGTTACGTTTTATACCGGTGACATGGGTAACACTTTTGGTCCGAATGGATTTGGGTCCAAACCGGACTCATGCCAGATTTCTTGAAGCAGACATCGGGTGTTCCACCTGACATCCCCGGCCGGTGCGTCGGACTGTTTACCGATTTTCGCTCGACGGCACACCAATGTGGCGACGCAAGAACTTCAGAACGTCCTTTTTCGGGGTGTCATATTCCAATAGTTCATGTCTGCTTGCCAGCGGTTCATCTTCATAAACAACTGACACACTGCCATTGTCCGCATTCAGGAACCGTTCACAGTCCCCGTTTGACTCGTTTTCATACCACGGGTCATCGGCCCCCACCAAGGCCAGCACCGGCTCGGAGGCAGGAGCCTGCACCCCGTTGTATTCCGGCCAGTCGTCATTGCAGGTCCAGCCTTCAATAATGCGCGCACGCAATTTCTGTTGCCTGTTCCTGGCCTTGAACGTTGCCGCAGTTATGCCGCCCTGGCTCAACCCCATCAGGACAATCCTGTCGCCGTCCACAAAGGGCAGTTTTCCGAGTTGTTCAATGGCGTATCCCGCATCTGCCTGGCGCATTTTCAGTGTAGGCCGGTACATGCCCGCCTGGTAGTCGTCGACATCACATGACTGCGGGTATTTTTTGCGTGCCAGACTGGCTGGCGCAATGACCACGAAGCCGGCGTCTGCCAGGAATTTCACTCGCCTGTGCGTTCCTGGCCAAAAGCCCGAACAGCCATGCAGATAAACCACCGCCGGCTGTTTCTTCGCGAACCTGAACCGGCCTGTTTCGAGTTCTGATACCGATGCTTCAACAGATTTCCCGTCTCTGTCCGGAACGCGCACAATAGCTGCATCCCATGCCCTGCGCATCTCGGCCGGATCAGACCAGTCGGCAGGTCTCATGGCCTTTGGGTCTGTGAACTTTTTCGTACTGTTGTGCAGGCCTGTGTCTGATCCTGACGGCTGCGGAAACATCAGGTCGGTAATGGTATTCATGACCGTCTGTGCGGTGTCTTTCAGATCGGTGTCTCGCCGCAATGTAAGGGCCAGTAGCAGGCCGGCACAGACAACTGCCAACACGATCAAGAGACCGAAGCGCTTCCTTGCTGCAGAACTCATCTGGCGTCCAACTCCGCTGGATTGGAATGTTAACATGCTGGCGGTACGCAATGGCCGCCTGCAGGCCTGAGCTCAACACATCAGGATTCGATTAGTGGGTTACAAGCAAAAACGCAAACCTGAATGTTTCCGGTGTATTATAGGAACTCGGGTTCACATGAACTGATTTTGTGGTCTTGCAATGATCAACAGTATGGAAAAGGAGCCAGCTGGCTTTGGCATTACATGGTCGCGCACCGGTACCGTCGAGTGGTTGACTGCCTTGCTTGCCAACAGACTTACATGCAGGCAACACTCAGGCAGTAAGTGGAAGCCTGCATGTCTATGGTGCCCAGATTGATATCCACCTGGGCGCCGGTTCTTGTCAGGCCATCCGGGTACCGCACGCACCCCGCCGGGACATCAACGTCTATTTCACTGAAATCAACCCCGCAACCGGTTCCGAGCAGTTTGGAGACCGATTCCTTGGCGGTCCACAAGTGCAGGAATGAAGCCCACCTGTCAGCTTCGGGTTGGCGTGTCAGCCATGCCTTTTCGCGCTGGGTGAGCTGTTCAGCAACGGGCTCGCTGTCGTCGGTATTGCAGACAAGCTCAATATCAATTCCAACCTGGAGCACGGGACAGGTTGCGACTGCCAGCAATCCTTCACCGTGGCTGATGCTGAAGTTGATTTGAGGTAGGTCCGGGATGACGCAGGGTTTGCCAAATTCTCCCGTCGCGAAATGCCAGGCATCGGGCTCAACGGCATTTCCCGATGCGATGGAAAGGGAATGTCGTAACAAGGCTCGACCTGCAGTAAAGTGTTTGTGGCGGGCCGTATTCGACATCCGCGCAGCGCGCGCCCGATCCTCCGCATCAAGGGCATTGGTCCCGAAGCGGCTTATGACATGATCCGGACAGGCATACATGACATGCAGGCCATTGTCAGCCATTGCCGCCGCCATTGAACATCTTCCTGGTTTGCACGGGTGCCATGATTTTTCCTACAATGGCCTGTCTTTCAATTGATGCACCGCTGGATTGTGCGACGGTTATGGTTGGCTGTGGCTGCGGCGAGCGTCTCCACGGCACAGAGCTGCGGACCTTGCGCGCGTCTTTAGCAGGCCGCTTGCGGCTGGCTAGCGGTCTTCTTTCAGACTGGAGGCCGATGATTGAAAGTGCTGCAGATTGCGCAGGTGCCTGGCTTGCCGGATTGCCTTGCCATGTCTGGCCCTGTGGAATCTGTTCTCCCTTCATCAGAAACGCATTCGGCCCCAGTGTTGAACCGTTCCCCATTTCCACGCCGTAATGCACGAAAGCATCGCCTGCGATTGTGCAGTGGCTGCCGATGCGCACAGTATCGGACTTGAACAGCCCTTCTTCAAGGGAATGTGCCTGCAATATGCAAGCCTTGTTCAGGTTGCTGAAGTCGCCAATATCAAGAAGCGTTTTGTCATAAAGATTGGCACCGTCGTCGAACACCATCTTGCCCAGGCGCACCCCAAGCGCGCGCGACAACAGATTGCGGAACGGTGTACCATGGAAAAGACTGTTCAGCGGGTGACCGCAGAATTTCCAGTGTCGTTCGTGAAACAGGAAATACTGATCATACATTGTTACATTGCGCGCCTGCAGCCCGCCACGTCCGAGGCTTGCCCTTTCAAGCAGCGTGAAGAACCCGATGACGAATGCAATGATTACAGCCGAGCCTGCGAGGAGGGCGGCGATCCCGAAACGCTCATAATATATTATGGACAGAAAAACCACGAACACGGTGACGAACGACGCAAACCAGTGGGTAACGAATATCGCGGCCATGGTTGCGAGATTGAACCTGTTCTTTCTCGACAGTCGAGCCTTTACCTCGTCCGGATTGTCATCTGAGGGGCTCTGTTTATCCGCCTCTGTCGAGCGCGGGATCTCGAAAGCAGGCGATCCCAGCAAACCGCAGTTTTCCCGCAATGGCCCGTCAATCGGCACCATGGTTTTGGTGCCAATCAGAACATTGTTGCCGGTTCTGTTGCCAGCTGGCATCACTATGGCGTTGCCGAGGAAGTTGTCAGATCCGATCCTGACATCTGAAAGTGCAAAAGAGGTTGGGCCAAACTCGGCATTTGACATCACAATACCGTCCGAGACCATGCTGTTCGAACCGACATGACACAGATATGGATTGTCATGCGTCTGGTCGAGACCGAAATTGGACCCGGTTTGCCGCCCGGGTGCGATGTGCCATCCCACCAGTTCCAGGAACTTGGGAATGTAGGACGTATCACCGAGAACCAGGTTCATGTAATTCCAGTTTGTCGTCAGCCGAACCAAACCCTGAATGCAATAGTGAAAACCGAACAGCACGTAGGTGCGGTCGGCTTGCAGGAAGCAGTTGAGCAGTGGCGCCACCACGCGGATGAACACGAACATTGCCATGATCAAGCCAGTGTAGATCAGGAAGGAAAGCCACATCCCCATCGGTGCAAGTGCGGCGATGACACCAAACAGATTATCGAGCTGAAGACTGTCTGCACCTGAAAAAGACCGCAGCCTGGCATGGCTGTAGAACAGGATCATGATGGGCAGGGGAGCCAGAAAGAGGCTGGCCAGGGGCAGCAGTCCGCTATAAATCCAGCGCCGCATGGTTGAGCAATGCTTTGGTTCCAGGGTGTTGAAATCAATCTGGGTCTCCTCTGCCGGAGTACCGTGATAGTGCTTGCCTGCAGGAATCGTCTGGCCCTCCTGCAGGGTCGAGGAATGTGCAAGCTGACCACCGTCTTCGATGATTGTCTCGATATCAAGATGGCTGCCGGTGCCCACACATGCATCAGCGCCTATCGAAATCTGCCCGGTTTCAATGACGTTGTTGCGGGCTCTGTAGCCTGACGTCATGGTGTTTTCGCGAACGATGGTTCCGCTGCCCACGCTGTACAGATCTGTCGTTACAGGTGCCCTCGACATGATAACGGCATGTCGGCCGATGCGGGCTCCAAGCATGCGGAGCCAGATATTGTACACAGGGGCACCAGTGAACAGGTGCGCAGGGCATGTGTCGTACAGCAGTTTGACGAACCAGAAACGGAAATAATCTATGCTCCATATCTGGACGGCCGCGGGTTTCCACTGCCCGACAAGGTACCACTTGGCCACAACCGGGGTGAGGACCGCGGCAACTGCAAATGCCAGCACGCACACGAACACCCGCTGATAGAGTGCGTATGCATCGTTGATTGCGCCGTGCGACCAGTGAACTCCTGCTACCATCACGGCAATCAGGCCTGCGCCCAGCGCCATGTAGGTCAGAAATTGCAGGCTGCCACAGACAAAGTACTGCGCGAAGGACGGTGTCACGTGAACGGTCTCGTCTTGTACCGCCGCCGGTTCAGAGATCGAAATCTCTGCATCCAGCTTGTTTGCAAGTTGTTCCACCGTCGGGTGGGAGTAGACATCCCGCATGCAGACGTTGGCTGATTTTATCCGCTGGCGGATCGCCGAGCAAAAGCGCGCCATCAGCAGCGAGTGTGCGCCGAGATCATCGAAAAAGTGCTCCTGTACTGATACTTCCGGCAGCTTCAGGGTTTCGGCCAGCGCCGAGGCGACCAGTCTTTCGGTCTGGCTGCGCGGCGCAAGCTTTGGTCCTGATACCTGGCATCGCGGGCCCACAGGTGGCGGCAAGCGTTTCCTGTCTGCCTTATTGCTTGTTGTCATGGGTATGACGTCAAGCCGCTCCAGGTAGGCCGGGACCATGTAGGGGGGCAACTGATCTCGCAGTGAAGCGATGATCTGCTCCCTGTCAATGCCGGCGCTTTGGGACCTGGGGCTGCAATAGGCTACGAGTTCCAGGTGTCCAGGCGCAACTTCGAAGGTGTTTACCACGGCCTGAGCGACGCTGGGATCTTTCAGAATGATGGATTCAATTTCCGTTAGTTCAATCCTGTATCCCCGGATCTTCACCTGCGTATCGATGCGTCCGAAATACTCGATTTCGCCATCATCATTGAAACGGCCGAGATCACCGGATCGATAAATACGCTTCGACGGATTGTCCGGCAGGCCCACGAAGTCATGAATGAACTTTTCAGCGGTCAGGTCTTCACGGTTCAGGTATCCTCGTGCCAGCCCGATGCCTGCAATCCCGATCTCACCGGTCTCTCCATGAGCGATCAGTTTGTCCTCGTGTTCGTGAAGAATGACGATGGTGTAGGTCGGCAGTGCCTGCCCGATCGTCACGGGTTTGTTCGGGTACAACTCGGTAAGTGTGGCGGTTACCGTGGCTTCAGTCGGTCCATAGGCATTCAGTATGGTGCGGTCAGCACGGTACCAGCGTTCCACCAGGTTGTGCGGACAGGCTTCGCCCGATACGAGCAGCAACCGCAGGTCCGGCAGGTCGCTCTCAATGGTCGCCAGCAGGGTCGGCACGCAGCACATGACCGAAATCCGTTTGTTGCGGAGATAGTCCGCAAGGTCTTCACCGACAAGGCTCATGCCGGGACGGGCTGGCACCAGTGTCGCGCCGGCAACAAGTGGAACCCATAGTTCCTCGACTGAAAAGTCAAAGGCAATGGTCATGCCCTGGTAGACCCGGTCACCTTTCCGGATGCCGTAGGTTTCAGCAGCAACCCTGACGAAGTTGCATATGCTGGCATGGTCAATGGCCACACCTTTGGGATTACCGGTCGTGCCGGACGTGTAGATTATGTAGCTTAACTGGTCCGGAGAAGTTTCGGAGACCGGAAACTGCAGACGGTACGAACGGTGTTGGTCAATCTGCTGGCTTTCGTCGTCAATGAAGATCTTGCTGTGTTGCAGGTCGCAGAGTTTTTCCCTGAAAGCGGCCTGGGAAACGATGGTCCGCACTTCAGCATCCTCGAGGATGAAGGCAATCCGGTCGTTTGGAAAGCTCTTGTCCAGCGGCACGTATGCTGCCCGGAGTTTCTGAACCGCAAGCAATGCCACATAGGTGTCAAACGACTTGTCCAGCAGAAGCGCTACGCGATCGCCTGGCCTGTGGCCTTTG
>SWCD01005164.1_pt1 | contig 11815 bp, 11 predicted proteins | sample 4693011 | NCBI WGS metagenome assembly SWCD01 (sample SAMN10267278, study PRJNA491770) | bioreactor metagenome | isolation source: DHS bioreactor inoculated with marine | place: Japan: Omine Ridge, Nankai Trough | reverse complement strand
GTCATTCAGGCCATCGGCATGGCCAAGGAGTTCGGATCGACACTGTTTATCTGCCATGTGATCGATCTGCCCCTGGTCACCATGCATGGTGCGGCCTTTGTATACCCGGAGGAGCAGATGGCGGAAATGAAGTCGGGGGCCCTGGATCAGATCAAGGGGCTGGTGGGGGACAGTGCACTCGATTGGGAACCCGTGGTGGAAACCGGCCCGGTCTCCAGCACACTGTGCCGTCTGGCATCTGAAAAACAGGCGGACCTGGCGATCGTCTCCACCCATGGCCGCACCGGGCTCAAGCGGCTGTTTCTCGGTTCGGTGACGGAAAGGGTGCTGCGAACCATTGCCTGTCCGCTGCTGGTGGTCACCCCACCTGAAAAAGCAGGCACACCGGTAAAACAGTTCAAAGGGTTCGGATTCAAGCAGATTCTGGTGGGGTGCGATTTTTCAGCCGACTCCGGGCGCGCAGTCGAATACGGGTTCAGCCTGGCCCAGCAATTTGAAGCCGTCATCCACCTGGTACACGTGGTTGAGGCGTTTATCTACCGGGACACCATGCTCCCGGATTCCACGAAAACAGAGGCGCTTACCGAGGTGGCCACCGGTTGTCAACAGCGCCTGGAGGCACTGGTACCGGCAGACGCCCACAACTGGTGCCAGGTTGAAATCGCCTGCGAGGCCGGCAAACCGTTTCAGGCATTGAAAACCTACGCCGATAACCACCAGGTTGACCTTATCGTACTCGGTGTGCGGGGCCATGGCCTGGTGGAATCCATGCTGCTGGGCTCGACGACCGACCGGTTAATCCGGGGCGTGGCCTGTCCGGTGCTGTCGGTCTGCCCGCCTTAAATCGGCTGCATTACGGCCGGCTGTTCTTTTTCAGCCATTGATGGAAAACCCCTTTATGATTTTCCGGGGCCACTGATTTTGCCTGCCGGGGATGGATCAGGGCCAGCATGGCCGCGTACGCGGCCTGTTTCAGCGTCTCATCCCTGATATCGAGCAGGATCGCTTTTCTCCAATGGATCATGGACCCCAACAGGACCAACATGTCGATTCCGCCGACGCGTATGACATACCCGGGACTGTCCGGTTCCTCTTGCCTCAGAATAATCATAAAATCGGACGTGATGCCTGTCAATCGATCCTGGTTTAAACAATTACCGGCGGTGGCGATCTTATTTGCGGTCGGCGGGCAATCGATAGACGAAGGGCAGCCCGATGAATCCAACGATAGAAAAAATAACAAAGGCCGCTTTCAACCCGATCAGGTCTCCGGTCATGCCGATGATCACGACCACGGCCGATCGGGACAGAAATGAAATCATCATGAAAAGCCCATTGGCGGCAGATGGGCTCTTGCCGGCATTTTCCTGCACCAGGGCCAGCATCACCGGCGTCGTGGACAACAAGGTGAACCCATTGAGCACCAACAGGGCATAGGCGGCCCAGCCATCCACCCAGACGAATCCCAGCAGGGATATCGGTGCGCCGATCAGTGACAGGGTCAGCATCCGGCGGCGGCCGAATCGATCGCTCAGGGTGCCGGCCACCATAACACCGGCGACGCCGGCGATTTCAAAAATGGTCAACCCGGCGCCCGCCAGCCAAAGGTTCCCCGTGTTCATGGCGATGAAGGTGGGCAGGAAGGCGGCCATGCAGCCGTGCATGAAGCCTCTGGCTACCAGAATGCCGGTAATGGGCATGAGCACCGGGCGCATGCTGTGCCAGGTCTGCATCAACGGAACCGGCGCGGCAGCGGTTTGGGTCAGCGGCAGGTCCCGGGTGGCGACGAAGAGCAGGACCGAGCAGACGAAACTCACCACCATGACCGGGTAGAACCCTTCCAGCCCCATGAGGGCAACGATTCCCACGGCCACCATCGGTCCCACCGCACGGGCCGCCTCTCCGCCGACCATGAAAATAGACATGCCCAACCCTTTGCGCCCACCGGACATGCGGGCCACCACCACCGGCGCCGGAACATGAAAGACGGAGACGCTGATGCCCGTGAACACCATCAGGATCAGCAGTATGCCGTATGTGGGGGCCACCCCGATCAGGCTCATGGGGACGGCGGTCAGGGCCGGCGCCAGAACCAGAAACCAGCGCACGCTGATGCGGTCTGCCAGGGAACCGATCCACGGGTTGACCAAGGCGGGCAACTGCATCACCGTTGACAGCAGCCCCGCCTGGGTGAGCGTCATGGAGAGTTTTTCGATGAGCAGGGGCAGCAGCGGTGCCAGAAAACTGGAATAGACATCGTGGATGAAATGACCGATGGAAACGGCGATGACCCCCGACAGATTGAATCGATCCGGCTGCGGTGCAGGGTCGGGCGTATCGTTCATTTGACCGTTTTCACCGGGCGCTTGATATGAACGGGCATCATTTGATTTGCTCGGCATGTTGACCGGTTTTCTGACTGTTGATGATAAATGGGGAAATAATCGCAGACGACCCTATACCGGTTTGTCCCTTATCGGTCAACCGGACATCCATCGATGCCGGTGGGTCGTCCAATGGGGTATCTGGCAGGCCCTTGAATCACCGGCGCCGGATAAAACAAGGCGTCCGCATGGCCGTGAGGATCACTAACACCGGCGGCGGATCTTCAACCTTCATCGGTTAAATTGCATGCAAAGATCGTTGTTTTTCTCCAGGAAACGATTATCTTCATAGGACTGACCCACGGAATTTGATGAGGACACTACCCGATGTATCTTGCCAGATTGCCCCATAAAGATGACGGATACCGATATATGATCCGGCAATCCTATGCCGATGGCAACTGCTATCGGAGCCGGGATCTGTTTGATCTGGGTGCAAACCCGTCAAGGTTCATCATCTATCCCGGGGGCAGCGGTTTTTACATCGATACGGTGGTGGAAGACGCCATCGCCGACCAGGGCGTCGCGGTATCGCAGGATGATCTCGAGCCTGTTTTCTGGCCGTTCCTGTCCGCCCCAATTCGCCGGGTGATTGATGGATTCGATCGGAAAATACGTTTCGCCAGTCGTTCCGATTCATGTGCCCCGGCAGCGGACCTTCATCCGTTCGACGTATACCGCCTGCACTACCTTAAACAGGGACGGGTGGATCCCAGGGAGTTCGGATGCACGCCGGACCGTTTTTATGAATGCCTTCAGCATAAATCGCGCGACGAGATGGAACACGATTTTATTGCCGCGGAACGGATTTTAGGCGGTGAGGAACTGGCCCGCTATACGTTCCATATTTTTGATCTGCAGCGACACTTCAACGAACATTTTGCGCGCAGCCATCCTGAAGGCCTCGACCAGGATCGGATGGACCGTTTTTTCGTCAACACCCTGTGTCGTCTCAACCGGGATGAGACGTTCTGGACGGGCTGTGACGCGGAAGCCGGCCTTCGGCAGCATCTGGTGCGTTACGCGATCATGTTTTTTGACAGCTGTTTCCCCTCACGCGATCCGTTCCAGGATTTCCTGCAGGATTTCATGAATCGACATCGTATCCATCGGCCGCCGGAAAGTGTCCAGGTCAGCCTGGCTGAATCGGCAGCTTTACTGGGGGTCAGCGTGGATGAACTCAAAAAAATGGATTGCCGGGCCCTGACCCGCCAGTACCGCAAACGGGCGCTGACGTATCATCCGGACAAAGGCGGTGACCCGGAGACGTTTGTCCGGCTCAGTGCGGCCTATGACAAGTTGTTAAAACGTAAAGCAATGCATTGAAAAAAAACAAAAAGAGGGGCGCCGGTGGATCTGCCGACGTCCCTTGGTTTTTATCGGGGTAATGGTTTATGGTTGCGGGGGTGCCGGGGGAGGGGATATGCTGATTTTTTCTTCATAGGTGGAGAGCAGAAACAGGGTTGCCAGCGGCTGGGTAAACAGCACGCCGATAAACACCGACCCGCCGATCATGGTAATGGCCATGAAGATAACCACCACCACCACGTGATCCACCAGGTCCCCGCGCCTGCCCATGGCATAACTTTCCTTGACGGCATCGACGAGGCTCATATTCTTGTCGGTCATCAGCGGCATCATGTAGACACAACAGAAGGTGACGGCCACGACAATAAGAATGCCGGGAATGAACAGCAGCATGAAGCCGATGGCGGTCCCCACGAAAACCGCGATGCCGAACCCCAGCAATGGCAGGAACAGGTTCATGTGGGTAAAAAGATCCTGGACCCTGGGTTCCCGACCGTTGCGGATCAGTTGCAACAGGCTCTGGGTGTAGCCGGCCATGGTAACCGGTGCCAGAATACCGAGCGTAAGGGAGCTCACCGCCACCATGACGAGGGTCAGAAGAATCAGTGAGACGACGTTGCCAAGGGTCAGGTTCCAGGCGGTTTCGATGTGGCGCTTAAAGTCCATGGGCTCTCCTGAATGGGTAAAAGGTAACCGTATAGTTTGCAAAAACCATGTTAACTATTTTTAATTTATTGGAATACGAATTTTTGTGCTCGTAAGTTTCCGGCTGGCGCAGTCTGTGGCATATATCGGTTTTTACCGGGGGTTGTCAACCATCAACACGGCCAACAACCGGGGATCACCGTCCATTGACGCGTTTTTGTCCGCCTCAACGGTCCAAATGACCGTCCAGCATTTTTCTCATCTGATCGCGTTCGCTTTTTGCCCGGGCGAGATTCCTCTCGAGCGCCTCGCGTTTGACTGGCGGTGAATCGGACAGTTCCTTTTCCAGGCGATCCACTTCCTGCTGCAGCCGATACAGATCCCTGGCGATGAGTTGTAAAGACATGGCCGCCTAATCCTTGCCGCTGGGAAAAGAGAGTTTTTTCAGCACTGCAAACGGGTTGGTTTCACCATTGGCGGCGCACTGGCAGGGCGTTTTGTTCAGATCGGCACCGCAGCGACTGCACAACCCCTTGCATGCCTCCCGGCAAAGGGGCTTGAAGGGCAGGGCCATGATGACCTGCTGGGCAATTTCATCGGCGAGTTCGATGCTGTCACCGCTGTACGCAATCACGTCCATATCCTCTGCCGCAAGTTCAATTTCAGCTGCGGCATCGGTTTCGGAAAGGGGTGGCTGTTGCGGTGCGGCAGTGGCCGAAAAATGGGTCTCAACAGGCAAGTCAAAGGGTTGCAGGCACCGGCTGCAGGGGATGCGCACCCCGGTGACGAGCGTGCCGTCGATCCGTATGGTTTCACCGGCGCGCGTTGCGTGGAGGTGCATATGAACCGGCTGGACAAAGTGAACCGTTTCCTCACGGGAAACGGCATGGAGCAGGGGCAAATCGGTGGTTTCCACCGCTTCATGAATATCTAACCCCTGTTCGGATATACTGCCGATATGTATCTGCAACATGTCAGGTCTCAGAACCCATGAAAGGGGTTTTTGGGATGCCCCTGGCCGCTCACCATGGGGAAAAACGGCCAGGGGCGGGTTTGAGATTTTGAACGCTACAACTTTTCCGAGTTGGCTGCAAGATAATCGGCAACCCCGTTGGTGCTGGGCGTCATGCCTTCATCGCCTTGATTCCAACCGGCGGGGCAAACTTCACCGTTTGCTTCCGTGTACTGGAGGGCGTCAACCATACGCAGCATCTCGTCCACGTTCCTGCCCAGGGGCAGGTTGTTGACCACCTGGTGCTGTATCATGCCATCCCGGTCAACCAGAAAGGAGGCCCGCAGGGCCACACCGGCATCGGGGTGTTCGATACCGTAGGCACGGGTTATTTCATGTTTCACATCGGCCACCATGGGAAACTGGACCGGTCCGATGCCACCTTCTTTTACCGGCGTGGTTCGCCATGCAAAATGGGTGAACTGGGAGTCGATGGACACCCCCACCACTTCTACACCACGTTTGCTGAATGCCCCCATGCGCCGATCATGGGCCAGGATTTCGGTGGGGCAGACAAAAGTAAAATCCAGGGGCCAGAAAAAAAGAACCGTATATTTGCCTTTCAGTTCTGAAAATTTAAACGCATCGACAATTTCGCCGCTGGGTAATACCGCTGGCGCGGTGAAATCCGGAGCTGGTTTTCCTACGAGTACACTCATGATGATCTCCTTATATCGTGATCCGATGATGACTATCGGGTGAGTGTTGAACAGGGGATTCTGCACAATGCAAGGCCTGTCCACGGCATAAACCGGGGGCTGTTTTACAGCTGTCGTCCCGGGCGTGAACCTGATGCTGGTCAAGCAACAATAGAAAACTATCCTTCGCCGTTAACAGGCCACAAGGCCGGGTCGGTCAAGCGGTACCAACATATCAAATAATGATTCCATATACGTGTATGTCAAGCCAGTTCAACGTGGTGGATTCGTCTCAAACGGCTGGGCACGGCGCCGGATCCGGCCCTCTATCCGGGCGGAGATCACTTTTTGTTGCCGGATGGTGTCCACCAGCAGTTCCCGCAGCGGCAGACCGGTTCGGACAGGTTGTTTGGCCTTGAAAAGCGTGTATCCATCACCGCCGCTGTAAAGGAAATCGGTGATGGCCACCCGATAGGTTGCTTCGGGCGCGAGCGGCCGGGAACCGGGCGACAGCATGATGTTTTTCGCCACACGGTCCTCAATGGTGAAGGCCAGGCCGGAAACGTGCAGAAAACCGCCGTCTTCATCTTCATGGCCTCCCCTGGCACCCCGGTCAAGAACGGCCTGTATCTCTTTGCCGGACAGATCGATGGTAATCAGTTCGTTGGCATAGGGCATGGCCGTGAATACATCGGCCACGGTGATGTCCCCGCTGTCGATGCTGGCCCTGAGGCTGCCGGCATTGATCAGGGCGATGGGTGCACCGGTGTGAAGACGCATGACGTCGGTGACAAAATTACCCAGGGTGGTTTCCTGCCAGCGAATCCGTTCCCGTTCACCGTCAAGAAAAACGGCCGCCTGTCCGATGATCTGGTTGAATCTCGCATCCATCCGGCCGGCGTAGTGATCAACGATGGCAGCAACATCCTTGTCTGCAGGAATATCGGCGGTGACGGGGATATAGCCGGAACTGACCAGCCGGACATGCCCGGATGTTTCATCCACCTGGAAATCAAGGCGACCGAGATATCGCCCTTTTTCAAAAGCCTGGAATATGGGGACGTTGCCCACCATCCGGGCGGGCGATAACAACACCTGGTCGTGGCCGCCGATGATGGCGGCAAGCTGGGGCATGGCCGTCGCCGAATGTCTGTCTGTCCGATGTCTACAATGGGAAAGCAGGATCACGGGACCGTCGGGTGACAGCCGGCGCAGCGTCTCCACGGCCGATTGGGTGGGATCCAAGACGGCCAGATCAGCGACATTCTCGGGGCGCGTAGTGGTGATCAGGTCGCGGGTGGTCACACCGATAACCGCCAGTCGGATGCCATCGGCAACAGGAACCCAGGCAACCGGTTCGACCAGGCGCCGGCCGTCTTCCCGATAAATGATGTTGGCGCTGAGGAAGGGAAACGATGCCTGTTCCTGCAATTTCAGAAAATTGCCCAGGCCGAAGTCGAATTCATGGTTGCCGATGGTGGCGGCGTCGACACCCATACGGTTGAAACAGGCGATGTCGGGTTTCCCATGAAAGGTCGTGGACATGGGCGTGCCCTGGAGGATGTCCCCGGCGATGAGCACAACCGTTTTGGCTCCTGCCCGCTGATTTTCCGCCCGGACGGTTTTTATCAGTGTGGCCAGACGGGCGATACCGCCCACCTCGGTTTTCCCCTGGTCGCTTTTCACGGAAAACGGCCGCAGGTGGCCGTGGATGTCGTTGAAAAAGAGAACCGTAAACGCTTTGGGGGCTGTGTCGGGATCCGTCGGGGCGGTGGCGCAGGAAACAACAACCAGAAAAACCAGGGCGGCGATAGCACGCAGGAACGCTTTCATGGAATAATGCTCCTTACACGGTGCGGCGGGTGGACCGTGTCAGCAAACGGGCAGGCGGGTTGTTTCCGAATCAGCGAAGTGGGGGCGGGCCATCGTCGGATTTGCTTGGTAGCAGATCAACTGCCAGGTGTCCTGGTGGGGGTCGTGACGGATGAGGTAAAGGCCCTCGTCATCGCCGATAATTTTGAAATATCGATGATCAGGTGCCAGCCACCGATCCTGAACCGCGACCACAGCGATGTGACGTGCCCCCATCGTCAGTCGCCGCGGCGTCTCTTCACCCCGGTGGCCGGCATAACAATCAACCCGGATTTTCATCTATCTGCCGGGAACGATGATGCGTGACTCATTGTGTTGTTTGTTCTGCTCCTCTTCCTGCATCTTCCTGATTTGTTGAACCATCTGGGCCATTTCCTGTTCCATGGCCGCGGGGAATGCCGCGATGGCTTCGTCCAGGTTGTTGGCTGTCAATCTGGCCTGCAGCGGGAGCGGTCCCTGGGGGGTAATGATTTGCGTGTGGCCGAAAAAAATGGGCGATCGGCTGGGATCGTCCTGACCATCCGAACCCACCGGTATCATTCGCCGAATGGATGCCACTTTGAGATCGGTGATTGCGTCTTCCCGGTAAAGATTTTTCGTATCTACAACAAATTCAAGTTTTTCCTGTTGTGCCATGAAAGCTCTCCATTAATTTTAAGTAGGTTGGCATCGGTTAAACGTACGGCGACACCGTATCTGATTTTACCCCGGGTGTCACGGTGTTTATCCAAACCCGCTCCAGTTCACCCTCTATGCCGGTGTGATCGAGCATGTCGCTGTTTCCAGTTGACCTTTACCTTCGTCTGGAGTCGAAGATCCGTTGGTATTGATGTTTCAGGGCACCCGTCATATAATCCCTTTGCGATGAGAACCGAAAAAAACACCCCCTCCCCGGGCAGCGCCAACTTAAAAATCCGAATGACAGCCATCTGCATCTCGCTGCTGGTTTCGATCGGGTTGATGGCCGTTAAATTCTACACCTTCCACCTGACCCAATCCTCGGCGGTACTGTCCGACGCCTTAGAGTCCATCATCAACGTGGTGGCGGCCGCTTTTGCCGTCGTGAGCATCTGGATGGCCGCGCAACCGCCGGATGCCGATCATCCATACGGGCATGGAAAAATCGAATATTTTTCCGCCGGGTTCGAAGGGGCCCTGATTATTTTTGCCGCCATCGGGATATTCAAGACCGGTATTTCCCACCTGCTGACGCCCAAACCCCTTGCCAACCTGAATGAAGGACTGGCGCTTTTGGCAGCAGCCGCAGCGGTCAACCTGCTGCTTGGCATCGGGCTGGTGCGGGTGGGTAAAAAGGTTCAATCACTGACCCTGATTGCCGATGGCCAGCATGTGCTTACCGACGTCTATACATCCGTGGGCGTCATCGCCGGCCTTTTTCTGGTCCGATGGACGGGTGCGCTCTGGCTGGACGGGGGGATTGCCTGTCTGGTGGGTATCAATATATTGCTGACCGGCACCCGTTTGGTCCGCCAGAGTTTTTCCGGGCTGATGGACGCATCCGACCCGCAATTGTTGGACACGATCTCCCGGTTGCTGGAATCTCACCGCAAACCCCTCTGGATAGATGTACATCAACTGCGGGCGTGGCGCAGCGGGAATTTTGTTCACATCGATCTGCACCTGGTACTCCCCCGACAATACCAGCTTGACGAAGCGCATGCCGAGGCCAAGGCCCTGGAAGAGCTCCTGGTTCGTCATTTTGAAGGCAATGCCGGCGTACTGGTGCATATGGACCCGTGTGAAGAATCCGAATGCCCGGCATGCCGCCAGTACCGATGCGATCTGAGAAGCCGGACGCCGATGGGAACACCGGCGTGGGACCGACAGGTGCTTACCGTGAATAAATCCAACCGAATTGTGAAGGACTGAGGACCAGGCCTCATTCGGCCCCATTCGCGGGTCGAAGACCGGTTGGCAAGGTGAAATAAAAAGTGGCCCCTTTCCCGGGGGAACTCTTCACGTTCAATTCTCCGTGGTGGTAGTGGACGATCTGGCGGGTAATCGAAAGACCCAGGCCCGTACCCGGTGGGCGGCCGCGCGTTTGATCCACAACTTGCTTGAATTTATCAAAAATATTTTTCTGATCGGCTTTATTGATCCCGATTCCATTGTCCGTTACGGAAACGACCAGGTGATCGTCGACGTATTCCAGTCGAATATCAATCTGTCCCTGATCCGGATCACAGAATTTAACGGCATTGGATATCAGGTTCACCATGGCCTGGATCAGTTGGTCCCGATCTCCTTCGATGGGCCGCGATGTGTCCGGCAGTTGGACCTGCATTCGTATATGACGGTCATCCACCAGTTGGCCGGTGGCACTGACCGCATCCTGCACCACATCCTTTAAATCCACCCATGTAATATTCCAGGGGGTTCGACCCGATTCCAGCTTCTGAAAGTCGAGCACCTGGGTGATGAGTCGGGTGAGCCGCTGGGTCTCGCGGATAATGATCCCGGCAAATTCCCGTTGACGATCGGGAATCGTATCCGGGTAGTCGTGGAGTATTTCCGCCAAGGATCGGATTGCGGTCAACGGGGTTCGAAGCTCATGGGAGACGGTTGAAATAAATTCATCTTTCATCTGATCCAGCTCCTGAAGACGCTGGTTGGCCGCCCGCAGTTCCGCCGTGGCCCGTTCCAGTTCATGGCTGTAAATGATGGCCTGGCGTGTTTCATCCAGGATGTCCATCACCTCCTTGATGCCCAGGGGTTCCTCCTTGACCAGCGAGGCGACCATCACCCGTGCCGATGCCGATCCGATGGCCCCGGCCAGCATTTTTTCAATATGGTTGACCAGTCCGGGGTCGCGGGTCAGGGATTGGTCCCAGTCGATGCCATAGTCCATGGCGTAGTTATCCAATGCGGCTTCGGTCCGTTCTTTTCCCAGAAACCGCTCCAGCATGGAAACCAGGTCGGGCAGGTAGGCCGTACCGCGCCAGACGGAAGAATCATGAACCCGACCCATATATCGGTAAACATCCACAAACATGGCCGCCTGCGTATGCTCCATGGCCGACGAGCCACTGAACAGGGAGCCGGCCACGTAGCATCCAAGATTGGCAAGCATACTCCAGAACACGGCATGGGTGATGCGATCGAACACGTCCAATCCGAACAGTTCGAACGGTTTTAAAAAGGAGATGCCCAGGGGCCCGTGTTCCAGGAAATCCTGGGGCATCAGTCCGGCGCCGGCAAGGGAGGGGAGAAACAGGGTGTAGAACCAGACGATAAAACCGGCCACCAGGCCCAGCAGCGCACCGGTGCGGGTGCCGCCTTTCCAGAAGATGCCGATTAACAATGCCGGTGCAAACTGGGCCACGGCGGCAAAGGAGACCAGGCCGATGCTAACCAGTGTGTAATACTCCCCTGCAAAATGAAAATAGGCATATCCCAACAGCAGGACCAGGATAATGCTTAACCGCCGGATGGACAATAAAATGCTGCTTAAATCCTCCCGCTGGGCCAGTTTCAGAGAGGGCATGTGAAGCAGCACAGGCATTACCAGGTCGTTGCAGATCATGGTGGAAAGCGCCACGGTTTCGACGATGACCATGCCGGTTGCCGCCGACATGCCGCCGATAAAAACGAGCAGCGTCAGGTAGACCTGTTTGTGGGCCATGGGCAGGGTCAAAAGAAACATATCCGCGTCAATTCCACTGGAACCAAAGGTCAACATACCGGCAAAGGCCACCGGCAGGACGAAAATATTAATGGCAACCAGGTAAAGCGGAAAAAGCCAGATGGCTTTTTTCAAGTGGGTTTCGTTGACATTTTCCACGACCATGACCTGGAACTGGCGAGGCAGGAAGACGATGGCCATCATGGACAAAAAAATGTGGGCCAGCCAACTGGAAAAGGCACCCACATCCGTCGGCACGGTCATTAACAGGCGAAGGTCCGGCGATGCCAGGGCTTTTTGGCCAAGATCGTCA
>SWCD01013016.1_pt2 | contig 11819 bp, 7 predicted proteins | sample 4693011 | NCBI WGS metagenome assembly SWCD01 (sample SAMN10267278, study PRJNA491770) | bioreactor metagenome | isolation source: DHS bioreactor inoculated with marine | place: Japan: Omine Ridge, Nankai Trough | reverse complement strand
AAAGTCATATTTGATGTTACATTTTCACCATTAATATATACATTCAAATTATTACCAGATACTGTACATACTAAATGATACCATTGATCAAAATCAAATGTATATTCATTTATTCTATGAGTAGCTCCAGTTCCATTTCTTTGATCAAAACTGCCAAAATCTAAGTAATTTAGATTGTTACGATAAAAGATGTGTCCAGAACGTGTATTAAATACCGACATGCTTTCTTTCTCGTCCTCATACAATTTAATCCAAACAGAATAAGAATAATCTTCTTCTGAAAAATTATTTAACCCGGGCAAACTGATATAATCGTTTTGACCATCAAATGAATATGCGTTATTGAGAAGGCCATTATTTGTCCATGTTGCACCATTTATTACGCCATCATTATTATTATGCAAATCATTAAATGTATCCTCCTCATCGAAGTTATAAAAGGAAACTAAATTTAATAACAGCTGGTTATCACTCACAAAAATTGAACGAGTTGTTGGGCTAGTCAATCCTTGGGTATCTTTAACTTCAAGTTTCACATTATAATTTCCTTCATTACTGTATTGATAATTGATTATTTTTTCCACACTCCAATCTGTATCCCAGCTACCATCCCCATTAAAATCCCACCTTACTTCCAAGTCTTCCAGCGGATCTTCTAAATCAGCACTTTCAGATGCATCTAATTGAAACAGTGTATTTGTCGTTCCACTTGAAGGTGATACAGTAAAAGAGGCTGTTGGAGCAGTATTCTCATCATTTATAGTTCCTTCGTCAATAATTGCCTTAAAGTCAATAATATTAAATGTGTAGTCAAACAATGTCTTCTTCCAAATTTTCATATCAACACCAGCATCAATTTTTAGACCTTTTGATAACTCCCAGTCTATAGTTCTTATTTGGGCGCTAAGTTCTTCATAGAGTTTTGCTTCAACTTTCGGTGATAGGACTCTATAAATTCTAAATTTTAATACCGGTTTTAAATAAGCTGTCACACTTGCGTTTCCAACTGCAGTTGGTGGACTGTTCTCGAAATTTTTCGTAACTGTCTTGGTCGTAGTCCATTCATTGTCATCATATACCAGTGAAGTTTCATAATCAACTGTTTCACTTACTCCAGTTGTTATTTCAGCATTAGCGTTAAGTGCAACACCAGCATAGATTTCCAACACAGGTTGAATTGTAACAGGAATTCCAAGATACAATACTATATCATGAAAAGGGATACGAGCTATCCTTTCATTTAAATCTACATTTACACCGATTGCGCATGTCAGGTCAACGCTTTTTTCTTTTGCTACTTCATATTCAAATTTTAAATATTCTAAATTAAAATTCTCAATTTCGACTTCCGAGCGAAATGTAGTACTCATCCCGTAATGTCCATTCATTCTTATCTGATCTCCTGTTGTAGCAAAATTTCCATCAAAATCATAAAGAACTGCATTAATATTAAAATATAAATCTGTATTGTCGCTGTTTCTTAATGCGTCTTCATTTATGGTTACTCCATCATGAAGAAATATTTCATTTATTTTAGAATCATCAACAACTAATTCTTGTTGAATGGATCCATTTGCCTTTTCTACTGCTTCAGTTATCGAAGCAAAATCAGTTTCAATTAAATAATCTCCCCCTTCCTGTTCTATTTTTGTTACCTTTCTTAGGTATCCCCCATCAACTTGAGAAACCAATATATCACCTACTGTTAAGTTCAAGTCATTTTTTGCCTTAATAGTAAAATTTGATGTGTCGACTTCAAGTATAGATGAACTCCATTCGCTATTACCAATGACTTTAGTGGTGCTAGGAACAATTGGATCATCACTATTAATATTTGGCGGTGTATCTTCTTTCTTACAGCTTTGCTGAAGGATAAGTAGCATCGAAACTATTAATACTGTTGCAATAAGAAAATAAGTTTTTGGTTTCATGGCTCAAGGATTTTATTTATTCGAAGATAGCTATTCCACTGGCTTCAGCACGTTGTATTTAAAATCATTGTATAAGTATGCCGCAATTCTGTATGAATGATATTTTTTCAAGTAATAATGTGAATACCATTTTCAGATGATTTATTATCTTTAACCAATGCAAGAATTGATAAGTTGTATCATAGTTGACGATGAACAAGATGCCCGAGAAGGCATTGAGCTTTTATTGCAATCATTCTTACCGGATGTTGAAGTCTTAGTGAAAGCAGAAAATGCAGAAAAAGCCATAAGAGAAGTAATCAATCATAAACCAGACATCATTTTCCTTGATGTTAAAATGCCTGGGAAAGATGGCTTTTATGTAGCCGAAGAGCTGGAAAAACTGGGAATAGAAACCACGATCATCTTCATCACGGCTTACGATCAGTATGCCATTGATGCAATCAAACATGCTGCTTTTGATTTTATCCTGAAACCAGTTGACCCGGATGAATTGTTCAAAGCTGTGACAAGATTTAAAAACCTAAAAGAAAAGGAATCCCTTAAAACAAAGCTGGAAAAACTCAATGCCTGCCTTCTTCCCAGCCATTTAAAATTTTCAACTTTAAAAGGCTTTATCATGATTGACCCGGAAGAGATCATCTATTGTCAATCTGATGGAAATTACACCGATTTGTTTTTAACAAATGGCAGAAGGGAATTAATCACAGTACAAATTGGACAAATTGCACCTCAATTAAACGAAAAACTGTTTGTTAGAATTAGTCGGACACACATTATCAATATCCGTTTCGTAAAGGAGTTTAACAAGAAGAAGAAAGTTGTTGAACTAAAAGGGGATAGATTAACGGAGTTCAAAGTTTCTCAAAGTGGATTGAAGAGATTACTTGTTATGTGATTCCTCCTTTCATTTAGTTATTGTTACTGCCACTTTTCTCTATTAACCACTCAAAACACTCGTTTATTAAGTTGCTCAATTCAATTTGTTTTGCCGATTCATATTCAGTCCAACAGTAATTTTCATTGCGATCAATATCAAAAATGTATTTGGTGACTTCTTGCATTTTTGGTTTGTGTTTTTCATTAGTCCAATAAGGATCTGTCTCTAAACTATAGACACCGCGATACTTTGTAATTATTAAATTTGAATCCATTAGTGAATCGACATAAGGAACATTCCAATCTAATTTAATGCTATTATTTTTATATTCTAATATGAATATACGGCCACCGTATTTTTGCCTATTCACTTGCGAAAATAAAATTCCTTCTTGCACAAATTGTTTAACCTCCTTTTGAATATTATCAAATAACTCTTTGATATTTAAATCAGCAACCTCTATTGCCTTAGGGTCATTGCCATATTCCCTGAAATTTCTTCTTTTACTCTGAAACTTTTCTTCTTCATTTTTAATTAAAGCCTTCTCCCTGAAATCTAATTCTTTCGGAATAAAAGAATTTAAATCGATTATTAATTTTTCAAATGCCTTTTTAAATGATTTGTTCTCCGATGCTTTATGTGAATTTCGATTATAAGAATAGGGCAAGTCAATTTGTTTATGTATAAATCCTTTAAGATCATCAATTATTTCTAATTCAACGATAGGAATAAGGTTCTTTGCAAGAGCTTTTGAATAACCTATTTCCTGATTTATCCATTGAGTAGAAATAGACCTTTCTGTTAATATAGGTATTATATAGTCGGCTTGTTTTATTCCTTCAATTACCTTTTCTGTTAATAATTTCTTTGGTTCTCTCTTGTCAGCTATTATTATGGGTTTGATTCTTTCTTCTCCTTTTAAAATTTCCTTCACAATTTTTAATTTTGGATCATCTCCTGAGAAATAACTTACAAAAATCTTAATTTTATCCATTTGACATCAGTCTTTTTCTAAAACGAACTGCAAGTTACCAATTTCAGCATATAATATAAAGCACAACTAAAATCTATAAAAGGTAGAGTAATATTTGAACTTTTCCTTAACTTGCACCTTCCTAAAACCTATGAAAAAAGAAGCTCAGGCCCGGATTAAGATCAATAAGCTGCTGGAAGAGGCAGGATGGCGGTTTTTTAATGACGAGAAAGGTAAGGCCAACATAGTACTTGAAGGTGGCATAACGCTCACCGAAGAATATATGAAAGGCTTCGGGGATGACTTTGAAGGAACGCAAAAAGGATTTATTGATTATTTGCTGCTGGATACAGAAGGCTTCCCCATTGCATTGATCGAAGCCAAACGGGAGAGCATTCATCCATTAAATGCCAAAGAACAAGCCCGTAAATACGCCGTGGCTGAAGGCATTCAATACATTATTCTGAGTAATGGCAATCTGCATTATTTATGGAACCTGGAAGAAGGAAATCCGCAGATTATTAGTAAGTTTCCTTCGCAGGATTCGTTTAAGGCATTCAAAGAATTTAAACCTGACAAGAGCAAGCTGATCAATGAGGTAATCAATAACGATTATATTGCCCTTACTCAAAAACCTAATTACGATAAAAGCCCCGACTGGATCAATGAACTCAATAGGCCGCAATTTATTGAAAGTAATGGACTCCGATTTTTACGGCATTATCAAAGCGAGGCTGTAAATGCGATACAGGGTGCCGTTGCCAGAGGTGAAAACCGTTTTCTGTTTGAGATGGCCACCGGAACGGGTAAAACGCTTACATCTGCCGCCATTATTAAACTGTTTTTACGAACGGGGAACGCAAGACGTGTGCTGTTCCTGGTGGATCGGATCGAATTGGAAGATCAGGCATTTAAGAACTTTAAAAACTACCTGAAAAACGATTTTCTGACCGTTATTTATAAAGAAAAACGGGATGAATGGTACAGGGCTGAGATTGTTGTTTCGACCGTTCAGAGTTTACAGGTAAACGACAAATACCTGGACATTTTCAACCCTACCGACTTTGATTTAATCATCTCCGACGAAGCACACCGTTCTATTGGTGGCAATGCGAGGGCTGTATTTGAACATTTCCACGGATATAAACTCGGACTCACGGCAACGCCAAAAGACTACCTGAAAGGTGTTGAGGCTGCACAGGACGATTTTATCCACCCGAAGGAGATGGAAATTCGTTTGCTCAAGGACACCTATATCACCTTCGGCTGTGAAGATGGCAACCCTACCTACCGGTATTCATTGCTGGACGGTGTAAAAGATGGATTTCTGATCAATCCTACGGCCATTGATGCACGAACCGACATCACCACCCAATTATTAAGCGATGAAGGCTATGATGTGGTTACAACCACCGAGGAGGGCAAGGAAGAAACCCAAACCTTCGTACACAGGGATTTTGAAAAGAAATTCTTTTCCAGAAAGACAAACCTGGCGTTGGCGCAGGCCTTTATGGATCATGCTTTGACAGATCCAATAACGAATGAGATTGGTAAATCGCTTGTTTTCTGTGTAAGTCAGAATCATGCCCGAAAAATAACGGAGATTTTAAACGATTTTGCCGAAAAACGCTTTCCGGGCAAGTATAACTCTGATTTTGCCGTACAGGTAACTTCATTGGTGGGTGGCGCACAACAAATGACCATCAATTTTACCAACAACAACCTGAACGGACATTCCAGGTGGCTGCCTGATTACCGGACCAGTAAAACCAGGGTATGTGTAACGGTCGGAATGATGACAACGGGTTACGATTGCCAGGATATTCTCAACCTTTGCCTGATGCGTCCCATCTTCTCTCCTACTGACTTCATCCAGATGAAAGGAAGGGGCACGAGAACATTCACTTTTGAATACAAAACAAAAGACGAATTTGGAAAAGAACAGGTCATTCGGAAAAAGAAAGAAACCTATAAACTTTTCGATTTCTTTGCGAACTGCGAATATTTCGAGGATAAATATGATTACCAGGAAAAGATTAAAGTAGTAGTTCCAAAAGGAAAGGGCACCGGAGGCGGTGGCGGTGGTAAACCCAAAACCTATACCGAAACCATTCCTGACCCGATCCGAACATTCCAGGAATCGTTCATTGGACCGGACGGAATGCGCATAGACCGGGAGATGTACGGCCATAATTTTGAATCACGCATACGTTCGGATGAATATATAAAAACAGAGATGGAAGCCGGCAACTGGGACCAGGTGATCCACTACGTGAAGACCAACATATTTGATAAACCAGAGGAACACTACACCACCGAGAAATTACAAAAAGCCTATAATGTTGATCGGAAAATAAGCGTAAGGGAAATTATTGAAAAAGTGTTCGGTATCATTCCGAAATTCAAATCGAAAGATGAATTACTGGAAAGCGAGTTTCAGAAGTTTGTTTCCATCCACCCTCCCACTGGTAATGAGAATATTTCTGCTTTACGGCTTTTCTTTAAGGCTTACGTGGTTGACGACAAGGTAAAAGATATTGTGCATCATAAACAGTTCCAGGAATTTTACAATTTGCCCAGTATCAGTATGGAAGATTATAAATCGGTACCACCCGAATACCGCCAATTGATACCCGATTATGTGGATCATTATGTGACACGGGATAAATTTGTTGCATAAAAACATTATGAAATCAAACGAAATATTATCATTACTGGAAAAATTTGATTGGCAAAAACTTGGCCAGATATATGGTTGTGCCCACAGCTCAATTATCGGCTTCATCGCATACCACTGGCTAAAAGAATCAGAACATAATTCTGTTTTGGATGGTGCCCCTTCACCAATAATTGGCAGCAAAAGGAAAGGTCAGAAAAATTCAGATCTGCTGCTTTGTAAAAATGAAGAGGTTTACATTCCTGTTGAAGTAGAAACGACTGTTTCAAAATATAAAGACAAATTTGATGCCCTTACTGAATACAAGGAAAGTTTTCATTCGGTTCAGTTTGGCCTTCTTTACATGACTAATCTTATAACTGGAACAAAAAAGTACCAGCACAATTGGGATGATATTAAAAATAAAGTACGCAATTCAAAAAATGCAATGGCATTGGTTTCTTCAATCAAACGTAAAGTTAACAAAAATGAAACTGAATGGTCAAAATTGCTCAGAAGGAATGATTACTCTTCATGGCAAATAACACAGATTGATTATTGGATTTATGACAAAATAGGAAATGAAATAGAAGGAAATTTATGGAAAGACGAAAATGTTAGATAGCACAACAAAAAAACGCATTGATAATATCCGTGACATCCTGGTAGGTAAGGTCACCAATCCCATTCAACAGGTGGAACAAATCACCGTGGCCCTGATCTATAAGTTCATGGATGATATGGACAGAGAAGCAATGGAGCTGGGTGGCGAACGGAAGTTCTTTTCGCATGAATATGAAAAATTTGCCTGGAGCAATTTGTTCAGCAACGAGTTGGGTGGCACCGACAGGGTGAAATTGTATGAGGAGGCCATGGAACGCATGGAGTTAAACCCCTACATTCCACAACTGTTCCGCAATATTTTTAAAAATGCCTACCTCCCCTATCGTGATCCGGAAACGCTGCGTAATTTTCTGAAATACATTAACGATTTTAATTACAGCCACAGTGAAAAACTGGGTGATGCATTTGAATACCTGCTTTCGATTTTGGGCAGCCAGGGTGATGCGGGACAGTTCCGTACACCTCGCCATATTATCGATTTTATGGCAGCCCTGCTCGATCCCCAAAAGGGAGAAACCATACTTGATCCCGCTTGTGGTACGGCAGGTTTTCTTATTTCAGCATATAAACATATCCTGAAAGCCAATTCATCCAATTACGATAAGGAAAAAGACCAACATGCTTTTGAAACACATGGCGTAAAGCTGGAGGAACTCACCGTAAACGGAAAACTATACAAAGGCGACCTGCTCACCCCCGATGAGCGCAATGTAATCACCCGGAATGTGCATGGTTACGATATTTCACCTGACATGGTGCGCCTTTCGCTGGTAAATATGTATTTGCATGGTTTTCCCGAACCACACATTTACGAATACGACACCCTGACCAGCGACGACCGCTGGAACGAATTTTATGACGTGATCCTGGCCAATCCGCCCTTTATGTCACCAAAAGGAGGTATTAGGCCGCACAAGCGGTTTTCGGTCCAAAGCAAGCGCAGCGAAGTACTGTTTGTGGATTATATGGCCGAGCACCTTACGGCCAACGGCAGGGCAGCCATTGTAGTACCCGAAGGCATCATTTTCCAGACAGGTACTGCCTATAAAAACCTCCGCAAGATGTTGGTGGATGAAAACTACCTGGTGGGGGTAATTTCACTACCAGCGGGAATTTTTAATCCCTATGCCGGTGTAAAAACCTCTATCCTCTGGCTGGACAAAAAGTTGGCCCGGAAAACTGATAACATCCTCTTTGCAAAGATTGAAAATGATGGGTTTGATCTTGGGGCACAACGTAGGTCCATAAAATTAAATGATTTGCCGGAAGCGTTTGAAAGAATTACTGAATATAGAGATGCCCTTCAAAAGGACAAATCAATTTCATTTAAAGATGACCCTATGGTTAGTCTTGTTACTAAAATGGAAATACAGGGAAATGGAGATTACAATTTAAGTGGGGAGAGGTATAAAAAGGTTGATGCTTCAAACACGATTTACCCGATATTTAAACTTGAAGAAATATTTGATATCCAAAGAGGCGGATCACCAAGACCTATACAAGAATATATAACCGATTCACCCGATGGATTAAATTGGATTAAGATTGGAGATGCAAAAGAAGGAACAAAATATATTACAGAAACCAAAGAGAAGATAAGGCCAGAGGGATTAAAAAAGTCGCGACTTGTTGAACCAGGTGATTTTATTTTATCTAACTCAATGAGTTATGGACGGCCATTTATAATGAAAATTTCAGGTTGTATTCATGATGGATGGCTTGTTTTTAAGCAAAAGACAGAAAATATAAGTAAGGATTACATCTACTCCATTTTATTGTCAGATGAAGTAAAAGCACAATTTGAAAAATCAGCAACAGGTGGAGTGGTTAAAAACCTTAATATCAATTTGGTTAAACAAGTTGAAATCCCCCTCCCACCGCTTTCCGTGCAGCAAGAAATTGTAGCCGAGATAGAAAGCTACCAAAAGATCATTGACGGCGCCCGGCAGGTGGTGGACAACTATAAACCACAGATTGATATTAACCCCGACTGGAAGATGGTAGAGTTGGGAGAGGTTTGTGTTAAGATAACAGATGGATCACATCATTCACCAAATACAAGCGATGAAGGATACCCCTATATAACTGTAAAAGATTTGTCAAATGGCTGGATCGATTTTGATGGCTGTAAAAAAATAAATCAGAAGGATTACGATGAATTAGTGAAAACAGGATGTAAACCTTTTAAATATGATGTTCTTTTTTCAAAAGATGGAACTGTTGGTAAGACTGCACTGATCGACTTTGAAAGAGATTTTGTTGTTCTTTCCTCATTAGCAATAGTTCGTCCAGAAAGAAAATTAATTGACGAGAGGTATTTATACCATATTATGTCAACCGACTTTTTTATCAAAAAAGCAACCGATAATAAAACTGGCATGGCTATAAGAAGAATCGTGTTAAGAACATTAAAAACAATTTTAATCCCTCTTCCATCAATCAAAACCCAACAACAAATCGTTGCCCGCATAGAGCAGGAGCAGTCGCTGGTGAATGCCAGCAAGCAGCTAATTGAAATTTACGAGCAAAAAATAAAGGATAGGATTGGGAAAGTTTGGGGGGAGTAAAACATTAAATCAAAGATTATGGAATACATTAATTCACTAACTGAAGATGATCTTATCTCATTGATTTCAGAGACAAAAAATTCATTATTTGTTGTTATGCCTCTTCTTCAACCGAAAATTCTTTCGGCTATCAATGAACTAACGAATGAAAAAGAAATTTCTATCAATATTGGTATTGATTTTGCTCCCGAAACATTTCGTCAGGGCTATGGTGAGATAGAATATTTCAAAGAATCATTGAAGAGAAATTACAATATTATTCATATTAAAGATAACCGCATATCTTTTTTGATTTCTGATGATAAAGGATTCTACCTGTTTATTGAATCACGTTATTTAATTCCAGCTGACAAAAAAACTATTAATGCTGTCAAAATTGATCCGGTTTCAATCGTTAGACTAAAACATCAATTCTTTGAGTTTTATAATAAAGCTGAGATAACAGATCAGATTGCCAACGCAATCATCGATGAAAGTATTCAGCTTAAAGAGCTTGAAAAAACATTACCAGATTCAAAGTCGATAGAATCAAATTCGCTTGATGAAAATATGTATGAATCTGTTGATAGGGATTTACAAGGAAATCCTCCCTTAAAACCCGATTTTAAAAGGGTTGTTGACTTTTATTCTAACAAATTTCAGTACGTAAAACTTGAGTTTTCTGGGGCAAATATTAAGTCAATGAAAATTGATATACCTCAAAAAGCGTTGCCAATTAAGAATGCAGATTTGAAGAAAAAGTTTAGAACTAAGATTAATCTATTTGATAAGAGTACTTCATCTGAAGCATTTAAATCACTGGATGATTTTCATGCAATGGTTGATAACATCAGAAAAGATTACACTACTCCATTGAAAATAAGAAAAGAGAACATAATAGTCAAAATCAAAAAAGTGGCGTTTGTTAAAGAGGTTGACAAATTAAAGGAAAAGCTCGAAGAGGTTAAAAAGGATAGTTTGAATAAAATATCATTAGAAATTGATGAAACAAAGAAAAATTTTGAAAAAGAATTTCGGGATTTTATATATGAAAACATAGATGAGATGATTGACAATGATTTGTTTTCTAAATCAGATGAGAGTTATAAACGACAGGAGGCAATGAATCTTTCTAATGAAATCCTAAAGAGAATCAAATGGCCAAAAGCATATGAATTGATGTCGGATTGCAGCATATCAACTCAATACAGTGATATTACATTTGAAGATTTAAAGAACAAAGAATTAATCGAGGAATTAAAAAATAGAAAACTGATCAGTGATAGCGATATAAACAAATTAGCTGATTTTGGAAAAGGATATAAACTTGATGAAGTAAATAAAGATGAATCTTGAAGAAAGAACTTATGAGCAAACTTCAAGTGAGCTATCGAAGCATAAGCAATTATAAAAGTGTGAGAGGAGTGATTAAAAATATAATACAACCATAGTCATTATGATCTTCACAGATTTTAATCTACAAAATGAATCATACAAGGAGCGAAACCTTTATTACAAAGTTTTTGCAGGCTATCTCTTCAATGAATTGCTCCCGGCATATGAGCAAAGGAAGGAAGATTTTTTTGAGCTATTAATTAATCAGGTCAATTCTGATCAACATTTTGCCAGGGGTGTTGATTTGGGCAAACCGATAAGTGATGTATTAAAAGAATTATCCGAAGATAACCTTCATGTTTCTTTCGATTTTCATCCAAAGCAAGTCATTCCAAATTACCCGGATCACGGGGAAGTTTCGGACGTAATAATTTGGGGAGAGAAACATTTTCTTTCAATAGAGGTGAAATACCTTTCTGATTGGACTTTTAAAAAAGATATTGAAGAAGTACAATGCCGGATAGCTGAAATGAGTAAACAAACAAAAAAGAAATGCATCCAGATATTACTGATTAAAGAATCAAAGTGGCTGAATAACATGAAAAAAGAAAACCAAAAGGGCTCGAATTATGCACTATTGAAAGACAATGAACAACTGTTGAAAGTGCCATTGATTGTTATTTCCTGGGAGCAACTTTTACAAATAATCAACGATGAAACTGTGAAGCAATATTTAATAGATCAACTGAAAAGAGAATAAGTGCAATTGAAGGATCAAATATCAGGACTTTAAATATATACAGTTGATGTAAAAATGTGTGTAAAAGGAAGCAATGGCAAAAGCTTGAAAGGAAAAAAGAATAAGAATATCAAT
>SWCD01016376.1_pt1 | contig 11828 bp, 11 predicted proteins | sample 4693011 | NCBI WGS metagenome assembly SWCD01 (sample SAMN10267278, study PRJNA491770) | bioreactor metagenome | isolation source: DHS bioreactor inoculated with marine | place: Japan: Omine Ridge, Nankai Trough | reverse complement strand
ATGGAGTTTTAAAGCAACTTCGATTTCAATAAAAATATTCTTTGAAATTTTTATGCATCCTTTTTTGATTATAGTTCCCAAAAATACCCGAATTTCTCGGTCTATTAAAGGTTTCTGAATTTATTATTGCACCTACCTTCGTGGTAGAGTATATTTTTATTGAAATCGAAGTTGCTTTAAAACTCCATAGCCGTCCGTTTTGGACTTAAAGTTATTAAAACTACCTCGGTGCAAGTTATCGTGGGATTATGATCGGAAGGTTTTTTTATATTTTTGGGACTAGGCCCCTTGAAAATTACATCCTAACAAAGATCTTAAATCATTTTTTTACATCAATTTAAAATTAATTGGTATGCTATAGGGAACTTTTACCTCCCTGCCACGTTGTTTTCCAGGAGTCATCCTTGGCAAAGCACTTATTATGCGCACAGCTTCAGCTTCTAGAAGCTTATCCGGACCCCGTGTTCTTATCTGTGTTACCCGCCCATCCGTATCAATGACGAACTGTACATATACCTTTCCTTGGATGCCCATTTCTACTGCAGTTGGGGGATAGTTAAAGTGTTCCCTTATATGTTCCTGTATCTTTTGTTGAAAACAGATCCTTTTGCCCTCGTCGGTTCCTTCCTCACAACCGGGATAAACAGGAATATTCTCGATTATTGCGAACGGGACCGTAATTTCCTCCTCCGGTTCTTCCACCTCTATTTCAGCTGCGGAAATTACCGGGACATCAACTATGGCTTCTTGATCCGTTTCAGTACTTTTTATGACCGTTTCCTCGATCTCGGCAGCATCTTCCACAACCTCAATGATCTCGGGCTCGGCAGGTGGCGGTGGAGGTGCTATCTTTACAGTCTCTGTAATGGGAACTTCCTCCTTTATATCTAACACAGTTTGATGCTCGATCAGAACTTGTTTTACGGAATCATAACTTTTTAGTTCCAACGCCCTCCATGTAATAAAAAGTACCAGAGCAAGCCCAATGACAAAGAAAAGTCCCCTGTCCCGATTCAAGTCGACCCTTGGATTCTTTTTTGGTTTCATGGCCTGAGGATTAAGAGTACCCAAGTTAAGCGAATTGCAATTTTTTTAAAATGATATTCGTCATGTTCTTAGACACTTATAGGCTTGCGTTTCCGCAGTTTTCCCCTTCAATGGCAACACACTTTAATAAAATGACCAAGAACTTAAATATAAAGAATAAAAGCACCTTAATACTTTTTATGGGGAATAAATTTTATATTTGTCAAAATTCTACAGGCATAATGGATATTAGTACGATAAGGTTTTCCCGGAAGGATCCAGCACAATTCTTCAGCACGCTGAACAAGCGTATTAATGAATATTTTAGGGAAAACAAGTTAAAAAAGACAGGAGATTGGCGGTTATACCTTAAAACTGCGATCATGTTCGCCCTTTTTCTAACCCCCTATTTTTTGTTGTTGACACTCAATCTAAACAATTGGGTCAATCTTTTGCTCACCGTAATCATGGGCATAGGAATGGCGGGAGTGGGCATGAACGTAATGCACGATGGCAACCACGGATCTTACTCCAACAAAAAGTGGATCAATAAATTTATGGGTGGCACCATTTATATCCTGGCGGGAAACGTATATAATTGGCAAGTACAGCACAACGTACTGCATCATACCTACACCAACATTCCCGACCATGATGAAGATTTGGAGGCAGGAAGGATCCTGAGGTTCTCCAAGCATGCCAAGTGGTACAGATATCATAAATTTCAGCAATACTATTCTATCTTTCTATATGGGCTACTGACCTTTAACTGGGCCATTACAACCGATTTCCAGCAAATGTACCGGTATATGAAGCGAAAACTGTCCTACGGCAACCTGCCCAGCCCCGCTATAAATTGGAGTACTTTGGTCATTTCCAAAATTTTATACATGACTATTTGGATCGTACTTCCGTTGATCTTTATGGACATAGCTTGGTGGAAAGTCCTTTTGGGCTTCTTTGTGATGCACTATGTCGCAGGAGTAATCCTAAGTGTAGTCTTTCAACTGGCCCATGTTATGGATGAAGCCGAAACCCCAATGCCCGATGAAGATGGCACCATGAAGAATACTTGGGCCATACATCAGTTGTTTACCACGGTAAATTTCGATACGAAAAATCATTTGGTAAATTGGTTTACCGGTGGCTTGAACCATCAGGTAGAGCATCACCTTTATCCCAATATTTGCCATATACACTACACCAAAATTGCCAAAATTGTAAAACAAACGGCAAACGAATTCAATTTGCCCTATCACGAATACAAAACTACCCGAAAAGCCATAATTTCGCACTTTTCACATTTAAAGAAACTGGGGGAAAGACCTGTTTTGGAATATTAATACGAATAAATGTCGTTAATACCTACCGACCGCAACCTTCACGACAAACACCAGCGTATAATTGCCCTTTGGTTACTGACAGGTGTCTTAATGATTGTAATCCAAGTGTTGCTGGGAGGTATTACCAGGCTCACGGGATCCGGTTTATCCATAACCGACTGGGATCCCATTATGGGAATAGTTCCCCCACTTACCCATGATGATTGGACAATCGTTTTTCAAAAATACCAGGAAACCCCACAGTCCAAGATTTTAAATTCTAGTTTTACCTTGGTCGATTTTAAGGAAATCTTCTTCTGGGAATGGTTTCATCGCTTTTGGGCCCGCCTCCTCGGTTTTGTATTTCTTGTCCCCTTTGTTTTCTTTACGGTTAAAAAATGGTTTACCCGCCCTATGGTAAAACCTATGGTTATTCTATTTCTTTTAGGTGCACTACAAGGACTGGTGGGATGGATCATGGTGGCCAGCGGGCTAACCGGAAGCAACACCAGCGTTGACCATTATAAACTAACCGTACATTTTATATCGGCAATGGTCCTCCTTTGCTATACCCTGTGGTTTGCCCTGTCCTTGCTTTTTGCAGAACGCCAAAGGACCTACTCCCCTAGCCTACGTCGCTTTACCTTGTTTATATTGGTTATACTTGGTATACAGCTGACTTATGGGGGTTTTATGGCCGGGTTGCATGCAGCACTTGCTGCCCCTAACTGGCCTGGGGTAAATGGACACTTGTTCCCGTCTGACGTACTTGGTGATGGAACATGGTGGATGGAACTCACCAGTTCTAGAATCGCAATACAATGGATCCACCGCGGATTGGCCTACCTTTTGGCCATTTGCCTTTTGATCTGGTGGTGGAAAGCTAGAAATACGGATAAGACCAAACCCTTATCCAGGCTTTCAATTATTCCGCTGTTGCTGGTATTTCTCCAGTTCGCCCTTGGAGTCTTGACCGTTTTGAACAGCACTACCCATATTCCCGTGATCCTTGCAGTATCCCATCAATTTAATGGTATGTTGCTGTTAATCGCGCTTTTTGTTTCCCTATTCCTTTTAAGAAGGACGGCCTTGATCCCAAATTGACCAACTGTAACCCAATATCATTTTATCCTATTAATCATGAGGTACCATTCTTAAAATACAATCAATCAAACACAATAAAGAATAAAATCACTTTAATACTTTCTTATTGAATTAACTTTATATTTGCTAATCTTGGTTGTCGAAAAATACGCCGAGAGTAACAAAAGAGAACGAGCTTGGGCAAACTTTTGCCCTCCTTGGGTCTCCATAAATAATTTTTGGTCACGGACAAAACCAAATAGATATTTCCTTATGATAAGCAATACTTGCAAGACTGCCATAAAAGCCGTTATCCATATCGCTTCCAAAGAAGAATCCGGGGCAAGAACGGGTGTAAAGGAAATAGCAAAATATATCAATGCAAGCGAGCATACCGTTAGTAAAATATTGCAAAATTTAGTGCGCCAAAATATAATCAACAGTGTCAAAGGGCCAAACGGAGGATTTTACATTACTGAAAAACAGCGGCGGCAACCTATCCTTGCCATTGTAAATACCATAGACGGAAAGGACCTTTTCAATGCATGTGGATTGGGTCTGAACGAATGTTCCCCTGAACGCCCTTGTCCCATACATCATGATTATAAAAAAGGAAAGGATATTATTAAGGAATTGTTTTCAACAAAGACCATAAAGGATGTTTGTGTGCCTGTAGAAAGTGGATTGGCATACCTGATAGGGTAAATCAACCATACAAAAGACCGACCGCACCGACTAACGTTGGTTTCAAAAACTACTAATATCGCAATAACCCATATGTGGCCGGGTACGATGTTAAATTTTAGGTTTTCCTGCACCACAATTTCGCTGTTATACTAAGTGCGATATTATTGGGTAGATGTTAAGCAATAGTATTTAACGTATAAAAAATGGAAAATACAATTTACAATTCCCTCATACCAGAAAATAAAAAATGGTGGGCCTATTTGATGATGGGGTGTCTGTTTATACTTATCGGACTATGGATATTTATTACCCCGACCACAAGCTTTCTCTCCTTAAGTCTATTTTTTAGTTTGGCACTTTCCGTCGTTGGGGTATTTGAAATGGTCTTCTCCATAAAGATAATCCGGGAGTCGAAAAATTGGCTGGGGTTCTTTGCCAGGGGATTGATCGACCTTGTCATCGGAACGTTACTTCTCTTTAATCCGTTCTTTACCATGAATCTTTTGCCCTATCTTCTAGCCGTTTGGATCATGTACCGCGGCATCAGGGCCCTGTTTTTCGCATATCGGCTTAAGTCCTACGGAATTAAACAATGGTACCGGAATCTAATTTTTGGTACTATAACTTTTGTTTTTGGACTATTGATCATATTCTATCCCGTTTTGGGAGGACACAGTATCACCTATTCGGTGGCCGGGGCTTTCCTTTTGCTCGGGTTTTTCAATTTCTCCAAGGCCTATCAATTGAACAAGCTCCGCAATCGGGATAAATCCCGTTAATCCCCAGAAAACGGAACAGCGTGAAAATGGAAGAAACACCCTATTGAATATTGTAGTTTTCTACATGACCATTATCATTTGGCAACTTGGGACTATGGCCTAATTTTGCGCTGTTAACCAAGATTTCTAGCCAGCATGCAACAAATATTGATTCCCACCGATTTTTCCGAAAATGCATGGAACGCCCTAAAATACGGGCTGGAATTGTTTAAGAAAAACAAATGCACTTTTCACCTTTTGCACGTAAATCCCATTCCGCCCTATTCAGGTGCCGGAACCGCGGTACATTCCGCAGCTGAAAATTTTAAAGAAGCTATTTTACGGAAAAGTAAAGAAGAACTTCAGGGGTTGTTGGGCCGAATAAAAAAAGAAATTCCGGGCAACAACAACCATACCTTCGTAACCATTGCATTGTACGATTATTTTGTGGATGCCGTTAAACGCGAGGCGATAAACAAAAAAATAGATCTGATCATCATGGGTACCAAGGGAGCCTCAGGATTAAAAAAAGTCACCGTAGGTAGCAATACGGGCGATGTGATCACCAAGGTAAAGTGCGCATTACTGGCAATCCCGGAAGACGCAAAATATAGCAAGATTGGGGAAATTGCCTTTCCAACGGATTACCAAATTGGTTTCGACCTTAAGGTATTGGATACCCTTACCGAAATGGTCACAATGAACAAGTCCGTCCTTCGCATACTGAACATTTCAAAAAAGGGGGAACAACTGAGCGAACTGCAACAAAGTAACAAGGATTTTCTGCACGATTATTTGGTGGGCGTCGACCACAGCTTTCACTCGCTGACCGGAACCGACTTGGAAACCGCCGTACAATGTTTTACCGAAAGTAGGGACATCGATATGATCGCCATGGTGGCCAAGAACTTAAATTTCTTTCAACGGATATTGTTCCGGCCCGAAGTGGAGAAAATAAGTTACCATACCAAGGTGCCTTTCCTAGTGCTCCATGAATAGGGGAATCGTACAAATTGGTATTGACAAGCATCCCGGCATCCGATATTTAATCGAGATGTTTATTAAAAATAATCAAAATGAATAGTTATGAGGACCGTATTGATTCCTACCGATTTTTCTGCCAACGCCATGAATGCGATCGAATATGCCTTAAACCTGTATAAAAACGAACGCACCGATTTTTTTATCCTTCATGCTTATGCAGACGAGGCTTATGAGACATTTAATAAGGACAACGGTTCATTGTCCTTTAAGGAGCATACCGCAACCATCGAAAAAAATGTGGACGCGTCCCTAAACGAACTGATTGGGAAAATTAGCAAAAGCCGCAGCAACCCCAAACATTCCTTTAAGTCCCTAATGGCCTTTGAGTCCTTGGTGGACGCGGTTAACGATTTTGTCGACAAAAAAAATATAGATCTTGTGATCATGGGCACCCAAGGGAAGACCGGGAATAAAAAAATAACCTTTGGCAGCTATACCGTACAGGTCTTTAAATATGTGCGATGCCCCGTTTTGGCAATCCCTGGAGACTATGCGTTTCAGAAGCCGAAGAAAATTTTGTTCCCTACGGACTATATGATGCCGTATAAACGGCGGGAATTAAAACTACTTAACACCCTGGCAGCTGATTTTAAGTCCGAAATCTTTTGTCTTTACATTTCGGATTTTGAGATCCTAAGCAATCGGCAGGTAGATAACAAACGATTTCTGCAAGAGGAGCTTTCCAAGGCCTATCTGTTTTTTGAAACCACACCTGATGGGAACAAGGCAGAAACGATCGTTGAAAACATTGTCCAGAAGGAGATCGACCTTCTGGTAATGATAAACGCACGTTACTCCTTTCTAGAAAGCCTGCTGTACCAATCTACCGTGGATCAAATCGCATTGCACCCAAAAGTTCCGTTTTTGGTAATGCAGAACCTTCCTAGGTAATGAAAAGGTGGGGGAGCCAAAAATAATAAACTTACTGGTGGGATCGTATTATTTTTACGATTTCATCCTTCTGTAAAACGCCCGACTGCCTCCATAACTGTTTTCCTTTTTTGAACAGCAACATGGTAGGTACGCCGCGCACCTGAAATTTAGACGCTATCGACGGGTTTTTGTCCACATCGATCTTGACTATCCTTACGGATTCCCCAATTTCGTCCTTGACCTGCTTTAAGATGGGTGCCAAGATTTTACATGGGCCGCACCAATCCGCATGAAAATCGACCAAAACCGGGATTTCAGAATCTAGGATCTCATTAAAACTACGCTTCATTTTATTGACTTTGATCGGACTAAATTACAAAAATTCAAATTTGAAAAAACTGATCAAAATCATAGTGTTTGGAATCTTCAAATTCTACTTTTAAAGTGTAATTAAAGACACCCGGATATGAAACGCATTTTACTGCCCACCGACTTTTCTGAAAACTCCCTTAAGGCGATTCAATATGCTGTACTCATCTACAAGGATATTAAGTGCACCTTCTATCTGCTACATACCTTTACCCCTCCAGTTTATCAAACCGAATATTTATATGGGAGTTCAATTCAGTTTGAGCTCGGTGATGTCCTAAGGGAAAATTCGGAAAAGCAAATGGGGGAACTTAGGGTACGGCTAGAAAAGGAACGTAAGAATCCCAACCATACGTTTATAGGACGTATCGCATTTAACACCCTGATGGATGAAATCTCCCAAACCGTAGCGGCAGAAAATATGGATTTAATTGTGATGGGTACCCAAGGTGCGACCAATGCCGCGGAAATCCTGATTGGCACCCATACCGTTCACGTCATAAAAAGGGCAAAGTGTCCCGTGCTCGCCATACCCCAAAAATTTAAACAAACGGCACCCAAGAAAATCTTATTTCCTACCGATTATGAAATCCAGTTCCAAAAAGAAAAGTTCGGACAGTTATTGCAAATTGCCGAACTCCACGGCTCCAGAATTAATGTGATGCACGTACAGACAGGATCTGATCTTACGGCAGACCAAGAAAAAAACAAGGCACAGCTCAGGGAGCTTTTAGGTCCTGTTGGCCTTTTCCACGAGATTCCCGACAACAGTATCGTCCCCGCAATAAACGGATTTTTGGGCAAGGAAAAAATCGACTTTTTGGTAATGGCCAGGAATAAGCACACCTTTTTGGAACGGCTTTTTATTGAGCCGGTCATCAAAAAAATAGGTTTTCATGTAACCGTACCTTTTATGGTCCTTCCATATTCCAATTGAAAAGCCTTAGGATAAATAAGAAATTATTATTCCCACAGGTTTTCTAACTTTACATGTATTTAAGTGGTTTAAAGTTTTTTCCGTTCGCTAGAAAGTGAAAAGATTAAATCACTTCGTTATAATCAAAAACTGTGCGCAAAGAATTCACCCCTAAGCTTTTTTCCTTGATCCGGGAAGGGATATCCAAAGAGACCATGGTTAAGGATATTATTGCGGGTCTCATCGTAGGGATCGTTGCCTTGCCATTGGCCATTGCCTTTGCAATTGCGTCCGGGGTGTCCCCAGAAAAAGGGATTATCACGGCTATCATTGCAGGAATCGTAATTTCAGTTTTTGGGGGAAGTCGGGTACAGATCGGCGGACCAACGGGAGCCTTTATTGTCATAGTCTACGGGATCGTTCAACAGCACGGAACGGATGGCTTGATCATCGCTACCTTTATGGCAGGCTTTATCATTATCGGATTTGGGCTTGCCCGATTGGGAAATTTATTGAAATTTATTCCTTATTCCCTCATTGTCGGCTTTACCAGTGGGATAGCGCTCATTATTTTCTCCTCCCAGATCAATGACTTCCTAGGTCTTCAAATTACCAAGGTCCCTGCCGATTTTTTGGAAAAATGGACAGTGTATTTTCAAAATTTCCACAAAATCAATTGGTTCGCTATCGGTATTGCTACCGGAACGATCTTGTTTACGCTATACTTTCAAAAAATAGTGAAAAAAATTCCAGGGTCAATTATTGCCATTCTATTATCGACCATAATTGTAAAAATATTTGACATCCCGGTAGATACCATAGAAAGCAATTTTGGGAATATCCCCAACAAATTGGGCCTGCCCAATATTCCAAAGATCGATTTTGCCACCATTCAGGCACTAATTCAGCCAGCGTTTGCCATTGCGATATTGGGCAGTATAGAATCCCTTCTATCCGCTGTAGTTTCCGATTCAATGATAGGTGGCAAACACCGTACAAACATGGAGTTGGTGGCGCAGGGAGCAGCGAATATTATGTCATCGCTCTTTGGCGGTATCCCCGCCACCGGGGCCATTGCAAGAACGGCGACCAACGTAAAAAATGGGGGGAGGACCCCAATTGCCGGCATTGTCCATGGATTGGTATTGCTGGCCATTATGCTCTTGTTTGCACCCTATGCAAAACTTATACCTATGTCTTGCCTAGCGGGTATTTTAATCGTTGTCGCGTACCATATGAGCGAATGGAAGCAATTCCGGTCTATCCTTAAAGGGAATAAGATGGATATTATCATTTTGCTCTCCACCTTTTTTCTTACCGTAATCTTTGACTTGGTCCTTGCCATACAAATTGGAATCGTACTGGCCAGTCTTATGTTTATGAAACGAATGAGTGAATCGGTGCACATTCAGGATTTCTCATCGGACAGCGAAAACGGGGAACACCTTTTTGATGACGAATTGGTCGATATCCCTGAAGGGGTCACTTTATACGAAATAAATGGACCCTTGTTTTTTGGGGCGGCAAGACAGTTCCAGGAAACCATTGCCAATACCCATTCCCATCCCAAAATTATCATTATCAGAATGCGATACGTTCCCTTTATCGATGCTACCGGATATCAGAGCATTAAGGAAATAATAAAAACCTTTAAGACCAAAAAAATAAAGGTAATAATCTCCGGTGTCAGTCCTACCTTAAGACAGGATTTCGAAAAAAATAAAATGTTTGCTTTGTTGGAACAGGATTTTGTTGTGGATGATATCCATAAAGCACTGGAAAAAGCTAGGGTTAATTTGTAAATCGATAACGGTGGGGATTTAAAAGTGGCAGAGGTATAAATACGAATTTCCAAATGATCATTGGCCCCAATTGTTACTTTTACGGTTTATGGGAGAACCAAATCCATCCCTTTGGTCACTACTTTAAGAAGATCGTCTTCCCTGTTTTAGCAGATTCACTGGCAGCCGATAAAATCTCTACCACTACCGTGTTTGTGGCCAGCGACGATAGGTCATTTCCTGGGTCAATTTCCCCTCTAACCACGGCAGCGAGGTAAGGAAAAACATTGGATCGGTCGTAAGGCAATGGGGTCAGGTCTACCCGGGATTCCTTGCCAAACCTTTCTCCGGAAACATATTTCATCTTCATGTCCTTGTTCGCAACAACGATTCCTTTGGTGCCGTAAATTTCCGTATCCTTTCTGTCGAATGGCCAGTTCCACGAAGCCTGGATGATGGCCTGACATGTGGGATAGGTAAGTATAATTGTTGCCTCATCGTCTACCTTGGGATATATATCCGGTTTCAATTGTTGGGTGATAGCCGTGACCGAGATAGGCTTTTGACCATCCATCAACCAAGTCATAATATCCGCGCCATAGCAGCCAAAATCTATAAGGGCACCTCCACCATTTTGAATAGGGTCCGTAAGCCAATCGGTAAATTCTGGGCCACATCCAATTTCGATCGGACCTCTATGTCCGTCCATAATGACAACTTTGCGAATATCGCCCAAAACTTTATCCTCTTTTAGCATTTGCCATACTTTGGCATGGGATGGATACCATGTTGTTTCATAATTGGTTATCAATTGAATGTTGTATTTCTTTACCAAAGCCAGCATTTGGGCCAAATGGTCCATGCTGACCGCCAATGGCTTTTCGACCATTACATGAATACCTTTTGGGGCACAGATTTTTACGACCGCTAAATGCTCGAAAATGGAATTAAAGGCGCAGACTGCCTCCGGATTGGTTTTTTCCACGAGTTCCTCCAAAGTAGGGAACCATAGGCTTGCAGACAACCCGTGCTCTTTGAGCAGGCGCAATGCTAATTCCTTGTTTGGCTCTGCAAATCCGACAATTTCCACGTCATTTTGCGCTCCGATAGCATCGAACACCTGACCTACATGGGCATGTGTCATTCCTGCAATGCCTATCCTAACAGAATGTTCTTGTGCTGGGAGTACCATGCCAATGAAGATAAAACTAAATACCAAAATATATTTCACGTGATTATTTTTATGGTTTTATAATGGTCAAATGTTGTTCGCCAAAACTCAATCCCCGGGGTGGCATTGATCCTAACACGCTGGTTTTAAACCACATTTATAAAGATATCATAATTCCCGATTCGATTTTTTAAAGATACTGATTCTAGGTACAAAATTCGATCAAATACGATCGCCCCTCCATAGTTTTAGTTCTTGGTCTTTATTTTGGAACCAATTTTTGGTGCGACCCATTACGGGCCAGAATAGGATAAAGCTAGTTCCGGAAAATATATTTCATGAACTTGTATGAAGGGATATAAATGGGTAATTTACGTTTACAAAAATATAATCGCAATTTTTTGTAAATCATATCACCAGTGTCCGTTAAAGCCAAAAAGGAATCCTTGTAAAAAATTGATGATAAACGTTTTATGCCAATTTTAATGTCGTGTCGATTTCAATTTAATATTTCCAATGTTAGCAAAAAAAATCAATTTGTACCTTTCTTGGCATTTGTAACATGTTTGATTTTACTGCTTTTTATGGGCTCTTGCCAGAATCGGACAACTAATTTTACCTTTAAACAGAATGACCAGGGCGTTGAACTATTGGAAAACAACAAACCTGTATTTTTTTATCAGCAAAAACCTAAATCTTTAAACGGAGAATACGTTTGCAACAATTATATCCATCCACTTTACGGCTTGGATGGCGATATATTAACGGAAGAATTTCCCAAAGACCATCCATATCATA
>SWCD01023820.1_pt1 | contig 11832 bp, 10 predicted proteins | sample 4693011 | NCBI WGS metagenome assembly SWCD01 (sample SAMN10267278, study PRJNA491770) | bioreactor metagenome | isolation source: DHS bioreactor inoculated with marine | place: Japan: Omine Ridge, Nankai Trough | reverse complement strand
ACGCGGGCGCCTATGTCGGTTACGGCCTTCTCAGCGATGAGGAACGGAACGATGCCGAATATATGTTTGATCGTGACGCGATGCAGCTTGAGATCGAGACCGCGCGCCGAGAGGCAAACACCGGCCTTGATCGCGATTACGGCGACGCCCTCGCGAGTACCGTTCTCAATCAAGACTTTGATGTAGTCGTAGATGGCGGCGGCGATTGGGCCAACGCCACCAACACTATGACCGCCGATCTTCGGCATCTTCGAGAGGTTCTCGTTCCGAAAGCGGATCTGATCATTGTGGGCCGTCATGCCGGTAATATCATGATGAGCAACGACGATCTCTTGGCTACGCCGATCGGTGGCAACGCCTACTCGGGTGGTGCTGGTGCTCGGAACTTGCTTGAGGATTGGCTTAAAACCTACATCGGTTTTAAAGAGGTTCAATTCATGGATCGTCTGTTCAATAGCGCCGGGATCGGTCAGCCCGCCGTTTTGGAATACATCTTTGATCTCGGGATCTGGGTTGGATATAAAGACGATCTCGCCCTCGTTCACCCGAACGCACCGGATCAAGATTCGCTCGATATCACGCGGATCGCTCGGAAGCGTGCAAACGAGATCCAATATTCTCGCTATGACGATCCGATCCGCCCTTCGACTGAGAAAGGCGTGACCGTTACCGCGCTCAACACCGCACCCTAGACCCTCGGTTTAGGAGTAGCCCCGTAGCCCTCACCGGCACGGGGCTTTTCTGGTGTAACGCGTAACCAAACACCGAGGTACCTATGCGAGCGATCTGGATTGGCCCTAACCCCTTCAAATTCACAAGTAAGATCACCTTTAAGCCCTTCGAGGTTATAGAGTTCGATCCTAAGTGGTTTCGGATGATGCGCGCCCGTGGCGTTAAGCACCGTTTGCTTGAGGCCGACTTGGTGCGCCGCCAGCTCGCCGCCGGTAAATACCGAGATTCCGAAGTGATGAGGTTTGCGCGCCTTGCGTTTGGACTTGAAGAGGCCGCCAAGATCGAGAGCGTGGGAGACGCTACGGCCCTTCTCATGGATCATTTGTACGATTCCAAAGCGAGGGCCCTACCTGAGAAACAAAGCCCGCAGGAAGCCACACAGGCCCCGAAGGTTAACCTTATGCCCTCGGAGAATACCGAGCCCAGCGTAGAGCTCAATTCGGGTGAAATCGAAAACCCCGAGCTTTACGCCGAGGCTAAAGCAATCGGAGCGATCGCCGAGATGCCTGATGTATCCCCTGCTAATACCGGATGGAATACACCCGCCGAACGGGCCTCGGTGGTTCGGAGCTTGAAAGAATCGGGCGAAACAATCGCACAGATCGCCGAGGCCGTGGGCGTCTCGGCCTCAACCGTGCGGAAGGATCTAAGCCGTGCCAAGTAATGAACTCTACATAACCGTGGGCGAGGTAGTTGCACGCCTTGAGGTTGATCCGAGCGAGATCACCCCCGAGACCGTGCCCCTATCCTCTACGGGCGTTGAGGGTTACCTAAACGACGCCGAGGCACAGGCCGCGAGCATCCTAGCGCGGGCCTCTCTCTCGTTTTCCTCGATTGACGACGCCGATCTAGGAATGCTCAAGGCTATGGTTCTGGATTATGCGGTATCGCAAAGCCTCGCCACGATGGGCCAGCGCGGATCGGTTAACCAAGCCCAGGCCCAAACGCAATGGACCGAGGCCCTAGCGCGCCTTGAGTCTAGAGCCTCTCACCTTACCACCCGAAGCGGCGATAATGCGGCCAGCAACGCGCCGACCAATGGCCGAGCGCCAAAGTTCTCAGGCCGCAATTATGACTTTTAGCGTTCAAGTTAATTTCCCGAAGAGCTTCGGCGAATCACTGGCCGAGCAACGGCGCCGAGCGGCCGACCTCACACCGCTAAACGCACGGTTCCGCCAAGTCTTCGCTACTCAATTCGCGGCCTACTACGCACAAGCACCTATCGGAGATGGCGAAGACGATACGGGAACCCTTGAGGGTTCACTGGTGCCCCCTCAGATTGTGCGAGCCCAGAACCAACACGTTACGGTAGGAACCGCTGTAGACTACGCGGCCTTCTACGCCGAGAGCCAGCGCCGCAAGGGTAGGCCCGAGCTGATACCAGCAACCGATCAAGTTATGTCCGCGTTTAGTGACACCGTTCTAGATTGGATTTTGGAGGGCCGGAACTAATGCCAACATCGATCCCCGAAAGTGTGGCCGTTTGGAAAGCTATTGAGAACGTCTCGGCGGCTATGAGAGCCAACCTTGAGACCTCACTAGCCGAGGTTATGGCCGATCTCACTTCGGATCCTCTAGTGGTGGCTCGGTTGCCCGTGCCCGCCCCGAGCGCGGCCGATTATCACTACTCGTTGAGCCGAGCGGCTATAGATCGCATTATCAAGAATAGCGCGGTGGCCGTGTTTATCTCTCAAGCAAAGCCTAGCGTTGAGGTTCAAAAGCGATCCCTGATCCCGCCGAATAATCAGGATATATCGCAGCTAACATATATTGAGGTCTCGCTGGTGTACCGCCTAAAGAACGGACCGCCCTTCGAGATGCTCGGTAAGACCTTCACAACCTCGGATATGATGAGCCTACGCGGCTATGTATACGCTGGCGCTATTATGGATTGTGTGCGGAAGTTTGGCGGCGCTGGTGATAACGTCTCGCTGGTAGAAACCAAAGATTCGGATTTTGCGGGGGCCGTGCGGTTCTCACCCGATGGCGAACCGTTGATCGGCGCCGCTACAGTAACATGGGGATTGCGCCAAGATTTGAGCGTTCCACTTTGCCAATAGGATCACGAGATGAGTAAGAAACTATCAGCTAGCTATCACCTTTTCATGGTCGCCCAGCAGACCGCCAACGAAGACGCGATCGACGCCCTTCTACAAGCCGATGGAGACGTACAAATCTTTGAGGCCAACGCAGGCGGCACGATCACCGGCCTAGCCGACAACTACATTCCAGACCGTGCGAGGCCCTCACAATCAGGCGTAGAGTCTACCTTTGTTGAGCGCGGCGGCGATTGGACTTTGCCTTTTCCTATGCTCGGCGGCGTGGGCGCCAACTTCGAGCCCGAATACGCGGCGATCTTCGAGTGTTGCGGCTACGAGAAAAGCTCACCGGGCGCGGGTATCACCGAGTTCAAGCTGGCCACACCGCAAGGGCCAGGAACAACGATCTACATGTTTCGGCGTGATATCGACGATAACCTAATGCGCTTGAAGGTTGCCCAGACCGCCCGAGGCAATATCGCGATCGCAGGCACACCGGGCACCGAGCTTATCGCTACGGCCGTGGGCCAGTGTATCACCTACCCCGAGAACGGCGACGCCCTCGCATTCTTCGACGTGGCCACCGGCCTACCCGCTCTCGATAAAGCGGGCGTCTCGATCGCGCCGTATCTCGGAAACCTTACCCGGTTTCAGGGGCCCCGCATGTTGTGCAAGAACGCCTCGTGTGTTTACAACTCACTGGCCTACCCGATCACCGATGTTAGTTTTGATGGCGCCCTAGCCGTTGCCCTTCAAGCGGTACAGACCGCGAGCCCGCTGGCGTGCGATGTTAACTTGGGCCGCGATGGCGTATCTAACGCCAACGGCTCGATCGTTGTAACGCTTTGTGATGACGCGGCGGCCTACGAGGATCTCAAGAGCGCCTATCAGGCCAACGAGATCGCCTCGCTGGTGCTAGTCTACGAAGATGAGGCCGGGACCACCAAGATCACGATCACTCTCAACATTCAATTTCAGGCCACGCCGGGCGAATCACCCGACGGATCGGTTCTGAACTTCGACGCGCCTTTCATCGTTGTAGGGGATTTCGACGCGAACCCGTTTGGTGATAATGCCGTAACGATCCGCTATGAGGCCGTGTAGTAAGAGCTTTAGCGGGGCTCGGGGAGGGCCCATGGATTACAAACTAGCCGCAATCGGCACCGAGACGATTCCTAAATTCCGATTTGTTGCCCGAGCTGGCGCCGAGCTGGTGAGCGTGGCCGACGATCCTTTGATCGCCTCGGTAGGCGTTAGCCAGTTCTCTACGTTCGCAGGCGAGCCTTGTTCTTATGTCGCCGCCGGTGTCACCTATGTAGAGGTAGGGCCGGCTAGTGGAATCGTCGTAGCTTCTAACGTAACGGTTGCGGGCGGTGGATTGGCCCGCCTTCCAGCGCTGGCCAGTGATATCTCTATGGGCCGATCCTTGGAGGATGCACCACCGGGCGGCGGTCTGATCCGAATAGCGTTGATCGGCGTAGACACCGAACAAGCGATCACCTTTATCGAAAAGCTGGCCGACTTTCCCGAGCCCGTGGCGGGCGTGATCACGCTAGAAGACGCGGCTACTTATTGGATTGTAGGAGACGTTGATCTACTCGGTGCCCGTCTCTTATCTGGCGCCGACACCGTTCTGATCGGATCCTCAAGCGAGAATTCCTCGCTACGCTCAACCGGACTAGTCGGAACCGCTCTACTCACGTCTACCGACACCACGCCGGTTAGGCACCTATCCTTTACGGCCGACATAGCGCTAGACCTCAACGGAGATGGCACCACCGCCCTTGATTGGTTTGGCGTGAACTTCGTTGATTGTGGCGAGGTTGGAACCATCGCAAATTACGCTAACGTGATCATGATCTCGTGTGCATTTTTGAATAGTGGATCCATAAAGTATGACGGCACGATCGGCACGGTTGCTTGTAATAATTGCATTTGGACACCAGCGGCCGGTGAGACGGGCGTAGAGCTTCTAGCCACCGTGATTATCACCCGCCGATTCCGCATCATTTATAGCGCCATTGTGGCCGCCGCTACCGCGACGGGCGTAAGGGTTGACGCTTTAGCCACTATTCCGGTTGAGAGTTACATTCTTGATACCGTTTCGTTTGGTGGAGCTGGAACCCATACGGCGGGCGTTGATGGCGTTTCGGATTCGGCCAAGTGGGTAGCTTGCACTGGTGTTACAAACTCGGCGGTTATTGCGAACCTCGTGATCAATGCAAACGCCACGCTTACAACTTTCACCGGTGCCAATGCCCCCGCAAAGGTTCTAGGCGTTTCAACGGTCGCTACCTTGAATCAGCGGTTCGCTCATGATGCCCCAAACAACGCGCTAGAATATACGGCTACCCTCACCCGTGTTTGCAGAATACAGGCGTCGTTCTCTCTATTGGCGCAAAATAACAGGGTGATATCTTGCTACATAGCAGTGGACCGCGACGGCTCGCCGCTGGTGCCCGCCACCGATATTATCGCCTCAAGCGAAGTTCAAGTTACGGGCGACGGCACGCGGCCCGAGACGTGCTTTATTCAGGCGATCGGAGAGATTAACCAAGGGGATAAAATCTATTGCGTAGTGGAGAATAACACCGATGGCCAAAGCGTAACGGTGGGCTTCTTGAATCTCATTGTGGAGCGCGCCAGCTTGTAAGCGCTAAAGGTCTATATTAGGCTCTAGCCGCCCACCTTAAAGCCGAGGCCCCACCTATGCCCGTTCTATCCACTAACCTTACCACTGGCCCCGAGGTTAAGTGGGGCCCCCGAACCTACCGCCTATCCCACCGGCCAACGGTGGCCGACTTCTATCAATGGACCGTTGAGATTATGCCCCCCGCGCATGATACCGATCAAAACGCCTCGGCCTCGGCCACCTTCGAGGCCGCGCGCTGGTGTGCAAACTTTCTCACTTCAAGCCCCACCGAGATCCTTACGGGCCTCGTTCAAGAAACACTAGCCGGGTTTACTTTGTGGACATTGGGCCAACGTATCTTCGGCGCATCGATGCCCGCTCGGTGGGAGCAAATCCGCAAATCTATCGATCTGAGTTACGATGTAGTAGGCTACGACGTGGGCGAGATTGGGCGATCGTGCGACTGTAGAGCGTGCCGAGGCGAGACGGACCAGGAAGGAACACGGGTAGTTTTCGATCCGCTTTGTCTTTATATCGCCGAGGGTATAGGCCCGATTGATCGCGAGATCGCCGCGCTTGATTCGGAGCTGGTAGCCACTTTGTGGGATCGGCCCTACTTCATTTATCGCCACGCGCTCGCCACGAGAACGGCCGCAATTAAACGGACCTTCAAGCGGCGAGAAGAGAACGAAGATCAGGTTTCAGGAATGAATCAGCGAGTTAAGGGCCGATCGGTTGACGCCGTAAGAACCGCTCAAGTGGCACGGTTAAAACGCAATATCAAGAGAGGCTAACCGATGGGCGATAGACAAGAGACAGTAACCTACACGGTGGCCGGTAACCTTGAGGCCAAGCTAAAGGACGCCACGAAGGCCGTAGAGGATCTCGGTAAGACCTTTGAGGATCAGGGCAAGAAGACCACCAAGAGCGCCCAGCAAACCGTAAGTTTTACCGACAACCTCAACAAAGCAAAGGTAGCGATCGCCGCCCTTTCTGGCGCCGTAAAAGAGACGATCACCGCGTTCGCAGAACAAGACGCGCTCACTGGCCAGCTCTCTCGGAGCTTCGGAAAGCTCACCGGATCGCTTGAGGGTATGGATCGCCAGCTTGAGAACATCACCGAGAATTCCAAAGAGTTCGGTGTAAACGCGAATGAGCAGATTATAGCGTATAAGAATCTATTGAGCGGTTCGCGAGACGTAACCAAAGCCTCGGAAGATCTCAGCCTCGCGATCGATATTCAGGCCCAAGAAGAACTCAGCCTAACGGCCGCCACCAAGATCTTGACTAAGGCCAGACTAGGCGACGTGGGCGCGCTAAAGAGCCTCGGCGTATTCTCAAAAGAATTCATAAAAGACCTAAGCAAGATCACCGATGAGACCGAGCGATCCGAGATCGCTATGCAAGCTCTCAGCGAGGAATATAAAGGCGCCGCTACCGATAACCTCGGCCTAGCCGATAGTCTCAGTAGTACCGAGCAAGCTTTGAGCGCGATGGGCGTGGCCACCGGTAGCGTAGTGGTGGCGCTGGCCGAAGCTGGCCAAGGAATGCTTGAGTGGATCACGTTCTCAGAAGATGGCGAGCTAGGGTTGCGCAATATCGCGGCCGCCTTCACCAACTTTGCAACGGCGATCGGAAACACCACGACGGGGATCGGCCAGTTCGTAGACGGTCTACAGGAACTCGGGCCCGGTGGCGTTTGGGACGCGGCGGTATTTGGGCGGCCCGATGTTCTCATTGATCGGGTTCGAGTGGCTGGCGTAAAGGCTGGCGTGGCCGCTGGTGAGGGTTTCAAAGAGGGGGCTATGTCGGTGGCCGAAGATCCCGAGGCGTTGTTTTCGAGCGCGGCCGGTGGCACCGCTGAGGAACGCCTAGCCGTATCGGAAGCCAGACAGCAACGAGAGAAAGACGCCAAGGCCGCCGCAAAGGAACGTGAGAAGGAAGCTAAGGCCGCCGCCGCCAAAGCTAAGGCCGCTAACGCCAAACGCGTATCGGAGGCTCTCAAGGCCGAACAAGAGCAACTCAAGGGGATAGCTCTAGCCCGCAAAGAGTTTGCAGATAAACAAAAGGAACAAGAGGGCCGAGACTTTCGAGACCGCCTCGCACGCCTCAAGCTCGCCGGTGAGGAACGCGCGGCCCTTGAGCTGGCGCTAGAGGGCAGCGGGGCCACCGAGGGCGAGACGGATCTAGCTCTCACCCGCTTTGATGAGCAACAAGAACGCCTCGCTGCAGAAATTGAGCTACGCGAAAAGATAGCCCAGCTCAAGGCCGAGGGTATGGATCTTGAGGCCGAGTTTCTACAGATAGAATCTCAATCTCTCACCCTTACCGAAGAGAAGTTAGCCAAAGAGGAAGCAAGCGCCAGCGCACAAGCAGACCTCGCGAAAGCAAATGTAGAGGCCGCCAACGCGGGTAAGGCGGCGATCACTGGCGTGCTGGCTTTGACTGGCCAACAAGAGGCCGCCAAGCGCGCTGGCGCCGCAATTGATGCCCTCGTGTTCCAATATCAGGCGATCGGCATGTTCGGCGCCGGGAATATACCCGGAGGTATACAACTACAGGTAGCCGCGATCTCGGCTGGCGCGGTGGCGGCCGGTGCCGGTGGTGGCGGTGGCGGTGCAAAGGGCGCGAGCGGTGGGGCCAGCGCGCCCTCGGGTAGCCCAGCGGGCCAGGCGAGATCAGCCTTGATTGATTCCGACACGAGATCAAACGCCTTGAGTAGCGAGCTACCCTCGATCAATATCGAGATCAACGCCCGAAGCCTCAGCAAGCTAACCCCACGAGAGGCCCGCTCGGTGGTAGATGATACTCTAGACGAACTCACAACGAGGCTAAGAATATGAGCACGCCCGACTTGATCCTAGACCCGAGGGCCCGCGACTGGTGGCTAGTACCCACCGAGGTTATCGAAGGAACCAACGACACGATCATTTTAAACGGGACCACGATCACGATTCCCGGCGGCGCCCGTTACTGGCCCCACCGTCAACCGTTTTCGCCGTTGCAAGGACTGTTCTTTCAGCTCGCCGATGATGCGGCTACCGCCGGTGTGGATATTCAATTCCGAACGTGCACGCCTACCTCAAGCGATTGGCAGTTTTACGGGGGCCTTCAATTTCATAGCCCGAATCCATTTACGATCGACTTCAACGATCCACTTTGGAACTTGGACAAGCGCCTATTTGGCTATCCCAAGAGCTACGCCACGCAGGTTACGGCCGTTCTTAATCCGGCCTCGGGCCGATACGAGACGTGCTCGCCGTTTACGATGCGCACGATCTGGCGAAGCTACACACAAAGCGGAAACGGAAAAGCCTCGATCAAGAGAATGAACCCGGTATCAGTGGCCCCGATGTCTCACCGCCGAGTTCAAGACCGATTCGCCAACGTGTGGGAACGCCAGAACGTTAGAACGTGGCTATACGAGAACGTGCCCGGTGGCCACGTGTGGGAGAATGACGCAGCGAACCTTGAGAGCTACGCCGAGTTTCACCGCCTCGGCCTCGGTGATACTCACAACGCGTTTGAGACCATCTACAGCGCGATCCTTGAGAACGAGATCGCGATCGTGATCCACGATACCGAAAACTTTGATCTTGATTGGGATATAGCCGAGGCCGTCGGCCTCTCGGGCGAGGCCCAGCTAGCCGCCGCCGCCACCGTAACTAGAACCGCTGGCGACTTTGTGCGCTTGGCGTTCGCTACCGATCTCGTGGGGGCTATCTAATGACGGTGCCACGCTATCAAAACCGAGCCCTAGACCGAGTGATCGGCGTTGTCTTCGAGGGTATCGGAAACGATCCACAATTCAGCAAGGGCCTAGCCTTCTACCTCGGGCGAGTAGATTACAACGGATCTACCTTCGAGGGCGTGGCCGACGATTACGAATGGTTACCCGCGCTGATCTCGGTTCCCGAGAGTATCAGGGCCAGCGTAAACCCGTTTACGGGCGACTTCGAGAGCGGAGGCGTAGCGATCTCTCTCTCGCTTCGAGATACCGTAGCGGTGGCTATGCAGTATCAGCAGACCAGAACCCCGCTCACTATGACAACGGGCCTCAATGCCGTTCAAATCACGTTAACGCTTGAGGATAGAACCGGAAGCGGCGCCGAGGTTGGCCTAGCTGGCTCGGTTATTTGGGTAGGCGATGAGGCGATCCGCCTCGGCACCTATAGCGGCGGCGGCACCTATGCCAATTGCGATCGCGGTTACTATTCAACGATCGCGGCCCCACACCCGATAGCCGATGGCGATCCGTTTGTTTATACCGCGAACCCATATCTACTCGGCCGCCGAGCTACGATCGTTCTCTACGATAAGGCCAGCGATACGATCTCGGAGCGGTTCTACTTTTTGAACCAACGGCCGAAGACAAACGAGAGCGGAACCGCCCTAAATCTCAACCTTCTAGACTTTGCTAGCCTTCTACTCGGGGCCTCGATAAATCAGGGCCACGAACCAACAATGATGCAAGGCGTGTTGCAATTCCTAGAGGGCGTGAGCGTTACCCAAAAGGCCCTCACCGCCGAGTTTTTCGGGGGCCGCCGGATCTTCAAGGATCAGACCGTACAGATTAACACTTGGTGGGAGGCCGCCGACACGATCAACCTAGCCTCTAGCGAGAACGATCGTAACTTCCTGATCGCCAACGGCCCCCGAGCTTGGCCAGGCGCCCCCGAGGTAGAAGTAGAGGAAGATCGCGAGCCCTTCTATGATGAGACACACCAGCAGTTTGTAGTTCGGCGTTCTACGATCGGCCTCGCTGATGAAGCGTTGAGCTCTACCCAATATCTCGGCGCCGATATATATCGGCACGCGTGGGCGATCTTCGTTGGATTCCTACGTTCTGGCTTCTCAGACGTTGTAGACGGGTTCGACGCATGGCGCGGCGATTGGGGCGCCGGGTTCCCCGCTGATTTCTTCGACATTGCAGACATAACCGCCAAGATCGCGGCTAATCCCGAGATGCAAGTAGATCAGCTGGTGCTCGGTAAGGGCGGCGAGGAATACACGATCCGAGATCTGATCGATATCTTGCTAGTGCCCTACTTTGCCGTTCTGGCCAGTAAGCAGGATGGCCGCCTAACGATCGGCGCTTTTCGCCCCCTCAATATCGCCGACTTTGTAGCGGCGATCAGTGAGAACGTTGAGCCCGTACCGATCAAGCTTGGGTGGGAAGTAAACGCCAACGCCGACTTTAACGCGATCTCGGTTGAGATCGGTGAGCTACCTTGGGAGAAGCCGCGCCCCCTCAAGCTCACAAGCCGCGATGGATTCAAGCGAGATACCCAACGCCGATCCACACAGGCTAGCCGACGGGCTCGAGTTCTTGACTACCGAACCCGATCCAAGGGCTCGCCGCCCGGTGATATCGTTTCTGATGTCTTGAGCCGGATCCAAATGGGCCTAGACCAAGTACCCGAGATCAGCTTTTCAGTAGCGCCCTCGGAGGTAACCGGCATTGAGTACGACCTCATGAAGTGGGTAACGATAGCCGCACCCGCGCTTGCAAACCCTTGGTTTGTATTTCAGGGCCAGCGAATCCGATTCGACCCCACCGATCCCGCTCTCGCTGGCTTGATTGTCTCTCGCCGCGAGAACCTCGCTACGGGCCTCGTGGATCTAACCCTACTTCTACTCAACATCGGAAACGCCGACTTTGTGAGATGGCGTGCCCCCACCGCCGAGGTAGTAAGCTACAGCTCGGGCGTGGGCTCGGGCCCGTTCGAGATCACGTGCGAGCCCAATACGTTTAGCGCGTTTGATGTAGATGCCTCTTACTTTTCGGTAGGCGATAAGGTCGATTTCTTTTACCCAGATTTTGCGCTGGCCGCCATTGGGCCCGAAGAGCTTGAGGTAGTTCTAGTTACTGGCAACGTGATCGAGGTTTCAGGAGGCACAACCACTATACCGGCGGCCGGGTGGCTTGTACGTCTCAGCCGCCTCTCGGCCAACGCCAGCTCGGGCCCCTTCTCAGGATTCCGAGCCCATGTATTCTCAAGTGATATTCTGACACCTACAACGCCCGGTGATATCTATGGCTAGTTACGACGGATCCGAGTTCATCGGAATAGATGGCGATTCTATGGATAGCGCCATAGACCAAGCACCGGTAGACACGGGCCTACGACTACGCGCGGCCGCTAACATTGAGTATCTATTGGCCGAGCGCGATAGTGTGGCTTGCACGTTTCAGGGCGGCGACACCGTGCCCGGCGATGGTGAGCCCTACTACAACGATCGCCCGTGGGCCTCGGTTGATTGGTCTTGTCCTATCATTGTTCCGCTTTGGATCGAGGCTGGCGACGTTGGCGCCCGCATATCGGTTTACTTCTCGTTTATCTCAAACGCCGCCGAGCCCTTTAGTTTTCGCGCTTGTGTGACCGATGGCACCTTAAGGCGGGTTCTCGGCCAAAGTGTCACAAGCGC
>SWCD01006717.1_pt1 | contig 11836 bp, 11 predicted proteins | sample 4693011 | NCBI WGS metagenome assembly SWCD01 (sample SAMN10267278, study PRJNA491770) | bioreactor metagenome | isolation source: DHS bioreactor inoculated with marine | place: Japan: Omine Ridge, Nankai Trough | reverse complement strand
TTCAGCTGTTCCATAAGTTTGCGGTCCGAGAATCCGGAATAGTTCTTAAGGAACATAAGGGCCAGTTTGCCCTTGGCCGAGAAGATGGACCTAGGGCCCTTTTTGGGCTCCCCCAGTTTGAAGGCCGTTACCAGTTCGTCCCACGGGACGGCGATGTAGATCTTGCCCAGGTCGCCCTCGAGAAACCGTGCATAAAAGGCATCGAACTGTTCGGTCTGGGAAGAAAATGTAAAGCTGTGCTGAAATCCGGATAATCTTCGTACTTTGGTCATGGTATTTAAGATCAAAACCCCGTTTTTCGAGCTGAAGACTCATTTTCGGGGTTTTATTATACCTAAATATACGGATTAATTACTTGATTTACAAGTGATTATGCTACTTCTGAATGTGCCTTATTATTGTACGGTAATTGTATGATGAAAGGTTGTATAAAGACCTAATCTTTTGAAATGTCGAATGTTTTAGAGTAAGAATCCACGATTTCTTCCAACTTTTCTTCCAACTGAGTTAATGTTCGATACTTTTTCTGGAACATTTCTTCTTCAAATTTTAATCTCGAAAATGTGATTGCAAGTATGTTTTTTTGATATTTGGATATTTTTTTTCTTTTTTTACTGACTCTAAATAATCAGTGAAAGTTTTTATTTTACTTATAGTTCTTTTTTTTCTATTTTTTTTACCTATCGTTAAGTATACTTCCCCCCATCCTTAGGACAATAAACCTTTAAAAATAAGTTTAATGATGGTGTTGAAAGAGGGGGGTCCGGGGGGAGACTCATAACTCCCTGTTTTTGTTAAAAACCCTATTTTTCCCTTTCGTTCCATCATGCCGCTTGCTTTTTGTTCTGTTGATAAATTGTCGATGGGGTCTCGTCCCCTAGGCTTTGGTGCCTCCGCTCGTTGTTGTAATATTCGAAATAATCCCTGAGTCCCCTATAGCATTCCCGCCCGTCGTCGGCCGGGAACAGGTAAACGTGCTCGTACTTGACGCTGCGCCATAGCCTCTCGACGAATATGTTGTCCAGTGCCCTGCCCCGTCCGTCCATGCTGAGCCGGATCCCCTGGTCGGGATGTACTGCCCAATCGGCAAATTCCCTTGCCGTGAACTGGCTCCCCTGGTCCGTGTTCAGGGTCTCCGGCACGCCGTGCTCCCCTATGGCGGCGGCCAAGGTCCTTTTGCACCAGTCGGACGTCATGGTGTTCGATAGCGACCAGCCGACCACGTACCGGCTGAACAGGTCGATCACCGCGCACAGGTACAGGTAACCTCCCCTCACCGGGATATAGGTGATGTCCATCGCCCAGACCTGGTTGCGCCGTTCTACCTTAAGGCCCCTCAAAAGATATTTATAGATCTTGTGCAGTTCTCCCTTGCCCCTCTTGGAGGTGTTCGGCTTCGGACCCGTGGCGGACAGGTACATAAGGCGGAACAGCCGTTCGATGCGCTTTTTGTTGATGCCGTACCCCATGTCCTTTTGGAGCCATGTAACGATGCGCGGAACGCCCAGCCAAGGGTGCAGCAGGTTCTTTTCGTCCATTAGCCGCATGAGCTCCAGGTTCAGTGCCGTCTCCCCTACGGGCTCGTAATAGATACCGCTGCGGTGGATGTCCAACAGTTCGCACTGGCGCACCACGCTCAGCTTTCCCGCCTTGTCAACATGCGACCTCCTTTGCTTCGCATCTTCCTTCATGACAAGGCTTTCTTTAAAAAATCGATCTCCATCTTCTGTTGCCCGATGGTCTTGAGAAAACGTTCCTCTTTCTCCTGGGCCTCCGTCTTGGCATCCTTGGCCCTTTTCTCGAAGACCGCCTCCCCGTTCTTGAGGAACTGCGTCTTCCAATTGGTTATCTGGGCAGGGTGGATCTCGTGCCTCCTTCCCAGCTCCTGGATCGTAAAACGTTCGGATAGTGCCTCCAGCACCACCTTGAACTTGAACTCCGGTGTGAACTTTCTGCGTGTCATAATACAGTAAATTTAAGGTTAAAAATTAAACTTAACTTACTGTCCTATTTTTGGGGGTAATTATAAAGTCAAAACAAATACTACCAGTTAAACCCGTAAGAGCAGCTACAAGTCCACATTCATTAGCAGTCCAAAAATTAATTAAATCTGGATTATAGGAATCCATGCTGAATAGCACAAGTGAAGGAGGGACAATAAAAAGGAAATTTTTCTTAGTAATAAGTTTACCCAGAACATCTAAAACTCCAGTATTATCCAATTGTTTTATGATTTATTGAATTTTTGACTTCTTTTCCAAAATTTCTATTTCTTGTTTAAGAATTTTTAAATTTTCTTCTAGATAAACTAAGTTTTTTCTTGCTGTTTTTGGATTGTTGATGGCGTTAACGTAAAAGTCAATTAGTTCTTGAGAGTAAAAAAAATTATCATTCCGTAGCCCCATCTTACACATCGTATGATAGTGAAGTGGCATACTAGTTTTACCATAATCTGGCTCAATTAACTGCGAAATGGGCAAAGAAAAATGCTTTTGTGAATATCTTATTTTATCACCCAATTTACTAACATCACCCTGAGCCTCCCAAATGGTGACTCTTAGGTTATTTCGGTCAAGTTCTACATTCTCGTGTTTAAGATTGATTTCTTCTAATTCAGCACTTTTTTCATCAATTTTTTTTGTAGCATTATCTTGATATAATTTTCTTATCCTTTGTAGAGTAGTTTCAATTTTCCTCTTTTTGCTTTCTTGATAAAGTTGAAAATAATATAGTGCTACTATTACTAAGGTAGAGAGAATTGCACCAAACAAAAACCCATATACTCTAAATTCGTTGGCGAATAGAATACCTGCTAAGTAGAAACAAATCAAACCAGTTACAAAGATTAAATTAAGTAAACCTTGATTTCTTTGCTTTATGTTATATAAACTGTTCATATAAGTATTAAAGTTAGGATTATTTAACTATATAAACCAACACTTTGGTGTTATAATTATTTGAACTATCATTTAAAACGGGTTTTTTTAATAAAATTTTCTGGTAATCTTGATTCGAAAATAATTCAAAACATTAATATTTTACAAATTGGCCTTTAATAATAGAAATAATGGCTATAAAACGGAAAGACCAATTATGAGCTAATTGTTTTTTGGACACTAAAAAACACCCTTTAATTCTGGCTTTTTTGAGTATCTTAGCAATGGATTTTATACAAAACTCATCTTTATTTGAGTATAAAACCCAATCTTGACAAGAAGGATTTTTTCCCAGAGAAATCAAGTTAAGTTTACAATATTAAAATATGATTAAGGAAAGGCTATTTCTTTTTTTTTTGCACCATAATAATATTGCTGGGGGTTATTTCCTGTGCCTCCAATAAACTTCAATATTCCAAAGAAGAAGCCAACTGGCAGGCGAATTCCAACTTGCCCGAGCAAGCTCCGGACCATACCATGTATTTGGTAGGGGATGCCGGCAATGCCGACCCTGTGATCGTGCCCCCCGTACTCCGTTACCTTGAGGGACAGCTCCTTAAGGAACCCGAGAACAGTTCCATCCTCTTTTTAGGGGATAATATCTACCCTAAGGGCATGCCCCCAAAAGAAGATTCCGCCAACAGGCAACTGGCCGAACACAGGTTGACCGCACAACTGAAAATTCTGGACGGTTACATGGGCAGGCCCATTTTTATACCAGGCAATCACGACTGGAGCGGATGGGGACAGAGCGGACTGGAAGACCAAGAAAAGTTTGTAGAATCCTATTTAAATGAAAAACGTGGCGTTGAGGACAAGGACGACTGGGAAAATTATTTTGTGCCGGACGATGGCTGTTCGGGTCCTGAAGTGATAGAACTTAACGATGATGTCGTCGTCATTGTAGTAGATTCCAATTGGTGGTTGGCCGATCTGACCGAGGAGCCCAAGCTAAATACGGGTTGCGAGGCACGCAACAAGGAAAGTTTTAAATTTGTCTTTGAGAACACCGTACGTAAGTATAGGAACAAGAACGTGGTCATCGCCATGCACCATCCCCTCTATACCTACGGTCCCCATGGAGGAGGTTTTACGGCCAAGGAACATCTTTTCCCTTTAACAGAGATCAATACCGGTCTCTATATCCCATTTCCCATCATTGGCAGTATGGCCACCGTTTTCAGGTCTTTTCTTGGGTCTAGGCAGGATGTCGCCAATCCCACCTATAAAGGGCTCCGTTCGGCTCTTTTGGCCGGGGCCAAAAAGAATGGCAGTTTTATCTTCGCCAGTGGCCATGAACATACCCTTCAATACATTGAGAACGACGATCAAAAAATCGTCATCAGCGGAAGTGGTTCCAAGACGAGCCCCGTGATGTTGGGCAAGGGTTCCCATTTTGCCTCCGGCGCCATGGGATATAGCACCCTTAAATTTTATGACAAGGGAGAAACGTGGGTCCAATTTTGGGAAGTAGATGCAGAAGGCGAACAGGCTACCTTGGTCTTTGAAAAGAAAATAAAGGAGGCAAAGAAAGTAGGGAACAAACCGGAGCTACAGGATTTTACAGAATTTGAAAAACACAGGGATGCGGTTACAATGCCGATAATCAAAAGCAAAGTTGAACCTATCGGGAGCTTTCATAAATTTTTGTTGGGCGAACATTACCGCAAGTTGTACATGGAAGAATACCAATTTCCCGTTCTTGACCTATCTACCTATCAAGGAGGTGTAACGCCAGTGAAAATGGGAGGGGGGAATCAGACGAATTCCCTACGGGTAGAGGACCGCAAGGGCCGTGATTTTGCAATGCGGGAAATGACCAAGGACGTCACCCGTTTTCTGCCCTATCCCTTCAACAAAATGGTAGCGGCCAAATATATCGTGGAGGACAATTTCCTGGCGACCCACCCGTTTGCCGCAATCGCTATCCCGAATCTGGCCGACGCCATTGACGTATATCATACGAATCCAGAGCTTTACTTTATTCCCCACCAGCCTGCATTAATGGACTATAATCAATTTTTTGGTGGGGACGTAAGCTTGGTCGAAGAACGGCCTTCCGGTAGACATTGGAAGGATGCGGATTTTTTTGGCAATGCCGATAAAATAATAAGTACGCCCGATTTGGTGGACGACATTTTGGATGACCCCAAAAACAGTGTAGACGAGGCTTGGGCCCTAAGATCCAGATTATTCGATTTCCTGATCGGGGATTGGGACCGGCACGATGATCAATGGCGTTGGGCACGTATCGATCAGGAAGACGGGACAAGGCTCTACAGGCCAATACCGCGCGACCGCGACCAAGCCTTTTCCCGTTACGATGGTCTGGTGCCGGGAATCGCCAGGCAGACCCTGCCCTTTTTAAGGCAACTACAGTCCTATGGCCCGGAGATACAGAGTATGAAATGGACCACCTGGAGCGCCCGCTTGTTCGACAGGACCTTTCTCAACGAACTGGATTGGCCCCAATGGGAGGAACAGGTGAAGTTTATACAACAGCACCTAACCGATACGGTCGTTGAAAACGCCTTTAACGGTTGGCCGGAAAAGGCCCAGAAACTTTCAGCAGAAGAACTCAAAATCGGCCTTAGGGCCAGGAGGGACAACTTAATGGACATCGCAAGGACCCATTATAAATTTCTCGGCAAATCGGTGGATGTAATCGGTACGGACGAAGAAGAGATCTTTGAAATAATGAGGATCAGTGATTCCCTTACGCATGTAAAGGTGACCGAGGTGTCCAAAAAGGGCAGGGTAAAACGAATAACCTACGATAGGATGTTCGAGAATGCGCTCACCAAGGAAATACACCTCTATGGCAACGGGGCGCAGGATACCTTCCTGATATCGGGCCATGTAGATAAAAGTCCGATCATTAGGGTTATCGGTGGCTTGGGAAAGGATACGTTTATCGATAGTTCCGCTGTTAAACAAGGCGGTAAAAAAACGCTTGTTTACGATGACATGCGCAAGAACACGGTTATCCCTAGCCAGGAAACCAAGGATAAAAGAACCCCTATCTCCCGCTACAACATCTATGACAGAAGGGGGTATGACAGCGAATACAATATGATGATCCCCATACCTATCATAGGGTACAACCCCGATGATAAATTTATGTTCGGGGCCGACATAAATTACGTGACCCACGGTTTTAAGAAGGTGCCCTATTCTTCGCAACAGCGTTTTGGCGCTTCGTACGCCTTTGGTACCCAAGCGTTCGACGTTCGTTATAGGGGCGATTTTCTCAGTGTGATAAAGGAATGGGACCTTTTTGTGGATACCCGTTTCCACGGCCCTTCCTACTCCTTTAATTTTGCCGGACTTGGAAACGATACGGAACTTCAGGTGGACAATATTGAATACTATCGTGTACGACAGGAACGGATATTTTTGTACGCGGCGATCAAAAGACGTTTTGCAGGGCCATCGGGCTATTTTACACTTGGTCCTTCTTTGGACATTGCCAGGGTAGATGATACGCCGAATCGGTTCATCTCCAATTATGATCCCACGGGGAATATCTTTGATAGAAAGCGGTTTTTAGGTGGGTTATTGGGCCTACACTATGACAACGTGGACAATGTTTTTTCTCCCCGTTCCGGTCTGCGTTTTGAATCTATCGTCAACTGGACTAAGTTGCTTAACGGGGGGGATAGCTTTACAGGTCTAAGGGCGAGGCTAGAATTCTACAAACAATTGGACCGTAAGGAAAACTTCATCCTTGCCTCACAAATTGGGTGGGCCCAAAACTTCGGAAACGGCTATGAATTCTATCAAATGCCCAATCTTGGCGGCGATCAACTGCGCGGCTATCGCGATAATCGGTTTTACGGCAGCACCTCCTTTTGGCAGAGTACAGATATACGGTGGCGGATAGCCGATAGTGAGAATAAGATCGTCCCCTTTAGCTTTGGGGTCTTTGGAAGTTTTGATTACGGCAGGGTATGGCTATCCGGGGAGTCCTCCAATAATTGGCACAATAGCTTCGGCGGCGGTATTTGGGTAAGGCCCTTGGGGACCATGGTTTTTAGCCTTGCATCCTATTTCCCAAAAGAAGGCGAAGAGGATTCGCCTAGAATCGTTTTTAAAGTGGGGTTTGGATTTTAAAACCGGCTCTTAATTTTGTAATTTGTTTACTCTTTTCAACAACATCGCGATATGTCTGATATTATTGACAAAGCAGAACGTTTTTCTGTGGAATTATTGACCCATAAACTGGACCCTAACTATCTGTACCACAATTTAACACACACAAAAAGGGTTGTAAAAAGCGTTGGGGAACTTGTGGAATTCTATAAGTTGGAGGAAAATGAAAAGGAAATACTGCTTTTAACGGCTTGGCTGCACGACACGGGATATACCCAAGGATCTGAAAACCACGAGGAAAATAGTTGTTCCCTGGCCAAGGAGTTTCTAAAGGAACAAAATTATGACCCTCTACTGACACAACAGGTATGCCTTTGCATATTGGCTACCAAGCGCAACCACAGGCCCCAAAATCTTTTGGAGGAAATTATCAGGGATGCGGATGCCTCCCATCTGGGAAGTAACTCATTTTTGGAAACATCAGAGATTCTTAGGGAGGAATGTTCGTTGCTCGGACTGGCAACTTATACCCCTAAGGAATGGCGGGAGGGGAACATCAAACTTTTCCAAACGGAGCATCGGTTCTATACGGATTATGCTCAAGAAAACTGGCAGTCCGGTAAGGACAAAAACCTCAGACGTCTGCTAAAGGCTAGGGATGCCGAAAAACAGTTGGCCAAAAAAGAGGCCCTAAAAGTAAAATACAAGGACGAAAGCCCGGAACGCAGTGTCCAGACCATGTTCCGGATCGCTACCAGCAATCACCTTAGATTAAGTGCCATTGCGGACACCAAAGCAAATATCCTGTTATCCGTAAACGCAATAGTGATCTCATTGGCACTGTCCAATCTGATTCCTAAATTGGACAGCCCCTCTAACGCATATCTTATATACCCCACTGCCATTTTTGTATTTTTCGCCATTATTTCCATGGCGCTTTCCGTGCTGGCCACAAGGCCGAACATAACCCAAGGAAAGTTTACCAAGGAAGATGTGGACAATAAGAAAGTGAACCTGCTTTTTTTTGGCAATTTCCACAAAATGGGATTGGAGGAATTCCAGTGGGCCATGAAGGAATTGTTAAAAGATAAGGAGTACGTCTATGCTTCCCTTACAAAAGACCTTTATTTTTTGGGCAAAGTACTCGACCGAAAATATAAAATATTGCGATGGACCTATACCATTTTTATCATCGGGATGGTAATTTCCGTAATCGCGTTTACCATCGCCTTTAAGTATTTTGTGAGGTAGGAAAAAAGTTTCGGTTTGCGGGGCCTCGGGTAGTAGGTTTCTATTATTTCGAATTTCGATAAACGTCGATTGTTAATTCGATTGCCTGCAATCTTGAAGGGTACTGCCTGCCGAATACTGCTTACTGCTATAACCTTAGCCCTTCAATTCCTCCATCAGATCCCTGTACGTATAGGTCTTTTCATCTTCCCTATTTTTTTTGTAGAGTATTTCGACCCTTATGGCCTTAAGCCCTGAAACTCCCTGAAGGCCCTCCAGTTCTACTATTTCGATTTTATTGCCAAAATAACCTTTGGATTTCAGGAACTTGATATATCTCAAATACTCCAATTCGTCCTTCTTTTGGGAATATACAATTGCCAACATGCCCGCTTTGGTGAGTCTTTCACTAGTTCCCTTGATGAAAGATTTGTCGATACGCTTTTTAATTACTTCGTAACGGGCGTTATAGGTCCCGTCCACATCAAATCTTTTTTCGTCCATTCTGAATCGGATGGAAATCGAGGTATTGTACACCAAAATAAGGGAAGCCACATCCAAAGGCAAAGGCAGGTTGGGTTTAAGTCCGTAATGTGCATTTTCCATTTCACAAATCACCTGCAATTGCCAGATTCTAAGATTGTTGCGATAAACAACATCAAATTTGCTATCGGGAGCTATCTCGCCGCCAATATAGAGGTTGTGTTCCACTCCGTCGGTCTTGTAGCGCTCAAAATAATGGGGGTACATAGATTGGGCATCTCCTTGTCTGCCATCGATGACCGCAGTCAGTTTTTTATTGATTTGGGTTACGCTTTCCTCATAATCGTGGCGGTGTCCATAGTAGGATTCGGTTTCGGGATTTATTTTGGACTTATAGGACGTTATCAATTTATCCAGGGCGTTATCTATTTTCCTTATATGGGTAAAAACGGGTTCGATATCTTCCTTGACGAAATCGAAAATGGCCTGTTCGCTATTGGTATGAAGGGATTCTGTGATATCTCCAATATGATTGTTTACCCGAAAAATAAGCTCCTCATAAATGGGAAGTTTATTCTTTTGCCAAATCAAGAGAAGTATGTTTTTTATTTCGGATAACTGGGTCAATAAATCCTGCTGGGTGGCCGTATTTCGCGCTTGGGACGAATTTTTAATATCGGTTTGTCCGTACAAGGGGTACACTCCATTAAATACAATTTCACCAAAAGAGGGCTGGTTGCTTTCCCTGCTGTCCTCCATAAACCGTTTGGCCTCTTTCCTGAATTTCCAATAAACCGAGGGATGTACCGAAGTACATTCATGTTGGATTATTGCTGCGATCCGATTCTCCTCCCACGTGATGGAACGTTGTACCGCCACCGCAATGTATGGCAATAAATCGTCCAGTTTTTGGGCGTTCACATAATTGAGCTGGTCGATCTTGGTCGAAACCAGCTCCAAAATTCCCAATACTTTACCATTGTTGATTATGGGTGCCAAGATTGCACTTTGTATACCTTGTCGCTTTAAATTTTCTGACAAGGGCGTTTCCCCACAAGCTTCTGTATATTTACCCATATCGGAAATTGCAAAGTATGTGTTTTCCTGCAACAGTTTGTCGTAGGAAACCTTGCAAAGCGTTTCCGAACAATTTACGCAATCCCCGTCCCACAACATAAAGCTATCTATCCCATCGCCATGGACCCTCTCAAATTGCTTGTCCATAGCATTGAATGCCGCATAACCGATACGAACATCGGGAACGCCCAAAAGGGATCGAAAAACCCCATTAAAGTCCGCCATAAACCGATCGTTGCCCCACTTATCACTGGTAATCAAGTCCGATTTGATCTCAGAAATCGCTTGCTCCACGGTAACATCGATCATATTGGCTATTACAAAACCCTTGGCTATAAAGCTGTTAGGCGGGATTTTCGCTTTCCAAAGATCCTGATCGTCATAATTGTACAGCAATTCATCAACATCGGCCCGGGTAAGTTCTTTAGCGCTTTCGGTGGCGATAAACTCCATAAAATCGACATTGTACAAAATCCGATAGCGCCGCATGATACCGTTGGCATCCGGAATGTCGTAGAAAAAAGGCCGATTGAAATTAAGATTGTACCCATAATGAAAATTCAGAATCACCATACACGACATAATATAACTTATGTCGTCCGTGAGATCATTGATTGTTGGTACAAATTCTTTCCCTGCCCTTGCCAATATCTCCCGGAACCTCCTAGAAGTATTAAAGAGTACATTGACGTAGGGAAGTGATGCGGCCTTGATCTCGTTGTCGGTCAAGACCTCTGGAAAGGTATCTTGTAGAATAATATCGATGGCCTCCCTGTATTTTTTCAGCAATGAAATATCCGTAAAACCTTCCCGCAATTCGGGAAAGGGAGCTTGGGCATCAAGAATACGCTGGGCCTTATCTGCCAGATATCTATCATCACCTTTGGCCATTACATCATAACGTTCCAATAATTTGTTGAAACTTATATGAAATATGACGGGAGATTCGGTTTCCATTGACATTATTCGTTATATCAGGACATTATTGGTCGTTTTAACTCATATAAAATTACAACTTTGCTCATTTTAAACGGGTATAAGTAAATAAATATATAACCGCGCGACCGCCTTGGCCTTCGTTCGATATAAATAGATTTCCATTTCCGTCAAAGGTAATACCTTCCGGCTGTCTGAATCGGTCAGAATTTAGAGGGATTATTTGTTTCAATTTTCCGTTTTCGGATAGGACCGTCAAAAATTTTCCTGATGATGAGAGTACGTACAGATCTTCTGTAATGGGATGCTTGGCAATTCCAGATGGATTGAAAGTCTTCATTTTTTTACGGCTCGCTGCAGACCGTGCGTAATGCTCTCGGTCCATCCAGTTAATCGGATCTTGCATAGCTGCTGCACTCAGTGAAAAAATAAGGTTAGCCTTTATTTTGTCCAATTGCACATCTACTTCATAAAACCGTTTTTCGGCCGTTTTATTTTTGGATAGTCCTTTACAGGCGATCAAAAGTCGAAGATTCCGCATATCATACCCCAGTCCCTCCGCGTTGCATTGTGGTCCAAGGCTGAGGTAGATTTCGGATACCTTTCCTAATTTTTTTCCGGTTTTGGGTTGCTGAAAGCTATAAAGTTTTCCGTCGCTCCGCAGCACATAGATCCAGTCTTCTACCTTGGCAATACCTTCGAAATCCCCTGGATTGCCAAACGTGGTTTCCTCTATAATTTCTTCTTTGTCCAAATCATAAAGGTATATCATACCTTTTTCGTCCTGAACGCAATACACGCTATTTTCTCCCGCAAAAGATAGCCCGGAAACTTCAGTCAACACCTTGGGCAGCTTCTGGCTTTTTTCCGGTCGGTCTAAATCATAAGGAAAGTCAATGGGAATATTACTCTGTGCGCATGAATTAAGAGGAAGCAATATTAAGGAACAAAGTAAAACAAAAAGAACGCGATTTTTCATTTTCAAAATTCAGCATGCATATATTTTCAACTTCTAAGTTAATCATAAGTTTTGTGGGTTATAAATTGCTTTTTTCTTCAAGTTTATATTTTATGTTTTTTTT
>SWCD01012608.1_pt2 | contig 11851 bp, 10 predicted proteins | sample 4693011 | NCBI WGS metagenome assembly SWCD01 (sample SAMN10267278, study PRJNA491770) | bioreactor metagenome | isolation source: DHS bioreactor inoculated with marine | place: Japan: Omine Ridge, Nankai Trough | reverse complement strand
GGGGGGGCTGAAGGGGGGAGTGGTCGGGGCTCCACAGCAGGGGGGCGTCAGGAGAGGTTGCATTCTCCCCAGTGGCCGGGTACTCCGGGCACCATGTGCGGGATCGCCGGGATTGTCGGGCCGGGAGCGGAGCGAAGGATCGCGGAGCTTTCGCGGATGGTCGCGGCGCTCGGGCATCGCGGCCCGGACGGCAGCGGAACCCACTTCTTTCCGGGGTGCGCGCTCGGGCACACCCGGCTTTCGATCGTCGATCTCAAGACCGGCGACCAGCCCATGCTCGGGCCCGGCGGCGAGACGGCGATCGTCCTGAACGGCGAGATCTACGACTACCGCGAACTGAGAAAACAGGTCGAGACCTACCCCTTTTGCACCACCTCGGATACCGAGGTGATCCTGATGCTCTACCTTCGGCATCGGGAGGAGGTGGTCCGGTGCCTCCCGGGGATGTTCGCCTTCGCGCTCTACGATGCGAAGCACCGAAAGCTCCTCGCCGCGCGGGATCGGTTCGGGGAGAAGCCGTTCTTCTACGCGTTCGGTCCGGACGGCGAGTTCATCTTCGCCTCCGAGATCAAGGCGATCCTGGCCTCGGGCCTGGTCACACCAGAGCTCAGCCGCGAGAGCGTCGCCCACTTTCTCCGCCGCCGGTTCGTGCATCCCAAAAAGACGATCTACGAAAACGTTCACACGCTGCCGCCGGCCCACCAGCTGAGTCTCGAGGACGGCAAGCTCGAGATCCGCCGGTACTGGAAGATCCCCGCGCCGACGCGGAGGATCGGGTTGGGGCAGGCCGCGGAGCAACTCCGGAACGCCTTCTCCGCGGCGGTGAAACGCCAACTCGTCGCCGACGTGCCGGTGGGAGCGTTTCTCTCCGGGGGCCTCGACTCGAGCACCGTGGTGGCCGCCGCCAGCGCCCACCGGCAGGGCATCAAGACCATCTCCTTCGGCTTCAAGGGAGAGCTGGATGAGCGCCCCTTCGCCCGGGATGTGGCGGCGCGGTACGGGACCGACCACCTGGAGGTTCAGGAACTGGATCTCGACGTGGGGGCGATGCTCGTCCGCATGGCCGGAGTTTTCGACGAGCCGTTCGCCGACTCTTCCGCCGTCTCCACCTACGCGATCTGCGAGGAGGCGCGAAAGCATCTGAAAGTCGTTCTCACCGGGGACGGCGCGGACGAGCTCTGCGCCGGTTACGTGGGGTGGTACGCGCCGCTCTACGACATGGAGCGGGAGCCGCGGCACTCCGACTTCCGACAGCTTCTCCTCCGCGTAGCGACCGCCGCGGTTCGCCGTCTCGGCAGGGGTGAGGGGCCCGCCCGGCATCTTCGGGGGATCGACTTGCGGGGGAAGTTCGGGACCGTGGGCGTGGCGCACAGCCACCTGCGCGCGTTCTTCACCGACACCGAACTTCAGTCCCTCGACCTTCCCGTTCCGCCTCGGGAGGAGGACGGCGACAGCCTCGACGCCGCGCTTCACACGGACCTTTCGACCTACCTCCCCGGTGAGATCCTGGTGAAGGCCGACCGGGCCTCCATGGCCCACGGCCTGGAACTCCGCGCCCCGTTCCTGGACGTCGGCGTGGCGGAACTCCTGGCGTGGCTGCCGAGCCGGCTGAAGCTCTCCCGGACGGAGACGAAGATCGTCCTGCGCCGCGCTTACTCCCGGGATTGGCCGGAGTCGGTGCGGGCGCGGGGGAAGCAGGGCTTCGGGGCGCCGATCGACCAGTGGCTCCGGCGGGACGACGTGAAGAAGCTCCTTGACCGGACCCTTCACGATCCGGGCTCGCGACTTTTCGACCTGCTGCCGAAGGAAGGGGTGGCGCGATTCAGGAGCGAGGGGCGGCACCGGACCTGGACGCTTCTGACGCTGGGGCTTTGGCTGGAGCACGGAGCGGGAGCGGGGCGATGAACGAGCTGTCACCGGACGAGGGAAGACGGGAGGGCCGCTCCGGAAGGCTCGCCGAGAAGCGGCGCGAGGCGGCGCTGACGAAGCGGATCGAACTCCGAAACCGCCTGCGGTCGGGCGCCCACTGGTTCTACTGGATCGCCGCCCTGTCCGTCGTCAACTCCATTGTCGTTCTGTCCCACGGAGAGTGGTCCTTCTTCATCGGCCTGGGTGTCACCCAGGTGGTGGACGCCATCGCCCTCTCCATCGTGGAGGAAGCCCCCGACCTGAAGACGATCGCCACCGCCTCGGCGATCCTGATCAACCTCGTCGCGGTCACGCTCTGCGCCGTGTTCGGCGTCCTGGCGAGCCGGAGGAAGGCCTGGGCCTTCTGGGTGGGTATGGTGCTCTACGCTCTGGACGGCCTGCTGTTCCTCGCGGTGGGCGACTTCCTGAGCCTCGGGTTTCACGTCTTCGCGCTCATCTGCATCTTCAACGGAGTCCGGGCCCTCGGGGAACTTGAGCGGCTCGGACCGATCGCGGATTCGGAGGTCGAGGCGGAGGCCGGCGCTTCCTGACGCGTATCGCTCTTGCCTGATCAGGCCTCACTCTGTTTTGATGCCTCCCTCATGTTCGCCGCCATCCTGAAACACCGGTACCTGCTCGGCCTCCTCGTGATCCGGGAGATCCGCATCCGTTACGCGCGGGCGGCGCTCGGGATCGCGTGGGCGCTGTTTCTGCCGCTTGCGATGATGGCGGTCTTCACCGTGCTGAACTTCGGGCGCCTGATCCCGGCCGACAGCGAGTACAAGGCGCTGCCCTACAGCGTGTTCGCCTTCTGCGGGCTGCTCTTCTGGACGCACTTCGCCACCTCCCTGACCCAGGGCACGCCGTCCCTGGTGATCAGCGGGAACCTCCTCAAGAAGTGCGCCTTTCCCCGCGAGGCCATTCCGCTCGCGAAGATGATCTCCGCGCTCTTCGATCTTCTCATCGGGACCGTCCTACTCCTCGTCCTGATGCTCCTGACGGGGGTGCCGATCCGCCTGACGATCCTGATCGTGCCGGTGGTGTTTCTGCTGCAACTCGCCTTCACTTCGGGGCTGGTGCTGCTTCTGTCCGCGGCGAACCTCTTCTTCCGCGACGTGAACTACCTGGTGCAGGTCGGCGTGGTGCTCGGGATGTTCGCCACCTCCGTCGTCTATCCCATCGAGAGCACGAACCCCGTGGCCGGCTTCGTCCTCGCCCTGAACCCCATGTCCGCGTTCCTCGACGCCTACCGGGAAGCGCTGCTGCTCGGTCGGCTGCCCGGGGCCGGCCTCCTGGTGGGGGCCCTCGGCGCCATCGTCTCGCTCCTCCTGGGAACGTTCGCTTTCCGGCGGCTCGCTCCCCGGTTCGCGGAGGAGGTGTGATGGGGGAGCCGGCGCTCGTTTTCGACCACGTGGGGAAGGCCTTCCGGATGCGCAATCGCTCCGACGCGTTGCGCGACGCCATTCCGCGGACCTTTCTCAGGCTCCTCGGGCGCGGCGGCCCCCCTCCGGCCCGTTTCACCGCGCTCGACGACGTCTCCTTCACCGCCGACCGCGGCGAGGTGCTCGGGATTGTCGGGGCCAACGGCGCGGGGAAGAGCACCTCGCTTCGGCTCGCCGCCTCGGTCTATCCGCCGGACTCGGGGGTGGTCACGGTGCACGGCCGCGTCTCCGCCCTGATCGAACTCTCCGCCGGCTTCCACCCGGACCTCTCCGGGCGCGAGAACATCTACCTGGCCGGGGCGCTGCAGGGCCTCGGCAAGCGCGAGATCGGGGCCGTTTTCGACACCATGGCCGAGTTCGCGGATATCGGCGAGTACCTCAACTCCCCGGTCCGGACGTACTCCTCGGGCATGGCCGTCAGGTTGGGCTTCGCGGTGGCGGCGCACGTGCCGGCGGAGGTCATGCTGGTGGACGAGGTCCTGGCGGTGGGGGACATGGACTTTCGGGCGAAGTGCCTGCGCAAGATGGCGGAGCGGCGCGAGCAGGGCACCGCGGTGCTCTTCGTCAGTCACAACCTCTCGATCATCGAGCAGTTCTGCGACCGGGTCATCTTCCTGAACCACGGGAAGATCGAGGCCGACGGTCCGGCCCGCGAAACACTGGCCGTCTACCGCAGGCACGTCGCCGCCGACGCCCGGGTGTCGAGCATCCGGGAATCGGCCTCCCCGCAGCTTCGCCGCGGCACCGGAGAGCTTCGCCTCGATGACGTGACGCTCACCGGGACGGAGGACGGCGTGGCCGCCTCGGGCGCCGAGTTCAGGCTCCGTGCGCGCTGGCGGGCGGAGAGTTCCATACGCCGCCCCGTCTTCGGCCTGCAGATCCACTCCGTGGAGGGAGTGCTGTGCGCGCAGGTCTCTTCCGAGGGGCGGCCCGAGGCGCCGGAGTCGCTGGCCGGGAGCGGGGAGGTCACCTTCCGCATCCCCGTGCTCTCCCTGTTGCCCGGGCACTACGAGGTGTCGGTTTCGGTGGTGGAGGAGAACGGCCTCGTTCCCCTCGACCTCCACCAATGCCTGTACCCGCTTCGGGTGACCGGCGAGAGCCTCCCCGGCACCGACGGCCTGGTGCCGCTCGACGTGACGATCGAGATCACCGGCGGGTGAAGAGCCCGTCCACCTGCACCACCTCGCCGGTTTTGACCGATCGTCCCTCGGTAAAGGGGCCCTGGTAGGCGAAGCCCCGCGCCTCGATTTTCGCGGTGAGTTCCGGCATCAGGATCTGGCCCTCGTAGAGCCCGGTGAGAGACATCTCCACGATGAGCGCGTCGACCTGATCGAGGGTCGCTTTCGCCCCCGCGAAGACCCGGTCTTCAAAGCCCTGCACGTCGATCTTCATCAGCGTCGGGCCGGTGAGCTCGATCTCTCCTTCGGCGACAAGATCGTCGAGCGCCCGGACCTCCACTTCCTCGGTGCCCTCGTTTCCGGTGCCGGGGAAGTGCTCCTCGTGCGCGGGGTTCATTTCGAGGAACGAGGAGGATCCGGTGCTCCGGCTCCGGTGAAGAGTCTGCCGGGAGTTCTCCGGGCCGAGGGCGAAGTTGAAGGCGGTCAGGTCGGAGCGCCGCCTCACGCTTTCCCTGAGCACCGCGAAGACGTCCGGCAGGGGCTCGAAGGCGAACGCCCGGATCCCGGGGAAGGCGAACAGCGCGGCCAGGGAGTAGCCCCCGTGGGCGGCCCCCACGTCGAGAAACGTGCGCGGCGGCGAGTCCCCGAGGCGCTCCCGGAGGAGCTTCACCACCCGGACCGAGAGGTGGGCCTCCGAAAGCCCCCGGGCCTCGGCTGCGGTCACGGCGATGCCGAGCCGCGCGAGGTCCTCCCGGTGCACCAGGTCCCGGAAACGCGCGCCCGTGAGGAGCGGCGGCAGGGCGCGGGGGTGCCGGCAGAGAAACCAGAGGTTTCGGGGGAGGGACATGCGGGAGAAGGTACAGGCCCGGGGGAGTACAGGCGAATCCTGACCGGACAAAGACCATTCATCCCGCCCTGCCGCGTCCCCCTTGGGATTGAGCGTTCGGGCGCCCCCCTCGATCTGTTTTGCTTTGCCTTTTTTCCAACCCGGCGCCGACGGCGGGGCGTCCTCCACCGCCCACACCGCCGCGGAGTGGAGGGCCGACCGCCGTGTCGGCCTCGGGGCCGAAGATGGGTGATCCTCGGGTGCGGCGGTATCCTCTCGGGGCACTTGAATTCGGGATGAAGGAGCCGGCCGGGCATGGGTGACTACGGGGGTGGACTCAAGCGGGAGGTCGCGGAGGTCAAGTTCCTGATTCACGACCTCAGGGTGGAGCGCTTCATCAATGAGGTGATCCACTTCCACGTCACCCTGAACGTGGACCTCGAGATCCACGGCGTCGACACCGCGAAGGCCTTCCACGAGGACGATGTGAACGAGCTTCGGTCGCGGGCGATCGAGGTGCGCAAGTCGCTTCAGAGTTACTCGAACGCCGTGAAGAGCTTCTCCCCGGACCAGACGGTTCTCACCACCGGCCGGCAGTACGTGCAGGACGTCTACGAGATCTGCCAGCTGATCCTGAACCCCCTCTGGGGCCGCGTGGACAAGGTGCTCTCGTTCCTGCCGGAGGAGTCGCGCTCCGTCCGCGCGCGCAATCACTACCGGAACTCGATCCACTGGATCTGCGGCGTCTACTACCGCATCGAGCACTTCCTCCTGGAGGCCGAGGACGCGGCCGTGGAGGAGGAGTTCGACGTTGCCCGGGATGTGGAGGACTTCACCCGCAACGTGATTCACGGGTACGTGGCCGAGAAGAGCGCGGCCCGGGTGGAGCTGCAGCTCGCGGAGCTGGCCCCGGGTGTGGTGAGGGGCAACCGCCACCGCTTCCGGCGGATGTACTTCAACCTGATGATGAACGCCGTCGACGCCATGCGCGAGCGGAAGGTCGGGGTGCTGAACGTCAGCGTGGTCGTCAGCGGCAACCGCGTGGAGCTGCGCGTTCGCGACACCGGGGAGGGCATGACGCCCCAGAAGATCCGGCAGTTGCTCGCGGACCGCGAGACCCTCGACGGCGACCTCCACTCCCTGGGCTTCGTCTTCGTCCGCCAGACCGTCGCCGGTTTCGGCGGCGAACTCTCGGTGGAGAGCGAAGTCGGCCGCGGCACGACGATGACCGTCAGCCTTCCCCACCTCCCGGATGCTTCTCCCGCCCCGCGGAAGAAGAACCGCTGCGAGATGTTCGAGGTGAAGTGGGAGGACGTCCCGGCCGAGGCCGCGGCGCCCGGGCCGAGCGTCGCCGCGCCCGCCGGGAAGCCTGCCGAGAGGCGCTGGGGCGAGCTCGTCTACGAGGACTACCTCGGCTCCGAGGCGACGTTCCCCGGGAGCATCTTCGCCATGGCCGTGACCGAGGACGACCGCGTCGACCTCTTCACCCACCGGCCCTACGACCGGTTCATGAACATCACCCACGAGGACCTCTCCCCGATGTACTACCTGGCCGTCGTCCGCGGCCGCGTGGAGGAGGACGAGGAGAAGCGCCCGATGCTGATCCTGAAGGCCCCGCAGAGCGTGCGCGACTACTTCGAGCTGCGGGAACTCCCGGAGTCCGAGTACGGCGCCGAGCGGTTCGTCACCATGGTCCACGACGAGTACATCCGCGTGGCGAGAAAGCTCCTGGAGACCGGGCTGCCCGGCGATCTGGGAGTGCAGCTGACGGATCTCGGGAAGTTCTTCCCGGACGCCGGGGACCTCACCGACGAGATGCTGTTCCCGCTCGAGGTGCTGGCGCGGCAGTAGTACGGAGGCAGGTTCCTTTTTCCAGACTCCGTTTATTCGTCCCGGAGCAATCTCTTCCGTCATTGTTGAAACGAACCTGCCTCCGTACTCTTTGAGCTACTCGATCGATCACCGGGAGAAGCGCAACCATGCGAAGGGGCCTCTGCCTGGCCCTGGCGCTCCTCGTCCTGACTGCGCTCATCCTGCTTCTTTCTGGAATCGGCTCCACGGAGTTGCTCGAGCCCCCCGGCAACCTCACCCTGGCGTCGATCTCCGTACCGGGCGAGGCGCGGTTCGAGGGCGAATCACTCCGCGCCCTGCTCCTGGTTCGAGGTGACGGGAGCTTTGAGGCGCGGCTCTCCTGGGAGCCGGGGGACGGTCTCGGGAGGATCCGGCAGATCCCTGACGATTCACCCTTTCCGGTGTTCCCCAAGACCGGCGTCCTGGACAAGATCACCTATGCTGTTCGCAATGACTGGAATGCGGCGGTCTTCGCGCCGGCCATTGCGGTCCTCTGCCCGCTGGACTCCACGGGACTGCCTCTGCCGCCCCGCAGGAAGATCGGGACTGCTCCCATCTACCTCGCCGGCACGGGGCCGGATGGGAACCTGCGGACGCTCCCGTTCCAGGTCGGCAACATCGTGGCGCGCGAGCTGCTCAGAGACCTCGGCACCGGTACCATTCCCTCGGACCTGGTCAACGGCACCGGCCCGCGGGGCGGGCTGGAACTCAGGATCACCCGGGTAAGCGATCGGGTCCGCTATCGTTGGGGCCGGGATCCCGTCACCGTGGCGTCGTCCACCGAGGCCCGCCTTGCCTGGGGCTCGGCGGAACTGGATGCGGACCTCGTGGCGAGGGGCGGCGTCACGCCACTTCTGCCCAAGCTCGCCGCAGAGCTGGGCAAGAGAGCTACCGGCGCCCCGGGCAAGGTCGTGTTCTACGAACTCGGCACCGGGGTTCGGTCTGTCGATCTGCTCCGGGCCGTGGAGTGCGGCGCGGGCGATCCGAACGTGCTCTTCGTCCCATATCCGTGCCGGGCGGCCGCGATGTCGTGGGACCAGGAGATCGGCCTGCCCCTGATCGGTCGGTCAATGCTCATCGAAGACCTCGACATCAGGCAATCCGGAAAGAGGAGTCCCCTGTGGGCCCTGATGGACGAGCAGGGAGTCGCCTTCGTCAAGGGAGTGCCCATGCATCCCGACGAGTTCGGAAAGACCCTCGCGGCCCTCGGCGTCGGTGCGACGGTTGTCTTCGGTCGTGGCCGAAACTGCCTTTGGTCGGATCACGTTCCCTACCTTGCCGCGGCCGTTCGCTCGGGCGCGAAGGTCTACTACCGGCTCGCCCCCCTCGATCCGACGTTGGGAATCGCGATGGCCTTCCACCTGCCCGTCACCGGCGCGACCGGGGAGGTCATCGAGTGTGAGTTCGTGCGCATTGACGGTGTTCTCACCCCCGTGCCGGAGGGAATCGACGGCTTGGCGGTTCGCGTTCATATTGCGCCCTTCGATGCGACGTTGGAGGAGACGATTCACGCCTTGATCCGACTGCGACACCTCGGGGCGACGGCTTTCACCTTCCGCTGATTCTCTACAGATACAGATACGAAGCCAGGCTCGAATTTCCAAAGTCCGGAGGAATTGCTCCGGGACTATTCAACAGAGTCTGGAAAAACGAACCTGCCTCCGTATCTCTGAGAACCTCCGGATCGAATGCATCCGGGAGGCCGAGCGTATATGATCGGAGTACCCGTGGAGCCGAGCAGCAGGAGACAGGGATGCAGAATCACACCCTCCGTTTCACCCTCGCCGTCGTGATCCTCGTCACCCTCGCCGGACCCGCCTTCGCGGTCGAGGAGCCGACGGCCTCCGAGCAGCGTTTCATGAAGGCGCTGGTCGCCGGATTGACCGACGACAGCCCCGCCGTGCGCGCCGCGTCGGAAGAGGCGCTGGCATTGATGGGCGGCAAGGCCGCCTGGTACCTGGTGGACCAGATCAAGCGCCTGAAGTCCGGGGCCCTCGACGCCGCGGTCCGGGTGCTCGTCCGCGTCGGCCGCCCGTCCCTCGAGCAGATCGAACTCTTGGAGAAGCGACCCTCGGGGAAGGCGGGGGACGCCCTCGAACGGGTCCTCTCGGCCTTCACCGGCGACGGCGGAGTGGGCGGGTTCGGCCAGGCCGAGCCGGACATGGTGGCCCGCGTGCGGGAGATCATGAGGAAGGTCCCGAGGGATTCCTGGGGCGGGATGGAAGAGCCGGCGCTGGTGGAACTCGTCGCCCTGGGGCGGCCGGCCATTCCCGCGCTTCTGCCCTACATCGGTCCGGGAGCGGATCGCACCCGGGGGATGGCCGGGTTCGCCGCGGTCAGCGCGCTGGGCGACATCTGCGACTCCGGCGATACCGTCCGTCTCGGCCTCCTCCTCGATCAGGGGTGGATGAGGATCGCCTCCGTGATGCGGGATATCGGGGACCCCGCGTGCATCTACAGCCTGGTGCGAGCCCTCGACGAGGGGCGCATGAGTCACGATGTGGGTTCGGCCCTCCAGCACTTCGAGCACCCCGCCTCCCGGGCGCCGGTGGTTCAGTTCCTGACCGAGCGCGGCACGACCTTCCCGAGCGGCACCAGCAGCCTCCTGGAACTCATGGAAGTCCTTCGGGCCACCGAGGCGCTCCCCGCCATCCGCAAGATGCTCGCCACGCCCGCCAGGGAGCGGTTCAACGAGAGCCGGCAGAAGATGTACACCGCGAAGGCGCTGGCGCGTCTCGGAGATCCGGCGGGCATCCCCGTGTTGATCTCCCTTGTTGTCCTGCCGCGGGACGATCAGTGGATGGAGCGGTGGGTGGGCGAGGCCCTGAACGGGGTCACCGGCCAGAGCTTCTGGTCGGAGGGCTCGAATGCCACCCAGGTGAAGGCGGCCTACGAGAAGTGGTGGAAGGCGAACGGCGAGGACCTCACCTGGAACGAGGCCGCCCGGCAGTACGAGAAGAAGTAGCTCGCTTCAGCGGAAGCGGAATTCCCGCCCGAAGAGGTACTTCGCGTAACCCACCTTCCCGGATCCGAGGAAGAGGATCTGGATCGTGCCGGCCGGCTCTTCCGTCCCGCCAGATCGATCGCGGTGAGGCCAAGGGGGCCCCTCGACCTGACAAGAACCGTTCATCGACCCTCCAGCCTCCCCCTCGGGAGTGCGGGTCCGGGCGCCCCCCTGAGCTGTTTTCGTTTCTCCTGAATCCAACCAGGCGCCGACGGCGCCCCGCCCGCCATTGTGTGCATTCAACCGCGGCGTGGATGGCCGACCGCCGTGTCGGCCGCCGTTCCGACCGGGCCCGGAACCGGCGAATTCCGACCAAAAAGGCCCGGCACGGTAGGTCGGAATTGGATCCGGCGGTATGCTCTTTCGTTCGACCCGGAGGCGTAGACCTGGACATCACCGTGACCGTCATCCTGCCGAGCGCCGCGACCCTGGCGCTCCTCCTCTTTCTTCGGACCGGCTGGCCCGAAGGGCGGGGGACGGCGACGTTCGAGCGGCTCTGGATCCCGCTCTTCGTGCTCTCACGGGTGATCTACGCGGTGGTGCTCTACGTCCTCCTCGACTACGAGACGGCCTCCGACTCCTGGTACTGGAAGGTCTACAGCTTAAAGGTCCTCCACGGGGAGTTCCCGGGGCGGGACTTCCCGGACGGCTACGCTCCGCTCTTCCTCTACCTGCAGGCCGGGAGCCGCTTCCTGCTGCCGGGCTGGCACTGGGTGGGGACGCTTTTCCCGTTCATGGTGGGGGACTTCCTCGCTCTCCTCTACGGCGGGCGGATCGGGCGGGCGCTCCTCGGAGACAGGGGCGGGACCTGGGTACGGGCGTGGCTGCTGGTGACCCCGCTCCTCTGGCACCAACTGGTGGTGCGAGGGCAGGATGAATCGCTCTTCCTCGGCACCCTGCTCCTGGCCCTCGCCGCGGCGCTCGGCCGGCGGCCGGTCGCCACCGGGCTCGCGCTCTCCTTCGGCCTGCTCGCGACCAAGGTGACCTACGCGCCCTACGCGCTCGGCCTCCTGCTCGTACTGCGCGAGGGGCGGTGGCGGGCTTTTGCCGCCTTCGCCATACCGTCGGCGGTGGTCTACGGCATCCACGTCGCGATCGGCGGCTCGATCTTCCCCACCGGGGCGATCGGGGAATTCGAGCGGAACTTCGGCCTTGGCGTCAGCCTCCCCGACACCCTGGGACGCGTGCTGCCCTCTCTGCCGAACGCCCCGCTGCTCGGCTTCTACGCCCTCGCCATGGTCGCCGCGGCGGTCGCCGTGCCGCTGTCCCTTTTGCGGGGCAGCCTCCTCGATCGAGGGATCATCACACTTGCCGTGGTGCACGCCACGACCATGCTGACCATGCCGTTTTGCGTCTCGCCGTACATCGCGCAGGGCGTGGCCTTCCCGCTCCTGCTCTTCGCCGTCTGGCCGCGCGGGAGCGCCGTCAAGGGGGTCGGACTCACGACTCTCGTTCTCCTCGGCCTCTTCGCCGCCCTCTCCTGGACCCTCAGCCGGGTTTTCACGATCCCCCTGAAGCCGCTCTCGATATCGTTCCACCTGCTTTGCCTGTGGGTGGCGTTTCGGGTGATCCGGGAGGAGATGCGATGAGTGCGACACGGGGGAGAGGACTGATCGTCCCGGTGCTCCTCCTCCTCGGTCTGCTCCTTCGGCTGGCCTACGCCTTCACGGCGAGCACCGAGCTCTACTTCGACCACATCTTC
>SWCD01000184.1_pt1 | contig 11859 bp, 7 predicted proteins | sample 4693011 | NCBI WGS metagenome assembly SWCD01 (sample SAMN10267278, study PRJNA491770) | bioreactor metagenome | isolation source: DHS bioreactor inoculated with marine | place: Japan: Omine Ridge, Nankai Trough | reverse complement strand
TACCTGACCCTTAGTACTGCGCTTGCTGACCTAAATCGTGCAGAAGAATATCAGGTTACCGATGAATCAGAGGCTTTAAGAGAAGAGATCCAAACCTACTTGGACACATTTGATTATGTCAAAAGGCTGGATTTTCAACCTGCGATCGCCGGCAACTTAAGTTCCTCAATTAATATTAAGCGTATGGAAGCAACCGGTCGTGATCTTTACATGTTGGATGCGACCAGCGGATCGGTGATGAGAGCTTGGCTCACTGGGACAGGATATGAAATGGATCCCACTTTCAATTGTGGCCCGGGTCAATATGGCCCCTATATCGTCAGTGACATCATCGATATTGTAGCCTTGCCCCGAGATAGCGAAACACAAGCTACGGTTATTGGCCTAGACGCCAATGGCAATCTGATCTACTGTGAGCCTGAAGAAGCCCCATATGTAGTGCCATTGTCACCACCCCATAGCAACTGGGGACAACCCACCGCGATCACAATTGAAAAGGGCAATCTTTATATCCTCGATCCGATCACCAATGCAGTTTGGATCTATTTTGGGGAAAACGATCAATTTACAGGAAGTGCAAACTTCTTCTTTACCGAAGAAGTACCCAACCTACAATCCGCCATCGATATGACTGTCAGCCAAGATGATCTTTTGATCCTCCATGCAGACGGACATTCAACCTTATGTACCTATAGCATTTTGGAAGAAGCTCCTACTGAATGTGAAGACCCAGCATTATTAAAAGATGAACGTCCTGGCAGAGAGAATGCTGCCACCATTTCAGACGCACGTTTCTTCCAATTATCTCGCACCCAACCACCTGAGCCTTCGATCTACTTTTTAGACCCCATCTCTCGCTCGGTCTATCAATTTAGTTTGAAACTTAGTCTCATCCAACAATTAAAATCTGCAACCGACCTTCCACCGGGGGTCTTAACCGCTTATGCGATTAGTCCCACCCGGTCGATCTTTATTGCCTTTGACAATCAAGTATTCATCGCCTTCCTACCTTAAATTAATGACTCAATATGTGGAAGTTGCCGTAAATGTCCCCCGAATTTCGGGGGTCTTTCATTATCATCTCCCAGTCCATCTTGAAAATAAAATCCAATTGGGCAATTTAATCGTTGCTCCTTTTGGAAAACAAATTATTCAAGGAGTGGTATTGCGCTTCATTGACGAACCTGAAGTGGAAGACACTCGCCCCATTCAAGGCTTATTAGACCGCGAAATATCCCTTACCGTAGCCCAGATAGAGTTAGCCAAATACTTAGCAAAAAATAATTTGGCTCCCCTGGCAGCTTGCATCGCCTTAATGATCCCTCCTGGCTTAAGCCAACGGGCAGACACTTTGTTTTCTCTAAACATAAATATGGATGATCCTGAAATTGCAGGGACAAAAACAGAAAAGCAACTCTTAAACCTCCTAAAAGAAAAAGGGGCTCTCCGCGGTCGACAAATAGATCGATCCTTTCCAAAAGGTGGATGGAAAAATTCAGCCCGAATATTAGTGACCAATAAAATTATTTCTGCTGTACCCATATTGCCGCCTGCTCGCGTGCGTCCAAAATTTGTAAAAACAGCCCAACTTTCCATCCCACCCGAAAGTGTTCTTGCTGAGATGGAGAATTTGGGAAAAACAGCCGCTACTATAGAAAGACGGCAAAAAGCATTAAGTTTTTTATCGAAAGAACCTGTCCCGAAAGACGTCAATTGGGTTTATGCGGAAAGTAACGCCAATTTAGCCGATCTAAAAATACTGCATGAAAAAGGCTTAGTTTTATTACGAGAAGAACAAGCATGGCGAGACCCACTCGCAGGATTGGCCTACGATCCTAGCAATCCCCTTAAGCTCACCAAAGACCAAGAGATAGTTTGGAAAGAAATCGATAATGGAATACTAAATACCAGCCAAGAGAAAGCATCGAAACCCTTTTTACTTCATGGGGTCACCGGGTCAGGAAAGACCGAGATCTATCTTAAGGCCGTTGCAAAGGTTATCGAACAAGGGCAACAGGCCATCATTCTCGTCCCAGAGATTGCGCTTACCCCGCAAACGGTTCGCCGTTTTATGGCTCGCTTTCCTGGCAGAGTGGGCATCACCCATTCCCGCTTGTCTGACGGCGAACGTTATGACACCTGGCGCAGAGCAAGGCAAGGCAAGCTATCCGTCATCATTGGCCCCCGTTCCGCGCTCTTCACCCCCTTGCCCAACATTGGCTTGATCGTCGTCGACGAATCCCACGACAGCTCCTATTATCAAGCAGATCGATTGCCATATTTCCATGCACGGCATGCCGCAGTTGCTTATGCAAAACTCTTAAAAGCCGTCTGCATTTTGGGCAGTGCGACCCCAGACCTCGGAAGTTACTATCAGACAAACAAGGGGAATTGGCAATTATTGGAGTTACCCAACCGCATCCTTGCACATCAAGAAACCATTCAAGGATATCGGGAAACCTTTGGTGTCAGTGAAGAGTATCACCCAATCCCAGAAGTTACTGCCGAGAGCAGAGATCTCCCCCCAGTGAAAATTGTCGACATGCGTTTAGAATTGCAAAGTGGGAATCGTAGCCTTTTTAGTAAATCCTTAAAAAAACAAATTGCCCGGGTCCTGGAATTAAACCAACAGGCGATCTTATTCCTAAATCGCAGGGGTACTGCTACGTACGTTTTCTGCCGTGATTGTGGGCACGTCTTAAAATGTCCCCAATGTTCGATGTCACTTACCTTCCACAGCAATCATAAAAAGAACCTTCACTGTCATCATTGCGGCTATCAACGCCAAATGGAAAAACATTGTCCAAATTGTAATAGCGAGCGCATTCGCCAGTATGGCACCGGAACCCAAAAGGTTGAAGCAGAGGTTCAAGAACTTTTCCCCGAAGCACGCGTCCTCCGCCTTGATCATGAAAGCACCAGCAAAAAGGGATCACACGAGATCATCCTCAATCATTTCACACACCATCGCGCCGATATATTGGTCGGAACCCAAATGCTTGCCAAAGGCTTAGATCTGCCATTGGTCACCTTGGTAGGTGTAGTATTGGCAGATGTCGGTCTACATTTGCCCGATTACCGATCCGGAGAGCGTGTTTTTCAAGTGCTCACCCAAGTTGCTGGGCGAGCTGGGCGCAGCCCCTTAGGAGGGCAGGTGATCATGCAAAGTTTCCACCCCGATCATTACCTGCTACAAGCTGCCGCCAAACATGATTATCAAGGATTTATGACCCAAGAATTAGAATATCGCAAACAATTGGGGTATCCGCCTTATGGCCGGTTATTACGCCTGCTCTATCGCCACCGTCAAGAAGAAAAAGCCGAGACCGAAGCATTGAGATTAGCAGAAAATATTCGTACCCAAATAAATTCACAAGACAGGCGCGCCACGGAGATCATCGGCCCTGCACCAGCATTTTATTCAAAGTTAGATGGCTGGTACCGCTGGCAGATTATCTTACGTGGCCCCGACCCTGCAACCCTTTTGCCGCAGCATAAATTATCTGAATGGCAGGTAGAGGTAGATCCACAATCACTGTTATAAATAAAATTCATTAATCACTATTTCTCTTTAATAAAACAAACGTTATAATTAATTTTACGAAAACGGTTTTTGGAGAATCGAGTATGCGCCAAGAAATGATCGGTTGGGAAGAAGTAGACAAGCTAATTGACCTGCTCATGGTTCAATTTGAAAGAGAATATGAAGCCATGGTACTGATCACTCGTGGAGGCATTATCCCTGGGGGAATGTTGGCAGAAGCAATGGGCATCACCCACGTCCTCACTGCAGCTGTAGACTTTCCCGCCCAAATGGAAAATGATCGTGCCAATTTATTGGTTTGGCCTCAGTTCATTCAATTCCCCGAAGATGACCTATTACGCGGACGCCAAGTTCTAGTGATTGATGATGTCTGGGGGTCTGGCAGAACTGTAACCGCTGTAAAAAACCGAGTTTCCGCAGCCGGTGGTCACCCCGATGTTTGTGTGCTCCACTTCAACCCTCACCGCAATCTGTTTGGCTCGATCCGCCCTGATTACTTTGCTGCCAGCACCGATGCCCATATCATCTACCCTTGGGAAGTAGATCGTGGCCCCCAAGCCGCTTATGGAAAATACGGGGATTATTAATTAACTTGATTAACACCAAAGGCGGAAGGAATATTCCTTCCGCCTTTTTTTATGTCTAATTCCTATTTAATTTATTTCTTTAATTCTTTAATTCAATCGTTTGTGTGGGGAAGGGCATCCCGATTCCTGCCTGATCATAGGCATTCTTAATCGCCAATATTCCCGCATTTTTAGCTTTCAATAGAGATGTTTCCTTTGTAGAAAACCAATAGTGAATCGTCAAGTCGATCGCCGTATCCCCAAACCCGCCATAGGCAACTGCCGGACCAGGATCACTCAATACGCCATCGATCGAACAAACTGCCTTAATAGATATTTCTAGAACTTTCTCTAAGTCGCTATCATACTCAATACCAATCGGCAAAGAAATCCTTCGTCGCTCAGTGCGAGTAAAATTAATGATTGGGTTTGAAAACACTTCGCCATTGGGGATTGTCACCCTGCGGCCATCTCCCGTTAACATATCCGTGGCTCGAAGATCAACAGTTAACACTTTGCCATCATAACCAGCCACTTCAATATAATCACCGATATCAAAAGGTTGTTGAATTAATAAAAGCACGCCAGCAACGAAATTAGCACTCACATCCTGCAAAGCAAAACCGATCGTAAATCCCAATATTCCTAAGCCAGTGAGTAATGCAGACACATCCTGTCCTGCTTGCTGCAATGCGATCACCAGCCCTAAAGAGATCACCCCCCATCGCACCAATCTTTCCAACAGGATCGAAATTTCTTTGTCAGTCTTTCGTGCTTTTAATGCACGCACCACCAACTTGCTAATAAGGCGAGACAAATATATACTCACCACAAATATGATAATTCCCACAGAAACTTGCGGCAGGTTTTTAATCACATCATTCCACCAATTAATAAACAATTCAGACAAGTTTTCCCAAACAAATTCCATCTTTATACTCCTGCGCTCCTAAGATATTCATAACTATACCAAACTGTTTAGGTTACAATCCACCCATGCCGAAAGTATCCATCCTTCTTCCCTGCTATAACGCTGGCAAATATTTGGATCAATGCCTAGAAAGCATTCATCAGCAAAGTTATAAAGATTTTGAACTTATCATTGTGGATGACGGCTCAACCGATCAAACTTCTGAAATATTATCCAATTGGGCAGGGAAAGATGACCGCTTTTTTATCAGCACCATTGAACATCGCGGGGTTATTGATGCATCAAATTTAGGTTTAGACAAATCTTCCGGAGAGTATATCGCCCGCATGGATGCCGATGACACCATGCATCCTGATCGATTAAAAAAACAAGTTGCGCTATTAGATACGAATCCCAATATTGATATTTGTAGTTGTCTGGTAGCCCCCTTGGGTGAAATTCGGGAAGGCTTTAGACTTTATATGGAGTGGCTAAATAGCCTCATCACCGATGAAGATATCCGACGAGAAATCTTCGTTGAAAGCCCCATCGCAAATCCAACCGCCATGATTCGCTCGCATGTGATTAAAAAATTCGGGGGATACCAAGATCGAGGATGGCCCGAAGATTACGATCTCTATCTACGCTTATATTTAGCGGGTCACAAGTTTGCGAAGGTCCCCGAAGTTTTGCTTTACTGGCGTGACCACCCTGAGCGGTTAACCCGTGCGGATAGTCGCTATTCCCTAGAAAACTTCATTCGGGCCAAGTCAAATTATATTGTCCCCGGTCCGCTAAAAGACCGAGATGCGGTCATCATTTGGGGGGCAGGCATGCACGGAAAACGGATCAGTAAACATTTGCTCCGAGCCGATGTCAATATTATTGCCTTTGTCGATATTGATCCCAAAAAAATTGGCAGTACCCGCCGCGGGCGTCCTATTATTCCACCTGAAGAAGTTCTCCCCACTTGGGAAATATATAATAATCCGGTGATCCTCTCGGCTGTAGGAGCACGGGGAGCCCGCCAAAACATCCGCGAAAGATTAACGGAGATGGAATTTGTAGAGGGCAAAGATTGGTGGGGAGTTGCCTAAGAGATATGAATCATATCGTCCTGCAATAATAATTTTATTGGTTTATACTTGTGAAATATTTTAAGCTTGGATAAATACTTATCATGCAAAACAATAGTTCAGCACTCCCCAAAATAGACCTGGATAAAGCAGCCCTTCGTGGCGAACCCTCCTATGTTTGGCGCGCCGGACAACAAAGGCGCTTAGACATGCTCCATGCCGCCGTTGGAGATCGCATCCAAGGTCAAATACTCGAAAACGGATGTGGGGTTGGGATGTACGTGGAACACCTTAAACCTTTTGGTGGCAAAGTGTTTGGCTTAGAATATGATTTTCCTAGAATAATAGAAGCTTCCCAAAATAACGATCTCTTGATCAATGCTGCTGGGGAACAACTCCCCTATCCAAAAGAGAGTTTTGATATGATCTTGAGCCATGAAGTCATTGAACATGTCCAAGATGACCGCAAGGCCATTGAAGAAATGATCCGTACTCTAAATGTCGGGGGTAGGGCAGTCATCTTTTGCCCCAACCGTTGGTATCCCTTTGAAACCCACGGCATCTACTGGAAAGGAAATTATAAGTTCGGCAACATCCCCTTTGTCAACTATCTCCCTCGAAAACTGCGTGACAGACTTGCCCCCCATGTAGAAGTCTATACCGCCAAAAATATGAATAAATTATTTGAGGGTCTTCCCATAAAAACAATTAAAAAAACGATCATTTTTGGTGCCTACGACAACCTCATCGCCCGCTGGCCCTTAATTGGAAAAACCTTGCGGGTAATTCTGCAATTCTTAGAAAAAACACCCCTACGCATTTTCGGCCTATCTCATTTCTGGGTCGTGGAGAAAATATAGTTAAATTCCGTATTTTTCTTTTCGGATTTTAAATGCTCTTCTTCCACCTTCCAAAACCTTTTCGACTGGATCTCTTATTTCATCGTCATCAATGGACCCGGCACAATCAACCCATCCACTTTCCTCATCAGCGTCAAGAACTATTATCAGTTCAGCATCTCCAGACACAGGAATATTTGCATTGTGCGTTGCTATTAAAAATTGACGTTTTTCTTTTTCAACTCTTAATGTTTTAACAATCTCTTCAAAAATAAATCGATTATCAAGATCATCTTCAGGTTGGTCAATAAGCAGGGGGGTATTTCTATCAACTAAAATAATTGATAATATTGCTGTGCATTTTTGTCCAACTGAGAGCTTATCCAAAGGCTTGAATTCATCCCCAACTTTTAAATAAATAATTGGCAAGTCTGGAATAGTAGCTTGTTCGAATTCTAGCAATCTATCTTCAGTGATTTCTAATATTACCCTTTGCATTCCTGGGGTTATTACTAGAATTTTGGATAATATGTTATTTTCACCAGAAGGCTCTCTTTTTTCTTCTCTTATAGCTTCAGCAATTTCGTGTGGAGAATAATAACTGCCATCTTCCTTTTTACTATTCGCAATTTCTTCCTTAGTTGTTGCTCTAGCTCCGGAACCACTTAAAAGCTCGTCCAACGCATTAATTAATTTTGCCCTATTACCCTGAAATTGGATTTCGATTTTAATTTTTTCTCCAAGAGATGTATTAAATTCAGTTACTTTTTCAATTCTTTTACTAAAGATTTTCTCTTTTCTTATTGTTTCGAGGGCATCAAAAAAACCATTTCGGTTTCCTCTAGCGTTCAATAGCGCCTCTTCTTTAAGAGTTAATTGCTGTTTTTCTCCCAATAAACTTGCTATTTCATTTGTTAAAGTAATTATACGATTAGCATTTGTATCCGGGTTTTGTATTAATATCCTTTGATATTCACCATTGATTCTTTCTTCAATTAATAACCAATCTGATTTATTTTTAATCCCTGAATCAATAATTTTTTGAATTTTCCCTTTTAAATTATCATTGAATTTATCCAATTCCGCTTGAACTTGTATTAATTGGGACTGTTGCGTTGCGATGTGCTTTTTATTTGTTGAATTATCAATATCCTCTTGTGTCCATAAATATTCCTCAATGTTAGTATCTTCCTTAAATATTTCCAGTTTTTCCATTACTTCCATAACTACGGTTTCGCCCTGTTCAAAAAAGATTTTTTCTCTATCGATATTTTGTTTTTCAGTTAATTTGACAGCAATTCCACTTTTCTCGAGGCGCTCTAATTCTTCTAATAATGCGGGAAGTATTTTTAGCCGTTCTTCAGTATCAACTACATCATTTTCAAGATTAATTATGTCTTGGGCTGTTAATTTTATCTGGGCAATTATTATGTTTTCATCATCAATTAAATGCCTCAGTTCTTCTTTCAAGTAATTATCAATTAATGATAATTGAAATTCTGGGTTTTTAGATATTTCGTAAATTTCTTTTTGGCTGTAAATGTCCAAGGGGCCATCTGCAATCAACATATTTGGTAACAAATTTTCAATTTCTTCGGATGTCTCTGGATTGTATACTTTTGGAACTTCTCCTTTTGTTCTTTCTATCCGATATACTGTTCCATCGCTCGTTTTAAAGAAAACAATAATTTTAGATCCTGGCATTAATGTGTTTTCGATTAAACTTAATGATTGATCCTGGGTGGAATCTGTTTTATAAGGGATATCAAAAGCATAACGTACAGCTTCAATTAAGGCTGATTTACCTGTTCCCCTACCACCGATAATACAATTTAAATTAGGATTTAAGTGCATTAAAAAATCATTTCCATCGTTGTTTAAAAAAGCTCCTTCAATAGCAATACCAAGAATAACGGGGTGTTTTTCATCCGAAATTTCTTCTTTTAATCTTATTCTAGATTCGAAATCAATAAAAGCTTGGCGTAATCCCTCTACTGTGGGGGCACTAAGTTTTATGTATGTAGTTTTACTTCCAACAGAGGGAATATCATCTCTTTCAACTATGCACCTACCATCAGAACTATTTATGCATGCAATTTTTTTGTTGCCATAATTGTCCTTTTTCCCATTAACTAACCCATTTTCGAATTTACCAAGGTCTTCTTTTTTTCCTGGTATTTCAGCAACAAGCATATTCTTATCTTTATATGAATTAATCCTCCCCTCTCCCTCAATTTCATGAAAAAGACCACTATTGCTTGACGCATGTGCAGCGATGGCAATCCCCGGAAGACCATCCGCATTTCTAACTATTTGTTCTGTTAACTCATAAGTTGACTTTTTTACAATCTTTGGGGAACCGTCATCATGGAAACGCTCCCTTGGTAACAATTCCAAACTGGAAATCCAATGGTCGATATCCTCCGGGTTAGTAGCAGGGTTAAATAATGCTAAAAAATGAATATTGGTTTGACCAGCTTCAGCCCCTACCTCAACTCCTGGAAAAATAATTAGCCCTGTACCCTTTGCCGCTTCAATTAAATATGGCAGCCAAGTGGTGTCGTTGTGTTCTGTAATACCTAATATATCTAAATTTTTTTCTTCAATTGCAAATCTAATATATTCCCTAGCAAAATTCTGCTTTTGTTCTTCGGTTTCAATAGGAAAGCCACCTGAATTGAAATTATTATCTTTAGGAGTGTGGTTGTGTAAGTCACAATTATAAAACCTAGCTCCATTTGGTAATTCTTGAATGATTTTTAACAAGTCCATAATTTTTCCTATATAAAATAATTTTAATTACATTGAATAATTCTAGCATTTTTCAACATTGTAAAGAATAGACAATTGTACTGTTTTTCACACTAAGCCTATTTGCAGATTTGTAAGGTAAAATGTGCGGATACTAAATTTTCGAGGAAAAATGAATTCAGATTTCAAAAAAATCACCTTAGACAACGGTCTCAAGGTTATGCTCAAAGAGATTCATACCGCGCCTCTGATCAGTTATTGGGTCTGGTATCGTGTAGGCTCTCGCAATGAGAAACCTGGGATCACCGGCATCTCTCATTGGACCGAGCACATGATGTTTAAAGGCACCGATGCTTTTCCAAATGGCATCTTAGACAAAGCGATCTCGCGTGACGGGGGCTATTGGAACGCCATGACCTATATGGACTGGACGACCTATTTCTCCACCATGCCTGCCGACAAAGGGGACCTGATCTTGCGTGTTGAAGCAGATCGCATGCAAAACAGTATTTTTGCCTCAGAAGATGTGGAATCAGAAAGATCGGTGATCATTGCCGAGCGAGAGGGAAATGAAAACAGCCCTATGTTCCGCCTCGATGAAGCTTTACAAGAAGAAGCCTTCGATAAACATGCCTATCAACACGAAGTGATTGGCTCGATGGCGGATTTGCAAAATATCTCCCGCGACGATCTGTATGCCCATTACAAAACTTATTATGTACCCAATAATGCCGTCATCTGTGTTGCTGGAGATTTTGAAACTGAAACCATGATCCAAAGGATCAAAGAACTCTTTGCACAAATCCCAAAGGGTTCCGAGTTGCCAATAATCGATCAAGCTGAACCAAAACAAAAAGAGGAAAAAAGAGTGCTCGTCAATGGCCCCGGTGAAACCGCATTTGTCCGCGCTTCTTACCATGCACCAGAAACCACCAGCGAAGACTTTTTCATCCTCACGGTGCTCGATAGCCTCCTCACGGGAGCCAGCAACCTCAATTTATTTGGAGGAGGGATTTCCAATAAAACCTCCTTACTCTACAAAGAATTAGTTGACAAAGAAATTGCCGTGAGTGTCGCAGGAGGCCTCCAAGCCACGATTGATCCTTTCCTATATTCCATTGTGATGACTGTCCATCCCGATCACCAACCCGATGACGTCGTTGCCGTTTTAGACCAACAAATTGAATCCGTTCAAAATCATCTCCCAGGAAAACCTGCTCTAGCCCGCGCCGTCAAGCAAGCCCGCGCCTTATTTGCCTATGGCAGTGAAAGCATCACCAACCAAGCATTCTGGTTGGGTTTTTCTGAAATGTTTGATCAGTATGCTTGGTTTAACTCCTATTTAGAACGATTAGCTGACGTTACCCCACAAGATGTACAGCGAATAGCAAAACAATATCTCCGTCCAGAAAACCGGATTATAGGTATTTACCTCCCCGATGGCAACGGAGGGAAAACGAAATGACCTTGCGAAAAGAATACCGACCTACGAATTCTGTGCCCAGCCCAGAAGATGTCACCCGTGTTCAGCTAGACAACGGCATCATAATTTTAGTGCGCCCAAATTTCAACAGCGCTTCAGTGGTCGTCACCGGCGGGCTAAACGTGGGCAGCTTGCAAGACCAAGATGAAACCTTAGGTTTGGCTGATTTTGTATCAGGCGCGTTGATGCGCGGCAATGATAGCCAAGATTTTAATCAAATCTATGAATCCCTCGAATCTGCAGGGGCCAGCCTTGGTTTTAGTGGCGGTACCCATACCACCGGCTTTAATGGCAAATCCTTGGTTGAAGACATCGACATGCTCCTCGGGTTGCTCAAATCATCCCTGTGCAGGCCTGTTTTTCCAAAAAAGCAAATTGAAAAATTTCGCGCTTTGGTGCTTACCGGTTTAGCAATGAGAGCGCAAAGCACGGGGGAGCAAGCCGCCATGGCCTTTGACGATTTGGTCTATGAAGGTCACCCCTATAGCCGTCCAGACGAAGGATATACTGAAACTGTGCGCAACTTCAATCAAGACAATATGATCGATTTCCATGCCGCTCATTATGGGCCAAAAGGAATGAGAATTGCCATTGTAGGTGGCATCGATCCTGACGAAGCAATCGAAAAAGTTCGGGCAGCCTTTGGAGATTGGCGTAATCCCGAACAAAAAGCGATCCCCAAATTACCCG
>SWCD01004707.1_pt1 | contig 11866 bp, 10 predicted proteins | sample 4693011 | NCBI WGS metagenome assembly SWCD01 (sample SAMN10267278, study PRJNA491770) | bioreactor metagenome | isolation source: DHS bioreactor inoculated with marine | place: Japan: Omine Ridge, Nankai Trough | reverse complement strand
CCGGGAGGTAACCAAGCTCAAGCTTGCCTGGTGAAAATTTCTGGTGCTTCACCAGTGTCGCCGCAACGGCTTCTTCTACGCGGGTTGACAGCTCGTCCATAGAGATTGAGCGGGGCGTTTTCATGGGTATTACCTCCTGGGTTGTTGAATTTTTCGACTGTTGCTCACCTGGTTGAAGTCTTGAATTTCTTACGGACTGAAAGTTAACTTTCGTAAGACCAACTCTCACAAGCCAGGTTTTCTGCGTCCTCCTGTTGCCGGCAGCTAGAACCGCGCACCAAATGAAACGTTCCAGTAATCTTCCTTCTGAAGGCTTCGTTTGTTGCGACCGTGCGCGTATTTGAAGCTGAGCAGATAGTTCAGGGAACCGCCGATGAAATAGTTCACTCCGGCTTCCCATCTCTCAAGCTCGTCGATTGGCGAAGATAGGAATTCGTAGCGTTCGTAGCTGCCTTCCAGCGACACATCCGACAGAATCGGAATGTCAACGAATTGGATCTGCAGATCGGCTTTTCCGCCGATGCGAAGATAGTCGTCCTTGGTCCGCAACTTCAGGTTTGTACCTGCGTCCAGGACATAGTTGCCTTCCATGTTCAGCAGCAGGGACGGCCTGATTCGAAGCGGACCGTGATAACTGAACACGCCGACCGGTATGCCAAAAAAGTCGAAAGCAGGGTCAATCGATCCGCTCAGGGACAGTTCCTCAGATCCCTGCTCCAGGTCGAAAGTGATGGATGGTGCAACATCAATTTCGAATGACAGGTAGGGGTTCAGGAACAGGTCGTTATAGAGCAGACCCGTGTTGAGCACCTGCACTTCGGTGCTTTGTTTGCCCTTTCGGGTTTCGCTTTGCTTGTACTCCACATATGGAAGCAGCACGGTGCCGTCAGGTGTGCTCATGTCGAAGCCCAATACACCGTTCATTGCAAACGTATTGGCGCCACTGGCATTGTTGTCGGTGTAGGAAACCGTGGCAGCTGACAAACTCAGCAGGTTGCCCTTGTTGGCCGGTTTCGTGATGTCGCTGAGTTTGCCGCGTAGTCGCAGTCGACTTTCTGACTGGTCCGCGACGAACGAGGCAAACGAATGAAATATGGTTGCCGAATTATCCCGTTCAGGCAGCTTCAGACATTCAATTGTAATGGCGTCTTTGCCGGCGAACAGGTCAAGGTAGGTTGGCTCACCAGGTTTGTTGAGGAATTGTGGGTTTGGAACATGGAAGGCATATCCCCGGTTTGCGAATTTATTCGGGTTGTTCTCGACGTCCCACAATATTCCTTGAATGCTGATAGATTCAAGTTCAATTGCTTCATATGCGTTTTTCACTCGCGGGTTGTCGAGATTAACCGGAGGCGGCGATTTTTTGTCAGATGCGTATATCAGTGCTGCCAGGGATCGTTGGGACAAGGTTCCCAGATCCCCGGCTTCGAAGCCGAGCTTCTTCAAGATGCCTGCGGCCAGTTTGTCCATATCCACATAGGTCTGGTTACCAACCGTGTTTGAGCACAGCGCCTTTTGGGCCGCCGTCAATGCCTTCGAAGGGTCTGCAGATGATTTGGGTCCATTTTGCATCCCAAGCACCTCTACAATCGCTTGTGCTGAGACGTTGGAGCTGAGCGCCTGGCAACCGATCAGCAGTGCGGCTATGATCAATCGAGATTTCATGACGACTACCTTTCTGATTTGTGGTCAACCGGCTTTGGCCATGGTGATGCTCACCTTGTTTCCGTCGATGATTTCGTTGGACATGAGAAGCACAGCAAAGGCGAGCGTCTTGGTATGCGTCTTGCGAACTTCGCCCGCGTCAATGTGCAAAACCTTGTACTCGTCCTTGATCTTGTGAAGTTTCTTGGCGGTTTTGGTGAGCACACGTCCCCATGCCGCAAGGGATGCGCCATAAGTGGTTTTTGGAACATCACTGGGCAGCGGCACGCCACCGGGTGGAATGTTCTGTTTCACCAATGTCGAATACAGTGCGTTCGTCACGTCGACTATAACCTCGACCCGCTTCAATTTTTTTACAGAATGTGCAGGCATTTTCCATCTCCTATGATTTCATATGGATTCTGTGCAAATTGACCGCTGTTTCATCGGTCATTGCTACATAATGGAGAGGCGGTGTTATTCTATCGTGATTTCCAATCCGGCACTGGACATGAACAGATAACGGCTAAGGGAGCGCAATATTTGGCTCAGCTCTCATCACAGACCAGGCGGGACTGATCCTGCAATTTGGGTCGCAAGTGACCTGCGCCCCAATTTGTCCGGGTTCATAGGTTCGTTCTGTTCATGTTTTGATGTGCTACCAAATATGCCCCGGCAGGAGGTGGGGTTTCAAGGGATGAGGTCACGCTGGCTGGTCTTTCTTTTCATGCTTGCAGATACCTTCATAGTTCGGTCAGATGTCTCCAACCGAACTCTTGTCGCACCCTGTCGTCTTTTGTAACCTTTTGATTGAAAGTAGAATTTCTAGATAATATCAACGTCCACGCACCAATCAGCAGTCACTTCCCCGTCGGCATCATTAGGGAAATCGCAGACAGTGCGCCAGACTTGTATCGCTGTTTGCGATTCCACACCCAGTTGAGCGAACATCGGCATGCAGCCACGTTGACTTACATGAGCAACCAGTTCCCTGTGGCTAGTTAGCATTGGGCCTAGCTCAAGCTGTCCTGAGTTTTGCTCTTCCGGGTTTGTTAACGGATGCTTGTGCCATCCGTCAGCTTGGGCAAGTTGCAATAGCCTCAAATCTTGTTTCGACAGCATCGATTGACCCATTGTGATCATGCGGGCCACGGCCAGTTCCTGGGCGGTTTCCATTTGGCACAGTTCCAGAAACGCTTTCTTGATCGCGTTCGACAAGTTTAGTCCAGCAGCAAACCCGCAAGCCATCCTTGAACCTTCACCTTCCCAGGAGACCGCCGCAACTACCGGCACCATCAGGTCTGTCGTGACGTCCAGGAACGTCGTGTGTTTTTCATACTGCCGGGCATCTCTCAACTGCAACATTTCTTGTGCTGCATGATGATTGTTTCGAGAACAATTTGGGCGCCGACCTTTCTTCCACCAATGCTCAACAGCATTTCGCTCAACAAGCTCAAGCAGTCCATGGCATTTGCTTTTTGTTGAAGTTGAGCCTGCTGCGCAACCTGCTGACGAGGGAACCGGATCCGATGCCGAAAAGCGCCAGCAAGCATTCGATTCAAGGGTAAGATCGGTTTTACGTTTAGACAACGGGTTGGCATACAAAAATGCGGTTTCGATTGCTTCGCCAATGCAGGACGCCGTCGCAGCAGCCTCATTTCCGCCAGCACCGGTAGCCGATTCTATCTTACTGTAAGGCAAATCTGTATTGATGTTGGAGATATCGAAAATCGCGCCCTTTAGTGAGACACCGGGTGCGCTCGGACAAGAAAGATCAAAAAGCTCCAGGCTGCATTCAGCAGCAAACTCCAGATACAACTGTTCACTGGAAGATTCACATTCGGACGTTTGTTGAAATGTACGCATCAATCATATGCCACCGCGAGTGCTTGAAACTCCAGATCGCCGACATCTTCTTCAGCGGGAGAGCCGATCAATTTGAGCTCATATCTACCGGCTTTCGGGTTCGCGATTTTGCACGCTTCAAATTGTTTTCGGCTAGCAAGCCTAGAACACAAGACAGTGCCTTCACGTGACAACTGCATACCCCAATGTACCGCACATTTTTTTGAGTTGCATGGCCTTTCGGAAAGAAGAGATGTGTTTACTGTCAGGTGGAGTGAGCCAGCATCCTCGTCCAGCACAAAATCTTTCTTGTCACCTGACACACCAAGCAAGTGTTCACGTATCTTCAACAGCCCCCGCTTCGCAAGGTTTTTGGCAGACAAAGCAGATTGATGCACTGTGTTGGTGGAGCGATCCGCCTCAATGAATTCTGCTGCGCTCGTCAGCCAATTGTCGATTTTCTGAAACGATAGATCCGTATTAACAACTACAGAATCCTTCGAGCAATCGCCCATGACGCCACTATTTACAATCGCCACAATTTGGTTGTCGCTCGACTTTCCATCCAAAATCGCACCCCCGGAGTCGCCTTTGCAACTCCTGGTCTGACTTGCAAGGCTGAACGCGCCCGGATTGAACTCGAATTTCTGACAGCGCATCATCGCGAATTCGCTTGATGACAATCCATTCCGGGCAAGGAGAGTTGCACTGCATTTGCCATAGCGGACCTTACCGGCCGTTTTAATGCCCGGTGTTTTCACCGCTTTTCTCGGTTCTCCAATCCGGTTTCTACCGCCGAAACCAAACAAGAACAGGGGCTTTCGTTCCCCATTCGCTTGCTGGCCAAATCTGGCAAACACAGTCTTTACAACCGGCTCAGCCAGAAATGCCAAGGCGACATCATATTTTGGCCTGGCGTAAGCAGGATGTAGTGAAACAGCCTCGATTTGAACGGATGCCATTCCCTGAAAGGCCACGCTAAGATCATCAATCAAAAAAAGTTGATGACTGCCGACTGTGCGTTGAAACCTACCGAGCTTGCTCTCCCTACAGCTATCTACTGTCCTTTTCCCATCGCAGAGACAGTGTGCGGCAGTCAACACTACACGGGGGGAGATCAATGTTGCTGTACAAATTGCGGTAACCCAATCTGCGCCTCTATCTTTCAACATTACCCCCACTTCAGGGTGAGCCAGGGTCCGCGAGACATCAGGACCAAACGCAAACCCTTCCAGTTGCGGTCCTACACCTACAAACCAATCATATGCCGTCCTGTCTTGCGGTGGGCCTCCCCCGCCTGACTCTGGGCCACCCAGGAAAACAAACGTGTCATTGGATAACGGAATTTCCTTCAGCCCCTCGCCAATCTGGGAGGCTGACAAACTGTCAGTTTGCATTTGAAGGCTTCGTACTCGCCTGCTGAACTCCTGCACTTCCTGACGAGCGGTCAATGCTTTTGTAACCTGTTCCGGAGAGCCCCACCAAGCGTTCTTCAATTCGGCTTTATATAGTGTATCTTGTTCCCTTGTCGGGAAGCTGCGAGTTTGGTTAAATCCGTCGAATGTGTCCTTGTTGATGATTGCCTGGTCAAGCGCGTCGGACATCGCTCCGAGCTTTTCCTTTACAGTCTTCAAATCCATTTGCGCATCGGTGGATATGCCTTGCGCTGAAGCGGCCGCCGCAATACCTGCCAGACAGATTGCAGCAGCAAAAACCACCCCCTTTTCGATCCAAAACATTGTTGATCTCCTATTGCTTCATGGCGGCTGATCCGAGAAAAAACATTCCATATTCATCAATCCGAGAGCCTCCTACCAAACAACCCAATTGCACACCAAAAGTGTAAAATTGGCTGTGCCGATGCTTCTGTTCCATAACTCAGTTCTCCGCTAGAAACTCTTCCATTATTCCCTTTCTGTAGGTCAGAAGCGCGCCTTCGACGGGTTTTGTACATGGATTTTTCTGGTCTGACCCTGGCAGCCCACTCAACGTTTGAGAAATTTTGAAACTCTCCACATCTTGACATGGGTCAGAGTCTTTTTCACTCACGTGAGTGAAATCCAAGGATCTGGGCCACTTGACGACCCCGCCATCTGAAGCGGTAAAACCAAGTTCGCCGTCATTACTACTCCACGAATGGCAACCTGCGCACGAGAAGACCTGTATGCGACGGACAATGTTCTTGGGAGTTAAACCACCCGGCAGTATCGTTGAGGACAGCCGTTTTCCAACGATTCCGTCCGGATCAAAAGCGCCATTGCCTACTCCATCACCGGAATACTGGCTGAGAAATGGGTCCGTTACATCACTTTCACCCATCGTCAAACCTATGGACAGTGTGGGGAATGAGAATGTATCGATAGAATCCTTCGTAAGATCGCCTAGTTGCGCAACAATCTCATCGGCAAATTCCTTTGCGGTTTGCTCAAGCGGATCGCCAGCCTTTGCGGCAAATAATTGCGCGAACGGGCTGCCGGCGACCGGACTGCGCACCAATCGCAATCCTGCGTTGGTGTTCTTGAACTTGAACTCCCGTAGCGTCCAATTGGATTGCATGAACTGATTGGTGCGAACCTGCCCCGCCATGGAAGCCGACAGGCCCAGATTGGAGGGTTTGATTGGAGCTTCGACCCCATCTGCCGGCAAGCCGTCCAGGAAAAAACTTTTCAACAATTTGCCGCGCTTACCAGGACCTTCCAAGCCTGTTAGGGATAACCACATATCCTGCACCGGTTTGCACCCAGCAATTCCTTTGGTCATGTCCGGGTTGGGCAGATTAGCCTCAAAGATAATCAGGATGCGTTTGCTTTTGTCTCTCTTGCCAGAGTTTCTTGCAAAAATTAACCGGTACTCACCGCAATTCGTTGCACCCGTTTGTGCGTCATTGAGGTCGAAGCGATTGATTGCTGCGACTGTTGTGTACCCTTCATCAGCATCGATGTTGGATGGAAAAGGGTTGTCATCCGATAGCCGCATCGTCCGCTGTCTGGGGCAATGAAACGGATAGCCGTTAAACATCGAAAACTTCCTGTTTGGACTGGAGGAGGGAACATCCGGCCCGTCCGGGGATTCGGTATTTTCGTTCCAAACCCCATCCTTGTCGCAGTATTCAATGCCTTCGACTGGATTTAACTCTGGCTTGTTACCAGCGGCCGAAAACCACGCCTTGTACAATTCGATTGCCTTGGTTTTGTTGCCCGCAAGCTTTGTCATTACGTCTTCAAAGCTAATGTGAGAAACTACAGCCTTTTCCGTAACGAAAATGGAACGCCGTACATCAATGTTGATACCCGATGACCCTTTGCTAAACGCGACCAATCTATCTGGAACGCTACGACGTTCAGGGTTTAAAGTGGTTTGAGCGATCCCAAACGAAGTGAAAGCTGGAAGGAGAGCGCAGGCAGCCAAAATGGACTTTAATTTCGAGAAGGTGATCTCAAAAAAAATTCTCATGTTTGTTGTTTCCCTATCATGCACATTGTGTGCGGACCCCGTTGCACCACCAACCATGCAAGCGTGGCGTTATCTCAGCGTGAAGTTTGGAATGACGGTAGACGTAGACCGTAGGTGTAGCATTCAAATCACGAACAGATAACGGGCACATGTTCTGGTTCAGGGCCGCTTTTCATCGGTAAAGAAAACCAAATTTGTCAACCTTCAGGAGGAAAAAAATCATGAGTTTCATCACAGCCCACGACAATGACTTCAGACCGGCAGGCCAGCTGTTCGAATCCTGGGCTTCAGACCCCAGCTCTGTGCCAGAGACCAGCGCCGAACGCTTGCGGGCAATACAGACAATCGGAAGACTAGATGTTCCAGCATCTGTACGAAACGTGCGCGTGCTAATTGAAGATGAAGACACCCTGACTTTGGTCATACCCTCAGCAGCGATGATCCGCGCCGCCAAGGCAGCGGTGGCTGCATCTGAGACATATCCGCTGGAACCAGAATACCGTCTTCAAATTAACGGCCTGCCTGCACGAATGCCCAATAGAGACTTTCTGCAGTTTCGAATAGGCGAATATTGCATATCGCGTTGCAAATAGGCAATCTGAGCCATTGTCAGCCCAATCCAGCTAGAACAAGGTTGTCCTGCAATCGAGACGCTGTCTTTGGATCCTTTATGGGCAAATTGCCAAGGAACCAACCCGCAACATCGCCGACGCGAGGTTGGGCAGGCCCGCACCAATGCCGCTCTACATTGGACATTAATCGTTGCATAGCATTATTGGCTCTTTCCACTTCACCCAAGGAGGCTGCGGCTGCAGCCTCCCAAGCGGGCATGTCAAGTATCGAGTCCGCTGCGCAATCGCTGGCCGCGAGGCATCCTTCGTAGTCGGAGATCAGGTATCTGGTTCCTGCTATATAAGCCCAATGCGCCGCTGGCATGTGCGGATTGAGTTCAAGCGCGTCTCCAATACAAGAGACTGCTTCTGTAACCTTTCCGCAAAATGCAAAGCCATGTCCGCATGACACAAGCGTAAATTCATTGTTTTTATTCAAATCGAGCGCCAGCTCGAAGTGATGGTTAGCTTGTCGAAAGTCTCTGCTCATTAGATGGGACCACGCCAAACACAGCTGACTTCGTGTGTCGATAGGATCAATCTCAACTGCAATAGATGCGTATTTGAGCGCCTGGGGAGAGAACTCTGCAGAATCGCCTGACCCTGGAAACACAAGGTGTCGGGAGTTATAGATAGAGGCAAGGCTAGCGTATGCTGGAGCATAATCAGGCGAGGCACCAAGTAATGAGTGAAAGGTATCTTCAGCCAACCGCTCGGTCTCGGGTCTCCAATTCAATATCAGCGATTGTCCGCGAAGCCACGCGCCGTAGGCGTCTCCAGAGTTGCTTTGCGATGCCGACTTCAGACGAGCCTGAGTAAGGTAAATGTTTGTTGCAGCGCAAACTCTTGTGAGCAGTTTTTCCTGAAACTTGAAAAAAGAATCTTCATCAAAATTGAGGCTTTCTGACCAAAGCAATCGAGCAGATGAGGTTTCATGAAGGGCAATCGTGAGGACCCTTGTTTCACAGGACTGAGATACGATGCCTGAAATTTCGTGACTCGTGCAAGACCGCATTGCGCCAGGCTCTCTGAGACCGTTGTTTGTAGTTCTTGAGATGTCAATTATTGCCCACTCCCGAAATCTGGCCATAGCACCCATCAACCCTTGCCTGAATGCTGCAACAAGCAATTGCTGGTCTCCAACAAAGTTGGGAATTTCGAATTCCCGAACACCAATCCTCGGCAATTTGCTGAATGAATCTAATTGAGTCTCGGTAACGGAAGAACTGTTGGCAGTTGCCTGATAATCAGTTCCAGACATTTTTATCTCAGCAGCCAATTGTTGAGTAGCCAGCTCAGGTTCGCAATCAAATTCCTCATCCAGCTGCTGCCAAAGCCGTCCATACACGCGCAAGGCTTGATTGGATTGACCATTGAGCGTGTACCACTTCATGAGAGACCTACAGGCCCATTCATCAGTCCGATCCAGCGCAATCAACGCGCTCGCTACTTCGAAGACAGATTGATCGCCCTGCTCCGCCGAGGCATCTTTCAGACAAGCACGAAGGGCCACCGCAAAACGCTCAACCATATTATTTCGTGAGATTGCTAACCATGAATCGAAAGTAGGGCTAATACCTCTCAGTTCTGGTAGCCAACTCTCGGACAGGTCGTCCGTTGATAACAAGACCTTTGGGACGACACCAGTTTTGATGGCGTTTTCAGCTTGGATTATGTCAACATGCAAGTATCTGTGATCCAAACTCACATCCAGTTTGGTTACTTGGAACAGATCACAAATTTCAACCTCTCGAAGAGACTTACCCAGTTGTAAAATACACTGCCTGAGAGAAGATCGTGCCTTCTCCTCAGAGCTGTTGGGCCAGAGAATACCGCATAGTCGATCTCTACTTTGTGGGACATCACCTGCCATTAATAGACAAACAAACAATGCAGCGACTTTTCTCCGATTGAACGACAGTTGACGCTCAGAAGTCTCCAGCCGCAAACTCCCAATGGTGCGCACCTTGATCACTAACTGTTCATCTATCGATGCCGCTTGTTGCACTTCTCAACCTCAAAACAACTTTACCCTAGGGTAATCATTATCAGCGACCGAAACAATCTGATTGTAACAGAAGCCGATCAAGCAAGGATTTTGTAGTAAAAAAGCTGCAGCCAGAGGCGAGGAAGACAGCAATACAGGCTAACAAAACTTGCGCGGAGGAGCCAATCCGGCCAACAGAAAAGTGGCCTTCACGGTTTCAAGCGACAGGCTACCAACCAAGGTCACAGCCGCACGCCGGCGACCTTCAGATTCGGTTTCTCTATGGCAGCACGTCTACCCGCCAGCCGCAGGATGCTTTCATTGAACCAGACCTCCATCGGGGTTTGGCGAGCAATGCTCTATCCCCATCCAACCATCATATTGATGCTTACCGGTTGTTTCAGTCAAAAGTCATTTTGATCAGACGGGCCCGTGGACAGCACAGGTGTTGCAACCTCGATAACTTGGATAAACGGTAGTTCGTTCGATAGGCGCATCGAAAAATCCACCCACACAATCCGCTTCGTGGAACCAGGCATAGCCACACAACCATTGTAATGCGTACAATGACGGGTCTGCCAGTCAGAGAAATGGGACGGCTCTGCGATCAACAAGCCAGGAAACCCAATCGGAGGAAACCATGATGAGATTGTCATTGTTTAGTGCAGCGCTTTTGTGCGGCACGTCAGCCTTTGCATTTGCGCAGGACACCAGCAACCTGGAAAAACTGAGTAATTTCCAGACCACCGGAACGACCGAGTTCACCTTCATCGACCAGACCGGCGCAAATGCCGATGCAATCAAGCAGACGCTGCAAAAGATCAAGCTGCCGTCAGGTTTCAAGATTGCACTGTATGCCGTGGTGCCAGACGCGCGTCACATGGCAGTTGGCCCGCAGGGCATCGTGACCTTTGTCGGCACGCGCAAGACCAAAGTCTGGTCGGTGACCGACCGCAACAAGGATCGCGTGGCCGATGAGGTGAAGGATTTTGCCCCGTCGCTGTCCATGAAGATCCCCAACGGACCATGTTTCTCGCCGGACGGGTTCCTCTATATCGCCGAGCAGAACCGGGTGCTGGTCTACCCCGCCGCCGAGTTCTTTTACGAAAGCCCCGACGTGGCGGCGTTCAATGTCGTCAAGGAAGGTGAACTGATCCCGCCATCGGAGGTCAGCTACAATCACACGGCCCGAGTGTGCCGTATCGGCCCGGACGGCAAATTGTATATCACCATCGGCCAGCCGTTCAACGTGCCCGCGAAAGAGAAGCGCGACCTCTACAATGAGTGGGGCCTCGGTGGCATCATTCGCCTGAATACCGACGGCACAGGCCGGGAAGTCTACACCCGTGGTGTGCGTAATTCCGTTGGCATGGACATCAATCCGGCCAATGGCGAAGTCTGGTTTACCGACAACCAGGTTGACGGCATGGGAGATGATATCCCGCCTGGCGAACTGAACCGCCAGACTGCAGCCGGCCAGAACTTCGGGTTCCCGTGGTATGGCGGCGGCACGGTGCGCACCAACGAGTACAAGGACGAAGACGTACCGGCCGATGTCGTCAACCCGGCCGTCGAGATGGATGCCCATGCAGCAGACCTTGGCATGACCTTCTATTCCGGCTCGCAGTTCCCGGCCAAGTACAGGGGCGGCATCTTTTCTGCCCAGCATGGCTCCTGGAACCGGACCGACCCGATTGGCGCACGCGTCATGTTCACTGCCGTCAACGACGACGGCAGCGTCGGTGCCACGGAAGTGTTTGCAGATGGCTGGCTCGACGGCAATGGAGAATATCTGGGCCGTCCCGTCGATGTCACGCAGTTGCGCGACGGATCCATCCTGGTCTCGGATGACCTGGCGGGCGCCGTCTACCGGATTTCCTACGGCGACTAGTCCGGCTGGCTTTTCCACATCATCGCCGGCCTCCACTCGGAGGCCGGCGACCCCTGTTCCTCAAGCCCCGGGTACGCATCCTCCATGAACCGTTTGTTGATTGCATTGATAATGCTGGTGGCCGCAGCAGGCCACGCCAGCGCAGACCCGGCAACGGGCAAAGGCATTGCCAAAACGAAGTGCCAGACCTGCCACGGCATTGACGGCATTGCCAGGATTCCGGTGGCACCGCACCTGGCCGGTGAAAGCCAGATTTACCTTGAAACACAATTGAAGGCGTTCAGATCCGGGAAACGGGAAAACGAAATGATGTCCGTCGTTGCCAAAAGCCTCACCGACGACGAGATCACCAACCTGGCAGAATGGTACAGTTCCATCGAGATCACCGCAAAAATGCCCGACTGACGGTCGCGCTCTCCGTGACAGTCTATTTCC
>SWCD01012635.1_pt2 | contig 11870 bp, 12 predicted proteins | sample 4693011 | NCBI WGS metagenome assembly SWCD01 (sample SAMN10267278, study PRJNA491770) | bioreactor metagenome | isolation source: DHS bioreactor inoculated with marine | place: Japan: Omine Ridge, Nankai Trough | reverse complement strand
ATTTTAGCACTATCCAGGCAAGAATTCTAATTGCTTTTTAACATAGTTTATTAAATTTTAAAAAATAGAAAAATGAAAAAATATATTTTATTAGGCATTATTACAGCCATTTTATTTACAAGCTGTGTTAAGGATGAGCAACCTTCACCTGCTCCTCCACCTGTTGAGGCGTATGAAGATATCGTAATCAACGAATTAATAACGAAAGATTTAAGTGATCCGTATTTTGTGGATGGTTCTGGGGAAGGAGCCGATTGGATTGAGTTATATAACAAGGGTACAAAAACAGTTAATGTGGCTGATATGTGGGTCACAGATAAACCTGGAGAAGAGGCCGAATACAACCAGATACCTGCATCAGATGCAGCAATCACAACAATACCTCCAAAAGGTTTCCTTGTACTGATCTGTGGTGCTGTTGATAATGAAGGAGGCGATATTCCGAATAGTATTATTAACGGCAAAGTATTTATTGATATGGGCCTAAGCGCTTCAGGTGATAATAATGCAGCAATTTATGATCCGAACAAGAATGAAATTGATATCACTGATGATTTTAATGGACTTGAGGATGGTAAATCGTTTGGTCGAACTGCCGATGCAGGAAATGAGTGGAATACACTTTCTAACAAAACACCGGGTGAACCAAACGATGGAACTGTGCCAGTTGCAGGATCACTCGTAATCAATGAATTCATGTGTAGCAACGATACTACATTTATTGAAGATGGTGGTCCTGATGACTATCCTGACTGGATAGAAATTTACAACACTGGAGAGACACCCATTGACATTGGTGGATGGTATCTAACAGATGATATGGCTGATCCAATTCAATATCAAATCCCAACAGATATAACTGAGCAAACTGTAATTCCGGGTCATGGTTACCTTATTTTAAAGGCAGATGGAACTGGCGAAGGAATTCACCTAAGCTTTAAATTAGGTAGTGGTGGAGATGATATTGGCCTTTCGAAAGACGGCGTAACTTTTGACGATGCCGTTACTTATGGTTCAGGAACAGGAGATGGTACTCCGGTTCCAACTCCCGAGACAGACTATTCATCAGGTCGTCAACCCGACGGTAGTTTTACATGGGTTATTTTCGATCCGAATACCGCTATTCCTCCTACACCGGGAGCTCCAAACGCACAATAAGTTAATTGTTAAAAACTATTCATTTATCCATGAAAAGAATCTCAATCATTGCAGTCATATTGTTCATTGTATTTTCATGCAAAAAGAACGAAACTCCAAGTACGGTGATTGAGATTCCAATGGGTACACTTGAGTTGATAGACAGCTATAAAGTTGATGTTCCCGAGCCCTCTGGTTTATCATTTGGCCCGGGTAAACTATCATTACTCACTGTGAGTGATCATGTTAATCAGGTTTATGAGCTGGATTTGCAAGGGAATGTGCTTAGAACGCTTGATTATACAGGAAAGGATCTGGAGGGTGTAACTTATAATATCCACGATAATATAGTTGCCGTGGCTGAAGAAGCGGATCGTGAGATTACAATGATTGATTATGAAACAGGTGCTAAAATAGAAACCTATAGTATTGATGTTTCTATTGGTTCGGATAACAGTGGGTTGGAGGGTATTTCATATAACAAGAATAACAGGATATACTATATTGTTAATGAAACAAATCCTGATCTTTTAATTGTATGGAGCCCCACATTTGGAAAAATAAGTGAAACCAAATTAAAATTTGCTTCTGATTATTCAGGAATATTCGTTGATGATGAAAATTCACTTTTATGGATTGTAAGTGATCAGTCAAGAAGTTTGTATAAATGCGATTATAATGCAAATGTCTTAATGTCTTTTTCTTTAGATGAACTTAAATATGAAGGTGTAATTGTACTTAATAATTTGGTTTACCTTATTAATGATGCTACGCAACGATTGAATATCTATCAAATTAAAAATAACTAAAATGGTGTCTTCAGTAATACCCAGGTATGAATTCAGAATATTTGGAAACAACTTGACTGACTTTGAGTTGAAAATTAAAGAACTTTCAGAAATTGAAATGACACGCCAAATGGATTCTGTCTATCTGCTAACGCCCTGGAAACGAAAAAATAATATCAAAATCAGGGAAGGTGTCATGGATATTAAAAACCTTGAGCAAGAATATAAAGGCTTACAGCAATGGAATCCTGTTTTGGTAGGGGAGTTTCCAATAATGGCAAGCGTGATAAAAAGCGTTGTGTTTCCTGCACTTGGGATTGAAAGCCCTGTGTTTGAGCGTAAGGAATACACCTTAAAGCAGTTTGTTGAAGAGGTTGTTACCATTGATCCTGATTTAGCAGTTGCTTATGTTTGGAAAACCAGGCACGCATATACAATAGGAGGGTGTATAACCGAGATAGCTGAAATAAAAGTAAATGGTGCCGCCATCAAAACAATATGTATTGAAGCCGAAGATCCAGCGAAAGTTATTGAAGCAAAAAAAATAATTGGGATTGGTCAAGAAATTGAAAATGTAAGCTACCCCCTCGCTTTAAAAATAATCATGGGCTTGGCAAACTTACCATCCAACTGGAATAATATTGAATTTTAAAAGAAAAATAGAAATACAAAATAATGACAAAAGAGAAATTAGAGATAGGTGAAATTTCAAAGCCGCGCTTTGAGTTTAGAACTTTTGGAAGAAATTTTGAAGATGCAGCCTATTATATGTCAAGGCTTTCTGTTCCCGTACCTGAAAAAGTTTGGGAAAGAACTTCGGAAGAGATATATATCATTTCCAGAACAAATGATGTAAATAATACAAAGATCAGGAATGGAAAAATGGATATCAAAACATTCGTGCAGGAAGTAGATGGTCTAGAACAATGGAATCCTTTGATGAAGGGAGAGTTTCCAATGAAAAAAGAAATCCTTGAAAAAGAAGTATTCCCGGCATTTAAGGTTGAAATGCCAGAATTAGATAAAGGAGAACTAAGTTTGGAAGAGTTTCTGACGATTGTAAAAAACCATCCAGACCTACAGGCTGTTACTGTTGAAAAGGAACGTTTCGGTTACATGGTCAATGATACGATTTGTGAATATGCAAACGTGTGGATCAATGGTGCCATGGTGGTCACTGTTAATTCTGAATCGACCGAAATTGAAGATATCAAAAAGACGATCAAAGATCTTGGTTTGCAGGGTGTTGAAAATATTAATTATTTGCAAGCTGCCAAGCGCATAATAGGAATGATTGATAAAAAATTAGCTAATTAGGATCATGGGAAAAGAAATAGAAAGGAAGTTTCTAGTAAAAGGTGATTTTAAACCTTTTGTTACTAAAGAAACTAGAATTACACAGGGGTATTTATCTTCAGTTCCCGAAAGAACGGTTAGGGTGCGTTTAAAAGGGGATAAAGGGTTTATTACTATTAAAGGTATTGGCAATGAAAGCGGAGCAAGCCGCTATGAGTGGGAAAAAGAAATTCCTGTTTCAGAAGTAAACGAGCTACTTAAACTTTCTGAACCAGGTGTGATAGATAAAACCAGGTTCATCGTTCCGGAAAAAAGTGGATTAAAGTTTGAAGTGGATGAATTTTACGGTGAGAATGAAGGTTTGACAGTTGCTGAAATTGAATTGCCAACTGAAGATAGCGACTTCGAAAAACCTGAATGGTTGGGTGAAGAAGTAACCGGAGATGTACGGTTCTACAATTCTATGTTAATGAAAAATCCATTTAAAAACTGGAAATAAGACGGGAATCTCCTTCTTTTTAGTTTTAAAAATAATGGCAAAGAGAATAATCACTGGCATAATCATTATTGGCTATCTCGGCCTGTTGGGGTATTTGTATCTCGGAATTGGCCAGGGTAAAACATACCCTGCTAAACCAATAAGCATCGTTGTACACTCTAAACCGGGTTCTGCAATTGATTATATGGCTAGAAAAGTGGCCGAAATAGCCCGCAAATACAGTGATGTAGCTTTTGTGGTTGAAAACCGATCAGGTACTCAGGGACTTGTAGCTATGCAGTATGTCCTTGACGTGAAGGCAGATGGTTATACTTTGCTGGGAGTGACTCAGTCCTTCGTGTCAACTGTAATGGTAAACAAAAGCAAGGTAAGTCTTAATGATTTTCTATTCGTTGCCAATATGGTTTCTGATCCAGAAGCCTTAATTTCAAATCAGGAAAGAAATTTCAAATCGCTCAATGATATTATTCATGATGCCACTATAGAAGGAACAACGCAAGTATGGATTGGCCCTGGTACTGGAGGTCGTGATCAACTAATGGCATTAAAAAGTTGGGAGACACTGGGTATTAATGCAAAATGGATTGATTACAAGAGTGGGCCTCAATCAATTCTTGCTTTATTAAGAGATGAAGCTGCAGTCTACGTAGGTAACCCATCTGATATAAAAGGGAAAAGTAACCTTAGTATTGTGTCTATTGCTAGCAGTAAAAGGTTAAAATTGCTTCCTGATGTGCCAACTTTCAAAGAACAGGGATTTGATCTGGATGAATCAATGTGGCGGGGTTTTGCTTTTAAAAAAGGTGTGCCCGACGAAGCCGTGCAATACGTTACCAAAGTACTTCAGGATGTTGTAAGTGATCAGGAATGGGAAGACTTTTGCAATGAAACATTTGTGTTTTCCAGTTTTGAAAAGCAAGACGTATTCACAAAACGTATTAATACTGAAATTGAAGAGACCAATTACTATTTGAATAAAGCTGGGTTACTGGTCTCCTATATTAAAGAAGGTCCGAGATTAATTTTCATCTTCTTGTTAATTCTGGCAGGAATATGTTTACTGGTAGTTGCTTTGAATAGATTCAGGATAAAAAATATAAGCTATGATCAACTATTCGCTGCAGGACTTTTTAGTGTGGCGTTGTTTATCTACTACCAAACGACACTTTTTATTATTCCGCAAACAATTGATATAACAAGTCCGGCGCTCATTCCAAGAATTTGGGTAATTGTTTTGTTGCTATTGAGTGTCTTGTTATTTGTTAAATCAAAAAATGAAAAATTCATCAAATCAGACAATTCACCAATAACTGTATTGATTATCATTGTATTATTAGTAGCGTATTTAGCTGCCATGCAATTGCTTGGCTACTACTTTACTACACCAATATTTATACTCTCAACAATGTATCTGCTTAAATACAGGAAGAAGGAATTCATGATTATGAATGCTTTTGGCTTTGTTATATTAAGTTATTTAATATTTAGTAAACTTCTACATATTGATCTACCATTGGGTATGTGGTTTATGTAATACAAAAATATGGGCATTTTAAATGATCTTTGGTTAGGCTTACAGGAATTCGGGCAGTTTTTACCCATCCTGATGATGTTCATCGGGGTTATTGTCGGTATTATGGTTGGTGTCTTGCCAGGACTCTCACCTTCAATCGGTGTAGCCTTAATGCTGCCGGTAACATATGGCTTAGATCCGATTAGTGCATTAGTATTACTGGTTTCAGTCTATTTGGCTTCTAATTACGGTGGGTCAATAACTGCTATTGCGATTAATACTCCGGGAACACCGGGAGCGGTAGCAACAACTTTCGATGGTTATGAATTGACCAAGCAAGGGAAGCCACTTCATGCATTACTCACTTCATTAACAGCCTCAACCGTTGGAGGTTTGATTGGGACAATAATACTGATACTATTCTCTGTGCCTCTGGCATCTCTAGCCCTCTCTTTTGAATCTTACGAATATTTCGCCTTAGGTGTTTTTGGACTGACTATAATCTCTTCTCTGGCAGGAAAAAGTCCATTGAAAGGATTCATTTCTTCAGGCATAGGGCTTTTATTAATTACTATTGGATTTGACACCCAACTGCCCTTTTCACGTTTCTCAATGGGAATACCCGACTTGGCTGATGGTATTGCATTCATCCCTGCATTAATCGGCCTTTTTGCTCTTGGCGAAATATTTTTTAGTATTGAAAAAAGTGGAAGTTCTGAAGAAAAAAAGAAAGCAAAAGTTGACTTTTCTGATAAACTTTCTTGGAAAGAACTCTTTAAGATGAAGTATCTGATGCTAAAGGCTTCAGTCATTGGGACTCTGGTTGGGTGTATACCTGGTGCAGGAGGTACAATTGCTACATTTATTGCTTATGACAATGCTAAAAGTTCCAGTAAACATCCTGAAAAATTTGGAAAAGGTTCGCTGGAAGGAGTGGCCGCCCCTGAAGCTGCTAACAATGGATCCGTGGGCGGTGCATTAGTTCCCTTGCTGACCTTGGGCATTCCTGGAAGTGCTTCGACGGCTGTATTAATTGGCGCGTTGATGATTCATAAACTAAATCCAGGTCCACAGCTTTTTGATAAAGAACCAGGATTGGTATATGGTATTTTTATCAGCTTGTTTTTTGCAAACATATTTATGTTTTTCGTAGGGTTGATGGGTAATAAAGTCTGGATTAAAATCATCGCAGCGCCAAAATCATTACTCTATCCTATTATCCTGGCATTGTCATTTATCGGTAGCTATTTTATTCAAAATTCCATTTTTGATGTGGGGGTTTGTATTGCTTTCGGCATATTGGGTTGGTTAATGAAAAGAGGTGATTTTCCAACTGCGCCTGTAATCCTGGGACTCATATTAGGAAAGATGATTGAAGAAAACCTGCGTTTGTCACTGGTAAAAGGTGAATGGCTTGATTTCTTTACACGTCCTGGAAGCTTAATTATTATCATACTGGCCTTAGTTTCATTCTTTTTACCCTACATTAAAAAACGATTAAATAAAATTCATTAAGATGGTTCTACTTTCCAGCATTGAAAGCACAACTGATATTTCCTGGTTCTTCCTTATCATAGGATTGCTTGGCGGTTTGGTGCTTTTCCTGTATGGAATGGAAAAAATGAGCGAAGGCTTAAAGAAAACGGCGGGAAAAGGGATGAGAAAGATCCTTGCAACGTTAACCAATAATCGATTAATTGGGCTGGCAGTTGGTGCATTTGTCACAATGGTAATCCAAAGCAGTAGTGCTACAACAGTGATGCTGGTAAGCTTTGCCCAGGCTCAACTGTTGACATTTGGGCAGACACTAAGTGTGATTTTAGGAGCAAACATTGGTACTACTGTTACAGCTCAACTTATCGCATTTAAACTGACAGATTATGCCTTCCTGATGATTATCATTGGGTTTGCACTAACTGTTTTATCAAAAAAGGAGTATTATAAATACCTGGGTGAGTCCTTACTTGGCTTTGGAATTTTATTTATGGGTATGAAAATCATGTCAGACTCCATGTATCCTCTGCGTGAATATGAGCCATTTATTGGCCTTATGAAAAACTTGGAGAATCCGATTTTTGGCCTCCTTCTTGGCGCTGCATTCACAGCACTTATTCAAAGTAGTAGTGCATTTACAGGCATTGTTATTGTGTTGGCTCAACAAGGCTTATTAACACTTGATGCGGGAATTCCGTTGCTGTTTGGTGCCAATATTGGCACATGTGTTACAGCTGCTTTAGCCAGTATAGGAGCTACAAGAGAAGCAAAACGGGTCGCTATTGCACATGTGATTTTTAATACGGCTGGAGCTCTAATTTTTCTATTCTGGATTCCATATTTTGCTGATATTGTCAGGTGGATATCTCCAGTTTCCGATGCAGAAGGTGTTCAAAAACTAGCCTCTGAAGCACCTCGTCAAATTGCTAACGCACATACTTTGTTTAATGTAAGTGTTGCAATACTATTTCTCCCTTTTACATCCTTGTTAGCTATGCTTGTGCTTAAAATAATGCCTGAGAGAGATACAGAAAAACCTATCGAATCGGTAACCTGGCATCTCGATGAAAAGGAAATTTCCACACCTGCAATTGCTATTGATCTAAGTAAAGCTGAAGTTGGTAGAATGGCTAAAATACTCCGTAGAATGTTAAGGGCAATTATTCACCCCTTATTAAGTAACGAAGAGGGAACGGACAGTGTTCATAAACAGCTGACCATTATTGAAGGCATTGAGATGCGAGAAGGAAAAATAGATTTTCTGCATAAGAAAGTAACCAGTTACCTGCTTTCGATTGGTCGGGAAGAACTAACGGAGGAACAAAGTAAGGAGGTGTTCAACCTCATTTTAATCGTAAGGGACATGGAAGCCATTGGCGATATAATTTATCGTAATATGTTCCCACTTATCAAAAAGAAACGTGCACTGAAATTTGACTTCTCCAGAGAAGGGCATGATGAAATAGCGACATATCATGCTAAAATATATAAGCAATTGGATCGCCTGGAAGAAACTTTTTCAGATCAAAAATATAAGAAAGCAAAAAAAATAGTGAGTAAGGAAAACAGATACGCCGACCTTGCTGAAGAGTTCAAGGTTCATCACCTACAGCGGCTTCAGCAGCAAAGGGAAGAAACCATTGCAACTCATGAGATCCACATGGAAATAATGGATAATCTAAAGCAAATTAGTGTTTATATTACTGAAATAGCAAGGTCAGTCGTAATTGTAGAGTATGAGTAATGTTACCTTTAGGATAGACTTAGCATAAAGCATTAAATATTACTTTGACAATCCACAAATCCAGTTGTAATTATACAATCACACTTTCAGGTTGTTTAATAGGTAATTTGTAACGCATAAAACGTAACATTTTGGTACGATTTGTGTAAAAATCAGAAGCTAATGATTTTCTACCAAATATCGCATCAACATAGATATTATTATTAATTTTGTAGTCTTAAAATTAAAATTTCAAAAAATGAAACAGATCACTTTATTAGCAGCTTTACTTTTTACAATGCTAACCGTTTTTGCACAGGATGCTGAAGTTAAAAAAGAGAATGGCCCACAGATATCGTTTGAAGATACCACGCATGATTATGGTGAAATTGAGTTGGGTTCAGATGGTGCATACGAATTTGTATTTATAAACACAGGTAATGAACCATTGATTCTTTCAAAACCCCGCTCCTCATGCGGATGTACAGTACCTTCATGGCCAAAAGAACCTATTTTACCAGGCGAGTCAAACAATATTAAAGTCACGTACAATACCAATAAAGCGGGTAATTTTAACAAAACCGTAACGGTTTATTCCAATGCAAAAGGAAATAGCACGGTTGTATTAAGAATAAAAGGAAAGGTGCTGGCACAGGCTGAAGAGGCCCTGCCAACAAAAGAAAGTAGTGTGGGTGCAGCCCCCGTCAATAAATAAAAACGATGTGAATTATTAAAATGGTTGATCGTGTGGATTACTTTTCGCGGTTAACCATTTTTTATTTTCTTTAACCTAAAAACAGAAACATGCCAAATATTTCACAAAAGGGGCGTTTAATGCCTGAGTCACCGATCAGAAAACTGGTTCCTTATGCCGAAGCAGCAAGAGCACGCGGCCTTAAAATATACCCCCTGAATATCGGTCAGCCAGATATAGAAACGCCCGAGGTTTCCCTCAATGCTATTCATAATTACAATCAGAAGGTGATTGCATACAGCCATTCGGCAGGGATGATCTCATTGCGTGAAAAACTGGTGGAGTACTATAAATCAGTAAATATTGATCTTGAAGCAAGTGAAATTATTGTAGGAGCCGGGGCTTCTGAAGCATTGTTGTTCGCCTTTCAATCCATCATGGATCCGGATGATGAAGTGATCATTCCTGAGCCATTCTATGCCAATTATAATGGTTTCGCTACCAACGCTGGGATTAAAGTAAAACCGATTTTTTCTTCTATTGAATCTGGTTTTGCATTGCCGCCAATCGAAGATTTTGAAAAAAACATTACAGACCGCACCAAAGCGATTCTCATTTGTAACCCAAATAATCCAACCGGCTATCTGTATTCAAAAGAAGAATTGGAAGTGCTGCGTGACATTGTGAAGAAGTATGACCTGTTTTTAATTGCCGATGAGGTGTATCGCGAATTTACCTATGATGGAAAAAAGCATTTTTCGGCTATGTACCTGGACGGTATTGAGCAGAATGTAATTTTAATCGATTCTATTTCAAAAAGGTACAGTGCCTGTGGTGCACGCCTCGGGTGGATGGCTTCGAAGAACAAAGAGCTAATGGCAACTGTGCTTAAATTTGCCCAAGCCCGACTGAGTCCGCCTACATTCGGTCAAGTGCTGGCAGAAGCGGCTGTAGATACACCTGATAGCTATTTCGTAGAAGTAAAAAAAGAATATTTGGCGCGCAGAAATGCGATTGTCGAAGGCATTAACAACATTGATGGTGCTTATTGTCCTAATCCCGCTGGTGCATTTTACGTAGTGGCCCGTTTGCCAATCGATGATTCTGATAAATTCTGTCAATGGCTACTTGAAGATTTCAGTTATGAAAACCAGACGGTTATGTTTGCGCCGGCCTCAGGATTTTATTCCACTCCCGGAAAAGGCAAGGATGAAGTCAGGATAAGTTATGTGTTAAATGTAGATGATCTGAAAAAATCTGTGACAGTGCTTGATGAAGCATTAAAAGTGTATCCGGGAAGGAAATAATACAAGTGTATGCACGAATTCTCCATTGCCGTAAGTATTATAGAAATAGCCGAGGCAGAAGCGCAAAAAGCCCATGCAGTTAAAATCAAAGAATTAATTCTGGATATCGGTACCATGTCTGGGGTTGAGTTTTATGCATTGGATACCGCATTGGAAATGGCCGTTAAGAATACGATGCTTGAAAACTCAAAGCTGAAGATCAATAAAATTCAGGCAAAGGCGAAATGTGCTGAATGTGCTAAAGAATTTGAAATAAACCAGGTGTATGATCCCTGTCCATTTTGCAATAGTTTATATCATGAATTATTATCTGGCAAGGAATTACAGATCAAATCAATTGTTGTGGATGTGGAGGATTAAAATTCAATTATAATTCCGAAAGTTGGTATGATAGTCCCGGTTGAAGTAGGAATCCTTTGTAGATTATACCTGGTACCATTCTCTATTTCGATATTGCTTCCATTTGCATCCTTTTCAGGTAGGACCAGATCCTGATCTTGTGATTTAAAATTGTAGGCATTTTGAATATCAAGATACAGGTTCACCATCCATTTCTTAAAGTAGAATCTCTTATCAACCCTGAAATCCAATTGATGGAATGCACTAAATCGCTCAGAATTTACAAGGCTCCAGTCTTTGAAAGGTTCGTTTTGTGTATCCCAGGCTTCTTTAATAGACGAAACTTCAAGATCGTAAGGGGTATAAGGCGCGCCACCTGCATATCGCCATTTGGCACCAACCGACCAGCTACGGTTAAAATTGTATGTCGATGTGATGGTTACTAAGTGGCGGTTGTCCCAATTTGTTGAGATGAATTGACCATTCTTATCTTTCATCTGACTGCGATAAAAAGTATATGAAGCTGTTACATTTAACTTATCACTTAACTTTGTTCGGTTCATTACTTCAACGCCAAATGCACGACCTTCACCGGTTGAGCTAACAGGCCCAACACCAAAAACACCAAAATCTCCACCTTTTGTTGCCAGGCTAACGGAGTCAATCTTTGAAACAGGATAGTTATTATATTTCTTAAAAAAGCCTTCTATAGTAAAAATGACGCTTTCACTTGGCTGATATTCAATACCTAAAACGGCCTGATCGCTCTGAATATAATTAATGTCATTATCCTTGTTAATTAAGAAGCCTTCAGTATCCCTGTGACCTAGCGTAGTATAGGCTGGCAATCGATAATACCTGCCCAGGCTGGCCGTTAGTGTTACATTGTTTTCAAATCTATAACGTGTTGAAATTCTGGGCGAAAGTTGGTTAATTGCATTCGACATCTTTTTTGTAAAGTTGTTTGCATCTGTCCTGATGCCGAAAACAAATTTCATCCGGTCTCTAAAGAAGTGCTGGATGAATGAGAAAGAGCCTCCCCATTTAAAAAAATCAATTTTAGTGCTTGAATTATACTCA
>SWCD01011615.1_pt1 | contig 11880 bp, 8 predicted proteins | sample 4693011 | NCBI WGS metagenome assembly SWCD01 (sample SAMN10267278, study PRJNA491770) | bioreactor metagenome | isolation source: DHS bioreactor inoculated with marine | place: Japan: Omine Ridge, Nankai Trough | reverse complement strand
GGGGGGGAGAAACCGGTGCGGAAGGGGATCACCGAGCGGCCTCGCTCACGCAGGCCCACCGCGGCGAAGTCCGAGTCGAGGACGCCGGCCTCCTGAAGCCCGCGGGGGAGGGGGGTGAGGTCCCACTCCTGGGGGCCGAGCCACGGCTTCACACTCATCGTGAGCAGGGTGACCACGGCGAAGCCGACGGCGAACATCCTTGCGTGGGTTGCGGCGTGCTTTCCCATCAACTCCCGCGCCAGGGCGAAGCCCCGCGACCTGAGCCGCCGGCACTTCGTGAAGAACTCGTGATGGCTCCTCGACATGAGGAACACCGACGCCGTCAGCACCGCCGCGAGCCCCGATGCGAGCCCTACGCCGAGCGCGAACGGGAATCCCAGGCACGAGAAGGTGACGCGCGCCAGGCGCGAGCCGCTCGGAGCCTGCACTTCTCCCGTCAGCCAGACTCCGGTCGCGACCGCCAGGGACGGCAGGAGCGGCAGGAGGTAGAGCGGGCGCTTCGTGCCGGGGATGCTCAAGAGGAGCAGGCCGAGTGGGAAGACCGCGGCGAGGAAGAGGATCGACCGGGAGCGCGCATCGGAAAGCCGTCGGCGGGCCCACGCCCATGCCGCCACAGCCGGTACGGCGAGCAGCCAGGGCAGGAGCATCCCCGGAAGCTGGAGCACGTAGTAGCCGAGACCGTGCTCGTGGCCGCCGCCGTAACTCTCCACCGGGATGATGCGGTAGAGGAAGTTGTGGAGGGCGTAGATCTCGAAGTATTCCTGGCCGCCGTGCTTCCTGAGCAGCAGGACCCAGATCGTGATCGGCAGGAAGAGCACGAGGAGACCGACGAGATGGGCGGTCGTGCGGAGGACGGCCCAGCATCGAAGGAGGATCACTCCGGCCCCGATCGGGCCGGCGATGAGGATGAGTCCCACCGGGCCCTTCGTCAACTGCGCCAGCGACGCCGCGGCGTAGATGAGCAGCACCGCACCGAAGAGGCCCTCCGCCTTCTCGCCCTCCCTTGCGGCCCGCACTCTCGCCACCGCGAGCACGAACCCGGCGAAGCCGAGGGTCACGAAGAGCGTCAGCGGCAGGTCCACCATGCTGCGCGGCCCGTAGAGGTAGAACGCGCGAAAGCCGATCCAGATCAGCATCCCGAGGAGCCCGGCCAGGTTTCCGCCGAGATACCGCCCCAGCGTGAAGATCAGGAGGAGCAGCAGGAACCCCGCTATCGCCGTCGGCACCCGCGCCGCGAAGTCGTTGACTCCGAACAACTCGAGCGAGGCGCCGATGGTCGCGTAGATCAGGGGCGGGTGTTCCAGGAACGGCTCCCCGGCCAGACGCGGGACGATGAAGTCGCCGCTCACCACCATCTCGCGGCCGATTTCGGCGGTGCGGATCTCGTCCGGGGCGCGCAGCGGTCCGGCGAAGAGTCCTATCACGCTGACCGCCCCCGCGACCAGGAGCACCAGGCGGAGGGGGAACCGGTCGTTCACTGGTTTTCCTCCGAGCCTTCGCTCTGACAGGCGATCCACCCCTCCCGGCCCGGGAAATCCTCGGGCCGGATGAACGCGGTCGAAAGTTCCGAAGGCTCCGGCAACAACTCCCCGAGCGGCACGACCTGGATGCCTCGCGCCCTTGCAGTATCGAGAAACTCCGCGAAGACCGGCGCGAGCGAGATGCCCTCCGCCTCCGCGTGGATCGTCAACACGTTCAGGCGCCCGTCCTCGATCCGCTCAAAGAGATGCGCGTTGAAGTTCTCGATGGTGATGCCGTCCCGGCCCACCGCCTCGTCGAACGTCGGCAGCGTGACCGGAACCTGCGGAACCTCGAGCACGCGCTCCCCGACGCAGGGTACAAAGATCGAGCGTCCCCGGCAGTCGCTGTGGTAGCGAAATTCGAATCGATCCTTCTCGATGAGCACGGCGTCGTTCGTCTTCCATCCCGCCGTGGCGGAGCAGTCCGGAGCGCGCCCGAGGATGTCGGCGAGGGTCCCGATGCCGAGTTCGAGCGACGCCCTGATCGCGGCGGAATCCATCCGGTCGATCTTCATCTGCCAGGCGTGGTGATCGAAGGCGTGGTAGCCGATTTCGTGGCCGGCGCGGTCCGCCTCCCGGAAGACGTCGCCGAGCTTCCGACCGATCGCCGGCCCCGGCCACAGCGTGCCCTTGAAGAGGATGGAAAGGCCGTAGAGGCTGGCGGCCTTCGAGCGCAGCATCTTCACGAAGAACGTGGGTCGAACCAGGCGCCAGAGGTGCCGCCCCATATTGTCCGGGCCCACGGTGAAGAAGAACGACGCCGAGATCCCGCGCTCCCCGAGGAGTTCGAGCAGTCGCGGCACTCCGAGCCGCGTGCCTCGAAACGTATCCACGTCGATGCGCAGACCGAGCTTCATGCCGTCCCGAAGTCCCCGGACTCGACCGCCTGCCTGAGGAAGTAGTCGAGCGTCTTTTCGACCGACTCCTCCTGCGGCACGTGCGGCTCCCAGTTCACCAGCCGCTTCGCGTTGCGAATGCTGGGGCGCCGGTGCTGCACGTCCTGGTAGCCCTTGCCGTAGTAGGTGCCGCTCTCCACCTCGCGCATGCCCACGAAGGGCGGGAACCTGGAGCGCAGGGGGTGCTCCTCGAAGAGCGCGACCAGCATCTCCGCGAGTTCCCGGATGCTGGCCTCGTTCTCAGGATTGCCGATGTTCACGATCTGGCTGTTACACCGCTCGCCCTCGTTCTCGATGATCCGGTAGAGGCACTCCACGCCGTCGGTGACGTCGGTGAAACAGCGCCGCTGCTCGCCGCCGTCCACCAGGAGGATCGGCGTTCCCTCCACCAGGTTGAGGATGAACTGCGTGATGACCCGCGAGCTGCCGATGCGGGCGGAGTCGAGGGTGTCGAGGCGGGGCCCCATCCAGTTGAACGGGCGGAAGAGGGTGAAGCGCAGCCCCTCCTTCTCGCCGTAGGCCCAGATCACCCGGTCGAGCAGCTGCTTGCTGCAGGAGTAGATCCACCGCTGCATGCGGATCGGACCCTGGATCAGGGTGGAGTCGTCCTCGTCGAACTCCTCGTCCTGGCACATGCCGTAGACCTCGGAGGTCGAGGGGAAGATGAGCCGCTTGCCGTACTGCACGCAGTAGCGGATCACCCGGAGGTTCTCCTCGAAGTCGAGCTCGAAGACGCGGAGCGGGTTCCGCGTGTACTCGATCGGGGTGGCAATCGCCACCAGGGGCAGCACGATGTCGCACTTGCGGACGTGGTACTCGATCCACTCGCGGTGGATGGAGATGTCGCCCTCGGTGAAGGTGAAGCCCTCGCGTCCCGTGAGGTGCGAGATGTAGTTGGAGCGCAGGTCCAGTCCGTGGACCTCGTAACGGCCGTCCTCTAGGATCCGCTCGCTCAGGGCGCTGCCGATGAAACCGTTGGCGCCGAGGATGAGGACCGATTCCTTCCGCTTTCCGGCTCCGCTCGCCGCCGCGGGGCCGAGCCGGCTGCGGGGGGCGACGCCGAGTTCCCGGGCGAGCTGCGGACCGCTCATCCACAGGCCCTCGTCGAGCTCTCCGCCCGCCACCGAGAGCGCGCCCTCGCCGCATTCGATGACGAAGGGATCGATGGAGCGCACCCGGCCGGGGATCGTCTCTCCGGCGGCCTCGACCTCGGTCGCCCGCCAGAGGATGCACTTGCGGTTGCCGGCGTAGGTGAAGGCTCCGGGGTACGGGGCCGCGACGGCGCGGATCAGGTTTCGCACCTCCCTCGCCGGCCGGTTCCAGTCGATGGCGCCGTCCTTCGGGCGCCGGCCGCCGAAGTAGGTGGCCGCGGCGTGGTCCTGCGGGGTCCTTTTGGCCGAGCCGTCCAGGATCAGGGGAAGCGTCTCGTCGAGCAGGCCGACGGAGGCCGCCACCAGCTTCCCAAACAGCGTCTGCGCGGTATCGTCGTCGTCGATCGGCACCGACGCCTGCGCCACGATGTCCCCGGCGTCGGGCTTCTTCGTCATGTGGTGCAGCGTGACGCCGGTCTCCCGCTCGCCGTTCACGAGCACCCAGTTCACCGGACACCGCCCGCGGTACTTCGGGAGCGAGGATCCGTGCAGGTTCATGCTGCCGGCCGGCGGAAGGTCGAGGATCTCCTGGCACACCAGCCGCCGGTAGTAGAAGGAGAAGATCACGTCCGGGGCGAGGTCGCGGATCCGCTCGATCCACAAGGGGTGATTGATGTCCTCGGGCGCGTACACCGGGATGTCGTTTCGGGCCGCCAGTTCCGCGACCGACCCGAACCAGATGTTCTCGTTCGGGTCGTCCCGGTGGGTGATGACGGCGGCGACTTCGAAACCATGGCGAAGGAGGGCCTTGAGCCCCTCGCAGCCGACTTCGTGATAGGCGAGTACGACGGCTCTCATGCTTCCTCTCCTTCGATGCCCCGGCCCACGACCTCTTCCACGTAGTAGCGCGGACGGCCCCGGACGTCGGTGTAGATGCGTCCGATGTACTCCCCGAGAAGCCCCATGCCGATGAACTGCAGGCCCACGAGAATGAACATGGCGGCGAACAGCGTGAAGACGCCGCCCTCCGCCCACTCCGAGCCGTAGATCAGGCGCAGCACCAGGAGCAGCGCGCCGAAGCCGCCGCCGAGGATGCTGATCAGAGTCCCGAACATCGTCAGGAGCCGCAGAGGGGCGTTGGTGATGCTGGTCAGAAGATCGAACTGCAGGTTCACCAGCTTCAGGAAGCCGTAGCGTGACTTGCCCTCCGGCCGGGAGTCGTGCTTCACCTCGATCTCCGCGGTCCGGCGGGCGAAGCTGTTGGCGAGGACCGGGATGAACGTGCTGCGCTCCTGGCAGGAGAGCATCGCGGTGATGATCCGCCGCCGATACCCCCGCAGCATGCAGCCGTAGTCGCGCATGCCCACGCCGGTGCTCATCCGCACGGTCTTGTTCACGATCCGGGAGGCCATCCGCCGGAAGAACGAGTCCTCCCGGTCGAGGCGGATCGAGCCCACCACGTCGAAACCCTCCCGGAGCTTCTCGACGATTCTCGGGATCTCCTCCGGCGGGTTCTGCAGGTCGGCGTCGAGCGTGACCACCCAGTCGCCCCGGGTCCGGGCGAAGCCGGCCATGACCGCGGCGTGCTGCCCGTAGTTCCGGTTCAGGATCACGCCCACCACGCGGTCGGGTTGCGCCTCGGCGGCCGTGGTGATGATTTCGATGGAGCGATCGTGGCTCCCATCGTCGACGAGGACGATTTCGGTTTGCTCCGGGATCTCCTCGGCCACCGCCAGGGTGCGGGCGAGCATCTCCTCGAGCACGGCCTCCTCATTGAAGACCGGGATGACGATGCTCAGGGTGTTCGTGTCTTTCCCCACGGGTTTCACACCTCTCAGCGTGAGAGAATCAGGCGAATCGCCGTCACCACGTCGTCGACATCTTCCTCGGTCATGTCCGGGAACAGCGGCAGGGAGAGGATGCGATCCGAGTTCCACTCCGTCTCGGGCAGCGTGCCACGCCCTGTGCCCCAGGCCTCCCGATAGTACTTCTGGAGGTGGGCGGCGCGAAAGTGCAGACCCGTACCGATGTTCTGGGTCTTGAGCTCCGCCATGAACTCGTCGCGGGTGCGCTTTGCCAGGCCCGGGCGGAGCCGGACGATGAACAGGTGCCAGGCGTGGCCGTGCTCGTAATCCGGATGACCGAGCGGCTCGAGTTCCGAAACACCGGCGAGCAAATCCCGATAGCTCTCGACGATCGCGGCCCGGCGACGTTGCAGTTCACCGAACCGCTCGAGCTGCGCCGTGCCCAGGGCCGCGGCGATGTCGGTGAGGTTGTACTTGAAACCCGGCTCGATGACCTCCGCCTGCGGCGCTCGCCCCTGCGTCTGCCGGTCGTAGGCGTCCACCCCCAGGCCGTGGAACCGAAGCCGCCGGACTCGACCCGCCAACTCGGCGTCGTCGGTGGAGAGCATTCCCCCCTCGCCGGTGGTGATGTTCTTGATGGGATGAAAGGAGAAGATGGTGGTCCCGCTCTCCCCGATCCGCCGGCCGCGATAGCTCGTGCCGAGGGCGTGCGCCGCATCCTCGATGAGCGGCACGCCGGCCTTCGCCGCCACGGCCCGCAACCCGTCGAGGTCGACCGGCGCCCCGGCGTAGTGCACCGGGATGATGGCCGCGGTCTTCTCGGTGATCGCCGCCTGGACGGTCTCGGGAGTCACGAGCAGCGTGTCCCGATCCACATCCACGAAGACCGGGGTCGCGCCCGAGAGCGCGATCAGGTTGGGCGTCGAGACCCAGGTCAGGGAGGGCGTGATGACCTCGTCCCCGGGGCCGATGCCGAGCGCCGACAGGGCCAGGTGCATCCCGGCGGTGGCCGAGGCGAGGGCCACGGAATGAGGCGCGCCGGTTTCGGAGGAGAACGCTTTCTCGAAGGCGGTGTTTCCCGCGCCGGTGGTGATCCACCCCGAGCGCAGCACTTCGGTCACCGCATCGATCTCTTTATCCGTGATGGACGGCTTGCAGAAAGGAAGGAATGTATCGCGCATGGAATCACCCGGGCCGCGGTCAGGGCGTAAGCATACTCTTCCCGCGGCCCGGTCCCGCGATTAGCTCGTCAGCTTGCGGTACAGCTCGAGCGGCTCCGACAGGCTCCGGATCGACTCCGTCCAGAACTCCGGCTTCGTCATATCCGCGCCGAGGGTGGCCATCGCCACCTCTTCCACCGTCGCGCTGCCGGTCATCCGGAGGAACTCCTCGTACTTCGGAAGGAAGCTCGGGCCCTCTTTCTTCATCATGTGGTAGAGGGCGCGGGCGAGCAGGAAGCCGAAGGTGTACGGGAAGTTGTAGAAGGAAACGCCGGTGATATAGAAGTGCAGCTTGCTGGCCCAGAAGTACGGGTCCTCGCTGCCCGGCACCAGCACGTCGCCGAAGACCTCCTGCTGCGTGGTCGTCATCAGTTCCTTCAGGCGCGCCACCGAGACCTCGCCCTTCATGCGCTCCTCGTGGAACTTCTTCTCGAACTCGAACCGCACGGTGATGTCGAGAATGAGGTTCGCGGCGCCGCAGAGGTCGGTGTCGAGCATGAGCTTCTTCTGCTCGTCAGAGACGGAGCTGTCGCCGTAGACGCCTTCCGCCAGGATGTGCTCGCCGAAGATCGAGGCGGTCTCCGCCAGGGTCATCGGGTAGTGCCGCGCGGTGGGGCGCTGCTCCTTCAGGATGTGGCTATGGAAGGCGTGGCCGATCTCGTGGGCCATCGTCTTCACGTCGGAGAGCGTGCCGTTGAAGGTCATGTAGACCCGCTGCTCGCCGATCAGGTGCGAGCCGGTGCAGAAGGCGCCGGGGCGCTTGCCCGGGCGGACCTCCGACTCCATCCAGCCGTTGTCGAGGAAGTCCTGAAAGTACCCGGCGAGGTTCGGGTAGACCTCCGAGAAGGCCCGCTTGACCATCGCCGTGCCCTTCTCCCAGGAGATCTTCTCGTCGGAAGTCGCCGGCAAGGGCGCTTCGCGCTCGAACATCCAGATCGCGTCCTGGCCGAGGGCCTTCGCCTTGGCCCGGAAGATGTCGCGGGCGATCTCGGCGTTGGCGTGGATGGCCTCGTACATGGCGTCGAGGGTCTCGCGGCTCGTGGCCGCCGAGAAGAGGGGCTGCTCGAGGAAGTCCTCGTAGCCGCGGTAGCGGTTCAGGGTCAACCGGTTTCCGGCGATGGCGTTCAGGGCCGCGGCGCAGATGTCCTCGACCCCGGCCCAGGCCTTGTTCCCGCCGATGAAGGCGGCGCGACCGACCGCGCGGTCGGCATCGCCCATGAGGGCCCGCCACTGCGAGATCGGCTTCTTCTCCACCGTGCCGTCGGGAAGTTCGAGATCGAACTCGATCTTGCCGGAGATCCGGTCGTAGAGCCGGCCCCAGGCGTGGAGGCCGTCGATGGAGAGGTCGGTGGCGAGCTTCTCCTCCGCGCGACTCATGGTGTGCTCGCCGCTGATGCGGGTGCGCCGGAGCGCGTAGGTCATCCCCGTAAGCTTCTCGCGGGCGAGAAACGCCTCGAAGATGTCGGCCGGCGTGTCCTTGATGGCATGGGTAAGGTCCACGTCGAACTTTCCGTACTCCGCGAGGACGCTCATCATCCCGGCGCGGGCCTGCGGATACTGGTCGTTGGTCGCGTCGGCACTCTCCAGGCAGCCGAGGTAACTCATGATGTGGCCGGCCCGGACCCCCAGATCCTCGGAGAGGACCAGGATCTCCTCCCAGGTGTCGCCGTTCTCGGCCGTCAGGACGCCCGCCTCCCTGGCCCTCCGGCAGAGCTCGCCGATATCCGTGGTGAACTGCTCCTTGAAGGCCTGCATCTCCTTGCCGTCGAACTCCGGAAAGAACGGCGTCAGATCCCAGACCACTCCCTGCTTTTCTTCAGACATGGATACCTCGTTCGTGTGTCACGGATATGCGGCGAGTCAACCCGGCCATTCTATGCCCGCCGAGCGCTCCGGCCCGGAATTCTATGGGGTTGCCGCTTGACGCTCGGGCCCGGATTTGATTCTCTCTTCTCGGCGAGACGGCCAACGGGCCGAGGAAGACACCGCCTTTCGGGCGGACAATACATAAGAGGGCATTTCATGAGCGATAAGAAGATCCTCCCTGTTTTCATCCTTTGTCTGCTGCTGGGCGCGCTCGGCGTACACCGCTTCTTCGTCGGCAAGATCGGCACCGGCGTCATCCAGCTTCTGACTTGCGGCGGCGCGGGCATCTGGGTGCTGATCGACCTGATCATGATCGTGACCGGCAACTTCACCGACAAGGACGGCAACAAGATCACCGAGTGGCAGTAACGACGGCGCCCGAAAGGGCTTGAAACAACTCGGCGGCCGCCCTCTGGTCCGGGAATCGATCCCGGACGGAGGTGTCCGGTCCGTCATGGCGAACGGTGAAACGGCTGACCCCACACACGGGGGCAGCCGTTTTCACTGGTGCGGGTAGATGGATCTTCAGGGACGCGAGCAGTCCCTCGCCTCGCTTGAGGGGCGAGTGACACTCCTGTTGTTCTTCTCCTTCGGCTGAGGACCCTGTCGTGCGGAGTTGCCCGCGTACGCGCTTCCTTCTCAATCGGTTTCGTCCTGCTCGAGCACTCGCTCCGCGATCCGTACCCCGAACCGCCGCTCAACCTGATCGAGAACCCGAAAGAGACCATCTCGGGCCGCGGGGATGAGCCGGTAGTCGCCCACTCAACCCTGCTTGTCCCTGCGCCGTGAACTCAGGAACGCCCGCATCTCGCGGATTACCGCGGCACCATCCAGCAACTCGCCGCGATCGGCCTGCTCGAGCCCTTCGGCAAGTGTGGTCTGAGGAGTAGGCTCCTAATCTCCGGCAATCCGGGACATGGCCTGCTCCAGCAGGTCTCGAGTCAACTCCTCGTTCTCACTCTTCAGGGCACTCTCGAGGAAGGGCAGGGCCTGCCCGCCGACCGAAGCGATGGCCTCCACGGCGGCTTCCCGATCCTCGGCGAAGGGGCTCTGTAGTTCCTCGATCAGGACCGGCACCGCTCCTGCGGCTCCCGATCCGATCCGGGCCAGTGTTCGGAGGGCCTGTTCCCGCCGGCGATCGTCGTTCGAGTCGCGCAGGATTCCGATAAGAACCGAAACCCCTCCCTCTGCCTCCGGACCCAGATCTCCCAGTGTCCGCAAGGCGAGGGATCTCTGGGGCTGTGGCTCATCCTGGATCACCTCGAGGAGCACCTGCAGGCAGCGGGATCCGTCTCGCGTGACTCGCCAATAGGCTCCGGCAGCGACAACCCTGAGGTCGCCGTCTCTCATCCGCAGTCGAAGAAACTCAGCCACTTCCTCGTCCTCTCGACCGATCACGCCGAGGGCCTGGATGCACAGAGAGTGGAGCCACGAGGACGACTTCCGGTTGAGCACTTCCCGAAGGACGGGGCTCAGTCGGTGCGCTTCGGGGCCCGAGTCCAGAAGAGCGAGAAGAGCGAGGTGTGCACTCGACTCGTCCCTCGATATCGGGCCCGTATTCGGCCACTGGGCGAGTCCGTCGGCCAGGGCCTCCACGACTGCCGGTCCCCGCTCGCCGAGGCGGGCCAGGGCATGGGCCGCCGCGATCCTTGTCCGCAGACACCTGAACTCGAGGACCTTCCGCAGAGCCTTAAGGCTATCGGCATCGGAGGTCTCGAGATCCGCCAGGGCCTTGCACGCTGTCCTGACCAAAAGACATGCGGGCCGCTTGCGTCCGAAACAGGAACCATCGCATGATCGGTCACCCAGCAACGGCAGCAGGTCCCTTGAAATGGACGAGTCCACCTTCCCGAATGCGACCAGTGCTGCAGCTGCCGAGCACCTGACCGCGCGGTCGGGGTCCCGGAGCATCTCCTTGAGCTCGGGCAGCGCGGCCTCTGCAGGTGGGCCCATACTTCCGATCGAGGATGCGGCGATGCACCGGACACCGTCTTCCGGGTGGTGCATCAGCGCCCTTACCTCAGGCAGCAGGCCCAAAGCGTCTGGACCCAGCATCAGCAGAAGTTCGGTTGCTCCGGATCTTCTGGGGTCCTCCTCCTTCAGGAAAGGGCGCAGCCCCGGAGCAACGGTAGGACCAATGGCCGCAAGAGCCCACCATGCTTCCCGCTCTCTCCTTGCCGCCTCAAACAGCTCCTGCATTGCCGGCGCCGCGCAGTCTCCGAGAACGCGGAGGGCGAGAAGAGCACGCCGCCGCCGCCCCTCGTCTGTCGCTGCCTTCAATTCGGCGACCAGCGGGGCTACAGCATCCGGTCCGATTTCACGGAGTATCTTCGAAGTGATTCCATCCCCGTTTCCCGTCCGAAATGTCGGATGAAGGAGAAGTGGAACCGCGCCCCCTCGGGCAAAGATCAGACGACGAGCGGCGCTCCATCTGACGGAGCGATCCGGAGCAGAGAGCCTGCCGATCCACTCTGTTGCTGAGAGACCCCCGAGTTCGTCCGTGTCGGAGTCCGAGGCTTCTGCCACAGCACCCGTTGCGAGCACAACCGCAACTGCGGCGAGCACCACAATGGCAGAGTTTGTCAGCTTCGTCTCCATGCCTGTATTCTACCCGGCTTGCGGGTGCCCAACCTGCCATCCACATTCCCGCGAGCCCGAAGCCGCGTATCCCGACACCGCCCCCGAAAGGGCCTGAAGCAACTCGGCCGCCGCCCTCTTGTCCGGGATCCGACCCCGCACCGAGGTGTCCAGGTCCGTCATGGCGAAGGGGGGGACGGCAGACCCCACACACGAGGGGCAACCGTCTTCACAGGCGCAGTCGCGGATCACGTCGGTGACCGCGGACAGCAGCTCCGCGAAACGCTCCCGCACCCCCGCCGCGTAGCCGAGCCCGCCGGGATAGCGGTCGTGGAGGAAGAGCGCCTCCCGTCCGAGCTGGGAGGAGTCCACCACCGCCCCGATGTCGCGCGGGTCGCACATCAGGAACACCGGCGCCACCTCCACCAGGACGTTGCCGATGCCGATCAGCGCCTCCGCCGGGAGGAGCCCCTCGGCCAGCACCAGGTCGAGGGCCTCGCGGGAAGGGGCGAACCACATCGCCGTGGTCTCCAGCTCCTGCGGCGGCAGCTCCAGCTTCTCGAAGCCGACGCTCTCGCGTGAACCGAACCGCACCTTCTTGAACATCGGGATCGTGGTGGTGACGGTCACATCCCCGAAGCCGAGCAGGCCCCGCTCGTCCTCGGCCTCCTCCTCCTTCTCGTCGATCCGGATCTGCGCCGCGCTCACCGCCTGGGTGTAGTAGTCGAGCTCGCGGCGGGTGACCCGGGCGATCTTCTGGGTCAGGTCCAATTCGTTCACGAACCAGGTCTCCCCGCCGTGCAGGTAGACCGCGTGATCGTGGAGCTGAGACAGCGCCGCCAGCTCGTCGAGCGTGCCGATCACCTTCCCCTGGCTTTCCACGTCCTCGATCGTCACCACCGGCC
>SWCD01022006.1_pt1 | contig 11889 bp, 14 predicted proteins | sample 4693011 | NCBI WGS metagenome assembly SWCD01 (sample SAMN10267278, study PRJNA491770) | bioreactor metagenome | isolation source: DHS bioreactor inoculated with marine | place: Japan: Omine Ridge, Nankai Trough | reverse complement strand
CCCTTCGGCTGCCGGCGACCGTCAAGCGCCTCCCGCTCCTCGGTGGACAGCGTGAGGGCCTCGTCCGCCCCCTTCTGGCCGGCAACCGCCCTGAGCACGTGCGCATAGGTGCAGCGGTTTCGGAAGAGCAACCCGTCCACGGTGAGGGTACCTCCCAGTGATACATACCCCAGCCCGGTGGTCTTCGAGCCCGTGTGGAGTGGCGCCAGCAGTCCGAGCAGCGGCTCCGGCCGGGTGTGGGTCACGAAGAGCCGGTAGGGGGCGCTGTCCGGGAACAGCGCCTCCACCAATTCGGCTCTCGCCGCATGTCGGGCTTCCCGCTCGGATCTAGGGTTTCGGAACCGCCCGGGTTCGAGCATGTAGACCACTCGGTGCGGCACCTCTCTGTCCTGGAGTCGGAACGAGGCTCGTAAAACCTGCTCGAGCTGGTATGCGCCGATAGCGATGATGACCAGGTCCGCCTCTTCCCGGCGGAAGCCTGCGAATCTCATCTCCATGGCCCCGTCAGCGAGGAGTTGCCTGGCTTCTTCGACGGTGACGAGATCGGGCACCCCTGGTTTCGGTGCGACGATCGTCCAGATCTGCCCATGAGTCCGATAGACCTCCTCCATGAGCGCCGCCGCCCCGTTGGAGTCCGGCGGAATCAGCACTCTCGACAGGTGGGAGAGTTCACCGAAGAGCGCCTCGCACAGCGTGGGATCCTGGTGCGACTGCTCGTTCTTCGCGCTTTCCCAGGTGTGCGAGGTGAGCCACATGCCGGCGGAGGCGAGGTGGTCCGCGGCGCGCAGGAGTACGAAGGGGGGTACGCCGTCCCCCCCGATGCCGGCGCGCCCGAGCCGGTCTACCGCCCGGTACATGCGCCATTGGGTGAGGTCGCTGTAGCGTATCGGGCCGTAACCTGATGCCCATCGCGCAAGCTCCGGATCCGACTCCCGGCAGTGCCGGGCCCCTTCGGCCGCTACGTAGGGATCGAGGGGCCTGTCCGTCTCTCGCGGATTCAGCTTCATCTGGAGCTCTCTCGAACTACTCGGTCACCGAGACCACTCTCCGGACCCGTTGACACCGTCGGAGGCTACTCGCATCGGTGCCGCCGGGAAACAGTGAATTGCTGGCCGACGTCCCTTGCTTCTGAATCACATGACGATGGGTTCTTCGCACAGTTCCGGCAATTAGGGATCGGTCCGACGTTCCCGAAGTAGAATCCAGGGACCACTGACCCCGTCCCCGAGGCTTCCATGTCTGTCAACCGCATTCAATCCACACTCCTTTTCGCCCTGGTGGCACTCGCCCTGGCGGTTTCATGCAAGAGCCCGGAGTACGTTCGAGATACGGACCGACCCGATCTGGACGACCGCGCCATGAGTCTCCGGCTGGACCGGAAGGACCTGGACCGGCTCTACGCGGAGAACGCGGAGAAGCTCATCGCGTCGAAGGTTGTAAAGGAGTGGGATCATCGGGCGGCAATGGGCAAGCCCGTAGCGGTGGCCGTATTCCCCATGCGGAACGGAACCTCCGAGCACATCGGCGCCTCCCTCGACGCCCTCCTCTCGAAGTTCGAGACCGACCTGGTGAACCAGTCGTCGGCGGAGGTCGTGAGCCGCGAAAACCAGGCGGACCTCATCGCGGAGATCAAGCGGGTGCAGGCGGAAGCCTACGATCCCGCCCGGCTGGTGAAGTACGGCCGGCAGATCGGCGCGCAGTACTTCCTGACGGGCAAGGTCTATGACGTGGCCGAGCGCGTGTCCGACGAGCGCCGCGTCCAGTACTTCATGTTCGTCCAGGTGCTCGATGTGGAAACCGGTGCGGTCCGGTTCCAGAACGAGGCCTCGGTCACGAAGGGCCTCGTGCGCTGACGTGACCAGCCTGAGATTGCTCCTCATCGCGGCGCTGCTTCTCGTCGGCTGTGCCACCTACACCGATGAGATTCGATCCGCGCAGTCCGACCTCGTCTCGGGGCGCCTTGAGACGGCCGTCGATCTGGTGAACGAGCTCCTCGACGTGAAGTCATCTGCCGAGTTGCCGGCGGACCTCCGGGCGAACCGGGTTCTGCTCATGCTGGAGAGAGCGACGCTGCTGCAGGCCCAGGAGGAGTATCGCCTTTCGTCACGGGACATGTCGCTCGTCGACGAGCGGATGGAGTGGCTGGACATCGAGCAGGACGGCGCTCTCGACATCGCGCGTTACCTCTACAGTGACGATGCGGTCCCCTATCGGGCTCCGCCGTACGAGAGACTCCTGCTCAACTCCCTCAACATGCTCAACTTCCTCGCCCTCGGGGATCTCGAGGGCGCGCAGGTGGAGGCGCGGCGGCTTCAGGTTCTCGAGTCGTTCTTCCTCGACGCCTCCGGCTCTCCTCTGCTTCCGGGCCTGCTCGCTCTCGGAAACTACCTCTCGGCGGCAACGTTCGAAGCGGCACGGGACTACGATGCGGCGGCGAGACACTACCGTCGGGCCTGGAGCTTCGGCATGCGCCCTGCGGGTCTGCGAGAGCGTCTGGTGGACCTCATGCGTCTCACCGCGTACGCGCCCCGGGACGCCGATCCGCCGGCCTCGGGTCTCGTCGAGATTGCGGAGGCCGCGAGACGAGAGGGGCCGTTGGGAGGGGAGGAGTACCGGCGACGTCATGTGGATGGCCAACTCCTGGTGGTCGTCCAGTCGGGTCTGGCGCCCTACAAGCGTCCCGAGCGGATCCCCATCGGACTCGCCCTCACGCTGGCGGCCGCCTGGCGGCACAATCAGGCCCTGTCGGAAGCGGATCGCCGACGGGCGGCGCAGCTCGCGGCCGAAGGGTTGGTGAAGTGGCTGAACTTCCCGGTCATGACGAGGGACGGGGTGCCCGGAGGGTCCGGGGTGGTACTCCGGGTGGACGACCGCCGGGTCGACTTCGGGTCGACGTTCGACGTCGCCCGTCAGGTGGAAGCGGCCTGGGACCGGCTGCAGGCGCCGCTCATTGCGAGCGCGATCACCCGCCTCCTCACCCGCTTCGCCGTCGGGTACGGAACCCGCAAGGCGGCCGATGCCCTGGCCCGGAGCGCGGGCACCGGCCACGACACCGCCGGCGTCCTCGGCTGGGTGGCCGGACTCGTGTTGGAGGGAGTGCTCACCGCGGCGGATACCCCGGACACCCGGAGCTGGACGACCCTGCCGGCGCGCATCTCGATCTTCCACGAGCGGCTCGAGCCGGGAGAGCATTCGGTCCTGGCAGTCGTCGCCGGGCGCCAAGAGGCGCGGAAGATCCTGATTCTGCCGGAGAGGCTGAGCGTGGCCGTGCTTTCGCGGTATCGTTGACCCCCCCAGGCGGCCGTAACATCTCCGGGGAGGTCTGACGCAGCGATGCATCACTTCGTGGCCAACTCACCGTGGAGTGAATGGGATGTTCTCCGCGTCGCGCGGGACTACGCTCTGGCTCAACTCGAGCGGCATGCTCCAATCGGTGCCTGGATCGTCGACGACACTGGAATCCCCAAGAAGGGCCGGCACTCGGTCGGTGTTCACCGGCAGTACTGCGGCGCGCTTGGCAAGAGGGCGAACTGCCAAGTCGCAGTCTCGATTTCCTTGGCCAATGCCACGCTGAGCGTGCCTTCCGCCTACCGTCTGTACCTCCCCAAAGTCTGGGCTCAAGATCAGGGCCGACGCCGCGGGGCAGGGGTCCCGGCGGAGGTGGCGTTTCGCAAAAAATGGGAGATCGCCTTGGAGCAGATTGACCAACTGTTGGCGGAAGAGATCCCGGACGACGCCTTCCAGGAGGTCTTCTGGCGGGAGGGTACCAAGGGCACCATGCGGTCTCGCTTTGCCGCGCTTAGAGTGCGTCCCGCCAATCGGGACGATAGACGGAAAGAGCCGCGGCCCATCGAGTGGCTGCTGATCGAGTGGCCCGAAAAAGAGGCGGAGCCGACCAGGTACTGGCTGTCCACTGTGCCCGAGCAGGTGGAGATCGAGGACCTGGTGAGCCTGGCCAAGATCCGCTGGCACATCGAGCGGGACTACCAGGAGATGAAGGACGAGCTGGGTCTCGACCACTATGAAGGGCGAAATTGGAGGGGGTTTCACCACCACGGAATCTTATGCATCGCGGCGTATTGCTTCCTTGCGGCCGAGCGAGGCCGCCTTTCCCCCCCTCAGCCTCTTGCCTTCCTGCGCACCGCTCCGGTACCCGAAGGTTTCACCCCGCGGGGCTCCCCCGCCGCGATGCGCGAGACATAACCCGGCTTCGATCGCCACGCGGCGGGCGGTGCAAGCCCGGAGCCTGGCGGCGAGCCTCCCGAACTGCCCCACCTGCGGCGGGAATGGGCACCGGTTCACTTGCTTTATGACACAGTAGTACTAGGACGCGGGCGATGTCCGCAGCGGTGCCGCTCCCCTCGCCGAGCAGGGCGCGCTCTTCCCGTTCGATGTCGGCCGCCAGCGCGGCATTGCTGGCGAGCAGGTCTTCGTTGAAGCGCCCCCACTGCTCGACAGTCACCCGGCCGTCGAGGCGGTCGGTGTAGAGCATGCTCATCTTCCCCCGGACACGCTCGAACTCGTGACGGAGAGCGTCCAGGTCCCTCGCGGCGGAGGTGTTCGACCTCCTCCGGCTGAGCAGGATCTTCTTTCGGGCCCGGTTGCTGAAGCCCGGCGTCTCGGCGATCGATGCCCTTCAGGGTCCCTCCGATGGCCCTGCCGAGACTCTCTTCGACGCCCCGCACATGCGAGCCGATGGACTCGAAGGCCCACCCCGCAGCAACCCCCAGGGCACCGATGGCGGTCTGCATCTGGTTGAACATCAAGGAGGCGTTCTTGGTCTTGTCCGCCACCTGCCCGACCTTCTCGCCGAGCTCCTTGGCCTTGTCCACCGGGATCTTCTGGACCGCACCGGTGAGCACGTCCATGGACTTCTGAACCGCGGAAAAGCCGGAGGCCACTTTCCCCACCGCCTCGTCCATGGCCTTGCCCATCAGGGCCATCTGGGCATTGATCTTCTCGAAGGGATTGGCGTTGGAGATCTGGTCGAAGGCCTTCTCGATCTTCTTGAGGACCTGGTCGAGGTTGCGCTCCTGGCCCTCGAAGATGATCCTGAATCTCTCGCCAGGCACGACTCACCCCTTTCCGCCCAGCATGCGGCCGATGCCCTCGAGGAGGACTTTCGGAACTTCGCGCAGGGTCTCTTTCCGGGCGAAGCCGACATCGATGATCCCGGCGTCCATCAGTCGGGAGACCAGGGCAGTGAAGGGGACCGGCTGGTCCGGCCAGGCGGCGCCCGGTACCGGGAGCGTTCCCGCCACCCGGTACCGGAGGACCTCCCGCAGCGACTCGGCCACGAGAGGGTGTTGGCCGGCGAGTTCCTGCCAGGCCTCGCGGCAGTCGGGGCTGCGATCGGAGCCGAAGAGCCAACCTGGCCCCCTGACGCGTTTCCCGGTGAAGCCATGAAGATCTCCACCGCCGGGATGGAAAGTCCCTGGGCCCCGAGCATCAGCTGGACGTAGACCCCGGGCGCGAGGTGATCCTTGACGATGGCCTCGCGGGCGGCCGGGTCCTTGACATCGAAGAGCGGAGGGATGGGGCCGCCCTTCTCGAAGAGGACCTGGTCACCAACGATCAGCGGCCGCTCGAAGCGGATGGCCGGACCGAACTCGGTGATCACCCCGGCCAGGTAGTCGATGGCGGCCCGCGAGGCTCGCGCCCGGGCCTCCTCGAGGGTGGCCGGGTCGACCTCCTCGCCGACGGCCCGCTTCATGAGGAGCTCGAGCACGGCCTCGTTGGTGGTCTCCTTGGCCTCGGCAATCCGCTGGATGGGGGCGGTGATCTTCACCGTCTCGCCGTCCACCAGGCCGACCTTGAGGATCGCGGAGTTGTAGGAGGTCCTGGTCATCCAGGAGGGGAGCTCGCCCTTTCTAAATCCGTCGAGGATCCTGGTGGCGATGTCGTCGGGGACCGAGGGCTCGGTCTTCGGTGCGGGCTGTCCGTTGTCTTCGTTCATGGCATCTCCTGCCGGCATCCCCAGAGGTTGGTCCCGAGGAGAGGCCGGAGATGCCGCCCCACCTCCCCCCGGGTGAGACCGCGACGCCTCTTCACGCGAAGGAGCGGCGCAGGTCTCACTCCGAACATCGATGGGATAGGGAGGGTCAGGCCATGATCTTCTGGGTGGCCAACAGCCAGGAGCCGGAGGAGGACAGCACCCAGGCCACCTGCGCTCGCTGCGGCCGGCACGGCGAGGTCCGCGCATTCCACCTGCGACTGCTCGACCGGATCCGGCACCGGGCGTGACTTGCCTCGCGCTCGGTCGCGGGTAGACTTGGGGCATGGGGATGAAATCGAAGAAGAAGCTGCTGATTGGCTGCAGCGTGCTCCTGCTGCTTGGGGCGATCCTCATCTTGATCTGGGTGAGTTCTGACTGGCCGCCGCCGCGGTTGATCCTGAAGTACGGGCAGCCTCGCGTTGAAGAGGCTTCACCGCGAGTGAAACTCATTGACGGCATGGAGTTTGTGAAACTGGCTCCTGGGTACATCAGGCTAGACCATCGTCTTTTCACATCCATTGCCCCAGGCTCGAATGGCCTTCGCTATCTGTCTCGTCTGGTCCGCACTCCGTCACCAGGGTATGAGGAGCGTTGGATTGAGCTCCCGGAGCCTCGGTGGATCTCTCGAAAGACTGTCCAGCGTCTGAGCAGCTGGAGTGTAGGGGTTGGCCGCAACGACTCCGGGAGAGTCCTCGAGTCGGATGGGATGAAGTTCTCGGCTTGTGTTCGCGTCGCATCCGTGCCAGAGGTCCTCTACGCCAGAGCCACGGGGGCGATTTTCATAGACGAGGAAGTGGAGACTGCGTGGGCCGAAGGGAACTTTCAGGGCGTCTTGGTGGGTGCGGATTGGCAGGGATTCGGGGGGACTCGCTACGAGGTTCACGAGAGGGTCCCCTTTCGCTTCAAGCACCGGGCATTCCGAGTAGTCTTGATCGAGTAGTCGGCTACAACGAGTGTACTCGGGACAGAAGGCCCTAGCCGGGAGGCCTTTCGAGCCTGACTGCCTTGAATCACTTCCCCGACTTGTCTATCTTAATTCGAAACCCCTGCCTTCGCATCTCATCAAGTGTACTTGGCGCATCGTAGTCACCGATGTACAACATTCCAGGACGACCGGGGAAACCCTCAAACGTTTGTTGAAGTCGATAGCGCTCATAGACGGGGACGCTTGCTGTCTCAATCACGGTCCATTCTTCGATGGCACCGACTAGAGGAGCGTTGCAGTTCGAGCAGTAGCCTTCGCCCATCAGGGATACACCGAATGAGAAATCCGTGTATCTTGTGCCAACACGCATCAGGGCGTGTTGGTCGTCAGGCATATTCACCCAATGCTTCAATAGGCCCCTCTGCACCAATACCCTTTCGCCCGGGAGGGTCGCTGTACCCACCCTAACCCCTCGGTCATCCTCACCGCCGTCCCGCTTGGTAGTGGGTACACCTACGGGCACACCTATGGGGTCCCTGGCCTCCCACGTTTTCACAATCACGGGATAGTGTCCGCCGCCATCTACGCACAGTTGGCGCTCGGCTGCAAGCCGAAGCTCCTCCTCGGAAATGGGCATCCCATGGTCACAGTGCCCACCCTCATCGCACACGATGGGCGGAGCAATCGTGGGAGTTAGCCCCGCCGGTGAAAGTGCTGAGAGCCCAGCAGCAAGCAGTATTGGTTCTGCGATGGAACCCTGTGGATTGACTGCGCCTCCGCCAGGCTGAAGAGCAAGTGCGGCCACACTGTGAGACATTGTGTCTCGTTGGATCTCAATTGAGGTGAGTCCGGGGGTTTGGTTCACTTGACCAAGCGAGTGGGCGAAAGACGATGTCTCGAGGGTGGGTGAAGAACCTGATTGGGTCTTTGTGGGGGATCTAGTCCAATGCTCTGAATTCGGCTCCCGTGATGCCGAGAGCCCACGTGTCTGTCCCGGGGTCATCTTGCCTCCTTCTGCGATGAGCCGTCTCTTGTCGATGATCTCAATCCGTCTCCGGTCACCGCGAAGGTGACAAGCCCAACATCCTCTGCTGCGGCTTCGCTTGGTCGGATGGCAGGCGATCCGAAGAAACGCTCTACGGATCGGCTCGCTCTTCTGAGTCGAGCCTGTGCCCGCCCTCCCAGCCGAGTTGCTGCAGCTCGAAGAACCTGATCACACCCATGGTGCAAGTACCTTCCCCGCTTGCCGGCAGGAGGGTCCCGATCGAACCCTCCGCCTTCCAGCACGCGGCCCGGCAACGGGCTCCGTCGAGCCGCCTCCCGCCCTCTAGCCGGAGTGGATCAGGTTGGCCTGCAGGCAGAACGCCGCCCAACCAAGGTCGCCGGAGGTTCCCGTCAGCGACAGGTTGTACTTGAAACGCAGGTAGGCACCACGGGCGTAGCCGCCGAGCTCCACCGGAGTCGAGGTCGGCGCGGTCTCGGCATCCCCGATCCCGACCTCGAAGTAGCCGATTCCGTCGGTGCTCATCTCCGCGGTGATGGTCAGAGTGAGCGTTCCCGCGGTCTTGTCCAGCGAGCGGACCATAAACGAGCACTGGGCGTAGTCGGCGCCGTTCATGGGATGCGGCGCGGAGTAGAGGGTCATGTCCACTCCGTGCTGGCAGTACATGGCCTGATTGGTTGCGTAAGTCACGACCGGCATACGTTCCTCCCTTTCCTCGTCTCTCGCTTGGAGCGAGAGGGGTCCCTTTTCCAAGAGTGAGCACGAATCAGGACGCAGACGGACCCTACTGTGACTGCTTGCGCGGTGCGCGCGGCTGAAGGTTCCCCTGTTGCCTCGTGTCGGCTCCAATCAACTGCTTCCAGAACTATCCTACGCCGCCAAACCGGTCTGTCGATGGCTAACTTCGAGCCCGCACTCAGCGAAGGAGCGAGGTGGAACTTTGGTACATAGTTACCCAACACCCAGTAGCGTAGAAGCGATGTTTGCCCCCAAGGGTTGGACTTTGTGCGGCCCGCCGGACCGGGAGACAATTCTTCCCGTGGCTTGCCTTCGCACAAGACTCGCGCGCAAGCTCAGGGCTCGATTGTGACCGGGAACGTCACCGTTTGGTGGCTCTCATCCGGTTCCGTTCACACCTGCAGCGCCTCCCTCACCCACGTCTTCTGCCAGCAGCACCCGCAGGCCCCGCGCGCGACCGCCTGGTCTGTCATTCCCTTCCCGCAGAACGGGCAGCTCCGCCGGTACCGGCGATCGTGATCCCGGCAGAGGACGTCGCCGGCGATCGCCGGCCGATCGCAGTTCCTGATCATGCAGGGTGGCGCCGGCCTCTTGCTCCGGCCGGCGCCCGTCATCCGGGTAGCCTCACGCAACCGCGTCATCGTCGACCCCTTCGCGCAGAACCTCGTCCACCAGGGCGATCAGGTGCCGGCGCCGTTCGTCGTCCGCGGCGAAGAAGGCCGGCAGAAGAGTCCGCAGGGCCCCGCCGGGGTCGTTTCGGAGCAGCTCCCGGAGTTCCTCGTCACCTTCGCGCTCCTGCTCCGGAGTCTTGCGGATCCGGCCGCCGGTAACGATGGCGGCCTCGAGCCGCTCCAAGAGAGCGATCTTCCGCTCCGGGGAGAGATCCGCCGGATGGAATCCGACGGCGCCCGCCTGACCACCACCGAGATGGCGCTTTTCGAGTTGAAGTTCGACTGCCGGGGAGAAGCGTTTCGGAAGCTGTCACGGCTGGTGAAGTGAGAACCGAGGGTCGCCGATAAGGGCCTTGCATCCCCAAAAACAGGTCATAAAATAGGACTGGTCACATTTGATGACCTGTTTTAGATCCGGCCCGCCCGGATCCGGGAGAGCCCATGCAGACCATCGGTGCCGCCAAATTCAAGGAGAAGTGCCTGGCCTTGCTCGACCGGCTCGAGGCGGAGGGCCTGGTGATCACGAAGCACGGGCGGCCGGTCGCTCTGCTCCTCCCCTACGAAAAGCGGTCGGCGCGCCTGATCGGTCTCCTCGAGCACAAGATCGAGATCAAGGGCGACCTGCTGACGACGGGTGAGCACTGGAATGCCCATGCTGAACCTTGACACCCACATCCTCGTTTTCGCCCTCGCCGGGGAGCTCAAGCCGGCCGAACGGAAGCTCCTCAAGGATCAGACCTGGGGTGTCTCCGCGATCGTCTGGTGGGAGCTGGCCAAGCTCGTTCAGCTCGACCGGGTGGCCCTCGATCTCGACGACCGGGAGGTGGTGCGGACCCTTCAGCAGCTGCACGTCTGGCCCATCGACCTCGAGGTCGCACGCGCCTCGGCCCGGCTGGATTTCCGGGGAGACCCGGCGGACGAGCTGATCGCGGCCACGAGCGTGGTGCACGACGTTCCCCTGCTGACGCGCGACCGGGACATCCTGAAGTCGAAGATGGTCCCGCTCGCGCGTTGATCTTCCCATCCTTTCAAGCGGCGGCACCGAAGGAGCGACGGCCTCCGAATCCGCATGCCCCGGTCTTGTCGCCACCCCCCCACCGGAAAAATCCTGTAACCTCTCCGCAGAGTTCCGTCATGGATCAGTAGAACGGACCAGAACGGAGACTGCCATGACCGAGACTTGCCGAACCTGCGGATCACCACTGCCCGACGACGCGCCCGGGGGGGCCTGCCCCCGCTGCCTGCTGGCCGAGGGGCTCGAGAGCCGGCCGGCCGGTGACCCGGTGCCCGGAGTCGAGGAGATCGCGGACCGCTTCCCCGCCCTCGAAGTCCTCGAAGTGCTGGGGCGCGGGGGGATGGGGATCGTCTACAAGGCCAGGCAGAAGAACCTGGATCGCATCGTTGCGCTCAAGGTCGTGGCACCCGTCGAGGGGGACCGGGCGGCGTTCGCCGAGCGGTTCGGCCGCGAGGCCCGGACGATGGCCCGCCTCGACCACGCTCACATCGTCAAGGTCTACGACTTCGGCGAGACGGACGGGCTCTACTACCTGGTCATGGAGTACATCGAGGGCGTCAACCTCCGGCAGGCCATGCAGTCCGGCCACCTCGATCCGGCGAAGGCGCTGGCCATCGTGCCGCAGGTCTGCGACGCGCTGCAGTACGCCCACGACCGGGGCGTGGTGCACCGCGACATCAAGCCGGAGAACATCCTGCTCGACCAGAGCGGCGACGTGAAGATCGCCGACTTCGGGCTGGCGAAGCTCCTCAATCCCACCCTGAACGACCCGACGATCACCCACACCGGCCAGGTCATGGGGACCTTCCACTACATGGCCCCGGAGCAGTACCGGACCCCGGGCGACGTGGACCACCGCGCCGACATCTACTCCCTCGGCGTGGTCTTCTACGAGATGCTCACGGGTGAACTGCCGGAGGGCCGGTTCGCTCCCCCCTCGGAGCGCGTCAGCGTGGACGTGCGCCTGGACGAGGTGGTCCTCCGCACCCTGGAGCAGAAGCCCGAACTCCGCTACCAGCAGGTCTCCGAGGTCCGCACGCGGATCGACTCCATCGCCGGGGAACCCGCGCCGGCGGCAAGTGTCGAGCCTCCACAACCCGCCTGGCGGGAGGAGCCCGTGGAGTCCCGTCGGAGCCGGATGGCGGTGATCGGAGGCCTCGCCGTGCCGGGGGCACTGGTGCTCGGCGTACTCGGAATCCTCGTGTTCCGCCTCCTCATGCCGGAGAACGCGCCGGCGGCACTCATCAGCATCCTGTCGCTCGCGCTGGTGGGTGGAGTCGTGATCGGGTTCGCGCTCTCCCTGATCTCCTGGATCCGCATCGGCTCGTCGGGGGGCCGCCTGACCGGGCTCGGTTTCGCCATCACCGGGACCATCCTGCCGGTCGTGTTGGGCGTCCTCCTGGTGCCGCTCGTGTTCTTCTTCGCCATGGTTCAGGTCGAGGCCCCGCCGGAGCCGACGATGACCTCTCAGCTCTTCGGCGAGGACGGGGAGGTCGGCCTCGGCGAAAGGGCTGCATCGTGGCCCGAGGTTCCCCCCCCCCC
>SWCD01016837.1_pt2 | contig 11896 bp, 12 predicted proteins | sample 4693011 | NCBI WGS metagenome assembly SWCD01 (sample SAMN10267278, study PRJNA491770) | bioreactor metagenome | isolation source: DHS bioreactor inoculated with marine | place: Japan: Omine Ridge, Nankai Trough | reverse complement strand
TTTTCCACCGGCCTTTAAGTTTTTGATGGGCTATTCCACTGATTTCCTCCAGGCCACCCCCACTGTTAAAGAGTATTTCTCCCTCTCTTTACGCCTTCTCATTGCCTTTGGCGCTGTTTTTGAGTTGCCGGTTGCTATTGTCATTCTTGCCAAGATGGGCATTGTTGACGGCCCTTTTCTTCGCAAAAACAGAAAGTACGCCTTTCTTATTTCTTTTATTATCGCAGCAATCCTCACCCCCACCCCTGATGTGGTAAACCAAATGCTCATGGGCGGGCCTCTAGTAGTGCTCTATGAAATTTCCATCGTTGCAGTCTGGATGTTTGGCAGAAAGAGGTTTGCCGGGTTTGTAGAGGAGGAGGTTGCAGAGAGGGGCAAGTGAGGCGGCTAGGAATATTTGTTTCGTTCTCCCTCTCCCAAAGAGAACGAGTTTTTTTTGTAGCCGATTACTCTATTAAAATGAAGAGTAGGCATGGCGTTTTAGAAGTCAATCTCTTTGAGGCAAAGTGTGGTTTGGTGCTATAAGATATGAATTGAAAAGGAAACTTAACGTCTTCGGGTGCAAATGGAAGTTGTCAACTCGATATTTGCTTTCTTCATCGTTGTTTAAGTTTTTGATACAGTTATATACATCCAGAATTTCCCAGCCTTTCTGGCTACACGCTTTGGATAGTTCATAATTGAATAGCTTGACTATTTCATTCAGGTGCTTTTTTTCGTTGACCTTTAGTTTCTTGGTGACCAGATTGCTTGGTGAAGGCACACCATAAAAAATTAGTGTGTGAGAGTGTTGTTTAGCTACACGCGATGTGAACTCAACATAGGATTCAACTGTTTGCGCTATGGAAAGGCGATAATCAATGTCTTTTTTTAAAAATGCTAGTAGGAATCCTTCTTTGGCCCTACAGTCAATTTCTCCAAACCCAACAACAACCTTTGACCCTTTAGGCAAGGCAGTAAGTAGTGTTTCAAAGCTTGCCTTGTATTTGTTGGGACCACTTTGGCCTAAATGCCAAGCCTTGCACCCTCTTATAAATGTTGAAAGAACTCGAAATGGTTCATCATGATAGTTGATCACTGTTTCCGATGGTGACAAGCAGTGGCTTTCTCCTGCAAAAAAAAGGGCTTGTTTTGTGTTTCCTTTATAGAGTTCTGGGTTATGTCTTCTAGTTTTCAATAATTTTCCGAGGTAGGTATGGAAAATTCTTAATTGAGAAATGTTTTTGTATGTAGAAAATGCTTCATTGAAAATAGAACTACTCATGGAAAGGCTTTCTTGTGCCGCTGAGAGTTGTCCTGTGAGCCATGATATTAATGCAGTTCGAATGAGAAGTTCGAATTTGTCAGTTGGGGAGATATTGGACACATGAAGCCCCATTTGGGCTACATAAAGAGCATCATCAGTGATATGTGCTAGGAGAAGTGCTTCCGTAAGGTTGATAAAAGATCTTGGATAAGAAGGATCAAGTTCATTGGCTTTAATGTGGAAATCAATTGCTTCGCGTAATTTTCCTGTTTCCAGTAGACATTTCCCAAGGTTGTCAGTTGTTATAGCGCAGGCTGGCTGAACTTTTAATGATTTTTTGAAAGCTGGAAGGGCATCATGGTAGTTACCTTTTAGAAGGTGGACGCCCCCGATGTTATTGAGGGCTTCTGGTTGTTGAGGGTCAATGGTGAGTGATTTGTTGAAGTATTTTAATGCTTTTTCATAACATGCTGTTTCTAAATAGACATACCCAAGATTGTTAAGGGCACCGGCATGGTTTTTTTTTCGTAGGAGGGCTTGCTTGATACATTTAATAGCTTCATCAAATTTTCTTTGTTTACTCAAGGCCACTCCAAGAAAATGAAGGCCGTCAAAATTTGTTGGTTTTTTTGTGAGGAGTACTTTGCAGGCAATTTCCATTTGATGAAATTGGCCGCTTCGGCCAAGGGAAATTATTTTCTGAACACTTGAATTTTTTTGCATAAGCGTAGCATTCCTTTAGTAAAACTGTATTGCCGGAGGGTATTACGGTTACTACTTGTTCGGTATATATGAGAAAAAGTTTAATGAATTTAGAAGCACAATATACTGAAGTGCTTTTTCCAAACTAGAAACAGTGAGTAGTTTTCTTGAAAAAAATTAAAGAAACAGGACAAGCTTCGAATTCACCGAACCGAAACATATGTCCAATGGAAGAATGAAAATAATAAAAGGGAGGTTGTAGGTGTTGGCCGGAGGCCTTTATACAACTACATCGATTCGCTGTCGGGCAACTTTTTGCTGTTCAGCCTGAGCTTGTCTGACATTTTCGCGGGCCTTGGCTTCCTCGGCCTTGGCATTATCAAGCCTTTCTTGGGCCCGCTGTTCCTGGACTTCGGCCAGTCGTTTATTTTGGCTGGCCTGTTGCTGGTCAGTTCTTGCACCCTGTACTCGGCGACTGGCGGCTAGTCTGTCTGAATTATACTGCTGGTTGGTGTTATTTGATGCAGAGGTAGTAGAAGGGGTATTGGCCGGATTTGTTTCGGTTGCCACCCTGGTCTCGCCAAAATCACGCTGGCTTGCCAGAGAAGAGATGTTGACATTGGTATCAATTGTAAGCGCCATTTTAAAAGACCTCCATGCTCATGCCTGTGAAATAGGTAAGTAGCATAATTTATATAATAAGCAGTTAAGAGAAAAATGCCATGTGAAAAATATCCTTTATTGGATTTCTCTCAATTGGCGGCTTACGGGTTCATGGTTACTTTTCTTTTAAGCTTTGCAAAAAAACTTTAAGTTCCCATTGTGATGCGCCGATAGGAGTAGTGTAAACGGAAAAATGCGGCCTGAAAGGAGGTGCAAATAAAGATTAGAAGGCCAGTAAAATCAAATAGTTGGAAGTGAAACAATGTTGGCCCAGCAAGGATGCCAGGCCACAAGAGAAAAAGAAGTAAAAAAAACTAACACGGAGGTTAGTAAAAATGGCTATTACAGTAAATACCAATGTCGCGTCTCTTACCGCCCAGCGTAATCTGTCGGGCACATCAAACGCGATGGACAAGGCCCTGCAAAGACTTTCTTCAGGTCTAAGGATCAACAGCGCCAAGGACGATGCTGCTGGTCTGGCAATTTCCGATCGTATGACCTCTCAGGTTCGCGGTCTTAATCAGGCGATTCGTAACGCCAATGACGGTATCTCTCTTGCTCAGACTGCTGAGGGTGCCCTTCAAGAATCTACCAGCATCCTGCAGCGTATCCGTGAGTTGGCAATTCAGTCTGCCAACGATACCAACTCAGCTTCCGACCGGGCTAATATCCAGAAAGAGGTTGCTCAGCTTCAGAGTGAGTTGAACAGGATTGCTGATCAGACTACCTTTAACAGCAAGGTTCTCCTTGATGGTAGTTTTGCTGGCGCTAAATTTCATGTTGGTGCTGAAGCTGACGAGACAATTTCTGTAACCATCGGTTCAGCACGTGCAACTTCCATGGGTGCACAGTTGATTACCGGTACAGACACCAGGGATCATGTTGGCGCTACTGCTGCTGCACCACTTGCGGCAGCTGCTACGGCAACAGGAGTAGGCAATAGTGTCGCCGGTGATGACCTCACTATTGCTGGACCACTGGGTACTAGTACAGCAACTATCGACGCAGATATGTCGGCGGCAGAGATTGCTGCTGCTGTCAATGTAGAGTCCGATAGTACAGGTGTTAGCGCCTCTGCTAGCAACAGTGTTGTTATAAGTTCAGTTGCTACAGGTACCATCTCCTTTTCTTTGACTGCAGAGCAATCAACAGGGGTTATCGGCAGCGCGGGAACGGTCAGTGCGGTTATTACCGACAGTAATGACCTGTCTGGCTTACGGGATGCCATCAACTCTCAATCAGCGAAAACAGGTATCACTGCAACCCTTTCTGCTGCTGGTAATTCAATTACGATGACCAACGAAGCAGGTAATAATATTGTCGTTGAGGGAGCTTCAGATGGTGACGCAACTGACAGCGTTGCTATGGCTGTTGAAGGTGTAAACTTGACAGATGATGGCGCTGCTGATGGTGGTGATACAGACAGTATCGTAGTTGGTGGTAAAGTTGAGTTTAGTGCAGCTAGCGCATTCAGTGTCTCAGGAGATACCACCACTGATGTTCTTACTGCCGCTGCTCAGTCCTCTGATCTCAGTCAGGTAGCCCAGATTGATGTCAGTACTCAGACTGGCGCTAACTCAGCCCTTAATGTTGTTGATGAGGCGTTGAACTTTATCGCCAGCACCCGCGCTGATCTTGGTGCTGTTCAGAACCGTTTTGAGTCCACCATCTCAAACCTGATGGTTGTTTCTGAGAACGTTTCTGCTGCCCGTGCCCGTATCCTTGATGCGGATTTCGCGGCTGAGACTTCAAACCTTACCAAGGCCCAGATCCTCCAGCAGGCTGGTTTGGCTATGTTGGCCCAGGCCAACACCATCCCACAGGGAGCTCTGACCTTACTTCAGTAGTAGTTAGTAGGTAACCCTGAATCAGGGAGGATCATTCCTCCCTGATTCTTATGTGATTAAGAAATGAGGTTGTACTCATGACTATCGGTGTCGGCGGCTTGGTTTCCGGGCTAGATACAGAATCTATCATAAGTCAGATCATGGCTCTTGAGAGTCGTCCGGTTACGCTTCTGCAATCACGGGAGGCCGGCTATCAGGCCAAGATCTCTGCCCTTGGTAGTATGAAAGGGGGGCTTTCCTCCCTACAGACTGCTGCCCAGGTTTTGCAGGATGCTGATAGTTTTACAGCTTTCACAGCCACCAGTGGGAATTATACAGCCCTTTCAGCTTCGGCAAGCATTGATGCTTCAGTCGGGAATTATCTCATAGATTTGACAAGCTTGGCCACCAGTCAGCAGGTGCGCAGTTCTGCTTTTACTGCCAGCGATGAGGTGGTAGGGACCGGAACCCTGACTATCCAGGTGGGGGCTAGTGATGCCGTGGATGTGGTTATTGATACGGACCATCAAACACTTGCCGGTATTGCAACTGCTATCAATGAGGCTGAGGCCGATGTCAGTGCAAGTGTTGTTGATGATGGTAATGGCAATTTTTATCTTACCCTGTCAAGTGCTGATACAGGAGCTGCAAATACCATCAGTATGACCATGGTTGATGACGATGGTGTACCAGATGACGCTTTTGGACTTTCTAAACTTTATACAGATCCGCCTGCCCAAACTTTGACGCAAACCCAAGCTGCCTCAAATGCCGAACTGACTGTAAACGGCATTGGTGTGGAAAGAACCACTAATGCCATCACAGACCTCATTGACGGTGTGACTCTATCTCTTAAGGATGCTGACCCAGGTAATCCATTCGAGGTAAAGGTGACAAAGGATCTGGCTAGCGTTACGAGTAAGGTCCAGGCTTTTGTGGATGCCTATAACGAAATGGTCACTGTTTTCGATGGGCTACAAAGTTATGATGCGGAAACTAACATTGCTGGTCCTTTGGTGGGTGACAGTACCACCAGACAGCTTCGCTCGAGTTTACAGAGCATGCTTTATGATCAAGTGGAGGGGGTTGATTCTGCAGTTAATGGCCTGAGCAGGCTAGGTGTTGAAGTAGGACGCGATGGAAAGTTAACTTTGGATACTTCTACCCTGACCACAGCTTTGGAAGATTATCCGGACAAGGTCACCACTTTTTTTACTAATACAACAGAAGGTAATGAAGGTATAGCTCTTCGTTTTGATGATTTACTTGATGGCTTTTTGAGCAGTAGTTCAGGATTGTTGGCGGCAAAGGAGCAAGGACTCCAGAACTCTATTGACGACATTGGCGACCAGATTGAGCGTATCAATTATCGTCTCGTGAAGAAAGAGGAGATCTTACGTAATCAGTTCTTAAATCTCGAGACCGTCTTGGCTGGGTTGCAAGCCACATCCGGTGCTCTTGATCAACAGTTGGAAGCGTTAGCTAATTTAAATGCCAGTATCTCTAAAAAAGATTAGGGGTTTGATATGTACAACCAGCAGAAAGTGTGTTCGCAGTATAAGAAAAATGAGCTCGAGAATTTGGATCCGGCTGAGGTTGTTGCCCGTCTTTACCAGGCCCTCGGGCAATGTCTTGTTGCTGCTCGGCAGGCCATCGTCGATAGTGACGTGAAGGTACAGGGTGAAGAATCTGGCCGGGCCTTAGCCATTATCACTGAGCTGCAGACTGGTTTGAACATGGAGGAAGGCGGCGAAATTGCAGAAAATTTAAGCAGTCTTTACAGCTACCTTGTTCAGGAGATAACCCGAGGCAATGTCGGGAATAATCCCGAGCTTATTGATAACGCCATCAGGACAGTGGAACCCCTCACCGAGGCGTGGGTAGAGTTGGCGAAGAAAAGACGGGAGGAGGCCTCCGAGGTTGTGGCAGCCCGTCGCCCTGAAAGGACCTTGAAAACAGGAACTTTCCATGCGGCATACTAAGGAATACTAAGTGAACGAGGCGATCTTTAAACATATTCTCCAGTTTACTGAAGAAATGGAACAGCTCCTGAAGAAAGAGAAGTATGAGGAGTTGGCACCTGTTTTAAAGAGGCGTAAAGAGGCCATTGACAGCCTGGAGCATGATCCTTCGTTTAGCGAGCCAGAGGCAATATTCTGGCGTAAGAAGATTGGCGTAGTCGAGGAGCGGTGCACGGTACTGGCTGAAGCCAGGAAGAAAAAGGTCCAGAAGGATCTCTTGGCTATGCAAAACGGCAAGCGAGCCCTTCATGCCTATGGTAGGCAGGGCTAAATCATAAAATAAAGGCAGGGTGCAAAGATTAAAGGGCCACTTGCCGGGAAGTAAATAGTCATCAGTTTCGTGAGAGGTATTTGAGCTGATGTTTTAGGGAAGTTGGAGGTTTGTTATGGATGTTAATGTAAATGCTGATGTGAAGGTTGTTGGCCAGCCCCTGGTTTCAGCTGTCGAATTAAAAGACAAGACGAAACCGCAAGTCGCACCCATTGAGAAAAGTGGCGATACGACAGAGGGTGCATTGGACGATAAAGCCCTTCATGGCAAGAACCAAGAGAAGATGTCCCAGGAAGACATGGCAAAGATTGCCGAGGATATCCAGCGTCGTTTTGACAGCATGGGTGCCCGTCTCGGCTTCTCAGTGAATGAAGAAACTGAGGACATTGTCATGGAGGTCATGGATCTTGAGAGTGGAGACCTCATCCGCCAGATACCCTCTGAAGAAGTTCTTGCCTTGAGAGCTAAGCTCGATGAATTGGTAGGACTTCTTTTCGATCAGCAGGCATAGTTTCAATTTAAAATAAAATCTTGCAAAAGGTCGCACCGGATAGGTGCGTCTTTTGGCAGGGTGATCACATATTTTTTTCTGAAAGGCGGTCCCGGCTCTGGGGCTGCCTTTTTTTGTTTAAAAAGGTATTCGCCGATACTACGGGTGTTTGGGGACTCAATCGGCAGGTTGGCAAAAGAGGTTGTGAGGATGAGGTTAAGCTTTTGTGAGTATTCAGCCTGACACCGAAGTTTTCCTTGACATAAATCTTGAACTAACTATATATATGCCAGCGAAAATGAATAATGGTTCATTAGCCGTACGAGCCATTTTTTTCGATTGGTAGATTTTAGTTAAACGAAGCGCCAACTTACATGCTCTAAGGCTCCTGTTGTGCATCCGCAGGTACAGGTTGAAAAGTAAAAAAGGCGCGATATATCTTTTAATTTCCATTTTTAAGGAGACCTTCAGATGTCAAAATTAGTAGCCCCCCATGGCGGTAAAGGACTGGTTTGTGCCCTGTTACACGGCAGCGAGCTTGAGGCTGAGAAAGAGAAAGCAGCTGGACTGAAAAGAATCGACGTTAGTGCTCGCGCTAAAGGCGACCTGATCATGATGGGTATCGGTGGTTTCTCTCCGCTTACCGGCTTCATGAACAAGGCTGACTGGAAAGGCGTTTGTGAGAACTTCCAGATGGCTGACGGAACCTTCTGGCCTGTGCCGATCACCCTTGACGTTTCCAAAGCTGATGCTGATGCTATCACCGATGGTGACGAAGTTGCTCTTTATGCCGATGGCGAGCTGATGGCTACCATGAAGGTTGAAGAGAAGTATGACATGTCCGACGCTGACAAGAAGTGGGAATGTGAGAAAGTATTCAAAGGCGAAGGCGAAGAGTCTGAAGGCGACAACTTCTGGAAAATCGCTCCTGAAGATCATCCAGGCGTTATCATGGTTCAGAACCAGAAAGAGGTTAACATTGCTGGACCTGTTAAGGTTCTCTCTCAGGGCGAGTATCCTTCTGAGTACAAAGGTGTTTACCTTACTCCTGCTGAGACCCGTGCAATGTTTGAAGAGCGCGGTTGGGCCAACGTTGCTGCCCTTCAGCTTCGTAACCCCATGCATCGCTCTCATGAGTTCCTTGCTAAGATCGCCATCGAGGTTTGTGACGGCTGTCTGATCCATTCTCTTATCGGTAACCTCAAAGCTGGTGATATTCCTGCTGAGACCCGTGTTAAGGCCATTGATATCCTTATCGAGAACTACTTTGTAAAAGACAACGTAATCAACGCTGGTTACCCTCTTGATATGCGTTACGCCGGTCCTCGTGAAGGTCTGCTTCATGCTACCTTCCGTCAGAACTACGGTGTTAACAACATGCTGATCGGTCGTGACCACGCTGGTGTTGGTGACTTCTACGGTCTGTTCGAAGCTCAGGAGATTTTCGAGCGTATTCCTACCACCGGTGACGCTGGTAAAGACCTTCAGTGTCGTCCAATGAAGATCGACTGGACCTTCTACTGCCACGAGTGTGATGGTATGGCTTCTCTTCGTACCTGTCCTCATGACAAAGAGTCCCGCGTAATTCTTTCCGGTACTAAGCTTCGTAAGGCCCTTTCCGAAGGCGCTGAGATCGTTGACCACTTCGGTCGTAACGAAGTTCTCGATCACCTCAAGATTTACTATGCAGGCCTGACCGAGAAGGTTGAGGTTAAGATGCAGGGTGCTGCTTCTGGTGAGACCATGTAAGAAACCAGCGTTACGCTGATTTTTACTGCATAAAAAAAGGGAGACGTCTTAAGTGACGCCTCCCTTTTTTTATTCCCCTCACCCTAGCCCTCTCCCCAAAGGGGCGAGGGAACTTTGGTTTGTGGGGTGTAAAAGTGTTTCAAGGATGCCAGTAATTTCATCTGGCCCAAAAATTAGGTGCTGTCTCTCATTAATCCCCTCTCCTTGGGGGAGAGGGCTAGGGTGAGGGGGGCATTTTATTCAGTCAGTTTCCTATGAATTACCTCTAAAACACTCTCTAGCTCTTCAAAAATCTGGTTGTTCCAGAAGCGCATGACTGTAAACCCTTTATCTTGGAGGAAAGAGTTTCTCTTCTGGTCATAACTAACAGCATCCATGTGTTGGCTTCCATCCAGTTCGATAATCAAATTTTTATCCAGACAGGCAAAATCAACCACATAATTACCCATCGGATGCTGGCGTCTGAATTTGCATTCTGCTAATTGCCTATTGCGGAGTTGTTGCCAGAGTATATTTTCGGCGTCGGTTTGGTATTTTCGAAGGTAGCGGGCTTTTTGTTTCATAAAGCTGTATTACCCTCACCCCAGCCCTCTCCCAGAGGGAGAGAGATATCTCGGGATAGGTCTTGTGAGGCGGAGCAAACATTGCGAAACCATTTCATGCTAAAGTGAGGGATGGGAGGGTTGATTAGATGGGAGAGTTATTTCAAGGAAACAGTTTCACCATCCTTGCTGAACTGTATTTTGTCTTCACTGGCAAGCCAGCCGATGGCTGCAAGAACATTGGCCCTGCTGTTTTTCTTCTGCATAATGGCGTTGATAAGCCGGGTGGTGGTGACAGAGTCGTTTTTCTTCAGGTAGTCATGGATTACGCCTGCTGTAACACCGAACTGCTCAGGTATGGTTAGTTTTTTGGAAGCCTTGAAAGGAGGCGCAGCCTTTTTAGTTTCAACGGCTTTTTTCGGGGCTTTTAATTTATTGACAGCATCAAACGCCTCGTGAGCTTTCTTGGAAACTTTGCAAACCAGGTCTTCAACCTTTTTCTGGGCAACTTTGCCAGCTGATCCTGCTTTAAATGTTGAGCGAGCCAGGGCTTTGCCAACCTTTTCTGAGGTTTCGGTAAGTTTATTCTTTTTTGCAGACGTCATGTGAGGCCTCGTTATGTGTAAGTTAGATATTGAAATGGTACCTCTATTTGTATAGTGAACCTCAAGACCAATCTTGTCAAGAATGGCCTCATTACTTCCACTTAAAAAATGACAATCGTTTCAATGATATGTTATTAATAAAAGATACACGTTTAAAAAATGAGCTGTTTTTGTTGGTCAGGTTCAGCGTTGTCGCTGGCTGACAGAATCGAACAAAATAATGAAAAAATACGAGCGGTGGAAGCATGAAGCAACTTGAGGTTGGCTTAGAGGGTCGTGCCTATCCGATATTGATTAAAGAAGGCGTTCTTTCTGAGATTGGCCAGGAGCTCAAGCTCAGGCAAATCGCAAAACGCTATATTATTATTGCTGACACCAATGTGGCTGAGATTTTTGGCGGCCATCTTGTTGAGTCTCTCAGGAATGCTGATATCCCAGTTGATTTGCTGACCTTTCCCCATGGCGAGGCAAGTAAAAATCTGGCCACGGTGGGAAAATTATCCAGTGATCTTGCTCAACTCGGCGTTGATCGGCAAGATGCCCTGATTGCTCTTGGCGGCGGTGTGACAGGTGATATCACAGGGTTTCTGGCAGCTATTTATATGAGGGGCATCTCGTTTATACAGGTGCCCACCAGTTTGCTTGCTCAGGTTGACAGTTCCGTGGGTGGTAAAACCGGGGTGGATATTCCTGAAGGCAAAAACCTTGTCGGATGTTTTTATCAGCCCAAATGTGTTTTTATCGACAGCGCTGTTTTGAAAAAACTTCCCCACTCCGAATTGCTTAACGGCCTTGCTGAAGTGGTAAAGTACGGTGTTATCTATGATTCGGATTTTTTCAATTTCCTGGTTGCCCACCAAAAGAGCATCCTTGAGCTTGAACCCACTGTCATCGAGGCAGTGATTGCCCATTGCTGTACCATAAAGGCCCAGGTGGTTGAGGCGGATGAGCTTGAGGCTGATTTACGCCGTATCCTCAATTATGGACATACCATGGGCCATGCGGTTGAGGCAGCTTCTGATTTTACCATTGCCCATGGTGTTGCGGTGAGCATGGGGATGGTGGCGGTGAATAAAATTTCTGTCAAGAAAAGCCTCCTGCCCGAAGATAAGGCGCAGCGCGTAAGTGATCTTTTGCAGGGGTTTGGTTTACCGGTGGATATCCCGGCTGAACTTGATCGCCCGCAGATGAAAGAGTTCTTGAAAACTGATAAGAAAAGTGTAAATGGCAAGCCTTTCTTTGTTTTGCCAATCCAGATAGGCAAGGTCATTATCAGCGATGATGTTGATGAGAGCTTGGTTGACGCGGCCTTTGGTTAAAAAAAATACCGTAAGGCTAATAAGCATCAACAGCGCAACGAAAGCCAATGGTGTTTGACCAGGTGGACGCTGGCTCAATCAATCGCTCAGCACATGATATCTGCGACGAGGCCCATGAGCCTCCTTTCAAAATAGAGAGATCTTGTCCTCTCTGCTCTTCGTAATAAGTGGACGTCCACTCAAAAACATTACCAAGCATATCCAGCAGTCCAAAAGGGCTCATGGATTGTCTGCCAAAAAAGGTGATTGGAGTAGTTGAGCCGGCCTGATGGCTCTCTAGGTTGGCCAGAGGGAGAAAATCATTGCCCCAGGGGAAGAGAAATCCCTCCAAGCCGCGGGCCGCAGCCTCCCATTCGTCTTCAGAGGGAAGCCGTTTTCCTGCCCATGCAGCAAAGGCCACGGCATCTAAACGACTTACCTGTACCACGGGGTGCTGGCCTCTGTTTTCAAGGGAACTGCCGG
>SWCD01007999.1_pt1 | contig 11900 bp, 11 predicted proteins | sample 4693011 | NCBI WGS metagenome assembly SWCD01 (sample SAMN10267278, study PRJNA491770) | bioreactor metagenome | isolation source: DHS bioreactor inoculated with marine | place: Japan: Omine Ridge, Nankai Trough | reverse complement strand
GCAATGCCGTCATTTCAGCAAAGGTCAGATCATGGCCAAGAGGCTGGAACATCGGATCATAGCCATGCCCCTCCGCGCCCCGCGTGGGCCAGACCACCCAGCCCTCGATCGTGCCCTCGAAAACTTCGTCATGCCCATCAGGCCAGGCCAAGACCAGGGTGCAACAAAATCGCGCTGTCCAGGGCTGTGGTTCCTTGCTGTCCAAGAGCGCATGATGGGCGCGCAGCATCGCCTTGTTAAAGTCACGCCCAGTCTCTGTTTCGGCCCAATCGGCCGTATAGACGCCAGGTGCACCGTCGAGCGCGTCAATTGCGATGCCGGAATCATCCGAGAGCGCGGGTAGGCCGGTGGCCTGGGCGGCCGCATGGGCCTTGATCCGCGCGTTCCCGACAAAAGTCGTCTCTGTTTCGGCAGGTTCCTGCAGGCTAAGGGCTGCCGCGCCGACCACCTCGACTCCGTAAGGCGCCAGAAGCGCACGAATTTCGTCGAGCTTGCCTGCGTTATGGGTGGCGACCAGCAGCCGGTCGTCGGTGAATTTACGCACCCGTCGCCTCGCGCTGTATCGCGACCAATTGGTCGATGCCCTGTTCGGCCAGATCAAGCAATGCGTTCATCTGGTCGCGGCTATAGGTTGCACCTTCGGCACTCATTTGCACTTCGATCAGGCGCTTGGTGCCGGTCATGATGAAATTGCCATCGACCCCGGCCTCGCTGTCCTCGGGGTAATCGAGATCGAGAACGGGCTGGCCGGCGTAGATGCCGCAGGACACCGCGGCCACCGGGTCGGTCAGCGGATCGCTCAGTACGTCACCCGTCTTCATCAGTTTTTGTACCGCCAGTTTGAGTGCGACCCAGCCGCCGGTGATCGAGGCGCAGCGGGTGCCGCCGTCTGCCTGAATTACGTCGCAATCCACCGTGATCTGACGCTCGCCCAATGCCACGCGGTCCACACCTGCGCGCAGGCTGCGGCCGATCAGGCGCTGGATTTCAACGGTGCGTCCGCCCTGTTTGCCTGCTGTTGCCTCACGGCGCATGCGGCTCCCGGTCGAGCGGGGCAGCATGCCATATTCCGCCGTGACCCAGCCCAGCCCTGAGCCTTTGACAAAGGGCGGCACACGCTCTTCGATGGTGGCGGTGCACAGAACATGGGTATCGCCCACCTTGATCAGGCAAGAGCCCTCTGCATGTTTGAGAACGCCTGTTTCAATTGAAACGGAGCGCATTTCGCTTAAATTTCTTCCCGACGGCCGCATGACAGGTCCCTTTCCTTGGTCGCCCCGGGATATATGGGCTAGGCCTCCCATGGCAACCCCGATTGACCTTTGGCCGTTGCGGTCCTTAATAGCTCAAGAGACAGGAAGCCAAGCAGATGACAGACGCCGCCTCGATCCTTGAACAGCTCAATGACCGCTCACGCGAGGTGTTTCGCCGCGTGGTCGAGAGTTATCTGGCCAATGGTGATCCGGTCGGGTCGCGCACCCTGACCCGTGATTTCAGCGAAAAGGTCAGTGCCGCCACAATCCGCAACGTGATGCAGGACCTGGAATATATGGGTCTCTTGGGCAGTCCCCATATCAGCGCCGGTCGGATACCCACGCAAGAGGGCCTGCGTATGTTCGTCGATGGTCTGCTTGAGGTCAGCAATCTAGAGGCCACGGACCGGCAGGCGATTGATGCAACAGTGGGCAGCAATTCGCAGGATGTCGGCGGCGTGCTGGACCGGATCGGGGCGGCGCTTTCTGGTGTGACGCGGGGTGCATCCTTGGTGCTGGCGCCCAAACATGAGGCCCCGATCAAGCATATCGAGTTTGTGAGCCTTGGTCATGATCGCGCGCTTGTGGTGTTGGTGTTTTCCGACGGTCATGTCGAGAACCGGATTTTCACCCCGCCGCCGGGGCAAACACCCAGCTCCATGCGGGAGGCTGCGAATTTTCTCAATGCGCTGATCGAGGGCAAGACCCTGTCGGATTTGCAGACAGTGATCGCGCGTCAGATCGCGGCGCGGCGGCAGGAGATTGATCAGCTTGCCCGCGATCTCATTGATAGCGGACTTGCCGTCTGGGAGGGCGAGGGCGAAAAATACGAGCGATTGATCGTGCGTGGGCGCGCAAATCTGCTGAGCGGCGCCTCTGAGGAAAAGGATCTGGAGCGGATTCGCATCCTGTTTGACGATCTCGAACGCAAGCGCGACATCGCAGATTTTCTGGAACTGGCCGATGAGGGGGCCGGTGTGCGCATTTTTATTGGCTCCGAGAACAAACTTTTCTCACTTTCGGGTTCCTCTTTGGTGGTCTCTCCATATATGAACGCTGACCGTAAGATCATCGGTGCGGTGGGGGTTATCGGCCCCACGCGCCTCAATTACGGGCGGATTGTGCCGATCGTGGATTACACGGCGCAGCTCGTGGGCAAACTGATCTCCGACCGGAGCTAGAGGTGAAGAATGGCAGAGCCGAAAGAAGACAGCTTTCTCGATGATATCGAAGAGGCCGCCGCGCAAGAGCGCGAGCGCATGGATGACGATATGAGCGATGACGCAGTAGAGCTTGATGCGCTGCGCGCCGAGCGGGACGCGCTGCGTGACAAGTTCATGCGTGCGCTGGCCGATGCCGAGAATGCGCGCAAGCGGTCCGAGAAGGATCGGCGCGAGGCCGAGAATTACGGCGGGTCCAAGCTGGCACGCGACATGTTGCCAGTGCATGACAACCTCAAGCGAGCGCTGGAAACGGTCAACGAAGAGCAGCGCGCCGGGTCTGCCGCGCTCTTTGAGGGCATCGAGCTGACCCTGCGCGAGCTGCTCAATGTCTTTGCCAAACACGGCATCACCGTGATTGATCCGCAGGTCGGCGACCGATTCGATCCGCAGCATCACGAGGCGATGTTTGAGGCACCGCTGCCTGGCACCAAAGCGGGTGACATCATTCAGGTGTCCACCCAAGGGTTCATGCTGCATGATCGCATCCTGCGCCCCGCGCAGGTCGGCGTGTCATCGAATCGCGGCTAATGAGTGCAAAGGCGGGGTTTACCCCGCCTTGTCGGCCCGGGCCTCGGCGATAGCCTTGAGTTCATAGATCAGATCCAGCGCCTCGCGCGGCGTGAGAGCGTCGGGCAGGACGGTGGCAAGCCGCGTTTCTACCGCCGACTCGCGGGGTGGCTTTGGTGCTGGCGCCGGAGCCACGGCGGCGAAGAGCGGCAGCTCGTCGATCAGCGCCTTTTGCGATCTGTGTCCCTCTCGGTCGCCCTTTTCCAGCGCATCAAGCACGACACGTGCCCGCGCCACGACAGAGGCTGGCAGCCCCGCCAGTTTCGCCACCTGCACGCCGTAACTGCGATCCGCCACGCCACGGCGCACTTCGTGCAGGAATATGACGTCGCCGTCGTGTTCCTTGACGCGCACGGTGGCATTGTCGACCCGGGCAAGTTTGTCACTGAGTTGGGTCAATTCGTGGTAATGCGTGGCAAAGAGCGCGCGGCAGCCGTTCACCTCATGCAGATGTTCGAGCGTGGCCCAGGCGATGCTGAGCCCGTCCCAAGTGGCTGTTCCGCGCCCGATTTCATCGAGAATCACCAGCGCCTGATTGTCCGCCTGATTGAGAATCGCGGCGGTTTCGACCATTTCGACCATGAAGGTCGAGCGTCCGCGCGCCAGATCGTCCGAGGCCCCGACGCGACTGAAGAGTTGGCTGACAATTCCGATATGGGCGGATTTTGCAGGCACATAGCTGCCGATTTGCGCCAATAGGGCAATGAGCGCATTCTGGCGCAGAAAGGTGGATTTACCTGCCATGTTCGGGCCGGTCAGCAACCAGATGTCACTGCTCTCGCCCAGATCGCAATCATTGGCGATGAAGGGGTCGCCGCCTTGGGCGCGCAGCGCGCGTTCCACCACCGGATGCCGCCCGCCCTCGATCCGAAGCGCCCGACCCTGATCAACCTCGGGGCGGCACCAGTTTTCGGCGCGGGACAGGTCCGCCAGAGCGGCGGTCAGATCCAATTCTGCCAGCGCGCGGGCGCATTGGGCAATTTTGGCCGCGTGGTCGAGAATTGCAGCTTTCAGGCTGTCATAGAGACGTTTTTCAATCTCGAGCGCACGACCGCCTGCGTTGAGAATCCGGGTTTCCATCTCGCTCAGGGGCACGGTGGTAAAGCGCAGTTGATTGGCGGTGGTCTGACGGTGTTTGAATGTCTCGTTCAGCGGGGCACCCAGCATCCGGTCGGCATGGGTGCTGGTCACTTCGATGAAGTAGCCCAGCACGTTGTTATGCTTGATCTTGAGCGATGGAATGCCGGTTTGGGCGATGTAGTCGCCCTGCATCCGGGCGATCACGCCGCGCCCTTCGTCGCGCAATTGGCGCGCTTCGTCGAGATCGCTGTCATATCCCGGAGCGATAAAGCCGCCATCGCGCACCAAAAGCGGCGGTTCGGCCACAAGCGCCCGATCGAGCAGATCAAGCAGCGCGTCATGCCCGGTCAGACCCGAGGCGGCCTCTTGCAAAAGAGGCGGCAGATCAGCGCCGTCAAGGCGCGCGGCGATCTCTGTCGCCTGTGCCAGACCGTTGCGCACCGCCGCCAAATCACGCGGGCCGCCGCGATCCAGACCAAGACGCGACAGGGCGCGGTCCAGATCGGGCACCTTGCGCAAAGCCTCTCGAAGATCGGTGCAAATGCGGCTCTGTTCCAGCGCGAACTGCACCGCATCAAGGCGCGCCTGCACGGTGTCGAGCACGCGGCTTGGGCTGGAGATGCGCCGCTCCAGAAGCCGTCCACCTCCGGCTGTCACTGTCCGGTCGATCGCGGCCAGCAGTGATCCGGCGCGCGTGCCAGCCAGGCTGTGGGTCAGTTCAAGGTTGCGCCGGGTGGCGGCGTCGATCTGCATCACCCGCGCCTCGTTTTCGCGGGTTGGGGGCCGCAACAGAGGCAATTTGCCCTTCTGCGTGATGTCGAGCCAATCGACGATGGCACCCATGGCGGCAATTTCGGGACGGGTGAAGGCCCCATAGGCGTCAAGTGTATCCACGCTATAGAGCTGGCAGAGCCGCCGCTCGCCGGCTGTGCTGTCAAAGGCGGCTTGTCCCAAACCGGTGAGAGAGGCCCCGGATTCAGAGACTATTTCGCTTAAACTGGCAATGTCCGCCTCAGCTAGCAGTACCTCGCGCGGGGCGAGCCGGGCCAGTTCGGGGCCAAGGCGGGCGGGGGTCAAGGGCATGACATGAAAAGTGCCGGTGGAAATATCGACCCAGGCCAGTGCGCCCGCGCCCCGGATATTTGCGAAACTGACAAGGTAATTGTGGCGGCGGGCCTCAAGCAGGCTTTCTTCGGTCAGGGTTCCCGGGGTGACAAGGCGCACCACCTCGCGCCGGACCACCGACTTGGCACCGCGCTTCTTCGCCTCTGTGGGATCCTCCATCTGTTCGCAGACGGCGACGCGAAATCCCTTGCGAATGAGGGTCAAGAGATAGCCTTCGGCGGCATGGACGGGCACGCCGCACATGGGAATATCCTGATCAAGATGCTTGCCGCGTTTGGTGAGCGCAATATCCAGCGCCTCGGCTGCGGCGGCGGCATCGTCAAAGAACAGCTCGTAGAAATCGCCCATGCGGTAGAAGAGCAGCGCTTGCGGATACTGCGCCTTGATCTCCAGATATTGCGCCATCATCGGCGTGACGGTTGATCCCGTTGTGTTCACCTGTGCCCCCTGTTCCTCGGGCGACCTTACAAATCCATGGTGCGGGACGAAAGACCAAAGCGTGATTGCGGGCAGGCGCGTCGGTGTTATCGTTGGATAAGAAAACTGAGTATTTGGGCCAAAAAGAAGCGAGTGGGATGATTTTCAATCTCGGATCGATCAATGCCGATCATGTCTACCGCGTTGTGCATCTGCCGCGTGCGGGCGAAACTGTTGCGGTGCAGGGTTACGCGCGGGCGCTGGGCGGAAAGGGCGCCAACCAGTCGATTGCGGCGGCGCGGGCCGGGGCCGAGGTGGTGCATATCGGCGCAGTGGGCGCAGATGGGGATTGGATGGTGGCGGACCTGGCCGAGGCGGGCGTGGATGTGCGGCATGTGCGTCGCGAGTGCGTCGCGTCGGGGCATGCGGTAGTCACGGTTGAGCAGAGCGGCGAGAATGCGATCTTGGTCCACGGCGGCGCCAATCGGGCGCTGCGGCTTGAGGATCTTGAGGCCGCGCTGGCAGAGGCGGGGCCGGGTGATTGGCTCTTGATGCAGAACGAGACGAATTTGCAGGCCGAGGCCGCGCGGATGGCCGGGGCGAAGGGGCTACGCATCGCGTATTCCGCCGCACCGTTTGATGCGGCTGCGGTGCGGGCGGTGCTGCCTCATATCACACTTTTGATGTTGAATGAGGGGGAGGCGGCGCAGATGGGGCGGGATATGGGCGTGGTCCAGGTCCCGATGCTCTGCGTCACACGGGGCGCGGGCGGTGTGACTTGGATCGAGGCGGCGTTGGGCAGAACAGTGACTATTCCTGCCCCAGAGGTGGTCGCAGTGGACACGACCGGGGCGGGCGACACCTTTGCCGGGTATTTGGTGGCCGGGCTGGCGGCGGGGGTCGCGCCAGAGCGCGCCTTGCACCACGCGCTTGGTGCCGCCGCGATTGCGGTCACGCGCCCCGGGGCATCGGGAGCGATTCCCACGGCGGCGGAGGTTGCGGCGTTTCTGGGTCAGGAGTGACCGGCGAAGGGCGCATCCTTGCCCCAAAGCTCTTTAACGCGCGCATCACGCCCGCAGGCGTCGCGGTAGAGTTTGTAAGCGCTGGCCTTGGTTCGAGGGCCAAAGCGGGTAAGGACAATCTCGCTGCTCTTGTAATAATCCTGATGATAGGCCTCGGCGGGGTAGAAGCGCTGGGCGTTGATCACAGGCGTTACGATGTCTTGGTTCAAGGCCGCCTGTGCCTTGGCGATTACGCTCTCGGCAATACGCTTTTCCGCAGGATCAGAGACGAAAATGGCTGTGCGATAGCTGTCACCGCGATCGCAGAACTGGCCGCCCGCGTCGGTCGGGTCAACCGAGCGGAGAAAAAGGTGAAGGAGTTGCGCGCGGGTGACCTGGGCGGGGTCAAAGGTAATTTGCACCGCCTCGTAATGCCCGGTGCCGCCAGCCGAGACCTGTTTGTAACTGGGGTTTTCGACGCTGCCGCCGGTAAAGCCTGATTCGGCCGCGATCACGCCGCGAACCTGCTCGAAATCCGATTCGACGCACCAGAAACAGCCACCTGCGACGACCAGCGTTTCGGTATCCGCTGCGTGGGCGCGGGTGCCGTGTACGCAGAGGCCGACGACAATCAGCCCTGCGAGCAACGCCGCCTTGAGTTCGCGAAGATGTGTGATCATGGCTTTGCCCTCCTGATTGTTCCCATCATGCTGCAAATGCAGCCTGGACCCAATCCACGACGCCGTGATGTCACAGGGTATTGAGCAATGTTTCGCCGTCTGCGCGTTAATCCGGCAAAAAATGGCTCAGCTCGGTGCCAGATGTAGCGCCAGTTCGCGTGCGGGGCAGATGCCCTTGAGCCCGCCGGGCACGTCGAGATCGGCCAGTTGGGTGATCCGGTAATGGGATGCGTAATGGCTATTTACTTCTGCCGCCGTCACGGAAAAGGGCGGGCCGGCCATGATCGCGGGATCGTATTCGAAGGTCACGAGCAATTGCGGCGCGGTCGCGGTCAGCGTCACAAGATGCGCGGTGTAACGCGCGCGCATATCGGCAGGCAGGGCCACGAGCGCGGCGCGGTCATAAATCGCGTCTACCGGCCCGAGCAGATCAGGGGTGAGCGCGAATATGTCGCCTGCAAACACAGTTACGCCGGGGGCGGTATAGGCGCGCAGCGTGCCATGCTCGGTTATTTCCGGCGTGACGCCCAATTCCTTGAAGAGCTGGCGCACGGCAATGTCGCTGAGTTCCGCGCCCGCGACGCGATACCCTTGGGCGAGGAGCCAGGCGATGTCGCGGGTCTTGCCACAGAGGGGCAGAAAGATCCGGGCGCCGGGATCAAGACCCAGCGCGCCGATATGGGCCGAGAGCATGCGGTTTACGTCGCCCTCGTGAAAGCCGATTTGCATGTTCTCCCAACGGGTATGCCAGAAATCGGCTTCCACGGCGGTTAGCCCTTGAGTCGGCGGTCGCGCGCCGCCAGCAGTTTGAGGCGCAGCGCATTGAGCTGGATAAAGCCTGCGGCGTCCTTTTGATCATAGGCGCCGGCGTCATCTTCGAAGGTGACGTGGGCCTCGGAATAGAGGCTGTGATCCGACCAGCGGCCAACGCAGGACACCGAGCCTTTGTAGAGCTTGAGGCGGACGGTGCCGGTCACGTGTTCCTGGCTCTTGTCGATGGCGGCCTGAAGCATGTAGCGTTCGGGGCTGAACCAGAAGCCGTTGTAGATCAGTTCCGCATAGCGCGGCATCAGCGAATCCTTGAGGTGGCCTGCGCCGCTATCAAGGGTGATCTGTTCGATGCCGCGATGCGCCTCGAGCAGGATGGTGCCGCCGGGGGTTTCGTAGATGCCACGCGATTTCATCCCGACAAAGCGGTTTTCCACGAAATCGAGCCGCCCGATGCCGTGTTTGCGGCCATATTCGTTGAGGTCGGTCAGGATCGTGGCGGGGCTGAGGGCGGTGCCGTTGATGGCCACGGCATCGCCCCGCTCGAAGGAGACTTCGATGAACTCGGGCGTATCGGGAGCATCCTCGGGGCTGACGGTGCGCTGATAGACGTAATCGGGGGCCATTACGGCGGGGTCTTCGAGCACGCGACCTTCGGAGGAGGTGTGCAGCAGGTTGGCATCCACCGAAAAGGGGGCCTCGCCACGCTTGTTCTTGGCGATCGGAATCTGGTTCTTTTCGGCAAAGTCGATGAGCCGCGTCCGGCTGGTCAGATCCCAGAGCCGCCAGGGCGCGATCACCTTGATGTCCGGGTTGAGCGCGTAGGCGGCGAGTTCGAACCGCACCTGATCGTTGCCCTTGCCGGTGGCGCCATGGGCCACGGCATCGGCGCCGGTCATGGCGGCAATCTCGACCAGTCGTTTGGAGATCAGCGGGCGAGCGATGGAGGTGCCCAAGAGGTAGAGCCCCTCGTAAAGCGCATTGGCGCGGAACATCGGAAAGACGAAATCGCGCACGAATTCCTCGCGGACATCCTCGATAAAGATGTTCTCGGGCTTGATCCCCAGCATCTCGGCCTTTTGGCGCGCGGGGTCCAGTTCCTCGCCCTGTCCGAGATCGGCGGTGAAGGTCACAACCTCGCAGCCATATTCGGTCTGGAGCCATTTCAGGATGATCGAGGTATCGAGGCCCCCGGAATAGGCCAGAACAACTTTCTTGGGCGCGGACATGTCATTCCCCTTGCGTCAAATCTGGCTGGCGGAGTAGCGGCTTTTGCGGTGATGGGCAAGTGGACGCGGTTGACTGCGCCTCTGGTTGTGCTAGCGACGACGGGCAATTGTCAAAAGGTGCGATTATGGCGGCGTGGCGTATTTTCATCCATTCGGTTCAGATGATTTTCAACAACCTGCCGCAGGTGGTTCGGATTGTGTTGGTGCCGATGGGGATCGGGATTGCGGCGATCGCCCTGTTTGCGGTTCTGGGTGTCTCGATGGACGGGACGGATTACGAAGGTGCGACCGGCGGACAGATCGCGGGGATGATCTTGTTGGCGCTTGTGTTGATCGGTCTGGCGCTCTGGGTCATTGTGGCGTGGCACCGTTTTATCCTGCTCGCGGAATATCCCCAAGGTTGGGTGCCGGTGCTGCGAACGGATCGCATGCTGTCTTATATCGGGCATTCTTTCTGGCTTGGCCTTGTGATGACGGGCTTGATGTTGCCCCTCTTTCTGGTGGTTGGGGTTGTTGGCGGGCTGGCCCCCCTGATTGTCACGATTGTGAGTGTCGCGGTGATCGTGGCGGCCAATGTGGTGTTCTTTCGGCTCGCGACGATGCTGCCTGCGGCGGCAATTGGGCAGCCGCTTACGTTGAAAGAGGCGTGGACCGCGACCGAAGGCAGCAGCGTCACGATCCTGATCCTTGTGCTCATACTGGGTGTGGCGCAATTCGCGTTGCAGCTTTTGCTGGGGCTGCTGCTCTTGGCGCCGGTGATCGGGGTCGTGTTGATGGTGCTGGGCACAGTTGTCTCGGGTCTGGTCAATATCAGCATTCTGACCACGCTTTACGGCTATTATATCGAAAAGCGCGCGCTCTGAGCCTTGTCAGGGGGGCACGATTGCGGCACTGAGGCGGGCATGACCGAGTTTCAGGAAAATGCCCGCGCCGCAGAGGCCGCGATGCGCGCCGTGTTCGAGCCGACACCGCTCCAACGCAATGATCACCTGTCCGAGCGCTATGGCGCCGAGATCCTGCTCAAGCGCGAGGATCTGAGCCCGGTGCGCTCCTACAAGCTGCGGGGCGCGTTCAATGCGATGCGCAAGGTGCTGGCGGCGCGGCCGGACACGGCGACCTTTGTCTGTGCGAGTGCGGGCAATCACGCGCAGGGCGTGGCCTATATGTGCCGGCATTTTGGGGTCAAGGGCGTGATTTTCATGCCGGTGACGACGCCCCAGCAAAAGATCGGGAAAACCGAGAAGTTTGGCGGCGATGCGGTGGCGATCCGGCTGACGGGCGATTATTTCGATGACACGCTGGCGGCGGCGCAGGCCTATTGCGCGCAGGTGGGCGGGCATTTCCTGTCGCCGTTTGACGACGAGGATGTGATCGAGGGACAGGCCAGCGTTGCGGTCGAGATCGAGGCGCAACTGGGCGGGATGCCCGATCACCTCATCTTGCCCGTGGGTGGTGGCGGGCTATCGGCGGGGGTGCGCAGCTATGTGGGCGCGCGGGCCGCGCTGACGCTGGTGGAGCCGGCGGGGGGCGCCTGTCTGGGTGCGGCGCTGGCGGCGGGGGAACCTGTGCGTTTGCGGCATGTGAACACCTTTGCCGATGGTGCGGCCGTGGCGCAGATCGGGGCGCGCACATTCGCGCGGCTGGCGGATCTCGATCCAGCCTGTGCGATGGTGATCGAAGAGGACCGGCTCTGCACCACGATGCTGGAGATGCTCAATATCGAGGGGATCGTGCTGGAGCCGGCGGGGGCACTGGCGGTTGATGCGCTCAAGGATATGGCAGAGGCGATCCGGGGCAAGACGGTGGTTTGTGTCACCTCGGGTGGCAATTTCGATTTCGAGCGCTTGCCCGAGGTCAAGGAGCGGGCGCAGCGGTTTTCCGGCGTGAAGAAGTATTTCATCCTGCGGATGCCGCAGCGGCCCGGGGCGCTGCGCGAGTTTCTGGAGATATTGGGACCAGAGGACGATATTGCGCGGTTTGAATATCTCAAGAAATCTGCGCGCAACTTTGGCTCTGTGCTGATCGGGATCGAGACGACGCGGCCCGAGAATTTTGCCCCGATCCTGACGCGTTTGGATGCGGCCGGATTCGAGTATCGCGACATCACGCGGGATGAGGTGCTGGCCGAATTCCTGATCTGAGGGTCAGGCGGCGATGACCTGTGCCAGACCGGCGATGAATTCGGATTTCGAGCGCGTATAGCAATCGAGCACGGCGCCGAGGTCGATCCCGTCGTGCTGACCGGCGGCGGCGGCGCGTTCGCCCCGATGACAGAGATCGGCAAAGGCGGCAAATCCGAGATTGAGCGCGCTGCCCTTGAGGAAATGCAACAGCGCCTCGAGGTCTGGGCCAGAGTCAGGCAGGCGCAATTTCCCGATTTCGGTATCCACCTCGTCAAGGAAAAGCTCGACCACCTCGCCAAAGGCGTCAGCCCCGATTTCATCGCGCAGGTCCTGCACGCGGCCCCAGTCGATCATAATCTACCCTCCGATACCTGCACACAAGATTGGGCGCAAAGGGCGTATAAAGGGTTAAGTCGGATTTCTGATCCGACTTA
>SWCD01022025.1_pt2 | contig 11916 bp, 10 predicted proteins | sample 4693011 | NCBI WGS metagenome assembly SWCD01 (sample SAMN10267278, study PRJNA491770) | bioreactor metagenome | isolation source: DHS bioreactor inoculated with marine | place: Japan: Omine Ridge, Nankai Trough | reverse complement strand
GCGCTTTTTGGCACGGCGGACCGATCAGGCGGCTTGTAGGCGTAGGCACTCAGGTCAGTGGCGAAAACATCCGTCTGTCGATCACCACTCTCCGCGAAAGCCGGGGTGACAGAAACCGCAAATAGTGAAAGCAGTGCGACCGGCATCCAGCCGAATGAAAAAATCGCGATTGACCGTGTTTTCATCACTGCATCTCCACTGTTTGCCAATAGTCCAAAGGCGGGCCCATCTGACCGGCCGGTTTGGATGCTAGTTCATGCTTGGCCTTTGCTGCAATGACCCCGGCCCGAATAGCTGCACGTGGACGCCACCAGCGCGCGAAACCGCACCCGTTTTGTGTTCTCGCCGGCCTCAAGACTGCACATCTCCGCTGTGTCGAGGCAGTGTCGACAAACAAGACAGGGACCGGGTCTGTCGGTGACCGGCCTGCGACAAAAACAAAACCGAAACTGAAACTGAAACTAAGGTCTCAGCTTTTGAATAACTGGGTTTGCCTGGCCGGTATTTTGTCAAGAATTCTATGCGCGTCCTACTAGGAAAAAGGCCGTAACTTCTTCACCTTCCTTGAGAACCAGTCCTTCCCGCTTCTCAAATATGTACCTCTCTTTCAGTCGCCAGTAGGTGCTTTCAGATACTTGTATCTGACCTTTTCGGCCCGTCGACTCCATCCGGCTGGCAAGGTTCACCGTCTGTCCCCAGATATCAAAAGCAGTACGTTTTTCACCAATAACACCGCTGATTACCTGTCCGGTGGCAATCCCGATGCGAAGTTGGACTGGGTAGTCTGTTGATCTGGCCATCTCATCGCAAACCTCTACCATGTCGAGCGCCAGTTCCACGACCTCTGATCCATCAGACGTCACTCTACCGAACAAGCCGCCTGCAGCCATGTAGCAATCACCTATCGTTTTGATCTTCTCTACACCATGCTTTTCAGCCAACCGATCGAATCTGGTGAATAGAAGGTTGAGGAGATCAACGATGTAACGCGGTGACATTTTGAGGGCCAGTTTGCTGAAGCCAACAATATCAGCGAATAGAACCACGGCTTCCGCGTGACTGTCTGCGATCGTGGTTTCCCCTTTCTTGAGTCGCTGCGCGATCAGATCGGGTAGCGCGTTGGCAAGGACCTCCTCAGTTTTGCGTCGTTCGGTTTCAAGTGCCAGGAAGTTTCTCACGTAGCCAAAGTTAAAGTAAGCGACACCCAAAGTGACGAAAATGGTGAGAAGAAAAACTACGGTATAATATGAAAGTTTTATCTCAAAATCCGAAACGGTGAATAGACCAACTGTAACATTTGAAAGGTAAAATGATAAAACGCATGCAGAAACTGACAAAGTCATACAAACTACAATTTTTGTTGTCTCTGCACGTGTGAAACTGACAATGGGAGCTACCATCAAACCAACTAAAAGAAACTCTACCCCCGTGAAATTTGGCCTGAATGCCAAGATAATAAAACAGAATGATATCGTGGCAATCCCAATGCCGAGAAACCGGCCCGCATTTGTGAACTTCAGCGCCATCAGAATTAGTGCTGACATGTAACCAATAAGCGTAGAAATATTCAATATCGCAAAATACAGTTGATCAGCTGCAGTAACCGCCAAAACCGCCGTGAGAAGCGTTCCTGCCGAGACAATCAGCAGAAGCAGATTATACACACGGTAGGGAATGCGATACTCCAGCGGAGTATTGGCATCACTTCCAAGTGACAAAATGCGATCTACTGTATCCAACATATTCCATATTTTTCCAAATGAGATTGTTCTAGCTCGAGTGGCCTCAGTAGATGCTAGTTCATGGATGGCCTGTGCTGCAATGACCCTGGCCTGGATAGCTGCGCATGGACGCCAGCAGCAGGCGAAACCGCTCCCGTTGTGTGTTCCTGATGGTGTCGCCAGCCTCAAAAACTGCACATCTCCACTGTGTCGCGACAGTGTCGACATACAAGACAGGGACCAGGGTCAGTCGGCGCAGTCAGTGCCTGGTGCGGGATGAACGGTGTAATTTGGTCTCGTTTCGTGACAGTATCGTGCCTTGCCATTCAAATCCTGAAGAGTGCACGAGAGGAACACACCATGTCTTACGCTACGGTATCCCACTGGACAACGACAGAATGGACTGACGAAATCGAGGCCATTGCAAGGGAAAAGTTTGTCCCCCTGATTATGTCTGTCGGCGCCAGCCGGGTACGAATGATAAGGACTGGCGATTTGAGTTTTTGCGTTGTTACAGAATATTCCGACGCCAAATCAGCCGAGGCAGCCCAAAACAAGATCGCCGAAATCCGCAGCCAGGCAGCCAGCGAGCTTCCGATGACAATGGCTGAAGCGCATGGCGGCGACATTTTCGCCCAGGGGTGAACGGCCACCGGTGCTGTGAGCCCCTCGCCGCTGCCCTTCCTCTTCTCCAGTGGCCAGGGACCAGACCGGCTGGTTCGATCATAAATCGCGCCGTGGGAAATCTCGGGGCAGGTATTAAAAGCGAAGGCCGCCAGGGAGGGGAGCCCGGCGGCCTTCTTTTCAAGGTCTGTGCAGGGGTTACATAAAGGCCTTGTGTGATTGGTAAAATAGCGGGCGCTGGACTCAACACCAGTTAATTCCAGTTAATGATCCACCACGACAATTGCGGTTGGGATGACAGGCACTTTTTCGCGCATCGCCATTTTTTGTTGACCCAACCCAAAAATATCCTGATCTGGAATTGATGATCGTTTCCTTGATCACCATCCAACCACTCAAGCGAGCATCCGCAGGAAACCAATGACATATGATGACTGATGGACAGGCAACCAGGATACGTTGGCGCCAGTTGCAGGCATTCAAGAACACCATGTCGACTGGCACCGTCAACGCGGCAGCAGAACTTCTCGGCGTTTCGCAACCGGCCGTGAGCCGGTTGCTCGAAGCTTTGGAAACCGAACTGAAATTCACTCTGTTCAACAGATCCACGGGACGCCTGGTCCCAACTATCGAGGCGCGCATATTCTACGAAGAAGTTCAACAGGCGTTTATCAGCTATGATCGTCTGTCCAGCGTCGCGAACGACATCCGTTCGGGTCGCCGTGGCAGCTTGCACATTGCCTGCATGCCCGCCGTGGGGTTGGGATTTCTGCCCAAGGTGATCGGGGCATTCGCCAGGACCCAGCCTGATGTCAAGATCCGCTATGACCTGCAACTGTCGCCGCGGGTCGAAGAGTGGGTATCATCACAGCAGGTCGACCTTGGCATTGCCGAGTTTCCTTTTGCCTATACCGGCTTCCATAGTGAGGACTTCTGCCGGGTTCCCTATGTCGTGGCCTTGCCACCGGACCACCCCCTCGCCGCCAGTCCGGTGATTACACCCCGGCAACTCGAGCATGTCCGCATCGTCAGCCTGTCTCCTGAATCCGCCGCACGCCAGACATTCGACCTCCGGTTTTTTGAAGCCGGCATCGAACCGCAGATCGTTTGCGAGACATTGTTCAGCGCCGGCTTGTGTGCACTGGTCCAGCAGGGCCTTGGCGTCGGTATGGTAGATCTGTTTACGGCACACAATTTCGCAGAGTCAGGCTTGGTATTTCGTCGTTTCGAACCCGAGGTCGTTTTCCACGTGGGTCTCTTGCACCCCCATCATATTGCCCTGTCTCGCTCGGGAACCCAGTTACTTGCCACCATGCGCCAACAGCGCAACCTGCTGCTGCAAAAGACGGATGCCTTGCTCAGTTCCGGCCTGTAGCAAGGCTTGCATATAACTTTCCTGCATACGTGCAAAACCCTGAGTTATTTGACTGGGCTGCGGATGGGTGAGCACCTTGCGGAATGCACGACAGACAACAGCTCACACCGGATATCAGCCGGCTTGCCGGCAATTCATACGACGTCGTCGTGATCGGTGGCGGCATTATCGGATCGAGCACCGCGAGGGAAGCAGCAGCCGCGGGATACTCGGTACTGCTTGTTGAGAAAGGCGATTTTGCCAGTGGCGCAAGCAGTCGCTCGAGCCGCTTGCTGCACTGCGGACTGAGATATTTCGAGGCACCGGCACCCGTCCGGTATTTCCTGCGTCACCCCGACCGATTTGTATCCGCGCTGAAAATGGCGCGTCAGGCCATGCTCGCAAGGCGTGAAATCGTGCAGACCACAAGCCAGCGCGCGGTGCCGCTGGTGTTTGCATTTCCCGTCTATCGCGACGGACCCTATACGCCGCTCCAGGTCGACATCGCGTTCAAGTTGCTCTCCCGCATGGCTCCTGACGACGTGCCGCTCAACTACCGGCGGCTCAAGGGAAAAGCCGCCAGCGGCAACCCTATGGTCGCCGCGCTCGCCCGCCAGCAGGATCTGCTCAGCGCGGCCCAGTTCACCGAGTACCAGTTCAACTGGCCGGAACGGCTGTGCGTGGATGCCGTGCTTGATGCAAGGCAGCTTGGTGCAGAAGCCGTCAATTATACCGAAGCCTCGATCGGCCCCGTGCAGGGAGACTGTCGGGTCGTGTCCCTGAGCGATGCAAGCGGCAAACAGGTGGAGGTAACAGCACGCCGGGTCGTGACCATGGCCGGCGTCTGGATCGACAAGGTGCTGCGCAAGTCAAAACCCGACATGCCGCGCAAGACATTCGGAACCAAGGGGGCACACATCGTGGTGCGTCTCCCGGAGAAGTACCGGCACCACGGCGTCTCAACCATCAACAGTCATGGCGAGCCATTCTACTGTATTCCATGGCACGACCTTCACTATATCGGCCCGACTGAAACGCCATATGACGGCGACCCCGATTGTGTGAACGTCGACGCGAACGATCTCGAATTCATGCTCAGTGAAACGGCGTCACTGTTCCCGGGTCTGAACATCACCAAAGCTGATGTGCTCAGCACCTGGGCAGGGGTTCGCCCGCTCACCTACAATGACAGTTTTCCGAAAGGCGATCGCGCCAGAACCTTTCATGATCTCGCAGCCGACGGCATGCCTGGTGTTTTCGCCATGACAGCCGGTCCGATCATGAGCCACCGTATTTCCGGCCGCGAGGTCGTCGACAGGCTCAGGACCGAGATCAATCCTTCCGGCTCACCGGCCACCTTGAGCTATGCACCCCACCTGCCACTGGTAAACACCAATACCAGCCCGCTGGCGGACACAGACACCCAGTATCATCTTGCCGACGTTCGCCAGGCGGTTCGCCACGAACAGGCAAGAACGCTGTTTGATATTGTCTACAGGCGCACGGGCCTGGGATGGCGTCACACCTTCGATGGCAATGAACTGGACGCCATCGCCGATATAATGGCTGCAGAACTTGGCTGGTCGCCGCAACGTCGCAGCGCGGAGATTTCTCAATTCCGGCAGGAAACCGAAAGCCTGTTCGGCGTACCCGGCCGCCAGCATGCCCACACAACCATCGCATCTAAACCATAGACCCCAGAGGAGGAGTAAACATGACTAATCCCAGCAACAAGGCGCTCATCAGTCGCCGTACCATCCTGAAAGCAAGCACCGCCGGTGCAACACTGGCGATGTTGCCAATATGGGCCGGCCAGGCGCAAGCGGCCTGTTCCACCCTGCGTGCCGGCATCACCGGGTTCAACACCATCAACACCATGGATCCCGGCAAGGCCACCCTGATCCCCGAATATTATGTGCTTTGGGGCGTGTTCAATTCACTGCTCAAGTTTGACGAGCAGATGAAAATCGTACCCGATCTTGCCGAAAGCTACGAAACCCTCAGCCCAACGATTGTGAAGTTCGTGCTGCGCAAGGGTGTGAAGTTCCACGACGGCGTCGACATGACCGCCGAGGACGTCAAGTTCACGCTTGAACGCTTGCAGAGCGAGGCATACGGCTCGCCGCACAAGTCGAAGTTCGACGCCATTTCCGAGATTCGCATCATCGACAGCCACACTGTCGAGATCGAGACATCCAAGCCGTTCGCACCTCTGCTGAGCTACCTGACCAACACCCGTACCGGCAGCCAGATCGTGCCCAGGCACCTGCTTGAGAACGGCACCCCGGAAAGCTTCGCCACTGCGCCGATCGGGACCGGACCGTTCAAAGTCACCGGATACGAACCGGGTGCCTCGATCTCCCTGGCTGCTCACGAAGACTACTTCATCGATGGCCTGCCGGTCGTGAAGACGGTGACCATGCCGCTGATTGCCGAGGAATCGGCGGGTGTGACCGCCCTGCTCGGCGGCAGCATCGATGTGACCAGCACGGCACCGTTCGCCGACATTCCAAACCTCGAGGCGGACCCCAACGTGCAGGTGCTGAAATCTCCCGGCACCAATATCCGCTTTATCAGCATGAACAATGCGGTAGCGCCGTTCGACGATGTGCACTTCCGCCGGGCAGTCTCGATGGCGTTCGACCGGCAGGCCATGGTCGATGTCGTGATCTTTGGCGAAGGTCGTACGGCAACCGGCGTGGTGCCGAGTTCAATTGCATGGGCCAGCCTGGAGGAAACGCCGGATATCATGACTTTCAATCCGGAAAAGGCAAAGGCCGAGCTTGCCTTGTCCAAGTATGGTGCGGGAACCGAAGCAACCATCCTCACCTGGGGATCTAGCTGGTGGAAACGCTTCGCCGAGGTCTTTGCGCTTCAGGTGAACCAGACGCTCGGGGTCAACTTCAAGGTTGAAGTGTCTGAATCGGGCGCCGTCTACCAGCGCAAGAAGACAGGCGACTTCCAGGCAACGATCTGGGGCTGGCTCGGCCTTATCGACCCGGATGAGTATGCCTTCGAGGTTCTTCACTCAACTGGATGGCGCAACTTCGAGAAGTATTCGAACCCGGAGGTCGACAGGCTTCTGGAAGCGGCAAGAGGTGAACTTGATCAGGAAAAGCGCGGACAAGTATACCGGCAGGCACTGACGCTGGCCAACGAAGATTGCCCGATCCTGCCCTGTTTCGAGAGCAATGTGCACAATCTGCTTGCACCAAAGGTCAAGGGCTTCACGCAGTTGCCCTATTCAGCCTACGGTTCCCAGCTGGCCGAGGTCAGCGAGTGCTGAGGGCGATTGCCTCACAGCACCACAACTGGCAGGAAGCAGGACCAGGCTTGTACAAAACGTTGATCCAGCATGACGATTAGCCTGAACTACTTCCTGTCCCGCCTCCTCGGCGCATGCATGACGATGATTATCGGCACTTTTGTCGTCTTCATCGTCATGAAGGCGGCACCTGGTGATCCGGCTCTCGTTGTACTGGGCGATTTCGCCACCCCGGAAGCGGTGGCGAGATTCAACAGCGAATATGGCCTGGATCAGCCGGTGCTCGGTCAATATCTGGACTGGCTGAAAGGTATTGCGCAGCTTGACTTCGGCACGTCGCTGTCGATCGCCAGCCGGCAGGACATCTCCAGGCTGATCCTGTTCCGGCTGCCCAACACCTTCACCATCGGCATTTACGCCATTGCAATCGCAATCCTCGTCTCCCTGACACTGGGCACGCTGGCCGCGATCTATCGCGGCAGCAGTATTGACGCAGCCGCGACCTCGGTCTCGGTGCTGGGCGTCTCGATGCCCGATTTCTGGCTGGCCTATATGCTGATCCTCGGTCTGTCGATCGGCCTCGGCTGGTTTCCGTCCTACGGGTTCATCCCGGTTTCGACATCGTTTCTCGGTGCCATGCACTCCGGCTTCCTGCCGGCACTGGCCATCGCCGCCCCCATGGCCGCGGTGTTCTCGCGAACGCTGCGCACGTCACTGGTGGAAAATCTCAACCGCGACCACGTGCTGGTGGCGAAGTCTTTCGGCCACCCGGCATCGTTCATCTTCCTGCATCACGTCCTGCGCAATTCCATTATCCCCTATATCGTCGTGATCGGCCTGCAGATCAGATATCTTCTCGGCGGGGTCGTGATCATAGAACGGGTCTTCGGCATCAACGGCATCGGTTCGTTGATGGTCGAAGCCGCCTTCGCGCGGGACTATTTCGTGGTTCAGGCCTGCGCAGTGGTGTTTCTGGCGATCGTCCTGTCGGTGAATTTCATCGTCGATCTCGTCTGCGCACTGCTCGACCCCAAAAGATCAAGGTAACGCCCATGAAACTCGCAGCGATACTGAAGAACCGGACTGCGTTTGCGGGCGCATCGATCACGCTGGTATTTCTTGTCGCCATCCTGATCGGTCCGGTGCTTTCGCCCTGGGCCAGCGGTGGCTTCGACTTCCAGAACGTTCTGAAGCCGCCATCATGGAGCCACTCGTTCGGCACCGACAGCCTCGGGCGTGACGTGGCCACCAGGGTCCTGGAAGGGGCCAGGGTTTCGCTGGCCATCAGCGTGTCCGGGGTAAGCCTGGCAATGGTCCTCGGCATAACCACGGGGCTCTTCGCAGGCTACTGGGGCGGCTGGTTCGACCTTTTCATCATGCGCCTGGTGGACTTGCTGTTCTCCTTTCCGGCCTTCGTGCTGGCATTGTTCCTGATGGTCGTGCTCGGTTTCGGCGTGGTCAATGTGGCTCTCGCCATCATGCTGGTCTACTATCCGATATTTGCCCGCATTACGCGAAACACCACCGAAATCGTTCGCAACGACGCCTATGTGCAGGCCGCCCGCGTCATGGGGCAGAGCACGACGCGTATCCTGTTCCGGGAAATCCTGCCCAACATATCCGCCCCGATTCTGGTTCAGGCCAGCGTAGCGGTCGCATTCGGTATCGTCATCGAGTCCGGACTGTCGTTCATAGGGCTGGGCGTCCAGCCGCCCACTCCCTCGCTGGGTGTGATCATGGCTGATGGCCAGGAATATTTCCGCCGCGCGCCGTGGGTGCTCACCTTGACCGGTGTGACGGTAACGGTTGCATTGCTGGGGCTGAACCTGCTGGGAGACGGCCTGCGCGACCTGTCCGACCCGCGTCTTCGCGAAAGAGTGTCATGACCGCACCGCTGCTCGATGTGAAAAATCTCAACGTGACGTTCGTTCTCGGCGGACAGCGCCTGGAGATCTGCCAGGACATATCGTTCACCCTTGACCGCGGCCAGGTTCTCGGTGTGATCGGTGAATCGGGGTCCGGCAAGACCGTTGCCACCAAGGCGATCCTCGGCCTGCTCCCGGACAATGCCGTGGTCGAAGCCGACGCCATCATGTTCAATGGCCGCGATATCAGCCGGTTGCCACCTGATGAGTTTGACCGCTTGCGCGGAAGCGAACTGGCAATGATCTTCCAGGACCCGGTCGGCTCCTTCAACCCGGTGAAGACCATAGGCTGGCATTTTCGCAATGTGGTTTCCCGTCGGCGGGGCGACCCGCTGTCGGCCGAACAGGGCCATGTCGAGGCAATGGCGACATTGCACCAGGTCGATATTGCAGACCCGGACGCGGTGTTGCGCAAGTTTCCTCACCAGCTCAGCGGTGGCATGCTGCAGCGATGCCTGATTGCGCTGGTGCTGTTCTGCCAGCCATCGCTGATCGTCGCCGACGAGCCGACCACGAATCTCGACAACCTGGTCGAGCGTCAAACCATCAAGTTGCTGGAAAGGTTGCGCAGCGAAATCGATGCCAGCTTCATCTTCATCACCCACGACATGACGATTGCTGAACAGGTAAGCGACCAGGTACTGGTCATGTATGCGGGCCAGATCGTGGAGTATGGCGACACCACCGGGCTGATGCGCAATCCGCATCATCCCTATACCCGGGGCCTGGTGAACACCGCCCGGGAACTGGAGGGCGATGTGACAGTGCTGACCGAGATCGCCGGAGAAGGCGCCACCGGCTTCTGGCCCGCCGACCAGTGCCGGTTCGCGCCGCGATGTCCGCTTCACGGCAGTGAATGCGATATGGCAGTGCCGTTGCTTGATGCACCCGACGGCAGCGCCGTGCGCTGCGTGAAAGCCGGGTTGACGGGAGCCACGACATGACGGCGATCCTGCAATTTTCGGATGTGGTGGTGAGTTTCTCCGCCAGGTCGGGGCTGATGGCAAGACTTGCGGGTGCGAGCAACATGTTCAATGCCGTGGACCATGTCGATCTGGATATACGCAAGGGCGAGATTGTCGGCATTGTCGGCGAGTCCGGCAGCGGCAAGACCACGATTTGCAAGGCGGCACTGGGTCTTGTTGACCTCGCCGGCGGCACCATCAGCGTCGACGGCAAACCAGCCTCGCTGGCCAAGGGCGAATTGCAGATGGTGTTCCAGGACCCGCTGTCGTCTCTCAATCCGCGCCAGACCGTCAACCAGGCCCTGGCGACACCGCTCAGGCTGCATGGCCGGACCAGTTCGGGTGACCTTGCAGCCACGGTTGAACGGTTGTTGCGAGATGTCGGCCTGGGACCACAGTTCGGCAACCGCTATCCGCATGAACTGTCGGGTGGTCAGTTGCAGCGGGCCGCTATTGCCCGGGCCCTGGCGACGAACCCGCGCGTGCTGTTTGCCGATGAAGCAGTGTCGAAGCTCGATGTTTCCGTGCGCGCCCAGATCCTCAACCTGCTGAAACGCCTTCGCGATACCTATGACCTGACGATTGTTTTCGTGACCCACGATTTGCACGTGGCCCGGTTTCTGTGTGACCGGATCGCGATCATGTATTTCGGCAAGCTGGTTGAACTCGGCGCGACACGCGATGTCTACTCCAACCCGCGCCATCCCTACTCGCAGGAACTGCTCGGCACGCTGAAGCAGGACAGTGAAACGGTTCTCAGCACGCGCGATACCTATGATCCCGCGCGCGACGACCGGGCGGCGTGTCGCTATCTGAACCGCTGCCCGCATGTCATGGACCAATGCAGGCAGCGCCACCCCGGCTTCTTTCAAACCGGGCCCGGTCACGTCACTGCCTGCTATCTCTGTGATGAGCAGCAACCCGGACAAGGAACATGACAGTGCCAGCCACAACACGAACCGCATTGGTCACCGGAGGAGGTGCCGGCATCGGGGCAGCCATAGCTGCTGCACTGATGGCAGACGGCGTACACTGCACCATCACCGGGCGGTCGGCGCAACGCCCCGCCGATCTGGACGACACGATCGGCTACGTGACACTGGACTATCTCGATGCCGCGTCGCTGGACCGGGCAGTCGGCATCATCACCGATGAACTGCGCCCGGACATTCTCATCAACAATGCCGGCATCAATCGCAAGGAGTCGTTCATCGACGCCGACCCGCACAATCTGCAGGACGTCTGGACGGTGAATCTCGCAGGTCCCTACCGTCTCACCCAGGCTTGTCTGCCACACATGATTGCCCGCCAGTGGGGCCGCATCGTCAATATTTCCTCGATCTGGAGCATCACCGGCAATCCCACCAACACGGCATATTGCGCTTCCAAGTTTGCCGTCGATGGTTTTACGGTCGCGCTTGCTGCCGAGGTTGCCCGCAAGGGCGTACTCGTCAATGCCATTGCGCCGGGATACATCCTCACCGAGATTCTCCAGGAGCGCTATTCGGCCGAGAGACTGAAGCAGGTCAGCGCCCACATTCCGATTGGCCGGCCGGGCCGTCCCGAGGAAATCGGCGCTTTTGCTGCCTGGCTTGCCAGCGACGCCAACAGTTACATCACGGGTCAGAACATCCTGATCGACGGTGGCCTGACCCGTACCACCCATCCCTTCACCCCGATTGACTGACCAGGTAGTTTCAGGACCCCCGCCATGACCGACAGACCCGTTTCCGGCAGCAAGGATCCATTGCTGCAGCCACTGAAGATCAAGTCAGTAACCTTCCGCAACAGGATCATGAGCACAAGCCATGCCTGCGGGCTTCAGAAGGACGAGCTTCCCCAGGATGCCTATCAGGCCTATCACGAGGAAAAGGCGCGCGGCGGCATTGCGCTGTCGATGTTCGGCGGGTCATCGAACGTGGCAATCGACAGCCCGAACATCTTCAACCAGCTGAACGTCGGCACCGATGCCATCATCCCCCATCTGCAGCGTTTTTCACAACGCATGCACGGCCAGGGTGCAGCGCTGATGTGCCAGATCACCCACCTTGGCCGCAGGGGC
>SWCD01003431.1_pt1 | contig 11919 bp, 13 predicted proteins | sample 4693011 | NCBI WGS metagenome assembly SWCD01 (sample SAMN10267278, study PRJNA491770) | bioreactor metagenome | isolation source: DHS bioreactor inoculated with marine | place: Japan: Omine Ridge, Nankai Trough | reverse complement strand
AGCACCAATCGAACCGCACATTGCGATTGCCTGGCTCGACAGCGATGAGCGTCTCGTGATTCGCACGTCGACGCAGGTGCCGTTTCACGTGCGGCGGATGGTCGCTCCTCTGCTCGGTATGCCCGTTCGAGACATCAGGATCGTCAAACCACGCATCGGTGGGGGCTTCGGCGTCAAGCAAGAGATGCTCATCGAAGACATCGTCGGCCACCTCGCCCTCGTCACCGGCAAGCCGGTTCGTCTCGAACTCAACCGGACCGAGGAGTTCATCTCGAGCCGCACCCGCCATCCCCAGACCATCACGTTCACTACCGGTGTGACCAGCGACGGGACTCTGGTCGCCCAGCGGATGCGGACGGTGGGAAACACCGGCCCCTATGGCACCCATGCCCTGACGGTGCAGATGGTGAGTGGGTTGCGCGGCCTGAGCACGTACAACTGCCCCAACAAGAAGTTCGATTGCGACGTCGCCTACACCAATGTCCCTGTCGCCGGCGCCTATCGCGGCTACGGGGCACCCCAGGCGCTGTTTGCGCTGGAATCCCATATGGAGGACATAGCCACGGAGCTGGGAATGGACCCGCTGGAGTTCCGACGCAAGAACTGGACGAAAGTCGGTGACCCGCTCGACGTTGCCGCAGAGCTGGGTGAAGGTGCAGCTGAGATGAAGGTCATTCCGGTGGTGACCTCGAGCGGGATGGACGAGTGCGTCGTTCAGGGCCAGCGCGCCGTCGCCTGGCATCGCCGCAACGATCCGGCATGGGTCCAGCCGGCCGACCGCCCCAACATCCGACGCGGGCTCGGCTTCGCAATGTGCATGCACGGCAGCGCCATCTCGGGCCTCGACATGGGAGGCGCCAGCCTCAAGATCAATGACGACGGGTCGTTCAACCTCCTCATCGGAGCAACCGACCTCGGTACGGGTGCCGATACGATCCTGGCGCAGATGGCAGCCGAGGTCCTCGGTGTCCCCACCGAAGATGTTGTCGTATATGCGGCCGATACCGATATGACGCCGTTCGATGTCGGCGCTTATGCCTCCTCCACCACCTATGTATCGGGTATGGCGGTCAAGAAGTCGGCCGACGAGGTGGCCCGGCAGATCCGGACCCGGGCATCGATCATGCTGGACATCGACTCCCCGGGTGACGTCGAGCTGAAGGACAGAGCGGCCTTCGCTCCAGACGGGCGGTCGGTGACGCTGGCTGAGGTGGCGTTGCATTCGCTGCACCAGGACGACCAGCATCAGATCATGGCTACGGCTTCGTACGTCGCTCCCGACTCGCCACCTCCCTATGCGGCCCAGTTCGCCGAGGTGGAGGTCGATATCGAGACCGGTCAAGTCACCGTTGCGAACCTGGTCATGGCCGTCGACTGTGGCGTCCCGATCAACCCGCTCACGTCGGCCGGTCAGGTCGAGGGCGGAATGGTCCAGGCGCTCGGATACGGGCACTGCGAGGAGATGGCGTTCGACGAGACTGGAACGATGGTCAATGCCCGTTTCGGCCCGTACAAGATCTATCGCGCAGACGAGATGCCGAAGATCGAGGCTTACATGGTTCAGACCATGGAGAAATCCGGCCCGTTCGGCGCCAAGGCTATCGCCGAGATTCCCAAGGACGGTGTGGCCCCCGCGATTCGCAACGCGATCTTCAACGCCACCGGCACCCAGATCGACAATCTCCCATTCACGCCCGAGCGGGTGTGGCGGGCTCTGCAGCGCAAGTGAGCACGGCGAGCAACGAACGGGTCCTCCGTGAGCTGACCGCAGCTCTTGACGAGCGTCGCCCGGTGGCGCTGGCCACCATCGTCTCCACCAAGAGGTCGGTCCCCCGCCGTGCCGGAACCAAGATGCTTGTCTTCGCCGACGGTGCAACGATCGGGACTGTCGGCGGAGGCGAGATGGAGGCCAAGGTCGTTGCTGAGGCAAAGGACACGATCCGGACCCGCAAGCCGCGCACGGTCGAGTACGAACTGGTCAATCCGAATGAAGGAGACCCCGGCATCTGCGGCGGGGAGCTCACCGTCTACCTGGAGCCCTATATGTCGCCTCACACCGTATACGTGATCGGCTGCGGCCATGTTGGTGTCGCAGTCATCGATCTCGCCCACTGGCTCGGATACCGGACCGTCGCAATCGATGACCGTCCGGATCTCGTGAGTGAGGAAGCCCTGCCGAACGCCGACGTTCGCTGTGCGGGGACTGTCACCGAGGCACTGCAGGCACACCCGGTCCCCGAGGATGCGTCAGTCATCGTTGTGACCAGGAGTCCCGAAGTGGACGTACGGATCCTTCCGGAGCTGCTGGAGACGTCGGCCCGATACATCGGGGTGATGGGCAGCCGGAAACGATGGGCGTCGACACGCGACCAGCTCATCGCTGGCGGCGCCGACGCCGCCAGACTGGACGAGCTCCACGTCCCGATCGGAATCGAACTGAACGCTGAGACCCTCGAGGAGATCGCTGTATCGATTCTGTCCGAGGTCATCCGGGAGAATCGGGCGGAGGTCAAGTAGTGCTGTTTTCGGACCATCTCGTTGTTGTCCGTGGCGGCGGCGATCTCGCCACCGGTGTGATCTATCGCCTGCGGCAGGCCGGTTTCCCGATCCTGGTCCTCGAGCTCGAGCAGCCGCTGTCCATTCGCCGTACGGTTGCCGTCGCCAGCGCAGTGCTGGAGGACCGAGCACTCATTGAGGACCTCGACGCGATGAAGGTCGACGACATCGAGGAGGCACTCGAGGTAGCCCGATCCGGTGCGATCCCGGTAATGGTCAGCCCCACGCTGCTCCAGCTTCCGTGGGAGCCGTCCGTGGTCGTCGACGCTCGAGTCGCCAAACGCAACATCGACACGACCATCAACGATGCTCCGCTTGTCGTTGGGCTCGGCCCTGGCTTCACTGCGGGTGTCGACTGCCACGCCGTTGTCGAGACGATGCGCGGCCACTATCTCGGACGGGTCATCTGGGATGGCGAAGCAACCGCCAACACCGGCGTCCCCGGCTCGGTGGGCGGCAAGTCGACCGAACGGGTGGTTCGTGCGCCAACATTCGGTGTACTCAGTTGGAAAGTGAACATTGCTGATATGGTCGCCACCGGAGACGTCCTTGGCGACATCAACGGCGTCCCGATCCGATCTCGAATCGGTGGAGTGGTGCGCGGGCTTCTCGCACCGGGCTACGAGGTCGAGTGGAACTGGAAACTCGCCGACATCGACCCGCGAGCGGACGCATCTGCCTGCTTCGAAATCTCAGACAAGGCACTATCCATCGGCGGCGGCGTTGTCGAAGCCGTGCTCGGCTGGCTCAACTCCAGGTGAGCATCGCCACACTGCTGGGTCTCGGCGGCCACGAACTGATCGCCCTCGTCGGTGGCGGCGGTAAATCGACGCTCCTGTTCTCTCTCGGCAATGAGCTCGCGTCGCTCGGTCGACGCGTGATCCTCACCACAACCACGAAGATGGGCCGGGAACAGGCCGACTCAGCAGCAACCGTTTGCTGGTCGGCCGACGCCGGGTCTGTCGGCGCGGCCCTGGGACGGGCAGGCCCGGTAATGCTTGTCACCGGTGGCGATGGCCACAAGGTGACCGGCCCCCCGCCCGAGTTGGTCGACCGGCTCTTTGCCGATTCCGATGCCGACTACGTAATCGTCGAAGCGGACGGTTCGCGGGGCAAGCCGCTCAAGGCCCCGGCTGCGCATGAACCGGTGATCCCAGCGACCTCGACCGTGGTGGTCATCCTCGTCGGCATCGATGCCGTCGGGCGCCCGCTCGAAAACGTCGCGCATCGTGTCGAAGTGGCCATCGAGTTCACCGACCTCGATGCCGATCACCGGATGACGCCGACCGATTGCGCCGATGTGATCCTTCACCCCGATGGCGCTTTACGCAGTTGCCCGGAGAGCGCCAGGGTGATCGTCGGCATCACCAAGGTGCGGTCTGAGGGAGACCGTGCAGCCGCCGGTGAGCTCGCCGCCATCATCACCAGCCGCAGACCCGATATAGGTGCGGTGATCATCTCCGCCGGCTGAGTACTTCGGCCCCTGCAGGTGTCCGAAGGATCGGAGCAACTATCCCGCCAGGAGGATGTCGCGGGTGATTTCCATGTGGCCGTGGTGCTGGGCAAGTTCTTCATAGGCGTGAATCAGGCACTCGCCGCGGTTCCAGCTCCGTGCCCTTGACCCCTCGGGGAGAAGGTGGGGACGGCAGATGAGCGCATCGACATCGATGCTCGCTATGTCCTCCGCCAGTTCGTGCTTCGCCGCGGCAACCGCCCGGCGCAGATCATCGACGGAACCGGTCGCGACAAATTCGCCGTCGCGATCCCGGATCATCTCTCGATCGGCACACATCGTCCCGACCCACCAGTGGCTGACCTGGACGGAGTGATAGAGGATGACGTACGGAGAGTTGGCCCCATCGAGATCGGGCGTGACGTTGACCCGTTCGTCACCGAGAGCTTCGACGCATCGCAGCATCCCGTCGAGGGCGACGTTCATGTACGGCAGTAGTTGTTCCGGTTTGATACCCATGCGGGCGAGGCTAGCTACTGAACACCGTCGGCGAGACGCACCTGCACCAGATTCTCATGGAAGAACGCTGAGCCGACGTCATCGACGGGGACGGCGGTACTGGTGAGGGCGTTGACGGCGCGCCGTTCCGGGGTCGATCGATGCCACCAGCCAAACGGGATCGTCACCAGGCCGGGCTGGACGGCAGCTGAGATCGTGGCGGCCAAGGTGAGCGTGCCCCGATCGTTGTGAATCTCGACCTGATCACCCTCGGTGATACCTCGAACTGACGCGTCGTCGACATGGATCTCCAGCATCGGCTCCGCCTCCGGCGGCAGATGCTTGTCGAACCCTCCATAGTTGGCGTTGAGGAACTTGATGTGCTGCTTGCGCGACATGAGCGTCAGCGGATAGCGCTTGGCCAGCTCAGGGTCGCCCATCATCGTCTCGCCCCCCGCCCGGTACTCCAGGCGACCGAGATGAAGCTTGCCGTCCTCGGTTGGGGGTTTCGTGTCCACGTAGGGCCGGAAGCCTGTGGGCACATCAAGCCGCACATAACCCTCATCCTCGAGCCTCTCATAGGTAATCCCCCGCATCCATTCGTGACCGGAATCGAGAAGCTGGCGGATCATCTCCTCGTCGCTGTCGGCAAGACGGGGATCGTCGAGTCCCATGCCGGCGGCCAGCATGCGGAAGATCTCGGTATTCGGCTTTGCCTCACCACACGGGCTTATGGCCGGGCGATTCAGGCTGAGGTACAGATGACCCCACGCCGGCACCAGATCGAGATGCTCGAGCTGAGTTGTTGCGGGGAGGATCACATCAGCGTACCGAGCGGTGTCTGTCATGAACTGTTCTATCACCACGGTGAAGAGGTCCTCCCGCTCCAACCCGGCGACGATTTCGTTCTGCCCGGGTGTGATCACGGCGGGATTGCTGTTGTGGACTACGAGTGCCTCAATCAGGCTGTCTCCGGTCAGCACCTCACCAAGGCGCGCCATGTTGAACGATGGACGCTGCGGCCGATCAGCCGGGAAAGCGAGCGCAGTATCGAAGTAGACGCCGGTCGACCGCGACATCCCACCCCCAATCTCACGCCACGAACCGGTCACCGCCGGGAGCATGGCAATCGCCCTCATGATGTCGCGACCATGCTCGCGATGTTCCGGGCCGACGAGGGATCGAATCGCAGCCGGGCGACGGGTTGCGTACGTCTTCGCCAGCCACTCGATCCGGGGCGCATCGATCCCGGTGATCGCAGCGGCCCGGGCTAGATCCATCTGCCGCGCCGAATCCAGGAAATCCTCCCAGCCGGTTGTTGTCGTCTCGAGCAGCTTCTGGTCGAGCAAGCCGGCACTGTCGAGGACGTGAACCATGCCGAGAACCAGGGCAACGTCGGTTCCGGGAGCGACCTGGAAGAACTCATCTACCAGCGGCGCGGCCGCCGTCGGGGTTCGGATCGGATCAACCACGACCACGATGGCACCACCCTCCTTGGCTGCTTCGACCGTCGCCCAGAAGTGTCGGTTCGTTACCAGCGTGTTGGTCCCCCACAGGATCAGCAGTTGAGCCTGGCGAAGTTCCTCAGGATCGACCCCGAGTTTGGAACCGGAAACATCAATTGCGCCGAAACCGGCGGTCACCCCGCAGAGGTGGCGCCGAATATCGCTGGCCCCCAGGGCGTCGAAGAAGCGATCCGCCATGATGCCCTTCTGAATGACGCCCTGGGTACCGTCGAAGGAGTACTGGAGGATCGATTCGGCGCCACGGGTCGCCCGCACCCGGTTCAGTCGATCAGCGATATCAGCGACCGCCTCCTCCCAGCTGATTGCGGCAAAGGCTGCCGAGCCCTTGCGACCGGTTCGACGCAATGGAGAGAGCAGCCGATCCGGGTGATATACACGATCAATGAACCGGTTCACCTTTGGACAGAGTTGGCCCCGGGTCACCGGATGGTCGGCGACACCCCGCAACTGAGTGGCGCGCCCGGCGGCGACGGTGACCTCCCAGGCGCATGTGTCCGGGCAGTCGTGATGGCAGGCGCCACGTACGATCGAAAGGCTGGGTTCAGGTGGCATCCAGCGAGGCTAGCTCGCCGTATCAGCCTGCCGCGTCGTGAGTAGGAGCGACGGCGGGCTTGTCGCCTTCGTCATCGTCGCGCATCCGCGCCCGCAGGCTGTTCATCTTGGACAGAACTGAGCCGCCCTCGTCCTCGCCGATCCTCGGCAAGCCGGCTGAGTTGCGGGAGTACCGGGATGGTCGTTCGCCTTTGTCGGTCAGCGACACCTCTATCGAGGTCTGCGCTCCGGTTTTCCCGGCAGCCCGAAGCTTCTCGGCCTCGAGACGAGCCGACGCCAACAGATCCTGGGCTCGGGTCTCCGCGTCTCGCTGCATCTGCTCCATCTGATCAAAGGCTGCCGCCAGGCCGCTATCAAGCCTATTGCGGATCGACTCCGCTTCCTGGAGCATTCGTTGCAGGACGTCGCCCGGTTGGGTGGTCTCCTCTGACTCTTCGCCAACCAGCTCACTCAACTCGGCGAGGAGCTGTGAACTCACTGGAAGCGCCTCATCGGCGGCCTCCAGAGCGAGCGACGACTCGGGCTGCGACTCTACGACAACAGGCGGGAGACCGGCTGCGGCGCGGGCCCTCTCCTCGATGTCGCGGGCCTTGTCCATGGCACCCTGGATGATGCGATCCTTGGCGGCGAAGACGGCGAGCATCGCGTTGTCGATGGAATCCTCTTCGGCCGCTTCAAGTCGCCCGATCTCGAGACGAGCCTCATTCAGTTCGCGCTTGAGTCGTGTCGCGTATTCCTCGAGGTCACGAAAAGCATCGTCGTACTCGGCCAAGTAAGTCTCCACCTCGGCCGGGTCATAACCCTTCCGGACTATCGAGAACTCCTTTTTTGCGCCGATCTCATCGGGGGCGCGGTGCTCGTCAGTCACATTGGGTCTATCGACAGAAGGCCCGGCTTTCTTGAGCGACAACACTGGGCCCGAGACCTGTATGGTCGACGGCGTGGAAATGAGCAACTCATCGCTGCACCACGCGATCATCGGCGGGATCGTGGCCGACGGACATGCACCCTCTCGGGAGCGGTTGTCGGCACCGTTTGGCGATATCCGCCCCGTTGACCAGATCCGGCAGTTCTCGAGAGAGTGGTATGGCCAACATCTCAATACCGATTGGCGCAGGTGGACCGTGACGGAAGCATCCGAGATGTTCGCCCGGCACGGTCTCGAGGGCCCAATCTCGACGCTGCAGGCGACGCGAGAACGCTTTTAGAGGTTGGGCATGTTCACGAGACTCACCGTCGCCGCGATGATCATCACTGCATTCAGCCCCCTTGTCGTGTACGCCTCTGCAACAACACCCGGAGGCACCTTCTATGACGACGACGCCAATGTCCACGAACGCTCAATCGAAGCGATCGCGGCGGAGGACATCACCCGCGGCTGCAACCCGCCGCAGAACACCCTCTTCTGCCCCGGTGATCCTGTTTCCCGAGGCGAAATGGCAGCATTCCTGAGCCGAGCTTTGGACCTACCGGAGGCGCCTTCAGCCGGGTATGACGACGTCGGCCCCGGAGCGTTTGCTTCCGATATCGACCGACTGGCCGCTGCCGGAATCACGAGGGGCTGCAACCCGCCGGACAACACCCTGTTCTGTCCTACCCAAGCGGTGACCCGGGGGCAGATGGCGGCATTCCTCACTCGTGCGTTCTCGCTCCCGAAAGCAGATAGCGACCGGTTCATCGACGATGACGGATCGGTTTTCGAACCTGCCATCGAGAGTCTCGCTCAGGCCGGGATCACTCTCGGGTGCAATCCGCCCGAAAACAGCCGGTTCTGCCCAACTACACCCGTATCGCGGGCGGAGATGGCGACATTCCTCGCCCGGAGTCTGGAACTGGAGACGCCGCCGATAGCCGAGCGACCGTATCGCATCGAATTTGTGCCTCGCGACGCCTGGGGTGCCGAGCCGCCGCAAGGCACCTTCGTGGACCACAACATCGACGAGATCACCATCCATCACAGCGACGACACCGGATCGAACTCCGGCCCGGCGCTCTATCGCATCTGGCAGGACTGGCACCAGCATCTCGGATGGCCGGATCTCGCCTATCACTTCATCATCGGTGCCGATGGGCAGGTTTACGAGGGCAGGCCGTACTCGGCGGTTGGCGACACCGCGACGGAGTACGACCCGACCGGCCATCTACTCATCGTCGTCGAAGGTGACTTCGACGACAATCACCCGACTGAGCTACAGATCGAGTCGCTGGCCCGCATGGTGGCGTGGGCGTCGATGTACTTCGATGTTCCCACCATCACTGGTCACCGCGACCATGCGTCCACCACATGTCCCGGCGATCATCTCTACTCCCACATCGACGATGGCAGCCTCGCCGCACGCGCTGCCGCGATCGTCGCCGCGGGAGGAGTCACCCTGTTGCCGGCGACAGCTCCCTAGATCTCGGCAACGGCAGGATCTACTTCTTCTTCAGATCGTCGCCATCGAAAGTACTGACCATCGCCACCATGAAGCTGCCGTCGGACACATAGGCGTCCGATCCCCGATACGGCTCGGTGAGCCACTCGGCATCGGCCTCCCATTGGACCACAAGAGTCCCGCCGACGGTCAGTTCCGACTGCCCCCGGAAGACCAAACCGGCGATTCCATCCTCCCGATGAGAGCGGACCGCACCGGCAAACATCTCACCGATCTCCACACGGCCCCGGGCTACGCCGCCGTTGGACATGTGGATCTCGGCATTGTTGGGATACTGAGCCATCAGCCCGAGCCAGTCGTCATCGTTCAACGCCCGAATATGCTCGGCATACACCTCGTACGGGCCATCCTGAGGTACCAGCCGATCCGATACTTCGCCGGTGTCCGGGTTTGTGACCGGGATAACACTTGCATCGGACATCGCAGCCTCCAGTGCGTTGAATGGAGTCGCAGTGTATCGATCCATGTTGCGACCAGAGCGTGCGCGATAATCGGTAAATCGCCGAAGGTCAGGACTCCGATGCCGCCGAGAATCGAGATCACAGTCGTCGAGACCTTGAGCCCGCATGAGCTGCAGTCGTTGTACTCATCGGTCGGCTGGGCGGCCTACCTGCACGACATCACCGAGCTCGCCGATGCGATTCGCAATTCGACGTACGTGCTCGCGGCGTACGACGGCGACGAGCTCGTCGGGCTGGCCAGGGGGCTATCGGATGATGTCTCCGTGTTCTACCTGCAAGACATCCTGGTACGCCCCGAATACCAACACCAGGGAATCGGAAGCGACCTTCTCGCCAGATGCCTCGAACGCTTCGATCATGTCAGGCAGAAAGTTCTGCTCACGGATGACCTGCCGGCACAGCACCGTTTCTATGAGGCGATGGGCTACAGCGACACGCGACGAATCGCCAACCTGAACCTGCACGCGTTCGTCAAGATCGAAGGACTCGAACTCGAGACGTCTTAGAGCGACGAGATGTACGCCACCAGGGCATCGACGTCTTCGGCAGAGAGCGTGTCCGCATAGGTTGACGGCATCACGTCGGCGATGAACCCTTCGGCAATGACGGCATTGGGGTCCAGTATGGACGTCCGGATGTAATCCGCATCCACCGACTGAGCCAGGCCCTTCCACGACGGCCCTGCCCCGTCCACGCCGTCCGTCGAATGGCAGGCGATGCAACCGTTGCTCGTGGCCAGACCTTCACCGACGGCCACAACCGGGTCGACCTCCACCGCTACCTCGGCCGCCGCAGATGTTGATGAGCCAAAAACGTTGTCGAAAAGCGACACAACGCTACCGGCCACGCTGATGAGCATCAAGGCAACGACCGCACCGCCAACGAGTCCGAGTAGCGCACCGCGGGCGAAGAAAGACTTCGGCTCTTCGGCCTTTTCGACGCCTTCGGTCAACTCGTTCTCTGTCGTCACTTCGTCACCACCGCGGTCCGGAGATATTCAATGTGCGGCAGATTAGTGTCCTTTGGAGGGGTTCGCTCATCAAGGTGAACCGCTGGGCCGCTAGTGTGCCCGCGACAGCTATTAGCCGAAGAAGGACGGGATTCGGGATGACAGAGAGAAGCAGGCGGGAGTCTCTACTTCTTGGTGCAATCGCCGGCGCCATCCTGGCCATTGGGATCATCGTCCCGCTGATTGCACTCAACATTTAGAAGGAACGTGTGTCCACGGGTCCCCCCTTTTGGATCCCGTGGACACAACCTTGACCCCGGCCGGCCGCTCCTTCGATGACGTTCTTTTGCCGCTACCTTAAACGCACATAGTGCGTCCTGAAGGGTGCCTGGCCAGAAATTGGCTGGTTCTCGGTCCGTGGTAGCCACATTCGGCAACGTGCATCCCAAGATGACTAGCGTCATAGGTGTGAGCACGCGGAATGACTCCCCGATTCGGGTCACCACGGCGATTGTGTTTGCCATCAGCCGTGCTTTGGCCTGGGGCCTAGCCCCGACCGTGCGTGCCGACGTCCTCGCCGAGGTACACGCCGATTGGGAGGCGATGGCTGCCGATCGGGGCCCGATCGAAATGCTGTGGCGAGCGATTCGAGGAATCCCAGGCGCAATCTTGGCTCGGCTCGATGCCCAGGAGATAACCGCACTGCCGGCCGGATTCGCTCTGGCAATCCTCGGTCTCGGTGGAGTAATCGCCGGTGGTGTCGAGACCGCCTACCCATCGACGTTGCGATTGTTCATCGCCCTCGCGGGTCTCGGCGCTCTCCTGCTTGGGATGACGTTGATTGCGGAGCCGCGCCGGTTGATTACCCGGCGCCACGCAATCCCCTCGGGTGTCGTATCTGTCGGCTTCATCGGCATGGCACTCAGCATTCCGACCGATCAGGGCTGGGCAGGTGTCCAACTCCCTCAAGAATCCCATCTCTTCGACGCCGCTCTCGCCGCCTCGTTCACAGTCGTAGGAGCCGCCTTTGCTTTCGCCGCCGTGATCATGATGCTCAACAAGGTCGCAAGATTCGCCGGCGTTGCGGCCATCGCCGTCGCCGCGGCCCTCGCCGCTTTTGCAATTGCGGAGCTTGCCTGGGCCCTCTTCATTGCACCGTACGATCTGGCCATAACCGCCCCAACCATCGGGGCAAGCCTCGCCGCAGCTTCCGCTGCACATGTCATTCCCCGTCTTCGACATATGGAGATGCTGTGAGACGTAGAGCCGGAACCGGGCTGGTCAGAAACGAACTGCGGCTCCTGCTGACCGCAGCCGATCTTCAGATCGATGGACACAAGCGGTTCCACGGCTACGACCTCGCCCGCCACCTCGCCGACGCCGAGGACTCCAAGTCGATCATGTCGCAGCCGACGCTGTACCGGGCATTGCGCCGTCTTGAAGAACGCGGCGCCCTCGAAAGCGAATGGGAAGCCCTCGACGACGCCGC
>SWCD01001015.1_pt1 | contig 11956 bp, 8 predicted proteins | sample 4693011 | NCBI WGS metagenome assembly SWCD01 (sample SAMN10267278, study PRJNA491770) | bioreactor metagenome | isolation source: DHS bioreactor inoculated with marine | place: Japan: Omine Ridge, Nankai Trough | reverse complement strand
TAGGTCATCGGCTGGGTGAAGGCCGGTTCGTCCCCCTCGTTGTGGCCGTACCGGCGGTACCCGTACATGTCGATGACCACATCGCGCTTGAACGTCCGGCGGAAGTCGAGGGCCAGGCGGACGACCTGGGCCACGGCCTCCGGGTCCTCCCCGTTGACGTGGAAGATGGGGCTCTGCAGCATCTTGGCCACGTCGGTGGCGTAGGTGGTGGAGCGAGCCTCCATCGGAGTGGTGGTGAAGCCGATCTGGTTGTTCAGAACGATGTGCAGCGCGCCGCCCACGTTGTAGGGAGGCAACTGGCTCAGATTGAGCGTCTCCTGCACGACGCCCTCACCGGCGAAGGCCGAGTCGCCGTGGATGATGATCGCCAGCCCCTTCTCGAAGGCCAGGTCGGTCTGGCGGTCGGAGCGCGCGCGGACCCGGCCGAGGACCACCGGGTTCACGAATTCCAGGTGGCTCGGGTTGAAGCAGAGCGTCAGGTGGGCCTTCTTTCCGGAGCCGGTCACCCACGCCGAGTCATAGCCCTTGTGGTACTTCACGTCCCCCTGCCCGAGGTGCAGTTCCGGGTCGGGGTCGTCGAACTCGCGGAAGATCTCCCGCGGACCCTTGCGGAGGATGTTGCGGAGCACGTTCAGGCGGCCGCGGTGGGCCATACCGATGACGATCTCCTTCGAGCCCTGCTCCACCGCCTTGTCGATGGCCAGGTCGAGCAGCGGGATCATGCTCTCGGCGCCCTCGAGCGAGAAGCTCTTCGCCCCGAGGAACTTCTTCATCAGGAACTCTTCGAAGATCACCGCGTCCGTGAGTCGCCTGAGGATCCGGAGCTGCTCATCGCGAGTCAGGATCAGCCGGTTTTCCGTGCCCTCCATCCGGTCCGTCAGCCAGTTCTTCACCTCCAGACTGTCGATGTGCATGAACTGCACACCGATGGACCGGCAGTAGGTGTTGCGCAGGCGGTTGAGGATCTGGGTGAGAGTCAGGTTCCGGACACCGCGGATGGTGTTGGTGGAGAACCGGCGGTCGAGATCCGCGTCCGTGAATCCGTAGAACCGGGGGTCGAGCTCGATCTGGTCCGGACGGGGCCGTTCAAGCGGATCGAGCCTGGCCACCAGGTGCCCGCGAACACGGTAGGCGCGGATCAACTGGTCCACGCGGTCCTGCAGCGCCACCATGTCCGGCACGCAGTCTGGCGAAGCGCCGTTGACGGACGGGGGATTGAAGACGCCGGCGGGCTTGAAGCTCGGGCCCAGGGCGGACCGGCCCTTCAGACCGTCCGTGGTCTCGAGGCGATCGAAGTACGCGCGCCAGTCCTCCGGCACCGACGCCGGTTTGCGCAGCCACGCCGCGTAGAGTTCCTCCACGAACGGCAGACTCAGAGAATGGGGTGACGGTTCGCCGTCGACCACGATCGCCTCCAGCCCAAGGGGCCATCAAGTTAGCCTGAAGCCCCGATTGGTCCTAGACTCTTACCAACATGGAACCAGAGAACTTCCAGCGCGATTTCATCACCATCGTCTCCGGGCTGCCCCGCTCCGGCACCTCCATGATGATGAAGATGCTCGCGGCCGGGGGAATCCCGCCGCTCACCGATGGGGAACGGACCGCGGACGAGGACAACCCCGAAGGCTACTTCGAGTTCGAGGCCGTGAAGAAGCTGAAGGAGGACGCCACCTGGATTCCCCGGGCCCGGGGCAAGGTGGTGAAGGTCATCTCCGAACTGCTCTACGACCTCCCGCCGGGAGAGACCTACCGCGTGCTCTTCCTCAGGCGGCACATCGCGGAGATCCTCAGTTCGCAGGAGAAGATGCTGCGCCGCCGCGGCACGTTCCGGGAGGACGGGCCCGGGGACGAGGTGATCGGCCCGCTGCTCGAGAAGAGCGCCCTTCGCGCCATGACCCACGTCGCCGAGAACACCGACATGCGCATGCTCGTGGTGGACTACAACGAGATCTTCGGGAAGGTCGAGGAGGTCGTGGCGAAGATCGACGAGTTCCTCGGCGGCGGGTTGGACCGGGAAGCGATGGGTGGCGTGGTGAACCCGGGGCTCTATCGGCAGAGGCTGAAGTGACGGAACCGGCGCCCGGCCCGCTGAACCGGATCGGCGCCGGCCTCATGGCGGTCGTCTTCCTTCTGGTTCTGCTGCACACCCTCCTCTTCTCCCTGCAAACGGTGTCCCCCGACCCGCACCACCTGGTCCCCCTCACCCTGGCCTTCGGTGGATACGCGATCCTGCTCGCCTTCGGTCTCCTCCGGGTCCGCCCCCGGCCCGACCGGCCACGGCTCTTTCGTTTCCTGATGATCCCGCCCCTGCTTCAGGCGTGCACCTACCTCTTCTTCTGGGCCTTCCTGACCATCGACCGGGCCTCCCCCCCCCCTCGAGACGAACCTCCCGGCCCTCGGCGACGCCCTCTTCACGGCCTCGATCGTGCTCTACCTGGGCGGATTCGTCCTGGCCGCCCCGCTCTTCATCTCCGCGCGCCGGGCGGGGTGGCTCCTCGCCGCGGAGTTCATGGGGCCGGGGTCTTATCTGGTTTGGGGGATCGCCGTCACTCTGACTTGACGCCGGGGGCCGACGCGGAGGTTTGCCTTTCGGGGGAAGATTGGAGGGCGCCGCGCCGTCGGGGCCTGATTGGATTCAGGGGGAGGAAAACGGATGGAGGGGGGCGCCCGGTCGCGCAATCCCAAGGGGGGCGGGTCCAGGTGGATGGACGGGGGTTCGAGGCAGGATGAGTCGGGTGCGTTTCGAAAGGCCAAACTCGCTTAGAATGGCCTCTTCGGGCAATCGCTCAAAGAGGGAGGGAAAGATGCGAATCGCGGCTGCCGTCGTCCTGCTCACGCTCTCGTTCTTCGTCGGTCCGGCGCCGATTCACGCCGCCCCGGATCCGGCGAAGGTCTGCCGGAAGGATGTGGAGTTCGCGCTCTCTCAGATGAAGTCGAAGTGCGGGCACTTCTTCAAGCAAAAGGGCATCAACTGGAAGGCCGTCGCCAAGGAGATGCTCGGCGCCGCGAGGGAGGTGGAGACGCCGGAGGATCACTACGGCGTGCTCATCCGCCTGACCGCCCGGTTGAGGGACGGCCACGCCGGGGTCTACCCGAAGGACCGGTCCCTCCCCTACCCGTTCCGCCAGGAGAAGCCACAATCCGGACCGGGGATGTTCTGGTGCCGGAGCGGGAAGAAGATCCTCGTCAAGAACGTCTGGTCCGCCTCGGAGGAGGCGGGGATCAAGGCCGGGATGCAGGTCGTGATCGTCAACGACCTGCCGGTCGAGAAGTGGCTCGAGGAGAGAGTAGCCCTGATCTCGGATCGAACCGGCTTCTCCACCGCGCAGCAGGCGTTCTTCTTCGCCTGCCACTGGGGGCTTTCCGGCGACCAGGGTAGCAAGATGTCCCTCGAACTGCGCACCCCCGAGGGCAAGCGCAAGAAGGCCACTGTCTTTCGGCGCCGCGCCTCCGTCATTCCCACCGGCCCGGCGTTCCCGCCGCCGGACCTGAAACACGTCGGGCGCCAGAGCTATGGCAGGACGGACAGGGGGTTCGGCTACATCCACCTTAGGGACACGAAGGGCGCGTTGCCGAACCAGCTCGACACCATGCTGGCCGACATCGGCGAAGTGCCGGGGATGATCCTCGACTTCCGCGCCAACGGGGGCGGCGGCTTCGATCACCAGGCCGTCTTCGGGCGGTTCGTGCCGAAGGACAAGTTCTTCAAGGTGAAGAGCGCGGGAGAGACCCCGTACGGTGGACCGATCGTGGTCATCGTCGACGCCGGCGTCCGCAGCGCCGGGGAGACCGCTTCCGGGATGTTCAAGGAGGACGGCCGGGCCTTCATGATCGGCGACAGCCCCACCGCGGGGATGTCCTCGTCGAAGGAGATGATCGAGTTGCCGTCCGGCCAGTTCTCCATCAAGGTATCGGTCTACTCCAACAAGAAGCGCTTCAACGGCGGCAAGGGCATCGAGGGCATCGGCGTCCCCCCCCAGGAGATCGTCTTCTATGACGAGCGAGACCTCGAGAAGCGCGTGGACACGCTGATCAAGCGGGCCGAGGAGCTGCTGGCGGACTTCCCGCAGAAGGAGGTGCCGTACAAGCCCGGGGAGTTCGGGTGGAAGCCACCGGAGTGATTTCCGACCTACCGTGCCGGGCCTGATTGGTCGATTTCCGACTTACCGTGCCGGGCCCATTTGGTCGAATTCTGCGGCTTCCGACTTACCGTGCCGGGCCCATTTGGTCGAATTCTGCGGCTGCCGCCGCGGCTGAGATTGCTCGGGGTCGAATCAACGGTGATTGGAGAAAGAGTTCTGCCTCTGTACGTCGGAGGGCGCTGCGCTGGTGCGGCCTGGTTGGATTCAGGGGGAAGGAAAACGGATTGGAGGGGGGCGTGCCGACGCGCAATCCCAAGGGGGGCGGGTCCAGGTGGATGGACGGGTGTAAGTGGCGGAGGGGGGCGCCCGGTCGCGCAATCCCAAGGGGGGCGTTGAAGGGTTGGTGGGCGGTTCTCGTCAGGTCAGGTCAGGTCAGGTCAAGCCCCTTCAACTCATCCTCCAGATTCCCCGGGTCCAGCCTCAACAGCCACCCCTCTTTGTAGGGCTCCCGGACGGCCACGCTGGGGTCGGTCTCGAGTGCGGGGTTGACCTCCAGAATGCTGCCGGAGAGGGCGGACCACAGGGTGTGGGTCTTGCCGTCGGAGGTCAGGATGCGCAGGCAGACGCTGCCCTGCTCCACGTAGTCGCCGGCCGCGGGGAGCTCGATCTCGTCGATGTCGCCCACGGTCAGGGCGAAGGTCTCCTCCAGACCGATCCGCGCCGAGCCGTCGGGCAACACCAGCACCCAGCAGTGTCCGCCCAGGTGGTGGTAGGCATCCGGGCCCGCGGCGTCCCGCGCCGGTGCCGGGGCCTCCGCTCCGCCGGCCCGGGTGGACTGGCGGACCGCCCGGGAGACGACGCCCTGCAACTCGGCCCGGGTGAAGGGCTTGGCGATGTAGTCGAAGGCGCCCTTCCGGAGGGCCTGCAGGGCGGTGCGCATGGTGGCATACCCGGTGATCATCACCACCGGTTGCTCACAGCCGCGGCGCTGCATCTCCTCCATCATCTCGAGACCGTCCATGCCCGGCATCATCAGGTCGGTGATGACCACCTCGATCGGTTCCGACTCGAGACAGGAGAGCGCGTCGGCCGCGGAGAGCACGGTCCTGAGTTCGTACGCCTCCTTCTTCAGATGTTTCCGGACGCTGTCGAGCACCACCTGCTCGTCGTCCACCACCAGGATGCGCGTCTGTTGGTCGCTCATCATCGGTCCTCCGATACCGGCAGGATCACCCGGAAAGAGGCGCCGCCCTCGTCCCGGTTTTCCGCCTCCATGCGTCCCCCGTGGCGATCGATGATACTCCAGCTTACCGCCAGTCCGAGACCGTGGGTGGATCGCTTCGTGGAGAAGAACGGCTCGAAGATCTGGCCGATCAACTCGTCGGGAATCCCCGGTCCGTTGTCCGCGACCTCGAGCACACACTCGGCCTCCCGCCGTCTCCACCAGGTGCGGATCAGGATCCGCCCGGTGCCCTTCAGCACCTCGGCGGCATTCACCAGGAAGTTGAGCACCACCTGCTGCAGTTGCCCCTGGTCCCCGTTCACTCCGGGAAGCTCCGCCATGAGGTCCTGCTTGAGTTCGATGTCCCTGAAGATCGCCAGACGCGAAACGAGGGCCACCGTGTTGCCGACGACCTCGTTCAGATCCGCCCGCTGACGGGTGGGGCTGCGGGGCTTCGAGAAGTCGAGGAGAGTGCGAACGATCTCCCGGCACCGGAGCGTCTCGCGGATGATGACCTCGCAGTCCTCCACCTGCTCGCGGTTGTCACCGGCCTCTTCCAGGAGGTCTTCGGCGTAAGCCAGGATGCCGGTCAACGGGTTGTTGATCTCGTGGGCCACCGCCGCGGAGAGCTTGCCGATCGCGGCCAGCTTGTCGGTGTGGACCAACTGCCGCTGCATGCGCATCTCCGCGGTCACGTCGCGGGAGATCGTGCACACTCCCTCCACCTCCCCCTTGAAGTCGAGCAGCGGGAACCGCACGGTGGAGAGATGCAGCTCGCGCTCTCCGGGGTGCAGGATTTCGGTGAAAGTGATGGGAACCCGCGTCTCGACGACCTCCCGGTCGTGCGTCTCGATCAGCTCGGCGATGTCCTCGGGATAGAGCTCGGCGGCGGTCTTTCCGATGAGGTCCTCCGGGTTCAGGCCGAAGAGCTTCGCCGTGGCTTCGTTCACCACCGTGTAGCGGCCGGTGAGGTCCTTCATCGAGATGAAGTCCTCCGCGGAGTCGATGAACCGCTTGAGCCGTCGCGCGGACAGTTCCACCTCCTGCGTCAGGCGAATCCGCTCGGTGATCGGGTGGAGGGACTCCACGACCCTCGTGATCTCCCCGCTCGAATCCCGAAGCGGGGTCATCGTGATCTCGAAGTGCTCCTCCAGGCCCGGAGCACACTCCCTCACCTGCACCGTCCGGACCCGCTTGCCGGTGCGCAGGACGCGATCGAAGGGACAGTCGATATCCCGCTGCTCCGGCGTGCCCCAGCGCTCACAGAGGACGTCGTGGCAGAAGTTCCCTCGAGCCTGCACATGGCTGAGTCCGGTGAAGCGCGAGAACCCCGCGTTCACCGTCTCCACTCTCCGCTCCCGGTCGAGGACGAGGACGATGTCCGGCATGCTGTCGAGGATGCTCTGGACCTGCTCCCGTTCCTTCCGAAGGTTCTCCTCCATCTGGATCAGATCCCAGAAGAGATGGGCCATCGCGTGGTCCATCAGGCGGACACCCGGCGGCAGGCGCTCCTGGATATCTCTCGCGGCGTGCTCGCTGCCGGTGAGTTCGATCACGAGTTCGAGTCCCCGCAGGCGAAGCACATCCTCCACCCGCGAGGTGGTGGCGATCCCGCGCTCCATGGCGTACAGGATGCCCGGAGCGTGCGAGCGGACATCGCAGACGATCCTGACGTCGAGCCGAAGCTCCTGCAGGCCGCGCTCGAGCACCAGTTCGAGCAGTGAGCGGCACCCTCTTCCCGCGCCCACGATCCCGGTTTTCATGATGCCGCTCCCGACCCGCTCAGGTCTCGCTCCCGAACCATCGCCGCCACGACCGGGCGCAGGTCCGCGAGGATCTGCTCCGTGGTCTCGTAGAACTCAGTGGTCCCGAAGGAGAAGTGCATCAGGATCTCATTCAGGTCCTCACGGATCCAGGGGAAGAGTTTCCTGAGGTTCATGATCCGGTGCACGAAGAAGGCCGAAGCGTCGTGCTCGGTGAAAGCCTGACCGCCCGGGGGAACGGCCAGGCGACCGGCGGCCAGGTCGTGGAACGTGTGTTCGCCCTTGCCGATCGTGAACAGGAGCACGTTTCCGAGCGACCACACGTCGAAGTCGGAGATGTCCTGGCAGAGGTCGAAGTCGATCCACCGGAAGAGGTCGGACTCGGGATCCATGATCAGGTGATCGTTGCGGATGTCCCCGTGGTGCTGGCCGTTTTCGTGGAAGAACGCGATGCCCTCGAACGCCGGAAGGAGCCGTTCGAGGATCCCGGCCAGGCGCGTCCGATAGTAGGTTTCGTGGTCGAGGACGAGTCCGGACAGGTACTCGTAGAGGTTGTCCCCACGGATGAAGTCGACCACCCGCACCGAATTGCTCTCGGAGTCCTTCAGGCTCTCCCCCTGCATGAATCGCCGGTCCCCGCGTACGAGATCGAGAACGCGCCCTTCCTTGTCCGGATCCCGGTAGCAGCGAATTCTGAGGAGCCCGATCCGGATGTTGAATTCCTCGTTGAACACGAGCTTCAGGATCTTCGATCGACCGGTCGTGAGGTCGAGTGCCTTCTTCACCCAGAATTTCGGCTGATCATCCACGCCGAAACGCCCTTCCCGCATGTCGCCTTCGACGAGGAAGTGGCGCCCCTCGAGGAGGAGGACGTGGCCGCGCCAGATGCTCATGAACTCGGTGGTGTCGGTGAAGACGGACAGCCTGTCCGGCGCCGGCCTCCCCGTGAGTTCCTCGATGCGATCTCTGAGCTTCGCCTCATCCATCACGACGGCGAGCGTAAGCCCCGCCCGGGCCGCGGGTCAAGCCCGGTGCGGCAGGGCTGCCGTCAAGGGGCGGAGGAGGCGAAGGGGTCCCTGGTCCAGGCGGGCCGGATGAATTCGGCCGGTTCGGTCACTCCGAGTCCACGCAGGAAGAGTTCCTTCTTCCGCTCGAAGCCCTGCATCTGCTTGACCGGCTGGACGGAACTGGCAAGCCCGGGTTCGCGGCGGACCAGCGGGATGTAGTCGTAGAAGATCAGCGTGAGATCGACGTCGCAGCTCGCGGGACCGGAGGCGATCCGGCTCGGGATGATGCTGAGCGGCGCGCGGCAGTCCTCGAGGGACCGGATGAACGTGAGGACGTCCGGACCGCTGCCGGTGACGCGCACCGACACCGGGAACACCGACAGCCCGCCCTCTTCGACCCGGTCGCCGGCGGAGACGTTCGAGAGCATCACGCCGGCCTCGCGCTTGGCCTCGAGCAGGCGGGGCTGGCAGTCGGCGATGCCGAGGGGAGAGGCCGCGGTGAGATCCCGCAGTCGAGCCTCGAGGAGGAGGATCTCGAGGGCGGCCGATTCCGCGTCCGGCCCTTCGAAGATCGCCTCGATCTCCTGGGCCTCATTCCAGCGGATCAAGGGCGTCGTCGCCACGAGTTCGAATTCCCAGGCCGAGCCGTCGGAAACGCGGCGTGCCACCGGGCGGCTGATCAAGCTGAAAATCTTGCTGCAATGCCCCCGCCTGAGCGCGCGGGCAATCGTGTCCGCGGCGGCCTGGCCGCCACCGGTCCGCCCCTGCACCGTGAGGATGACATCCTCATCGGTTTCGGAGAGGAGCATTTCGGTCAGGTACGTCTCATCGTCGATGTCCACCATCGCGGTGCCGAGATCGATCAGCAGGCCGCTCCAGGCGGGTCTCTTCTCCTGCTCCGACAGGAGCTTCCCGGTGATCTGCCGAAGCCGCTTCAGGGCGTCTCGGGCCCGAGGGAGGGAGAGATCGGTGATGGCGCGGGCGGTGCGCGCCACCGTCTGCTCCAGGCGCATCTGCAGTTCCCCGACGTGGTTGCCCAGACTGAAGCGGACGACAACGGCCTGCTCATCCACATCGAGGTGGAAACTGACGGTCAGGTAGTCGGAGGCGAAGCTTGTCGCGAATTGCGGCACCCGGAAGCGGATGGGAGCGTCGCCCTCGGGATTCCGCTCACCGAAAGACCAGGCCCCTTCCGCGTCGACCGCGAAGAGCCAGGCGTGCTTTCCGGCCGGCACCTGCTGCCCGTCGATCCACACATCGAGATCGGTATTGAGGGCGAAGGCCACCTTCAAGGCCTGCCCCTTCACGTATTTCGCGGGCTGGAAATCTCCGAAGAGGGTGTGCATCCGCCCCTCGACGGTGATGTAGATGCCAGCCGTCTGCCGCACATCGCGAGGATCGAGTCCCATCGCGGGCCGCGAGCAGAAAAGAGCCACCAGACCGATCAGGAGCAGCATGCGCCTCATAGAACACCTCCGCTCCCCTATCGGCCTGTTCGAGGGGGGAACTTTCGGGAAACAGCGAGGGAAACGGATCGGTCTCGCGCAGGGCCGCAGAGACGCAGAGACGCAGACGGACGAAACGATGATGAGCGCACAGCCCCGCTACGAGAGATAGGGCTCCCCGAGGAACCGGAGGGGACAGGTGTCGCATTTCGGCTTGCGGGGTCGGCAGAAGTCCTTGCCGACGGTCACGATCTGGGCGTGGAGTTCGTTCAGGACCGCCGGATCGGGGGGCAGGCGGGTCTCGAACCAGGCGCGGATCTCGTCGTAGTCGGCGCGGGGCGGGACCAGGCCGTGGCGGGAGAAGATCCGCCGGGTGTAGGCGTCGACGACGAAGACGGGGTGTCCCCCGGCGTAGAGGAGAATCGAATCCGCGGTCTCGCGGCCGATACCCTTCTGAGAGAGGAGTTCCTTCCGCCTGGCACCGGTGTCGCCCGAAAGCGCCCGGTCGAGGTCACCGTCGAAGGAGAGGACGAGCCAGGCAACCAGGCCCTTCAGGTACGAGGCCTTCACCCGGAACGTCCCCGCCGGGCGGATCAACTCGGCGAGCCGATCTTCCGCGAGATCGTTCATGGCCCGCGGCCGAAGCACTCCCGCGGCCTTCAGATTGGCGATGGCGGGCACAACGCGGGTCCAGGCGGTGTTCTGGGTCAGCACCGCGCCGACGACGATCTCGAAGGCGCCGTCCCCCGGCCACCAGTGAAGGGGACCGAAGGTCTCGAGGAGACGGGCGTGGATGCGGGCGGGGAGATCCCGGTCGCTCACTGCTGAAAGTGAGTCTCGATCCGATAAAGGAGTGTCTCGATCGTTCCCATGTCCGGCTCGATGTCCTGCCAGATGGCGCCCGCCGGGCTCATGGGGTCCTTCAAGTCCGCGTTGCGCTGGATCCAGGTCGTCAGGAGGACCTGGCAGGCGCCGTTTCCACCCTCCAGTTCCTCCACGCGCCCCAGGATCTTGACGCGCCGGCCTTCAAAGCGGAACGGTGAGAGAAACGTCTGCCAATGGGTTTCGAAGGCGCCGGTGGACTCGATGGTGCGGTCGTCCGCCATCTGGTAGCCGCTCCGCTCGAGTTCCCGGAGGACCATGACCCAGACGACCTCGCGCCCCGGCACCTGAAGCACGGCACCGGGAACCATGTCTTCCACATCCGGTCTGTTCTCACTGGGCAATTCACAGGCCGGCAGGAGAACCAGAAGCATCCAAACGACGGCAGCCCTTCGCATCAATCACCTCCGGCACGGAGTATGGCCGAAACCCCGGGGACGGCAATGCATTTCATGGGGACGATGCGTGGGAGTCTCGCGACCGGCCGGCAAGCACACTCCCCAAACGCCCCCCCTGCTGTACAATCCCGTCCTCTCCGGGAGCGTCGATGCAGAATCCCCCCGTCCTCGAACTCAGGCAGATCGAGAAGGCGTACTTCGGTACGACCGTCCTTCGCGCCGTGGATCTCGAACTTCGGCCGGGCGAGGTGCATGCCCTCCTGGGAGAGAACGGAGCGGGCAAGTCCACGCTCATGAACATCCTGTTCGGAATGCCGGTGATCGCCGAAACCGGCGGGTTCTCCGGGGAGATCCGGCTCGACGGGGAGACGGTCGTGATCACCGCCCCGAAGCAGGCCATGGATCTGGGGATCGGAATGGTCCACCAGGAGTTCATGCTGATCCCCGGCTTCGCCGTCTACGAGAACATCAAGCTGAACCGGGAGCCGCGGCGCGGCCTGCCCTGGGCCCGGTTGACCGGGCCGAGCCTCGACCTCCTCGATCGCGACCGGATGCGCGCGGAGAGTCGCGCCGCCCTCTCGCGCGTGCATCTCACGGTGGACGAGCGCACTCCGGTGGGAGCCCTGCCGGTGGGGCACCAGCAGTTCGTGGAGATCGCCCGCGAGGTGGACAAGAGTTCGATGAAGGTGCTCGTCTTCGACGAACCGACCGCGGTGCTGGCGGAGAGCGAGGCCGAGGCCCTGCTTCAGGTGATGCGGGACCTCGCCGCAGAGGGGATCGCCATCCTGTTCATCACCCACCGCCTGGACGAGGTCATGGCCGTCGCCGACACCGTGACGATCCTCCGGGACGGAGAGCGGGTCTCGTGCACCCCCCGGGAAGAGACCTCGGTGCCGGAAATCGCGGAGCTGATGGTGGGCCGGGAGCTCGCGGTCGTCCCCTCCGTGCCGAGCGAGATAGGGCCTGAGAGCAACGTACCGGTGGCACTCTCCGTCAGCGGCCTCGAGGTCCGGATGCCGGGGGAGGAGGTCCGGGGCGTGGATCTCGAGGTCAGGGAGGGCGAGATTTTCGGCATCGGCGGACTGGCGGGTCAGGGGAAGATCGGCATCGCCAACGGGATCATGGGCCTGGCCCCCGCAACCGGCAGCATCAGGGTG